>Ga0114964_10000061_pt1 | contig 79575 bp, 75 predicted proteins | sample C_131016_MF_Meta_FD_92638 | JGI IMG/M metagenome (GOLD analysis project Ga0114964, IMG submission 92638) | Freshwater microbial communities from Lake Croche, Canada to study carbon cycling - C_131016_MF_MetaG | ecosystem: Environmental > Aquatic > Freshwater > Lake | place: Lake Croche, Canada... | reverse complement strand
TGGCACGGCCAACTTTGGCGTGGTGGCCAACGAAACCTATACGCGCGGCATTCGTCATTTCTTGGAAGACGAGATGGGTTTGCCTTGTAACTTTGCCATTTCACGCATAGCAGGGGCCAAAACAGACAACGCAGAAGTGCGCAAATTGGTCACGGAAAAAACACCACTCATTCTGTACGGCAGCTACAACGAACGCATCTATTTGGCCGAGTGTGGCGGCGGCGGCATGATGAAAACCAGTTTCATTCCAGCCAGTTTTCCCTTGCCCATTATTCGGCGCCACACAGGCACGCCGTTCATGGGTTACGCGGGGGCGACGTACATCATCCAAGAGTTTTGCAACGGCCTGTTCGATGCGCTGTTCCACATCCTGCCCTTGGGCACTGAGATGGACAAGATCGAAGGCACCTTGGGTCGCTCAGCGCCCAACACCACCGTGCCTTGGGAGCCAGAAGCACAAGACAGATTGGAAGCTTTGCTGGAACAACAACCTGTATTGGTTCGAATTTCAGCCGCTAAGCGAATGCGCGATCAAGCAGAGCGAGATGCACGGGAAACCGGCCGCTCGCATGTTGAAGCGGAAAGATTCACAGAATTGTTCGGTCAAGCGAATGAAGGAGCACATGCATGAAAGATGTGTACTTGATTTTGTTCAGCCGTCAATCCTTCGGCCTGGCCGAGGGTCCACCTGTTGCGGTGTCAAAGCCACAACAGTCCGTCCTGTACCCGCAAGGGTTCAGGGAGTTGCCGCAAGGCATTTAGAAAGAGGCACAAACTATGACTGATGCAGCTAACCCTTCAGGGCTGACAGACGAAGAAGCCCAAGAGTTTCACCAGTACTTCATACAGGGCTACCTGTTGTGGGCTGTGGGAGCTTTCTTCGCCCACAGCTTGGTGTGGATCTGGCGTCCCTGGTTCTAAAAGAACCATTCAATGGAGGTATGTATGACAAATTTGAACGACAGCAAAATAACCCATGACCCGATTGATCATTATGAAGGTTATTGGATGATTTTTGTATTGCTTTTCGTGCTGTTCATCGCAATTGCTTTAGTGGGCCAAATGTTCTTTATTGATTGGCGCATTTGGCTTCCTGGAGCAGAAAAATCGATGACTCTGCTGGATGGCGTGAGTTCTTCCGTGCATACCGTTATTTCTCAAGTGATTTAAGAAAGGAATTTACTATGTGGCGCATGTGGCGTGTAATAGATCCCCGCAAGGCAATTGTTCTGACCGGACTCATGATTGCCTTTATTTCAACATCGATTCATCTGATTCAAATCAGTGGCGATCGGTACAACATCAACAGCTGGCATCCCGATACGGCCAAAGCCGCAGCGGCGAGAATTCAGCCACAAAATGCGGCTTTGCCGCAAAAGTAAGGACCCTTGGTCTTTATTCAGGCAGACGTACAGCGCTCTTTTGAACGGTACGTCTGTCCTTTTAATTTGCTCTCTTTAAGCCCACTAGACCTCGAAAACAGCCATTCGGTCGGAGGATGCCAGTATGTCCATGTTAAGTTTTGAACGCAAATACCGCGTCCGCGGCGGTACTCTTTTTGGAGGCGACCTGTTTGATTTCTGGGTCGGTCCTTTTTATGTTGGGTTCTTTGGAATCACAACCTTGTTCTTTGCACTTTCAGGCACCATGATGATTTTGTGGGGCGCAGCGATGGGTCCTACTTGGAACGTCTGGCAAATCAATATTGCCCCACCTGACATCGCCTACGGGCTGCGTTTCGCACCCATGATGGAAGGGGGGTTGTGGCAACTCATCACCGTCTGTGCCCTGGGCTCGTTTGTTTCGTGGGCTTTGCGCGAAGTTGAAATTTGCCGCAAATTGGGCATGGGCTTGCATGTGCCGTTCGCATTCGGTATGGCGATCTTGGCCTATTTCAGTCTGCAAGTGGTCCGTCCTGTTTTGATGGGCGCTTGGGGGCATGCTTTTCCCTATGGCATCTACAGCCACTTGGATTGGGTGAGTAACACGGCTTATCAGTATCTGCATTTTCACTACAACCCGTGGCACATGATTGCCGTCACTTTTTTCTTTGCAACGGTGCTGTCACTGTCGATGCACGGGGGCTTGGTGCTCTCAGCCACCAACCCTGGGAAAGGGCAGGCCGTTAAATCACCAGAACATGAAGACACCTTTTTCAGAGATCTGATTGGTTACTCGGTGGGCACCTTGGGCATTCACCGTTTAGGTTTGTTCTTGGCACTCGCGGGTGTTTGGTTTGGCATCGTCTGTATTGTGGTCAGCGGACCCTTTTGGACAGGCGCTTGGCCTGAATGGTGGAGCTGGTGGCTCAACATGCCCATCTGGCGTACTTGATTCACAGAGAGGAATTGAAATGGCTCAGTATCAAAATCTTTTCACCTCCGTGCAGCCTGTAGGGCCTTTGCACGACGGCGTCGAATTACCGCGTGGAGACTTCAAGCGGATCGGTAAACCATTTTTGGTGCACCTGTTTGGACGACTTGGCAATGCCCAAATTGGCCCCATTTATTTGGGTACGCTGGGTTTGGCGTCTTTGATCTTCGGCATGGCGGCTTTCAACATCATTGGTTTCAATATGTTGGCCTCAGTGGACTGGAACCCCATACAGTTTATTCGTCAGTTGTTTTGGCTTGCGTTAGAACCCCCTGCACCTGCTTACGGTTTGAGTATCCCTCCCCTGCAACAAGGTGGATGGTGGCTCATTACGGGCTTCATGTTGACCATGTCCATTTTGCTGTGGTGGGCACGAACCTATCGGCGCGCTCGTCAATTGGGATTGGGAACGCATGTGGCTTGGGCCTATGCGGCAGCGATTTGGTTGTATCTGGTGTGTGGGTTTTTCCGCCCCATCATGATGGGCAGTTGGTCTGAGGCGGTGCCGTTTGGTGTCTTTCCGCACCTGGACTGGGTATCGGCCATCTCGTTGCGTTATGGTAATTTGTTTTACAACCCGTTCCACGCGTTGTCGATCGTCTTCTTGTATGGATCCGTTCTTTTGTTTGCCATGCACGGCGCCACCATTTTGGCGGTGACTCGTTATGGCGGAGAGCGTGAGATTGAACAAATTGTGGACCGTGGCACCGCTTCTGAGCGTGCGGGCTTGTTCTGGCGTTGGACCATGGGCTTCAATGCCACGATGGAATCCATTCACCGCTGGGCTTGGTGGTTCGCTGTGCTTTGCCCCTTGGTTGGCGGTATTGGCATTTTGCTTACAGGCACTGTGGTGGATAACTGGTACCTGTGGTCCGTCAAACACCATGTTGTGCCTGCATACCCCTTGGGCAGCCCTGTGGTGGTTGACCCTGCAATTCTGGGAGTAAAGCCATGAAAATGATTTTTAAATTAGCGCTTAGTTTGGCAACTGCCGTGTTGTTGTCGGGTTGTGAACGCCCGCCAATAGAAGTTGTTCAAACGGGTTTCCGTGGAACAGGCATGGAGCAAATCTATAACCCTAGAACCCTGGCGAAACAGGCGGCTTTGAATCAGGCGCCAATCGCGGCTGAAGCTGCGTCGGCTGATGGACCCAAGGCCAGTCAGGTTTATCAAAATGTGAAGGTTTTAGGTGACTTGAGTGTGGGGCAATTCAACCGTCAAATGGCCGCCATCACACAGTGGGTAGCACCCGACCAGGGCTGCGCCTATTGCCATAATGTTCAAAATTTTGCAGAAGATGTGAAGTACACCAAGGTGGTGGCCAGGCGGATGATCCAAATGACGCAAAAAGTCAATCAGGATTGGAAGCCGCACGTGGCTGAAACCGGTGTGACTTGCTACACATGCCATCGGGGTAACAACATCCCGACACAAGTTTGGACTGCGCCCAAAGACCGCCTGTATGCCAACAGTTTGCTGGGTGATTTAGCCGGTCAGAACATAGCCACCAAAGCAGCAGGCCTGACCTCGCTGCCATCAGATCCATTCACGCCTTACCTGATGGGCGCACAACCTATTCGTGTCAACAGCAACACCGCCATGACCGGTGTGGGTGCCTATGCCAACCGCGCATCGACCAAGCAAGCTGAGCATACTTATTCGTTGATGGTGCACATGTCAGAGTCCTTGGGCGTGAATTGTTCTTATTGCCACAACACAAGGAACTTTCAATCTTGGGAGGAGTCCAGGCCTCAACGCGTGACGGCATGGTACGGTATTCGGATGGCACGCGAATTGAACAACGACTACATGACGCCTCTTACGGATACATTCCCTCCCCATCGTTTGGGACCCAAGGGTGATGTGCAAAAAGTCAACTGCAGCACCTGCCACCAAGGCGCCTTCAAACCGCTTTATGGCGCAGCGATGGCGAAAGACTATCCCGAGCTGCAGGTTTCAGCAAAGCCTTAAACTCTGAAACTCAACAGGCCTGCATCGGTTGGGTGCAGGCCTTTTTTCGTGAGGATTCAGACATGATGACTGCACCACAAGCAGGTGACAGTGACCACACTGCCGTTGTGTTGTTGGCCCATATTGCCAATGCCTCGAGACTGTGGGGGTGGTCGCGGATTGTGAGGGGGCCTGGCGCCATGAGAGGTATTCCAGGATTGCTGTTTTCAAAAGTATTGGGCAGTGGTTATGAGGGTGGCTTTGACCTGCGTCCCAGCGCCTCTCGCCAAGGCGTATTTGCAGTGTTTGAATCATTTCAGGCAGCGCAAAACTTCATCGCTGATTCAGAACTTGTTAACGCGTACCAAAGTCGCTCGGATGAGTTTTGTTGCGTGACACTTAAAACATGGTCTTGCCGCGGAAGTTGGGATGGCGTTTCTTTGCAAGTTGCAACACAGCCGCCAGCGCAAGGGCCTGTGGCCGCGTTGACAAGGGCGTCCATTCATCTAAGTAAAGCACACGCTTTTTGGCGGCATGCACCGGCTTCACAATCTGCACTTGAAGGCGTTGACGGATGCCAGTTGGCTGTGGGTTTAGGGGAAGCTCCCTTATTTCGTCAAGCTACTTTCAGCATTTGGGACGGTGTGAAGGAAATGAACGCTTATGCCCAAACGGGTTCGCACCTCCAGGCTATTCAAGCGGCCCATCAACATGGTTATTTTTCTGAATCGATGTTTGCGCGTTTTGTGCCCTTGAAGGTGCAGGGTCAATGGTTGGGCAAGCACTATGCATAAATCCATGCGAACGCCTCGCGTGGTGGTGGTGGGTGCTGGCATTGGCGGTTTGGTGAGTGCCTTGGTGTTGGCGCACCGTGGGCTCGATGTCACCTTGATTGAGAGCGCCCATCAGCCCGGTGGAAAAATTCGGCAAGTGCAAGTCGATGGTATGGGCGTGGATTCCGGCCCCACAGTGTTTACGATGCGCTGGGTCCTAGACCAAATGCTGGAAAATATCGGCACATCACTGGATGAGATTGTGCAACTGGAGCCCATCGGTGTACTGGCCCGACACGCCTGGGACAGCAGTCCGCATACACTCGATTTGTTGTCTGATACAGCGCGCACGGCGGATGCCATTGCACAATTCAGCAGCCCCCAAGAAGCCCGTCGGTTCTTGGGTTTTTGTCAGCAAACGAGGGCCTTGTACGACACCTTGGAAAAGCCCTACATCCGTAGCGAGCGTCCGAGTTTGTTCAGCATGATGAACGACTTGGGGCCAAAAGGTTTACTGACATTGGGCGGTTTGGGACCTTTCGCCAGTTTATGGCGCAGTTTAGGCCGGCATTTTCGCGACCCACGCCTACAGCAACTGTTTGGTCGCTATGCCACTTATTGCGGCTCATCGCCATGGTCTGCGCCTGCCACCTTGATGTTGGTGGCGCAAGTGGAGTTGGACGGTGTTTGGTCCGTTTCTGGCGGCATGATTCAAGTTGCAACCGCCCTGGCCAACTTGGGCCAAAAACACGGTGTGCAATCGCGCTACGGTGTGACGTGTTCGAAGATCCTGACCTCGCAGGCCAGAGTGAGCGGCGTGCTGCTTTCAACCGGTGAAATGATCGAAGCAGACCATGTGATTTTTAACGGGGATGTGGCTGCATTGGCTGGCGGCATGCTCGGACAAACAATCCGTCCTCGTTTTGCGCCAGTGCGACCCCAGCAGAGGTCACTCTCAGCATTTACTTTGTCTATGCATGCCAAAACCAGCGGGTTTCCATTGGTCAGGCACAACGTGTTTTTCAACCAAGATTACAGAGCCGAATTTGAAGATATTTTTCACAAACGCCAATTGCCTTCGCAGGGAACAGTTTATGTTTGCGCACAAGATCGCAATGACAGCGGACGGAATCGGACTGATTCTGAAAGAATTTTGTGCCTTGTCAACGCGCCTGCTGATGGCGATACCCATTCATTCAATTCATCGGAGATACAAGCATGCGAATCCAGCAGTATGGCGCTGATGCGTCGTTGTGGCTTGGAGATCGAAGTCTCGCCTCATCAAGTGGTGAGAACCTTGCCCGAGGACTTTGCGCGTCTCTTTCCCGGCAGCGGGGGGGCCCTGTATGGGCAGGCGACCCACGGTTGGATGTCCGCCTTTCGCCGGCCCTCAGCACGCAGCAAAGTGCCGGGGCTGTACCAGGCGGGGGGCAGCGTGCACCCGGGACCGGGTCTGCCGATGGCGGCCATGTCAGGGCGGTTGGCGGCCGCGACGCTGATGGAGGACCTCGGTTTGACCAACAAGTCCCACCGGGTGGTTATCTCTGGTGGTATGTCGATGCGCTGAGTGATGATGGTGAAAATGGTTTGTCCATCATCGCTTTTGTCGGGAGTGTTTTTTCGCCTTATTACGCCTTGGCCAGAAGACTTCAAGGGGGTGTGGCGGATCCAGAAAATTTCTGCGCCTTGAATGTGGCTTTGTACGGCAAAGGCGGCAAGCGTTGGACCATGACCGAGCGGGGACGACGGCACAATCATCGCAGTGCCAAAAAATTCCAAATCGGACCGAGCAGTTTGCAGTGGAACGGTCACGAGTTGGTGATCGACATCGATGAGATCAATGTCCCGTGGCCCCTTCGGGTCCGGGGCCGCGTGACGGTTCGCCCTGAGGGACTGTGTGATTTTGTAACGGCCTTGGACAATGAGGGTCTGCATCGATGGGGTCCGATCGCACCTTGCTCACGCGTTCAAGTTGAAATGGACAGTCCGGGTCTGAGTTGGCGTGGTCACGCCTACATGGACTCCAATGAAGGCGATGAACCCGTGGATCAAGGGTTTTGGGATTGGGACTGGGCCCGCGCCGAAATGACCAATGGGGACACCTCTGTGGTGTACGACGTCAGACCTAAAAAAGGGCCAAGCCGTGTGGTGTCGCAGAGGTTTTCACCCGACGGAAGGCATACCCCGTTTGAGGCGCCTGGACGCCACCAATTACCGGCGTCTGCTTGGCGGATCCAGCGCGCCATGTGCAGTGAGTCCGGCACAGCCCCTGAAATTGTCAGCACCCTGGAAGATACACCCTTTTACGCGCGCTCATTGCTCAAAACGAAGCTTCTAGGCGAGGACCTGACGGCAGTTCATGAAAGCCTGAGCATTCCCAGGTTGGTTTCATGGCCAGTGCAATTGATGTTGCCTTGGAGAATGCCCAGACGGGCTTGAAGGAAAATGACAGGCCTATTTGGCGGCAAAACTTCTGAGTAAGGAGACAACTTCCTGCGCGTTATTGGAAATCGCATCAGCGCCAAACATATCCGCTGTCGCATCCACCAACATGAAAATCGGCCCGCCCAAGATCACCTTGACATTGGGATTGCCTGAACTCACCTTAAGATCTTGCACCAGTGATTTCAATGCAAGCAATTGCGCTTCCACGGCGACCGAAATGCCAATCACATCGAACCATTCGTTGGCCACTGCGCGAAGGAGTTCTTCCTGGGAGGATGACACCTCAATCACCACGCTTGCACCCTCTCTTCTGAACAAGTCCCCCACAATGGTGGCACCCAAAAAATGCGATGAGCCAGGCGCGCAACACATCATCACATGGGTTTTCTCACCTTGGACGTGTTGGCCTTCGCGAAACTCATAGCCCAGGTGGTAGACCACTTGGTGCATCACCGCCAAGCCACAAGTGACCTCCGCGAAGCTGCATAAATCCTTGTCCCAAAGCGAACCCAAGTGCCTTGCTGCAGGGGTAATCAACTGCAAAAATAGTTGCTCCTGCGTAAAACCTTGCAAGATCATCGAGTCCACAATTTGGCTCACCCGCAAAGAATCACCCTGCCGACAGGCATCTGTGAAGTCACCGAATTCGGGGAGCGCAGCTGCATCGGCCCCTGAAACCTCTGGTGAGGCCAGTTGTGCGTTGTAATGTTGGGAGTTCAAAAGCCTGGGAATGAGCTGCTTGCCGATCACATCCTCCAGAAACTCTTTGCATTCATCATTTGCCGATCCTTGAACATTGATTCTGTTCAAGCTGTTCAAATTAGTCATGCAAAATCCCTACTGAAAAATTAGCGTGCCATCATAGTGAAGGGTGATCGGGGTGGTTTTTATCCAGCAAAATAGCATACCGATCCGCTATTGGATTGCATTCTCAACATTTTTCGGCCAACACGCCACTATCAATTACCCTTGGTTTTAAAGGGAAAAAATGAATACTATAGTAAATTCTTTAATTTAAAAAAACCCTTGGATCAGGCGCTGGCGTCTGCGTCGAAATCGTTTTCTGACATAACGCCGAATCTGCGGAGCTTGACATACAGACTTTGACGCGAAAGTCCCAGCATTTCCGCCGCAGAGGCGCGGTTGTTGTGCGTTAACTCAAGTGCTGCCTCGATGCACATGCGCTCAATCGTATCAACGGTATCGCCCACAATGTCTTTGATGGGTCGGCGGCCTACCAATTGCGATAATTCAGCAAACGGGTTGGGAACTGCAGCAGAGGTCTGCGCGGATTGTGAGCGGCGATTTAAATCTCTGACAAACATCACAAAAAGCGGCTCTGGCTTTGCCAAATAGGCGCCAGAAATTTCAACTGGCAGCGTCATGCCGGAGAGCGTCCTCACCTCTGTGGCAAAGTTTCGAATTGGCTTGTGCTGTTTCAAAGCGGTGTTGAGAACGCCCCAGTCCACGGCGCCCCGGATCAACCACCGTTCTAAAGATTGCCCCACCACTTGGGACGGCGCCGTTAAGCCGAGCAGTGCCATGCCTTCCTCATTCACACTTCTGACGGTGCCAGAAGGGTCTGTCAGCAGCCATCCGTCGGGGAAATGCTCCATCGCCTCACTCAAGACCACGGAAGCGTCTATTTTCAGATGCGTCGAGGCAGAGGCCTCGCGCTGGGTCAATCGGACCAAAAATTGCGCGCCACCTTCTTGCCTGAATACATTGGCAGATACCGTCATGGGCGAGGAGGAACCCATGATGGTGGCCGAACACATTTCAATTCGGCCGGTTGCAAGGGCGGTTTTGAGCAGAGATTGAACCTCGCCTTGACTTTCGGCCTTAAAGCATTCGCGGAAATCCCGTCCCACCAATCGTTTGCCTGCATCTTTGAAAACCGATTGGGCGCCCGCATTGGCTTCAATCAAACGGTATGAATGCGTATCGACCACCAGCACAGCTTCGGGGGAGGTTTCGAAAAGGACGCGGTAACGTGCTTCAATGTGCCTGAGCCGCAGAAAATCACGTTCCATCGATTGCTGAGTTTCAACCAGTCGGCGTTGAAGTTCAGCAAGGCGCTTCAGGTTGCGCCCAATGGCCAGAAGTTTGTTGCCTTTGAGCGCAACCGTGATGTATTGGATGGCCGTTTCACCCCCAGAAGGCATAGGGTGATTGACATGACGCCAAATGATGCTTTGAGACTCAGGTTTCACAACCAGCAAATCTTGAATTTTCCTTTTGCTTTCGGTTGTCACGGTGTCTATCCACCGTTTGCCGAGCCAATGTTGGCAACCCAAGTTCGCCAAGGTGTCTTGTCCAGTTGACACGTCCTCGACAAAACCCTTGTCACTGATGACCAAACTTACGTCCGAAACCAAGCCTAACAACTTGTTGAAGTTCGACTCATCAAGATCGGCAAAGTTCATCATGTTTATTTATTTGCTTCTCTAATTTAGAATTTTTCGCAGTATATCACGGTTGACTCTGCGAGCTGTCAATTTTTTTAGACACCAATCCAGGCCTCAAGCATTGTGAAGGGTTCTCAATGGGCGAGAACCCTGCGCATCAGAGGGGGCTGAAGCACGGGCGACTTGGGTGACCCTTTCAACCGTCTGGGCCGCGTCTCCATCCATCAATGTCGTGCCTGTCCAATTGAGCGCCTCTGGCGTTAGGCAAGCCATCGGGCCGCCCACATAAATCTTCAGTTGCGGGTTGATGCTTTCTGTTCGCAATTCGCTCAGTGCCAGGGGGACGGCTTTGATATGGCGGTCTGATGAAATCGACAGTACAACAGCATCAAACCAGTCAGACAGGAACATTCTCTTGAAATCGCTGATGTCCTGCGGAGCGACGAGCGAGACCCGCCAGCCGGCCTGGCGGAAGAATTCACTCAACATAAAAGCCCCCATCCCATGGTGAGAGCCTGGCTCGGTCATCACCAGCAGGCTCAAGCCATTTGATTGCCCGTGCCCCTCCGCTAAGAATTCTGCGCTGAACTCGTGCAGTGCGCGATGCAGGCGTGAAAAGGCGATATTGATGTTGACAAAATCCAGCTCGTCACTGCACCAGAGTTCGCCGATCAGTCTCGCGGATTCGGTGATGCCGTGGATGTATATGTCCGCCAGGCGCTGGCCTTGTCGACGCCATTTCATCAAGACCTGGCGCGTTTCGTCCATGCTGTGAATGGCCGCTTGTGTCAGCAGTTCCACTTGGTCTTCGCCAAGAGCGTTTTGCTTGACAAAGCTGGTGCCACCGACCAGGCGAGGGCTGGAGCCAAACTCGAGTTTGAGCTTGGCGTCTTGCGACCCCAGAGCCGGGTATTTTTTAAATGAATTGTTCAAGTTTTCAAATTTAAACCGAGCCACAGCGACCCCCAACTTTGACCAGACAAACAGAGTTTCTTACAAGCTGAATAAATGCGCACCAGTGTAAACCCTAGATAACATATATATTGTCAATTTTTATTGACACATGCTTTTTTTGGCCTTAAAGTGGGCTCAGTTCATTTGCAATGAAGGCCCGACATGCAGCAATCTCAGCCCCAAGTTTTGTATACGCCAGCGCAGCGCGCCAGGCGTGACGCTACTCGGTGGACTTTCGTGCAGGGTGTGTTGGCGCCGGTTCAATTTTTGGTTTTTCTGATCAGTCTGTGTTTGGTGTTGAACAGCTTGAAAACGGGGCAGTACACCGAATGGGCCTTGGCGTCGGTGGTGATCAAGACCTTGGTGCTGTACGCCATCATGATCACGGGCTGCATTTGGGAAAAGGTTGTTTTTGGCACCTATCTTTTCGCGCAGGCCTTCTTTTGGGAAGACATGGTCAGCATGCTGGTGATGGCTTTGCACACCGCTTATTTGTGGGTGTGGTGGGAGGGCAGTTGGTCAGCAGGGGATCAATTGTTGCTGGCGTTGACGGCCTACATCACTTACGGCATCAATGCCGCCCAGTACATCAGGAAACTGCGGATGGCGCGATTGCAAAAGCCTCAAGACGGTCTGGTCGATGCTTGTGCTCAGGTGCATGCATGAGCCAAGTCATTTCTATCCACAAAGAAGCCAGCAAAGGCTGCACAGATGCCAGTCCGCTGGTTGAGCGAGGTCAGCGCGAGGTATTTTGTGGTTTGACCGGCATCATCTGGCTGCATCGAAAAATTCAGGATGCCTTTTTTCTGGTGGTTGGATCACGCACCTGCGCCCACCTCATTCAGTCTGCGGCTGGGGTCATGATTTTCGCTGAACCCCGGTTTGGCACAGCCATCATTGATGAGCGTGACCTGGCCGGATTGGCCGATGCCAACGACGAACTTGACCGTGTGGTCAACCAACTTTTGTCGCGACGGCCGGAAATCAAGTTGCTCTTTTTGGTGGGCTCGTGTCCATCTGAAGTGATCAAGCTGGATTTGTCACGCGCTGCTTCCAGGCTCTCAGTGCAACATTCGCCCTCGGTGCGTGTGCTCAATTATTCGGGCAGTGGCATTGAAACCACCTTCACCCAAGGTGAGGACGCCTGTTTGGCATCGATGGTGCCCGTGATGCCCACGGCATCCGACGACGCTGAACCCGAGCTGATGATTGTGGGCACCTTAGCGGATGTGGTGGAAGACCAATTTGTGCGGATTTTGAACCATATGGGCATTGAGCGCGTTCGATTCTTTCCCCCAAGACGCGCCCAAGAAGAAGTGCCGATTGGCGCCAACACCCGCTTGTTGTTGGCGCAACCCTTTTTAGGCGATACAGCGCGTTTATTGCAAGCGCGCGGTGCCAGCTTGTTGCCAGCGCCTTTCCCGCTAGGGATTGAGGGCACGACGGCTTGGTTGCAGTCTGCGGCCACAGCCTTGGGTGTGTCCAAAGAGCGATTTGACGCCGCTGTGGCGGGGCCCCTGTCCAGAGCCAAGACCGCCTTGTCAAAAGCCAAGTTGCAATTGGAAGGTAAAAGCATCTTTTTCTTCCCTGACTCTCAACTTGAAATTCCGTTGGCGCGGTTTTTGTCTCGCGAGATGGGCATGAAATTGTTGGAAGTTGGCACGCCGTATTTGCACCGTCAGCACATGGCCATGGAGTTGGCCATGCTGCCTGAGGGCACATTTTTATCGGAAGGCCAGCATGTCGAAAATCAACTCGATCGCTGCCGCGCTTTTCACCCTGACATGGTGGTCTGTGGGTTGGGCTTGGCCAACCCCTTGGAGTCTGAAGGCATGACCACCAAATGGGCCATTGAGCTGGTGTTCACACCCATTCAAGGCTATGACCAAGCGGGTGATTTGGCTGAACTCTTCACCCGACCTTTGCTGCGCCGCATGCGCCTGGCCGCATAAAGGAACCAGCACCATGCAACTCACGCTCTGGACATATGAAGGCCCCCCGCATGTGGGTGCGATGCGGATTGCGACGGCCATGGAAGGGGTGCATTACGTGTTGCACGCGCCGCAGGGCGATACCTATGCCGACTTGTTGTTCACCATGATCGAGCGTTTGCAAAAGCGTCCGCCAGTGACTTACACCACGTTCCAGGCGCGTGATTTGGGTGGTGATACGGCCGAGCTTTTCAAAACAGCTGCGCGTGAAGCCTTTGAGCGTTTTTCGCCTCAGGCCATGTTGGTGGGGTCTTCTTGCACCGCTGAACTGATTCAAGACGATCCGGGTGGTTTGTGCAAGGCACTCAACTTGCCTATTCCTGTGGTGGCCTTGGAGTTGCCCTCCTACCAGCGCAAAGAAAACTGGGGCGCGTCGGAGACTTTTTACCAATTGGTTCGAAATTTGGCATTGCCAAAAGACACGGCTGAGAAGTCTGAGTCGCGCAAGCCTCGCTGCAACATCTTGGGACCCACTGCCTTGGGTTTCAGACACCGCGATGATGTGACTGAGATTCGCCAATTGCTGACCCACATCGGCATTGACATCAATGTGGTCGCGCCACTCACAGCAACGCCGGGTGACATCGCTCGTTTAGCGGATGCAGATTTCAATGTGGTGCTGTACCCCGAAATTGCCAACTTGAGTGCGCAGTGGTTGCAGCGCAGTTTCAAACAGCCCTTCACCAAAACCATTCCTATTGGTCATTCCGCCACCTGTGATTTTGTGCGCGAAGTGGCGCAGTTGGCGGGGCTTGATCTTGTCGCAGCCCTTCAAAGTGCCACGTCTCGCGCCGCTTGGTACACCCGATCGGTGGATTCCACCTACTTGACGGGCAAGCGGGTGTTCGTATTCGGCGACGCCACGCATGCCGTGGCGGCAGCGCGAGTCGCAGCCCAAGAAATGGGCTTCACCGTGGTCGGTATCGGTACATACAGTCGGGAGTTCGCACGCGAGGTCAGAGAAGCTGCCGCCCTTTATGGGGTCGAGGCTTTGATCAGTGATGACTATTTGGAAATAGAAGCCCGCATTGCAGAGTTGAACCCTGAGCTGGTGCTGGGCACCCAAATGGAGCGCCACATTGCCAAGCGTTTGGGGGTGCCATGTGCCGTCATTTCTGCTCCTGTCCATGTGCAGGATTTCCCTGCAAGGTACTCCCCTCAAATGGGATTTGAAGGCGCCAACGTCTTGTTTGACACTTGGGTGCATCCGCTCATGATGGGCCTTGAGGAGCATTTGATCGGCATGTTCCGAGGCGACGCCGAATTTCACGAAGATGCAGCGCCCTCGCACTTGGGCGGTGGTGTGCACGCCCAAACCTTGCAAGATACAGCCAAGGCCGTGCCATTGACACACGAAGATCAGGCCGCTGTCGCGTCAGAAAGCATCACCGCATCCACTTGGGATGCAGGCGCAGAAAAAGAACTCAAAAAAATCCCCTTTTTCGTCCGAGGCAAAGCACGTCGAAACACCGAACGCTATGCGTTGGAACGTGGCGTCGCGGTCATCACCACAGAGACACTGTATGAATCTAAAGCTTACTTCTCGCAGTCCTAAGCTCAATTCTCGTGATGCCACGCCGCTCAAAATGGTGGTGGTGACCATGGACACGCACTTTGCAAGTTCGTTCAATCGTGCCAATGACCAATGGAAGCGGGACTTTCCAGGTCTGACTTGGCGTTTGCATGCGGCCTCGGAATACGCGGGCAACGATGCGCTGATCGCCAAATGCAAGGCCGACATTGCAACAGCAGACATTGTGTTGTGCGGCATGCTGTTCCTGGAAGATCACTTTTTGCCCATCTTGGACGACCTGCGCGCGCGCCGGATGACCTGCGATGCCATGGTCTGCATGGCCAGTGCCACCGAAGTGACGCAACTCACGCGCTTAGGTCAGTTTGACATGAGCAAACCTGCCAGCGGCCCCATGGCCTTGCTGAAAAAATTACGGGGCGGCAGCAAAGACAAGCCCGCCACTGGCGGCGCCGCACAAATGAAAATGTTGCGCCGCTTGCCCCAGTTGCTGCGCTTCATTCCTGGCACCGCGCAAGATGTGCGCTCGTACTTCATCACGCTGCAATATTGGCTGGGGGGCTCTGACGACAATATTTTGAACATGGTGCGTCACCTGATTGACCGCGGCGCCGAGGGTCCTCGCAAATCACTGCGAGGCCAGATCAAGGTGGCGGCGCCAGTGGATTATCCGGAAGTGGGCGTGTACCACCCCCGTATGAAGGGCAGATTCAGTGAAGACGCCCATGCCTTGCCTTTGCCGCAAGGTCTACCGGTCAAAGGCACTGTCGGTATTTTGTTGTTGCGTTCTTATTTGCTGTCAGGCAATGCGGGTCATTACGATGGTGTGATTGCAGCGCTTGAGGCCAAAGGTTTGCGGGTGATTCCAGCCTTTGCCGCTGGCTTGGACTCCCGCCCGGCGATTGATGAATTTTTCATTCAAAATGGCCAAGTCTGTGTGGATGCGGTGGTCTCACTCAGTGGCTTTTCACTCGTCGGTGGGCCGGCTTACAACGATGCCAAAGCCGCAGAAGAGGTATTGGCCAGATTGGACGTGCCTTATGTCGCGGCACACCCTGTTGAATTTCAGACCCTGGACCAATGGGGCGGTTCTGAGCGTGGATTGCTGCCCGTTGAGAGCACCATCATGGTGGCGATTCCTGAACTCGACGGCTCGACCAGCCCCATGGTTTTTGGCGGACGTCCAGGGGCGGCCGGTGTGACCTGCACAGGCTGTCACCACGCTTGTACTTTTGGTGAAAATACCAACGCGCAAGACATGCATTCATGTCCAGAGCGGGCCCTGATGTTGGCGGCGCGGGTCAGCAAGATGGTGGCCTTGAAGCGCAGCGAGCGACAAGACCGCAACGTGGCCATTGTGCTGTTCAACTTTCCGCCCAACGCGGGCAACATCGGCACGGCTGCTTTTCTGTCTGTTTTTGAGTCTTTATGGCATACCCTGACCGCCATGAAGGCGCAGGGTTACCAAGTGGATGTACCTGCCAGTGTGGATGATTTACGCGATGCTTTGTTATTCGGCAACGCGGCTCAACACGGCGCAGATGCCAATGTGCATGCATTGATATCTGCTGACGATCACATTCAGCGTGAGCGCTGGCTCAAAGAAATTGAAGCCCAGTGGGGCCCTGCGCCTGGCCGTCAGTTGAGCAACGGCAGTTCCATCTTTGTACTGGGCAAACAGTTTGGCAAGGTGCTGATCAGCGTGCAGCCTTCGTTTGGTTACGAAGGCGATCCGATGCGCTTGCTGTTTGAAAAAGGCTTGGCACCCACACATGCTTTCTCTGCCTTTTATCGGTATCTGCGGGAAGATTTCAAAGCCCATGCGGTGCTCCACTTCGGCACGCATGGGGCGCTGGAATTCATGCCGGGCAAACAATCTGGCATGACTGGCGCGTGCTGGCCCGATCGCTTGATTGACGATTTGCCCAATATTTACCTGTACGCATCCAACAACCCTTCAGAAGGCGCCATTGCCAAGCGCCGATCGGGCGCGACTTTGATCAGCTACTTGACCCCGCCCATCACACAAGCTGGTTTGTACAAAGGTTTGAATGAACTCAAGAGTTCGCTTGAGCGCTGGCGCGCAACGGAGCGTGACGACAGCGAGCGTACGGCCTTGGCAAATACCATTCAAGCGCAAGCTGCGGAACTTGACTTGGTGCCTGCAGAGCCTGCATGGGATGCCCACGCCATGGGCGCCATGTTGGACCGGGAAATGATGCGCTTGGCTGAACAAATGCTCGAGCTGGAATACGCGCTGATTCCACATGGCTTGCATGTGGCAGGTCGTGCCCCCAGTCCGGCTCAACAGGTTGACATGTTGCTGGCCATGGCCGAAGCCAACCATGGTCTGCAGCTGGAGCGTGCTGCTGTTGAAGCTTTGGTCGAAGGACATTCCCCAGAGCGTGCTTTGACGGCTGCCGGCTTGCCCCGCCATCATGCCAGTTTGGACGTTTTGCGAGAGTTGGTGGAACCCCGGGCCCATCTGGCCGTGGACACCGAAGTGTCCGCCATGCTGCGCGCTTTGGACGCTCGCTACATTCGGCCTGCACCGGGCGGCGATATTCTTCGAACCTCGGCCGTGTTGCCAACCGGCCGCAACATCCACGGGTTTGACCCCTTCAGAATCCCAAGTGCCATGGCAGTGCGGGATGGCAAAGTCCAAGCCCAGTTGTTGATTGACCGCCATTGTGCGGATGGCCACCCCTTGCCAGAATCCATTGCCATGGTGCTGTGGGGCAGCGACAACCTGAAGAACGAAGGCGCGCCGATTGCGCAGGCCTTGGCCTTGATGGGTGCCATGCCGCGTTTTGACAGTTATGGCCGGATTGCTGGTGCCAGCCTGATGTCCTTGGAAGCATTGGGTCGCCCACGCATTGATGTGATCATGACGCTGTCGGGCATCTTCCGCGACCTCATGCCCTTGCAGATCAAGCTGTTGGCCGAAGCCGCTTATCTGGCAGCATCGGCAGATGAGCCGCTGGAAATGAACTGGATTCGAAAGCATGCGCTGGCCTATCAGCAAGAGCATGGTTGCACTTTGGAAACCGCTTCTTTGCGGGTCTATGGCAATGCCGAAGGTGCATATGGCTCCAACGTCAATAACCTGGTGGAAAGCAGCCGCTGGAGCGATGAAGGCGAACTGGCTGAAACCTACAAACGTCGCAAAGGTTTTGCCTACGGCCGCACGGGACGAGCTGTGCAGCAAACTGCGCTGTTGCAAACCGCGTTGGCCGATGTGCAGCTGACCTACCAAAACCTAGATTCGGTCGAGCTGGGCGTCACCACCGTGGACAACTACTTTGACACCTTGGGCGGTATCACCCAAGCGGTCAAGGTGGCCAAAGGCGGCAAAACACCTCCCGTCTACATTGGCGATCAAACCAAAGGCAAGGCGGGTGTTCGCTCGTTGAAAGAACAAGTGTCTATCGAAATTCGCACCCGCATGCTCAACCCGAAGTGGTTCGAAGGCATGTTGGAGCATGGCTACGAAGGTGTACGGCAAATAGAGGCGCATGTGACCAACACCATGGGCTGGTCCGCCACCACAGGTCAAGTGCAACCATGGGTTTACAAGCAATTGTCTGAGACCTTCATGCTGGACCCCGCCATGCGTGATCGCCTGGCCAAACTGAATCCGACGGCCTCTGCCCGCGTGGCCAACCGTTTGATCGAAGCGTCTGAACGCAACTATTGGCAGCCCGATGCCGAGACTTTGCAAGCCCTTCGCTATGCAAGTGAAGAATTGGAAGATCGCCTTGAAGGCGTCTATGAAGGAGCTCCCGCATGAACGTTGAAACCTTACCGTTTCCCACAGTGAAACGCAATCCAAAATTGGATGGAGAGGGCAGCTTGCAAGTTCAGCTGGACCCGAGTGTGAAAATTGGCAATGCCAAAGTCTTTGCCATTTACGGCAAGGGCGGCATTGGCAAGAGCACCACCTCGTCTAACTTGTCGGCTGCCTTTTCCAAAATGGGCAAGCGCGTTTTGCAAATTGGCTGTGACCCCAAGCATGACAGCACTTTCACGCTGACCAAGAAGATGCTGCCCACAGTCATTGACGTGCTGGAGACCGTGGACTTTCACGCCGAAGAATTGCGCGTTGAAGACTTCGTTTTTGAAGGCTACAACGGTGTCATGTGTGTGGAAGCCGGCGGACCGCCCGCAGGCACAGGGTGCGGCGGTTATGTGGTCGGTCAGACGGTGAAATTGCTCAAAGAGCATCACCTTCTGGAAGACACCGATGTGGTGATTTTTGACGTGTTGGGGGATGTGGTGTGCGGTGGTTTTGCTGCGCCCTTGCAACACGCCGATCGCGCGATGATTGTGACCGCCAATGATTTTGATTCGATCTTCGCGATGAATCGCATTGTGCAAGCCATTGGCGCCAAAGCCAAAAACTACAACGTGCGTTTGGGCGGCGTGATTGCCAACCGCAGTGCTGCCACAGATCAGATTGACAAATACAACGACCGCATTGGTTTGAAGCTGGCCGCCCATTTTCCAGACTTGGATGTGATTCGCCGCAGCCGTTTGAAAAAATCAACGCTGTTTGAGATGGAGTACTCGCCCGAGTTGGAGGCTGTACAAAAGGAATACATGCGTTTGGCGGCGAGCATGTGGTTGGGCGGAGAGGCTTATTCCGCGGTGCCCATGAAAGACCGCGATATTTTCGATCTCTTGGGTTTTGATTGAGGGTTTTGATCATGACTGACATCACTTACGAGCAACGCCGCAGCCAAATCGAAAACTACTTTGACCGAACGGCTGCGGCCGCATGGGCCAAACTGACCTCCGATGCACCGGTAGGCCGCATTCGCGCCACCGTGCGCGCAGGGCGCGATCAAATGCGGTCAACCTTGGTCTCGTGGTTAGGTCAAGACCTCCAAGGCAAGCGCATTTTGGATGCCGGCTGCGGTACCGGTGCTTTGGCTGTAGAAGCCGCCCGTCTGGGCGCACAGGTGGTGGCCATTGATTTGTCACCCACCTTGGTCGACTTGGCGCGGGAAAGGGTTCCAGCTGACGTGGCGCACTTGGTTGAATTTCACAGCGGCGACATGCTCGACAAAGGTTTGGGTCACTTTGACCATGTGGTGGCCATGGACTCGATCATTCACTATGACACGGAAGATGCCGTGAGTGCACTGGCCCAGTTGTCTGAGCGCACCAGCCAGTCGATGGTGTTTACGTTTGCACCTCGTACACCCCTGTTGGCACTCATGATTTCAGTGGGTCGTTTGTTGCCCCGTGGCGATCGTGCTCCGTGGCTGGAACCCATGGCAGAAAACCGCATTGCCAAACTCATGAAGACACATGAATCATTGAACGACTGGCAATGTAGCCGCTCGCACAAAGTATCCAGTGGTTTTTACACATCCAAAGCGATGGAGTGGGTCCGCTCATGAGAGCCCAAATGTTTTCCAAGTTTGCCAAACAAATGCCAGTGAGCTGGCTGCCGTTTGCCGATGTCTCCAGCCCTGGCTTGCCCTTGGCCCGTTTGTTGCGCTTGTCCCTGTTCAAGTTCACCATGGGTATCACGACCGCTTTGATGATCGGCACCTTGAACCGGGTGATGATCGTTGAACTGGTCGTGCCCGCCTGGTTGGTGTCGATGATGTTGGCCCTGCCGTTGTTGGTGGCTCCGTTCAGGGCAGTCACGGGCTATCAATCCGATATCCATGTTTCTGCGTTTGGATGGCGTCGTGTGCCCTATATGTGGGGCGGCACCTTGATACAGTTCTTGGGACTTGCGGTGATGCCGTTTGCCTTGTTGGTCTTGTCAGGCGGCGGGCAGGTTCCTGTGCCTGACTGGGTTGCTCAAGGGGCTGCCGCCATCGCATTCTTGCTGGTGGGTGCTGGGTTGCAAACCTCCCAAACCGCAGGTTTGGCGCTGGCCACTGACCAGGCCAGTGAAGAAACCCGGCCTCGCGTAGTGGCCTTGATGTACACCATGCTCTTGGTGGGCGCTGTCTTTGGCAGTTTGATGTACAGCTTTTTATTGGCCACTTTCACACCGGAAATTTTGGTTCAAGTCGTGCAAGGTACGGCCCTGGTGGTGCTGCTGCTCAACGGTGCTGCACTCTGGAAGCAAGAGCCGCGCAATCCTGACCGTGTGAAGGCTTTGAAAACCGAAATTCGCCGCCCATTCAACGAGGTTTGGGCTGAATTCATCGCATTACCCAATGCGAAACGCTTTTTGTGGGCCACTGCGTTGGGCACCATGGCTTTCAACATGCAGGACATTGTGCTCGAGCCCTATGGCGGTGAAATACTGAAATTGAGTGTGGGTGCCACCAGTGCACTGACGGCCATGTTGTCAGCCGGTGGGCTGTTGGGTTTTTACGTTGCAGGCTTGCAACTGGCAAAAGGCAAAGACCCCATGCGCATGGCAGCCTATGGTGCGTTGGCAGGTTTGCCAGCATTTTCAGCCGTGATTTTTTCAGCACCTTTGGATGCCGGTTGGTTGTTCAGATTTGGTGCTTTGGGAATTGGTTTTGGCGGTGGTTTGTTTGCGGTTGGCACCTTGTTCACGGCCATGCGCTTGGAAGCGGCCTTTGTCGGTTTGGCCTTAGGCGCTTGGGGTGCTGTGCAAGCGGCCGCTGCGGGCCTGGCCATGTTTTTTGGCGGCGCCTTGCGTGACGCAGTCAATACCCTGGCATCCCAAGGATCGCTGGGGGTCGGTTTGACGGATCCCTCAGTGGCTTACAGCATGGTTTACCACGTCGAAATGCTTTTGTTGTTTTTTACCCTGATTGCTGTGGGACCATTGATCAAACGCAGCACCTCTCTCTCACCCGTTGTCCCCTCATCCCTCGGTTTGACCGAGTCAAGCATTTAGTTGTTCAAAGGAGAAGTCATTATGCAAACAGTAGGCAACATCACTGGTTATGTCGACATAGCCCAAATACTGCTTTACGTATTTTGGATATTTTTTGCTGGCCTTATTTGGTATCTGGTCGCGGAAGGTCACCGCGAGGGTTACCCCTTGGAGACGAGCAGCGGTGGACGCGCCGTGGGCAAAGGGTTCCCTATTCCACAGCCTAAAACTTTCTTGCTCGAAGGCGGTAAAAGTATTACTGTGCCTGACCTGACACGCAAAGAACCTGCCTACAACGCTGTGGCAACTGGTCACGGTTCTGGCTCGCCGATTGAGCCAAGAGGTGACGCCATGACCGCAGCCGTGGGTCCAGGCGCGTACACCCTTCGCGAAGACGTCCCAGAGCGGACAACGCATGGTGCGCCACTGATTCAACCCTTGCGAATCGCCAGCGACTACACGGTCGCTGCGCAAGATGTCGACCCACGCGGCTTGCCCGTGATGGCTGGCGACGGCAAACAAGGTGGCACGGTCAAAGACATTTGGATTGATTCGGCCGAAATGATGTTCCGTTATTTGGAAGTCGAAATCGATGGCGGTCGAACAGTTTTATTGCCCATCACGTTTTCCCTGATTCGCAGAAACCAAGTTGAAGTGCATGCTCTCTATGCACGTCATTTCGCTGGCGTGCCTGCCCTGCGAAGCCCAGATCAGGTCACCAAACTGGAAGAGGAAAAAATCAGTGCTTACTACGGCGGCGGAACTTTGTATGCCGATGCCCAACGCGGTGAGCCTCTGATTTAAGGGTTCGCGGCTTGCCTGATGAATGAAAAGTTGAAGAGGAATTGAAAATGCCGATCGAAAACCTTGGCCATGAATACGAGTTTGAACCCCAGTTGGGCTTGCCTGAGAGGTTGCCTTCTGGTGAGTTCATTGTTTGGCAAGGCTCTCCCGATGTCGCAGCGCTGGCCTCTTCGGCCTTTCACATCAAAAAGTTGGTTGTCTATTTTGCTGTTCTCATGGGTGCTTGCGCTTGGCCTGCACTGGAAGAGGGTGCCGGTGTCATGGCGGTGCTGCTGTCGATCAAATGGATTGCGCCACTGGCCCTCATCGGTCTGGGTTCTGTGTGGATGATGGCTTATATGACCTCTCGCACGACGGTCTACACCTTGACCAACAAACGGGTTGTGATGCGTTTGGGCATCGTTTTCACGGTTTCTTTTAACTTGCCCTACAAGCAAGTGGTATCGGCGGATGTTCGGATGATGCAGGATGGTTTTGGTGACATCACTTTGGCATTGAAAGGATCAGACCGCATTGCGTGGGTCCATTTATGGCCCAGTGTAAGGCCATGGAAAATTGAAAAACCTGAGCCCACACTGCGCGCAATACCTCACGCTCAAGAGGTGTCGATCATGTTGAGAGAGGCATGGACTCACCACACGGGACTGGCTGCGAATGCCGCTGGGACAAATGAAAGCACCAACCCCCATGCAAATGACCTGCAGGTGAGTTTGACATGAGCTCCTTGCATGTACCAGCAGTCCAGCCGAAAGCCGCTCCTGATCACTTTCCTCAGTGGATTTTGTATTGCGTAGCCGGAATCCTTGCTTTTTCGCTCCTATCCGTTGGCTTGGTTCGCATCACTGGTAATGGGCCAGATCAAAGGGCCGCAGCGTCCACGGTCAAGCGCGCATTGGTTTTCCAAGATCAAAAAGATGGCTCTGTCCGTGTGCAAGACGGTGTGACCGGTCAAACCTTGACGGTTTTGCATGGTGAGCAAGGCTTTGTTCGAGGCGCTCTTCGCGCGTTAAGTCGCGAAAGGTATTCCCGTGGCATCGGTTCAGAATGGCCCTTTGACGTGATTGCCCGTGTGGATGGTCGCGTCACTTTGTTTGATCCCAGCACAGGGCAAAAGGTGGAATTGGAGTCTTTTGGCCCCACCAACGTGGCTGAATTTGCACGGTTTTTAGCCATGCAGCCTGAGTGAAAAAAGCAATTTAAATTATTTCAGAAAGCCGGAGTCCCGTTTTATGCAAGCCACAGCAACCATTGACAGCGCTGAAAAAGCGTCCCAAAAAGCGCTCGACAGCACCATGCTCAGCCCCCGCTTTTACACCACAGACTTTGCTGCCATGGACAAGCTAGACATGTCACCTGTGCGTGCGGAGTGGGACAAAATGATGGCGGAATACGAGGGTGACAACAACCACGATCACTTTCAGCGCGACGCAGAATTTGCCAAGGAAGTCGCCGAAAGGTTCTCCCAAGTCAGTCCAGAAATGCGTCAAGAGTTTTTGGACTTTCTGATTTCATCGCTGACGTCTGAATTTTCGGGCTGCATTTTGTACAACGAGATTTTCAAGAATGTGGAAAACCCAGACATCAAGCAATTGATGCGCTACATGGCGCGTGATGAATCGCGACACGCGAGTTTCATCAATCAGTCCTTGAAAGACTTTGGTCTGGGCATTGACTTAGGCGATTTGAAGCGGACCAAGGCCTACACCTATTTCAAACCCAAATACATTTTTTATGCGACTTATTTGTCCGAAAAAATTGGCTACGCCCGCTACATCACCATTTTTCGCCAATTGGAAAAAAATCCAGACAAGCGCTTTCACCCCATCTTTCGTTGGTTTGAGCGCTGGTGCAACGATGAGTTTCGCCACGGTGAGTCGTTTGCCTTGATCATGCGTGCCAACCCGCATTTGCTGCAGGGCGGGAACGTGTATTGGATCCGCTTTTTCTTGCTGGCCGTTTACGCCACGATGTTCGTGCGAGACCACAGCCGTCCGATGTTGCACCAGGAAATGGGGCTGGAGTCGGCCTCATACGATTACGAAGTGTTCCGCATCACCAATGAAATCACCAAGCAAGTTTTCCCGGTCAGCTTGGACATCGACAACCCTGTTTTTAGAGACGGTTTGTCCCACTTGTTTCACGTGCAAACCCAAATGGATGCGGCCAAAGCCAAGGGTGGCTGGGTGGGGAATTTACAGCGTGCACGTTGGGCCATTTCGGGCGGCCTTACCTTTGTTCGTTTGTACTTTTTGCCCGTCAAGCACCATGCGCTGCCAGCGGATATTCGCATGGTGCCTGCTTGGTAATGCTCAGACCCTGAAAGCCAAGGATGACCGACACCTTCATTGCGCTGGGATTTGCGATTTTCATCTGGTGGTTCAGCACCGGCATCGTGCTTCTTTTAAATCGCATGTCGCGCACGGCTGTGACCCTGAGTTTGGTCATCTCTTCTGCGCTGGGGCTGGGTGCATTGGTCGGTTTGTCCCACACAGCGCAGCAAACAGGCGTTTTGGGTGCCTATTGCGCTTTCACTTGCGCTTTGTTGGCCTGGGGTTGGAACGAGTTGAGTTTTCTCACAGGTTGGATCACAGGCCCGCAAAAAACAGCCATCTTGCAAAGCACAACAGGCCTGTCGCGATTTGTGGCGTCCTTTAATGCGGTGCTTTGGCACGAATTGGCGATTCTGATGGTGGGCGTGGCCATTGTGGCCATCACTTGGGATGCGCCCAACCAAGTGGGTACCGGCACTTATTTGGTCTTGTGGATCATGCGTACCAGTGCCAAATTGAACCTGTTCTTTGGTGTCCGTAATTTGAGTGAAGAATTCTTGCCTGCACATTTGGCCTACTTAGAAAGCTTCTTCAAGCGCCGCCGTATGAATGCATTTTTTCCTTTTGCGGTTGCTGCAGCCAGCGGCTGCTTGTGGTTGTTGGTGGATTTCGCCCACCAAGCCATGACAACGCCTGCTCAAGTGGTGGGCGCCGTGTTGGTGGGCACCCTGTTGGCCTTGGCCATTGTGGAGCACCTGATGCTGGTATTGCCCCTGGACACCACGGCCTTGTGGCGCTGGGCTATTCGAAAGACACAAAACTCAGACACACCTGCAGCCTTTGATACCCATAGGGCTTCGGTTTTACCTGCACACTTGGATTCACATGACAAATCTCTTCAAGTCAATTAAGGTTGACGGCGGTGCAGGTGGTGGCGGTGGTCAAAACCATCTTGCAGGTTCGACTTCTGAACTGGGTCACCGGGCACCAACGGCGATCGTGATTGGCACCGGTTTTGGTGGATTGGCTGCCGCCATTCGTTTGAGCGTCAAAGGGTACCGCGTTCAAATGCTGGAAAAACTCGATGCGCCGGGTGGCCGCGCGTATGTGCACAAGCAAGATGGTTTTACATTTGACGCGGGCCCCACCATCATCACCTTGCCGCACCTCATTGCCGAGCTGTTCACGCTGTGTGGTCGAGAGATGAAAGAGCACGTCGATCTGCGTTTGATGTCGCCGTTCTACCGCATCCGGTTTGACGATGGCACGCACTTTGACTACAGCAACAACGATGCGCAGATGCTTGAGCAAATTGCCAAATTCAGCCCTGCGGATGTGCAAGGTTTCAAGAACCTGATGGTGGCTTCCGAGAAGTGTTTCCAGTTGGGGTTTGTCGAGCTGGGCATGGTGCCCTTCGAAACCATTGGCGACGTCATCAAGGCCATGCCCAATTTAGTGCGCATGCAAGCTTGGCGCTCCATTTACAGTTTGGTGGCGCAGCACATCAAGCACCCCAAGTTGCGCATCGTCATGAGCTTTCACCCCTTGCTCATTGGCGGCAATCCTTATTCCGTCACTTGTGTGTATTCGCTCATCCATTCCTTGGAGCGCCGATGGGGCGTGCACTCTGCCATGGGCGGCACGGGTGCGATTGTGAAAGAACTGGTGAAGTTGCTCGATGAGCGCCATGTGCCCATTCGTTACAACGCACCTGTGACCCGAATCCGGGTTGACGGTGGACGCGCCCAGGGTGTTGAGCTGGCCAATGGTGAGTTTTTGCCCGCCAACATTGTGGTCAGTAATGGCGATGCTTCATGGACTTACCGTCACCTCATTGACCCACAGCACCGCAAGCATTGGACCGACAAACGCATTGCCAAAGGCAAGTATTCGTCGGGCTTGTTTGTCTGGTATTTCGGTACGAACCGAAAGTACGAAGATGTGCCGCACCACATGATGGTCTTGGGCCCACGCTACAAGGGATTGCTGCAAGATATTTTCAAAAACCACAAGCTGTCCAAAGATTTCAGTTTGTATCTGTATCGCCCCACCGCCACCGACCCCTCTTTGGCGCCAGAGGGCTGCGACAGTTTTTATGTGCTCTCGGTGGTGCCCAACCTGAGCAGCGAGACCGATTGGCCAGCCATGACCGAGCCATACCGCGATGCCATTGCGACGGTGCTGCAAGACAGTGTGCTGCCTGATTTGAAGCAGCATGTGGTCTCGTCCAAAGTCACCACGCCGCAAGATTTCCAAGACCGCTTGTGGTCCTACAAAGGTGCAGGTTTCGGGCTGGAGCCCATCTTGGTTCAGAGTGCATGGTTCCGGCCGCACAACAGATGCCAAGACGTAGAAGGTTTATTCATGGTGGGTGCCAGCAGCCAGCCAGGCGCAGGCGTGCCCAGTGTCTTGATGTCCGCAAAAATGCTTGAACAGGTGGTTCCCGATGTCACAACCATGGTCTGATCCCCTTTTGAATTCGCCGTCTGTGTCTTTGCCTTATGACTTAGAGGCCTGCACCGAACTCATGCGTGGAGGCTCAAAATCTTTTTTTGCAGCTTCCAGGTTGTTGCCGAGCCGTTTGCGGCCGCCCGCCATTGCGCTTTACGCTTTTTGCCGATTGGCCGACGACGCCATTGACGAGGGTGATGACCCCGTCTTGGCCATGGCGGATTTGAAGTCGCGCTTAGCAGGCATCTATGCAGGACGCCCAGGCGCCGAGGATGCAGACCGCGCTTTGACGGTGGTGGTTCATCGCTACGGCATTCCGATGGGCTTGCTTGAAGCCTTGTTAGACGGTTTTTTGTGGGATTCTCAAGGCCGCCGTTACGAGACCTTGGCCGATGTGGAGGCCTATGGTGCCAGGGTTGCGGGTACCGTGGGCGCCATGATGGCCATCATCATGGGGGCGAGCAGCGACACGGCCATTGCACGCGCAAGCGAGTTGGGTGTGGCCATGCAACTGACCAACATTGCCAGAGACATTGGCGATGACGCTCGCATGGGACGTTTGTACATTCCGCGTGCATGGTTCCGCGAAATTGGCATGGATGCGGACGCTTGGTTGGCCGATCCTGTTTTTGATTCGCGCATTGCGGGTTTCACGCAGCGCTTGTTGTTGCGCGCAGACGCACTGTACCGCCGTGGCGAATTTGGTTTGGCTCAATTGCCTTGGGATTGTCGCCCGGCCATTCAAGCCGCGCGCTTGGTTTATGCCGAAATCGGCAAACAGTTAGAGCGAAAAGGGCTCAACTCTGTGAGCCACCGAACGGTGGTTTCAACAGCGCGCAAATTGGCCTTGATTGCCCGAGCGACCGCAGTCGCGCTCAAGGCGCCTGCATTGCCGGCAGTCCCCTTGAGTCCGGTGCCCGCCATCCATTATTTGGTCGATATTGTCAGTAGAGAGCGTGATCCTGCGATTCATCCCACAGCCTGGACGGTACCGTCTCGAAGTTTTGACGAGCGGGTGGAATGGATGGTTGATTTATTTGGTCGTTTGGAGAAACGCGAACGAGTCAATCGTTAACCCCGCGTGATGTTGAAAATTATCGAGGTTGTGGTTTTGATGGGCGCTGGCATTTGCTTCGTGAGCTGGCAGTTTCGCGATCTGCGTCGTGCACGCGAGTCGACACGCAGACAGCGCGAAGCAGAACAACGCCAAGCCATGGAAAACACCGAGGGCTCGGGTGACGCCTCAGGCAAGGGGGGGCATCATGGGGGGTAGCCTGAAGGTCATTCATTTGGTCTGTGCATGTTTGTTTTTGGGCAACGTGATTGTGAGCGGCATCTGGGCTTTGTTGGCTGAGCGTACGCGCAACCACGCCATCATTCAATTCAGCAATCGCATGGTGCTGATCACCGACGGGCTTTTTACTTTGCTGGGATCGCTGGGGGTCGTTTGGACAGGTCATGGCTTAGCCGAGAACATCGGGGGTGTGGATGGGCATCCGTGGATTCAATGGTCCTATGCTTTGCTCAGTTTTTCAGGTTTGATTTGGTTGTTCATCCTGGTGCCTATTCAGTTCAAGCAGCGCGCCTTGCTGCAAAACACCGACACGGTGTGTGAAGCCTATTGGCGTCTGTCCCGCATCTGGCAAATTTCAGGTGCAATTGCCACGGTGCTTCCCTTGCCCATTGTGTATTTCATGGTCAACAAGACCCTGTGAGTCAGGGCGTTTGATGACCCGCGAAACCACCAGCACATCACACGCCATGTCGCTCAAGGGGCTGATTGTGTTGATCACCGGCGCTGCTTCAGGCATCGGCGCAGCGACTGCGGTTGAAGTTGTCAAGCAAGGCGGCATGCCTGTTTTAGTCGATTGCGATGCGCAACCGCTGGCCCTGATGGCGGAGCGTTGCGGTCAAGACACCTTGCACTTTGTGGCGGACGTCACACAACTTGCGGCGATGCTTGAAGTGGTTGCGCAAACACTGTCCGTTTTCCGCCGCATTGATGTGGTTTTTGCCAATGCGGGCGTCGCTGCGTTTGGGCCTGTGGCGTATGTGGATCCGCAAGCGTGGCAGCGTTGTGTGGAGGTCAATATTTTGGGTGTTTTCAACACGATTCGGTCTGCGCTACCCGCTTTGATGCAGCAGCGCGGTTATGTGCTGATCAATTCCTCTGTTTCCGCTTTTGCCCACCCCCCTGCGATGTCCGCCTATGCGGCCAGCAAGTCTGCAGTGGAGGCGATGGGGAATGTGCTTCGCATTGAACTTGCAGCCCATGGTGTGGGGGTGGGTGTGATGTACGCAGGTTGGGTCAGCACACCGCTGGTGGCAGAGGGGGCGCTGCATCCTGGCTTTGTCAGGTTGCGATCGACCATGCCATCATTTTTGAACAAAGAAACGTCCGCGCAAGAAACGGCACGCGTCATTGTTCAAGCCATGGCTCAACGCAAACGCAGGGTTTTCTTGCCCAGCTGGTTGCGAATTCTGTTTGGTCTGAGGGCCTTGCTCCACCTGCGATTTGCCGAGCGCGACCTGGTCAAAGCTGCGCCTGAAATTGAGAAGTCTTACCTTGAGGGCTTGGCATCTGAAGGTGCCTTGGCATCGAGTTTTGGACCCCGAGAGCGCGAGAGGACATTGGCGCGCGCTCGCCAAAAAAATGATGACATTGGCTTGTAAGCTTCAGTGGATCATGCAGCTTGTCGTCTGACCTTGTCCATGGCAGCGGCCATGCGCTGCGCCTGAACTTGCGGCATGGGCATGTAACTTGCGCCCATGATCTGAGCCATGTTTTGCACTTGGGCGTCGGGTTGAAATGAAGTGTCAATCCACAAGGCGCGATGGCCCGTTTGCCGCCATTGCGCCGCCCATTGCAGTGCATCGGCTTGCGCTTGTGGGCGCCCCCCCAAACCTTGCAGGTTCACGTTGGCGCGTCCATCACTGAGCACGACCAAAATGGGCGTGACCCCTTGGCGTTGAAGTTGGGTGGCTTGTTCGCACGCCATTTTCAAGGCCAATGCCAGAGGCGTTCCACCGCCACCGGGCAGACCCGTCATGGTGCGCTTGGCTCGAACCAATGACCGCGTCGGGGGAAGGAGCAACTGCGCTTGCGCACCTTTGAAGGCCACAATGCAAACACTGTCGCGTCGGGCGTAAGACTGCTGCAGCAAAAGCTCCACCGCCCCTTTGGCCTCGGCCAAGCGTTCAAGCGCGGCTGAACCTGAGGCGTCCAGTGCCAAGATGAGGCAACTGGAGCTGTGTTGCTGGTAGCGGTGGACATGAAAGTCCTCGGATCGAATTGCAACGCGGCCCTTTGCCGAGCCAGCCCTTAAGCGCTGTTGAGGCGCTGCAGCGCGCAGGGTGGCCATGATGTGCAAACGTGCGTTACCGCCAGGCCGCCCAGGTCTTGGGGGCAAAGGTCTCCCGCGTTGCGTGCCGGTGCGCAATTGTCCCGATCTTCCCGCGCTGTTGCCTTGCTTGCGACCGGGTTTCGTCAGCAAGCTGTCCAACACGTCGGGGGGCAAGCTGGCCAAGGCTGCTGCGATCATCATTTCTTGCACACTCTCAGAAGAGGGCGGGCTGGGTGTGTCCTCTTCTTGCGTGCCTGAGTCTGCTTCAGATGCCTTCGGTGACGAAGACTCTTGTGCATCCCAATGGGGTTCTGGCGGGGCAGGGGGCTCAGCGGGCTTGGCCGCTTGATGCTCATCGCTTGCCTGATCGGGTTCTGCATCAGGATGTGCATTGTTTTCAGGTTCCGTTTCTGACGCATTTTCTGGGGATGCCGGAAATTGGGTGGCACGGGGTGCCAACACGCGACGCGCTGCAAATGCCAAATCCTCGTCAATCACTTGCTTGCGCAAATGCAAAGCAGCATGGCAGCGGGCCACGCGAAGCGCCAAGGTGGGGATGCGCAGGGACTCGATACCCAATCCCTGTGCTGTCATGCAAACGGCCAGCGCTTGCTCGTCGGTCCATGCAATCTCAGACTGCGCTTGTTTCATGCGGGCCACAGCATCTGCGGCAATCCGGGCGCTGTCAGCCGCTTGAGCATTGTGCTGGTTGAGGTCCATCGAGACCCCGATGATGTCTGACGGTACAAGGTCTTCCAGGTCAAACCACAAGCCCAGCCGCTCTTGAAGTGCCTGGCTGATCGAGGGGTCTTCTTTCATGGATTCATCCAGCGCCACCACGCCAAACTGCGTGCGAATTGGCGGCTGTTCGTGGGGCGCCATGTTCAATGGCGGCAACGACTGCATGTCCATGGCCTGGGTCATGGGCGCGATCAAGGACGCTGAAAAACGTTCCACCATGCTGATCAAAACCAAACCTTGGTCTGCTTGCTCAAGCAAACCCGGCTGCATCTGCAGGTGGCCGGATTGGAGCGTCAGGGACAAATCAATGCCCCCCAATAAACGCTCAATGTCGATATGGCCGGGCAATTTGACGGTATTCACATCCGTCTGGGACAGTTGCCGCAACCAGTGCTCGCGCACAGGCCCAAAAGGGGCTCGCAACCAAACGCCGCCGAAACCATGCGGATCAATTTGCAGCAGCTGCAACGATGTCATGGCATCGTTCCAAGTTTCAAGCCCTTTCAAATCATCTGCCATGCAACAGACTCAAGGAGCCAAAATACCTTGGAGACACCGATGGACGCGTTGACCCGAATCGGTATCGTCCAGCGGATTGCGTCTCAATCGATGACGCAATGCCAAAGGCGCAATGGCTGTCAGGTGTTCGGTTTTGACAGTTTTGCAGCCTTGCATGGCGGCCAAGGCGCGCGTGGCCCTCAGCAGGGTTAACTCGGCGCGCAAGCCATCGGTCCCCAGTTGCTGACACAGCGTGGCGCACAGGATGAGCATGTCATCGTCCATCACCACCGACGCCAGCAACTTACGGGCTTTGACAATGCGCTTTTGAAGTTTGTCACTCTCACCTTGCCATTGGGCTTTGTAGGCAGAAGGGTCTTTGTCAAATGCGTCTCGTCGTTTGATGACTTCGACACGCAAGGCGATGTCTTGGGGCGTTTTGACATGGACCGATAAACCAAAGCGGTCCAACAATTGGGGTCGAAGCTCACCTTCTTCCGGGTTGCCGCTGCCCACCAAGACAAAACGTGCAGGATGACGAATACTCAGTCCTTCGCGCTCTACTAAATTTTCGCCTGAAGCGGCCACATCAATCAGCAGGTCCACCAAATGGTCATCCAGCAAATTCACCTCGTCGATGTACAGAAAACCACGGTGCGCCTGGGCCAACAAGCCGGGTGAAAACTCTTTGATCCCTTGGGAGAGGGCTTTTTCTAAATCGAGCGCGCCCACAATGCGGTCTTCTGTGGCGCCCAAGGGCAAGTCCACCACACTCACTGGCCTGAGCTGCGTGGGTAACTTACGCGTTTGACCCGAACGCAAACTCAGCGCAGGCTGACACACGGGGCAGGCGAGGGCGGGTTTTTGGGGATCACATTTATAAGGACAGCCTTTGACCACCTGAATCGGTGGCAGCAGGTCCGCTAGAGCTCTGACGGCTGTTGATTTGCCTGTGCCCCTGTCACCTAAGACCAACACGCCGCCGACGGAGGGGTCAATGGCGACAATTTGAATGGCCAGCGTCATTTCGTCTTGACCGACGATCGCTGCAAAAGGAAACGTAGTTGCCATAACTGATTTCTATTCGTCTACTGAATTCGCAGATTCGAATCATCCGCGAATGGTGATGGACTGTCAATCTGAATTTACACTGTCAAATTGGGCTGAGATGTGATCCGGCTGTTTGGGGCTGATTCAACAATCATTAAGGCTTTCAAATGAGATGTTTGAGCCCATGATGCGTTGAAATCAGCTTTTATACAATGTGGACAAAGAAAGCGGATCCTTTAAATCAAGGGTAAACGATAGTTTGTGGCAACTGTCTATTTTATATTTCACTGAAAGTGTCAATTTTACTTGACGTTTTGGTAAATCCCGTTAAATTAAGGTCAAGTCAACAATTGCGTGAAGTCAATCATGGACGCCTTACTGGAACGGATTCAATCGCCTTCTCACTTGAGACAGCTCTCGCGTGAGCGTTTGCCAGCATTGGCTGTTGAACTGCGCGAGCGTTTGATTGAAACAGTTTCAAAAACGGGCGGACATTTCAGTTCGAATTTAGGGACAGTTGAATTAACCATTGCGCTTCACTATGTTTTTAACACGCCCGAAGATCGACTCATATGGGATGTGGGCCATCAAACCTATGCGCACAAAATTTTAACGGGTCGAAACGCGCAAATGGCCAGCTTGCGTCAGCAAGGGGGCTTGAGTGGCTTTCCTCGGCGCGAAGAAAGTATCTACGACGCATTCGGTACCGCGCATTCCTCGACCAGCATTTCTGCAGCCTTGGGCATGGCGGTGGCAGCGCAACTGACGGGCAGTCAGCGCAAAGCAGTGGCGATCATTGGTGATGGTGCTTTGACAGCCGGCATGGCTTATGAGGCTTTGAACAATGCAGGTGCAAGCCCTTGTGATGTGCTGGTGATTTTGAATGACAACGACATGTCGATCAGCCCGCCGGTTGGTGCCTTGAACCAGTATTTGGCTGAGTTGATGTCAGGACGGTTTTATGCGCAGGCCAAAAAAATAGGTGAGCAGGTGCTGCGCAAAGCGCCGCCCTTGTTTGCATTGGCCCGACATTTTGAGCAACAAACCCACAACCTGATTCAATCCAATACCATTTTCGAAAAGCTTGGCTTTACCTACACAGGGCCTTTAGATGGTCATGATGTGGAGGGTTTGGTGAGCGCGCTGGAGAAAATTGCCAAGGCCAAAGGTCCGCAGTTTTTGCATGTGGTCACCCGCAAAGGCCAGGGCTATGCAAAGGCCGAAATCGACCCTGTGACTTACCATGGTCCGGCGAAATTCAATCCTTCTTTGGGTGTGGTCAGTGCGCCCAGCAGCAAAGTTACTTTCACCCAGGTCTTTGGTCAATGGCTGTGTGACATGGCGGCCAAAGATCCGCGCGTGGTGGGCATCACCCCCGCCATGCGGGAAGGATCGGGCATGGTGGAGTTCAGCCAGCGCTTTCCAAATCGGTACCACGACGTGGGGATTGCCGAGCAACATGCCGTCACTTTTGCGGCAGGTTTGGCGTGCGAGGGCCTCAAACCTGTGGTGGCCATTTATTCCACATTTTTACAGCGCGCCTATGACCAACTGATTCACGATGTGGCCTTGCAAAATTTACCCGTTGTATTTGCGCTGGACAGGGCGGGTTTGGTGGGCGCCGATGGGCCGACGCATGCCGGCATGTTTGACATTGCTTTTACCCGCTGTATTCCAAATATGAGCGTTGCCTGCCCCGCAGACGAAAACGAGTGTCGCCAGTTGTTGAGTACAGCCTACGCACAAGACCATCCCGTCACCGTTCGCTATCCCAGGGGCGCGGGCGCGGGGGTTGAGGTTCAAAAAACCTTGACCCCATTGCCCTTTGCGAAAGCCGAGGTCGTGCGGGAGGGACAAGGTCTGGCCATTTTGTGTTTTGGTCCTTTGCTCTACGAAGCCCGCCAAGTGGCGGAGTCCTTGAATGCAACGGTGGTGAACATGCGCTGGGCTAAGCCACTTGATTTGCAAACTCTGCGAGAGATTGCCCAATCGCATGACCGATGGGTGACGCTGGAAGATGGGACGCGCATGGGCGGCGCTGGCTCCGCGGTACTGGAGGCTTTGCAAGATATGAAAATTTCTAAGCAAGTGCTGATCATGGGCTTTGAAGACCAGTTCACTGAGCATGGGGACCCGGGGCTGCTGATGCAGCAATACGGGCTTACTGCAAACGGCATACACAAACGCATTGAAGCGCTTTGGCCGGTGGCGCAGGTTGCAGCCAATCTCAGAAGGGTGGTTTAAATGGCCGTCTGGACTTTGGGTCTCAATCACCGCACCGCCCCGATTGATTTGCGTGAGCGGTTTGCTTTTGCTTCTGAAAAATTGGAGCAGTCCTTGCAGGGTTTGCGCCAAAAATTTGAAACGCACAAAGAAGTGACGATTCTGTCGACCTGCAACAGAACCGAAATTTACTGCGCGGGCGATCAGTCGCACCTGCCTCAAACCATGGCCTGGCTCGCAGAGACAGGCCGAACCCAAATCGATATTTTGGCTTCACATACTTACCGACTGGAAGGCGATGCCTCCGCACGCCACGCCTTCAGAGTCGCCAGCGGCCTCGACTCGATGGTCTTGGGTGAGTCGCAAATATTGGGGCAACTCAAAGATGCGGTGAAGTTGGCCACCGATACCGGGGCTTTGGGTGCCACACTCAATCAACTTTTCCAACGATCTTTCGCAGTGGCCAAAGAAGTTCGAACCACCACGGAAATCGGCGCGCACTCCATCAGCATGGCGGCAGCTTGCGTTCGCTTGGCCAGTGGCATTTTCGAAAATATCAAAGACACCCGCATTTTGTTTGTGGGTGCCGGCGAAATGATTGAACTGTGCGTGGCGCATTTTGCAGCCAAATCGCCGCGCTCCATCACCATTGCCAATCGATCTGCCCAACGTGCTGAAGACTTGGCCGCTGTGCATGGCGCAAGATGCATTGCATTGGCCGATCTGCCCAAAATGCTGCACGAATTCGATATCGTGATCAGTTGCACGGCCAGCACCTTGCCCTTGATCGGTTTGGGGGCAGTGCAAAGTGCACTTTGCGCCAGAAAAAATCGTCCCATGTTCATGGTCGATCTCGCCGTTCCAAGAGACATTGAGCCCGAAGTCAAAAAGTTAAATGACGTTTATTTGTACACAGTAGATGACCTCAAGGACATCATTCAAAGCGGTCAAGCGCATCGCCAGGCCGCCGTCCAGGATGCGGAAATGATCATTGACGAAGGCGTTCAAAAATTCATGTCTTGGCTTGCGCACAGAAAGCACGTGCCCTTGATTCGCGAATTGAATCTGCAAACGGAAGCCTGGAGGCAAACGGAATTGCACAAGGCGCGAAGACAAATTGAAAAGGGCGACGACTTGAATGCTGTTTTGGAATCTTTGTCCATGGGCGTGATGAAGAAAATGTTGAATGGGCCACTGCGCGAACTACACCACGCTGAAGGTCGGTGCACTGACGCCATGCACGATGCCATTCGCCACATGTTTTTAAGAGTTTAGAATCTGACGGTCAAGGTGTAAACCCTGATTGACACTTTTCGGTGTTGTGACAGAATTTTCAAATGCAACGACCTCAACTCGCCACCGTCGCTGAGCTCCTCAAGCCCATCACATGGTTTCCGCCCATGTGGGCCTTCTCTTGTGGTGTGGTCTCTTCTGGCAAATCGCTTGCCGACAATTGGATTTTGATCGTGGGGGGTGTTTTGTTGGCAGGCCCCTTGGTGTGTGCCAGCAGCCAAGCTGTGAACGATTGGTTTGACCGGCATGTTGATGCCATCAATGAACCCCATCGCCCGATACCCTCTGGACGAATGCCAGGTCACTGGGGGTTTTACATCGCTGTGTTGTGGACGCTGCTTTCTCTGCTGTGGGCTTGGCCGCTTGGCCCTTGGGGTTTCGCCGCGACGGGCTTGGGCTTGTTGTTGTCATGGGCCTACAGCATGCCGCCGATTCGCTTGAAAAACAATGGCTGGTGGGGCAACGCCGCTTGTGGGCTGAGTTACGAAGGCTTGGCATGGGTGACCGGGGCCGCGGTGATGTTGGGGGGAGAAATGCCTGCTGACAAGACGCTCGTGTTGGCCTTGCTTTACAGCTTTGGGGCCCATGGCATCATGACCTTGAACGACTTCAAAGCCGTGCAGGGCGATGCACAGATGGGCGTGCGCTCTTTGCCGGTACAACTGGGCGTGACCCGCGCGGCTTGCTACGCTTGCGCATTCATGTTGGTGGCGCAATGGGCGGTGGCCATTTTGCTGTTGGAGTGGGGCTCACCCCTGTCTGCTTTGGCCGTGTTGGTGTTGGGTCTATGTCAGTTGCCTTTGATGGTGCGCTTTGTGCGCAGCCCTGTCGACAAGGCGCTGAGTGTCAGTGCGTTTGGCGTGCCCCTGTTTGTGAGCGGCATGATGGTCAGTGCTTGGGCTTTGAGGGCGCTTGAGGAGGTGGCTGTATGAGCGCATTACCCATGTTCGGTTGGCTGCAGATTGCACGATTGGGACTGGTCCAAGCTTGCATGGGTGCGATCGTGGTGGTGACCACATCAACGCTCAACCGCATCATGGTGGTGGAGTTGGCCCTTCCTGCCCTGCTTCCCGGCTTGTTGGTTGGCTTTCATTACCTGGTGCAAATGGTGCGTCCACGCATGGGTTTTGGTGCTGATCAAGGCAGGCGGTGCACCCCATGGATGATGGGTGGCATGTTTGTTTTGGCATTGGGGGGATTTCTGGCAAGTCTTGCCACGGTGTGGATGGGCCAAGAACTGAGCCATGGCATTGCCTTGTCGATCGTGGCATTCCTATTGATTGGATTTGGCGTGAGTGCCTGCGGCACTTCGCTGCTGGTGTTGATGTCAAAACGCGTTGCCGAGTCCAGACGTGCGCCCGCTGCGACCGCGGTGTGGATGATGATGATTGTTGGATTTGCCGTGACAGCCATCACTGTCGGGAAGTTATTGGACCCCTACACACCCCAACGTTTGTTGGCAATCTGTGGGGGGCTCAGCGTGTTGGTGGTGGGCGTCTCATTTGTATGTCTTTGGAATCTGGAAGGGCATGCCATTGCCAACCTGAGCGCGTTCGAAGCCATCGATGCGAGCCCTCAGAGCGAATTGGCGTTGGCCCACCAGGTTGCGCCCCTCGAAAACAGGCAGGGGTTCAAGAAAACCTTGCAGTTTGTCTGGGCCGAGCCGCAAGCCAGGGCTTTCACGGTATTTGTTTTCATATCCATGTTGGCCTACAGCGCTCAAGATTTGGTTTTAGAGCCTTTTGCCGGTGCGTTGTTTGGCCTCACGCCAGGTGAAACGACTCAGTTGTCGGGCCTGCACCACGGTGCGGTTTTGTGCGGGATGTTGGCTGTCGCCATGGCGGGAAGTGGTCGTGTGGCTGGGCGCATGGGATCGATTCAAAGTTGGATGATCGGCGGTTGCTGGGTCTCTGGCCTGGCCATGTTGGGCTTGTGCCTGGCTGCGGCTTATGGGCCACCCTGGCCCTTGAAACCGACTGTTTTTCTGCTGGGGGTTGCCAATGGTGTTTTTTCTATTGCGGCCATTGCCACCATGATGAGATTGGCCACACAAGGCGGTGAACAACACGCAGGCACCCGCATGGGCTTATGGGGTGCTTCACAAGCCATCGCCTTTGGCTTGGGAGGTTTGCTGGGAACGGCTGCCAGTGACTTGGCCCACTATCTGCTTGGAGCGTCAGGCACGGCTTATGCCTGTGTGTTTGGATTTGAGTCTGTGATGTTTGTGGCGGCGGCCCTGTGTGCTGTTGGGGTGGGTCGGTATGACCGCCAAGGCGCACTGCAAACCCATGCTTCGTTCCCAATTGGCCCCAGAAAGGATTTGATCCATGAATACTGAAACCTATGATGTTGTTGTGATTGGTGGTGGGCCTTCAGGGGCCACTGCGGCGGATGACCTTGCTGCTCGCGGATGGAATGTGCTTTTGATGGACCGCCAAGGCCGAACCAAGCCGTGCGGCGGAGCGATACCGCCGCGATTGATCAAAGATTTTGAGATACCAGACCATTTGTTGGTGGCCAAAGCGCGCTGCGCAAGAATGATTTCACCCCAAGACAACAAAGTCGATATTCCCATTGAAAATGGGTTTGTCGGCATGGTCAACCGCGATACGTTTGATGAATGGTTGCGCGAAAGGGCGCGGTCGCACGGGGCGCATCGGTTGAAAGGTTCCTTTGAAAAAATAACCCGTGATGAGGATGGCGTTGCACGCATTCACATCGCTTTGCAATCGAATTCTCTACCTGGTGCCCCTGCCTGCAGCCCTCAAGCCAAGACCGTTCGTGCGCGTTTTGTCATTGGCGCAGACGGTGCTAAATCTGAGGTGGCACGCCAAACTGTCAAGGGCGCGGAACGCACGAAGTATGTGTTTGCCTATCACGAGATCGTGCGGGCACCCACCCAGCAAAGCGATTACGACGCCGACAGATGCGATGTCTACTACCGTGGCGCCTTGTCTCCTGATTTTTACGGTTGGGTCTTTCCCCATGGCAACACCATGAGTATTGGCACAGGCAGCGCAGACAAAGGATTTTCTTTGCGAGGCGCAGTGGCAAGACTGCGCGAAACCGCAGGCTTGCAACATGCTGAAACTTTACGGCGAGAGGGTGCGCCAATCCCCATGAAGCCCTTACCGCACTGGGATAACGGCAAAGATGTTGTTTTGGCGGGGGATGCAGCAGGTGTGGTGGCCCCAGCTTCAGGCGAGGGTATTTACTACGCCATGGCCTGCGGTCGGATGGCGGCTGATGCGGTTGAGCAAGCCCTGAAAACCGGCAAAGCATCGTGTCTCAAGACAGCACGCAAAACATTCATGAGGCAACATGGGACTGTGTTTTGGGTGCTGGGCATCATGCAATATTTCTGGTACCAAAATGACAAGCGACGTGAAAAATTCGTCACCATTTGCGAAGACAAGGATGTGCAGCAACTCACGTTTGAGTCCTACATGAACAAAGTGCTGGTGAGAAAAAAACCCATGGCGCATGTGCGCATCTTTTTCAAAGATTTAGGGCATTTGTTTGGCTTTGCCAGAACATGACCATTTCAAACCGGTTGTGGGGACTGGCCATCGCATTGGGTTGTAGTTTGTTGGTTGCCTCTGTCGGCGCCTCTTTGACAGAGATAGGACCTTGGTACCTGGGTTTGAAGCAGCCGTCCTGGAAGCCCCCCGATGTTGCCTTTGGCATCATCTGGTCCGTTATTTTTACGCTCTGTGCCTTCAGTGGATGGGGCGCATGGCAAGTTTCGAAAACCAGTGCACTGAAGTGGCGCATCGCTTTTTTATTCACCCTGAATGGCTTGTTGAATACGCTTTGGAGTTGGCTGTATTTCAACCAGCATCGCCCTGACTGGGCCATGACAGAGTTGTATTTTTTATGGGCCTCTGTTTTGTTGTTGCTCATAGGCTTGTGGCGCATATCCAAATTTTTCAGTTCGCTGCTTCTGCCCTATCTGGTGTGGGTCACAACGGCGGGTTTTTTGAATGCCGCGACCATCGAACTGAACGGGCCCTTTGTTTAGTCCTGAAGTCACCAGCGCCTGGCGCGCCAACTCAAAACGCATGCTGCAAGCCGAGGTATGAGATCGTTTTATGGCGTCGACTGAATGCTTTTCGAAGGGGGTGACCGGCCAAAGACAGCGCGTGTTTTTGCTGGGGGCTACGGGCACGATCGGTTTGGCGACGGCCAAAGCCCTGATCCAACGGGGTCATGAGGTGGTTTGTTTTGTGCGGACGCGCCAAGCTTCGAAAGCTGAGGCGACACAAACCCTGAATGCATCGGCATTGCAGGGGGCAACGATCCGTTATGGCGATCCTACCGATGCGGCGTCTTTGGCGCGTGATGGTTTTGCGGGGGCGCATTTTGATGCGGTGATCTCATGCATGGCCTCCAGAACCGGTCAACCACGAGATGCTTGGCGCGTGGATTACCAAGCCCATGTCCATGCACTGGAAGCCGCGCAAGCCGCTGGGGTCACTCACTTCGTGTTGCTCTCAGCGATTTGCGTCCAAAAACCAAGACTGGCCTTTCAAAAAGCCAAGCTCGCTTTTGAAAAGGCTTTGATCGATTCAGGATTGACTTATTCGATCGTGCGTCCGACAGCTTTCTTTAAATCCCTGTCTGGTCAATTGGAGCGGGTGAAAAAAGGCAAACCCTTTTTGATTTTTGGCGATGGTCAGCTCACCGCTTGCAAGCCGATCAGTGACCATGATTTGGGCGATTTCATAGCAGGCTGCTTGAATGACACAGCTCGGCATGACCAAATCTTGCCCATTGGTGGCCCTGGCCCCGCCATTAGCCCGCGTCAGCAAGGCGAGTACCTGTTTCAATTGCTGGGAAAAGAGCCTCGATTCAAAAGCATTCCAGTCGGTCTGATGGACGTCATCATTGGCGTTTTGAGTGGGGTCGGCAAATTCATTCCTGCTGTTGCGGGCAAAGCAGAATTCGCCCGCATTGGCCGCTACTATGCGACCGAGTCCATGCTGCTGTGGGACGCCGCATCGAATCGGTACGATGCAGAACGCACGCCATCGCATGGGACAGAGACTTTATTTGAGGCGTATGACCTGTGGGTGCGCGGTCAAGAGGCACCAGACAGAGGCGAGCATGCCGTTTTTTAACAAGAGGTCAAGCACTGCGCTGATTTCTTTGGACACGGGAATAACGGTGCACCGCCTCGACCAGAACGGCGACACTCTCTGGCGGTGTGAACTGGCTGATGCCGTGGCCCAAATTGAAAATATGCGTGGGGCCTGAAGTGTGGGGGTCTGTATGGGGTGTGCCAAAGGCATCGAGAACTTTGTGCACCTCTCGTTCAATGGCCGCTGCAGGCGCAAACAACACATTCGGGTCTAAATTGCCTTGAAGGGCTTTGCCAGGTTGGCCTGGCAAGCCGCCAACGGCTTGACGTGCCTTCGCCAGATTGACAGTCCAATCCAGCCCCAAGACCTCGCAGTCCAGAGTGCCCATGTCTTCCAGCCACAAGCCCCCCCCTTTGGTGAACACAAGACGGGGAATGGTCTGTCCCTCATGGCTGCGAATCAGTTGGTCCAGTACCCGTTTTGTGTAGGCCAAGCTGAAATTTTGAAATTCGCCATCGGCCAGCACACCGCCCCAGCTGTCAAACACCATCACCGCTTGCGCCCCTGCCTTGATTTGCGTGTTCAAGTAAAGCGCGACGGCATCCGCATTGACCTGCACAATGCGGTGCATCAGGTCGGGCCTGCTGTACATCAAACTTTTGACATGGCGGTAATCGTCTGAGCCGGCGCCTTCGACCATGTAGCAGGCCAATGTCCACGGGCTGCCCGAAAAGCCAATCAAGGGCACGCGGCCATTCAATGCTTTTCGAATGGAGGTGACGGCGTCAAAAACATAACGCAGTTTGCTCATGTCAGGCACGGCCAGTTGCGCAACAGCGGCTTCGTCGCGGACGTTTTTGGCAAAGCGTGGGCCTTCGCCTTGTTCGAAGCTCAAACCCAAGCCCATGGCATCGGGCACGGTCAAGATGTCACTGAACAAAATGGCGGCGTCCAGCGGGTAGCGATCGAGGGGCTGCAAGGTCACTTCGGTGGCGAAGTCGACGTTGGTGGCCAGCCCCATGAAACTGCCTGCCTTGGCGCGCGTAGCGCAGTACTCAGGCAAGTAGCGTCCGGCTTGCCGCATCAGCCACACGGGTGTGTGCGCGGTGGCTTGGCGCATGCAGGCCTGCAAGAAGGTGTTGTTTTGAAGAGGGGCGAACATGCGATTTGAAAATCAATGGGAGTGGGCGTGGGGCGATGCAACAGGGGCTTGGCTTGGAACCGCCCCTTGTGCGATCAATTTGTGAGCCACCGATTCACCCAAGGCACTGGCCACCGCGAGCAGGTCAGGGTCTTGCAGATCAATGGAGGTGTGGTCATGGGCATGAATCAAGGCCACGCCAGGTTTGAGGTGATCTCCCCAAGCCGCCTGGAGGGTCAACCTGCCATCTTGAACGGTCGCATGTGCAGCCAAAGGCATGGAACAACTGCCCCCCATCGCACGGCTCACGCCACGCTCTGCATAGACCGCAGCAGCGGTGGTGATGTCGTTCAAGCTCGCTAAGGTTTGCACCAAGTCCATGCGGTCTGCACTGATTTCGATGCCAATGGCGCCTTGACCCGCCGCAGGGATCATGTGTTGGAGGTCAAAAATGTGTCTGATTTGATCTTTCAAACCCAGTCTTTTCAAGCCTGCCGATGCAAGGACGATGCCCGCGTATTGGCCTTCTTTCAGTTTCTTCAACCTGGTATCCAGGTTGCCACGCAGCGGCTCAATCTGCAAATCAGGGCGCAGCGCTTTCAACAAGACGGTTCTTCTCAGGCTCGATGTGCCCACCACCGCGCCTTGGGGCAGGCTGTCCAGACTGTCGAATTGCGGTGAGACCCAAGCGTCCCGCGGGTCTTCGCGCGACAAAATGCAGGCCAGATGAAAGCCCTGCGGCAAATCCATCGGCACATCTTTGAGCGAATGCACAGCCATGTGAGCGGTGCCGTTGGCAAGGGCCACTTCCAATTCTTTGATGAACAGGCCTTTGCCCCCAATTTGGCTCAAGGGTTGGTCAAGGATTTGGTCGCCCAGGGTGGTCATGCCCATCAGCGACACCGAATGCCCGTTGGCTTCCAAGAGATGCTTGACGTGGTTGGCTTGCCAGAGTGCAAGACGGCTCTCGCGTGTGGCAATGGTCAGATGTGTTGTCATGAATGTGGATGTGCTTTTCGGTTCATTTTACAAATGAACGAAGCTGAAATGGCTTGGCTTGTATTATTTAAAGAGCACAGTTGTCTTGGCTTGAACCCAGCCTTTGGAGTGGCCGCTCGTGACGCAAGTTCTCACACCGTCGCCACAAGGGTCCACAAGCAGTTCAAGGCGTTGTAAGATATCGAATTGGCCTTCTTGAAAGTTGCACAAACCATCCCCCAGATTCTCGACCCTTCAGCACGGAGCAATCCCAGGATCATCCCCCAGCGCGCTCGTCCCATTGGAGATGCACAACTGGCGCACAACCCATGCATGCACTAAGTCAAGGGCTCTGGTAAGCCACTAAAACCCCCTTTATTTTCTGGGTATCCGGGTCATGCACAATGATTTGGCAACTCCAATAGACATTCAACTACCAAAGCCCACGATTTAAATCATATGTTGTCTGTGATGGATCTTTCTTGTTACCGTGGTGAACGTCGCCTGTTTTCAGGTGTGGCTTTTCAATTGAATGCCGGCGCGTGTTTGCATCTGGAGGGAAACAACGGCGTTGGTAAAACCAGTTTGCTGCGCCAGGTCAGCGGTTTGTCGCCCGTATCTGAGGGTCAGATTTCCTGGTGCGGGCAGCCGATTGCGGACAATGAATCTTTTCGTGCGCAGCGAATTTACTTGGGGCATGACCTGGCCATGAAGGACGATCTCTCGGCCATGGAAAACCTGCAAATCGACGCGGCCATTGCGGGACAAGCGGTCGAACCGGACAAAGTACTGATGGCCCTGCAGAGTTTGGGGCTGAAAGGGCGTGAACATCTGCCCGTTCGGATGCTCTCTCAGGGTCAAAAACGCCGCGCGGCCATCGCCCGGTTGCTGACACGCCAAGCCCGATTGTGGATTTTGGATGAGCCCGTGGTGGCGCTTGATGTGCCAGCGCAGGCGGCTGTCGGCAGGGTGTTGAAAGCCCATCTTGACGAAGGTGGCATGGTGTTGTTCACGAGCCATCAACCCCTGCCCATGGCCGTTCCCAGCGCCTGCATGACTTCTCACAGGTTGCAGGGATGAGCCCCTTTTTGGCCGTGATTCGCCGCGATTTGTCGCTCGCTTTGCGCCGCAAAAACGAGGTCATGACCTCGGTCTTTTTCTTTGTGGTGGTGGCTGCCTTGTTTCCCTTGGGTATCGGTCCGGAAATGAACACATTGCGCCTGATCGGTCCCGGGGTCTTGTGGGTGGGTGCTTTGCTGGCCAGCATGCTGTCGCTGGGCCGCATGTTTGCAGGGGATCACGACGATGGAACCCTGGAGCAAATGGTTCTGTCTTGCGCTTCATTGCCAAGTTTGGTGGGCGCTAAAATTCTGTCCCACTGGTTGCTGTCGGGCTTGCCACTGGTCATCTTGTCGCCGGTGCTGGCGCTGCAATTTGACTTGGATGTTCAGGCCATTGAAGTGCTCATGGCCAGTTTGATTTTGGGCACGCCTTTGTTGTCTTTGATCGGTGCTGTGGGTGCTGCTTTGACACTGGGGGTGCGGGGCGCCGATGTTTTGTTGTCGCTGTTGGTTTTGCCTTTGTATGTGCCTGCGCTTGTTTTTGGTGCAGGCGCTGTCCAAGCCCAAGCGGCCGGCTTGGGCGCCTCTGCCCATTTGTCTATTTTGGCGGCCATGTTGCTTATTGCCGCTGTATTCAGCCCTTGGGCGTGCGCGACCGCTTTGCGCATTGCCCTTGAATAAGTTTCAACCAACATGACCCAGCATTCCAACGTCCTGTTCAGATTTGCAGCCCCCCAGGCTTTTTACGGCTTGGCTGGGCGCTTGTGGCCTTGGGCAGCCGCTTTGGCGACCCTGCTGGGTGCGTGGGGTTTGTGGATGGGCATGTTTGTCGCGCCTACCGATTTTCAGCAAGGGCAGGCGTACAGGATTATTTTTGTGCATGTGCCGGCATCTTGGATGTCGATGATCATTTACCTGGCCATGGCGTTTTGGGCGGTGTTGGGTTTGACCTTCAAAACACGCCTGTCCGGCATGATGAATCGGGCGTTGGCCCCCACGGGGGCGATGTTCGCATTTCTCTCTCTGTGGACCGGTGCACTGTGGGGCAAACCCATGTGGGGTGCCTGGTGGGTCTGGGATGCCAGGTTGACTTCGGAGCTTATTTTGTTTTTTTTGTATTTGGGCTTCATGGGCTTGACCGCATCGATTGATGATCCACGCCGATCAGACAAAGCCGGCGGGTTGCTGGCCTTGGTGGGTGCCATCAATGTGCCCGTCATTTATTTTTCAGTGCGCTGGTGGAACACCTTGCACCAAGGCGCTTCGGTCACGGTGACACAGGGCTCGAGCATGGCGCAAACCATGCTTTGGGCCATGCTGCTCATGGCGCTGGCGTTCTGGTTGTATGCCATTGCCATCGCTTTGTACCGCATTCGCACGCTCATCCTTGAACGTGAAAAACACACGCAATGGGTAGAAGCTGAACTGCGTCCAGAAGGAGCGTCATGATTTGGAACAGCGCCAGTGAATTTTGGGCCATGGGGGGCTATGGCCTCTACGTTTGGGGCAGCTTTGGCGTCACAGCCCTGTTGATGGGGGGTGAAGTCATTCTGGCCGGGCGGCGTCATCGGCACACCCGCGAAAGCTTGCAAGAGCAAGCCAGGACAAACGACTTGGCTCAGGATACGGCCCAGGATTGGCAAACATGAAATCACGACACAAACGCCTTTTGGCGATCATGGTGGGGCTGCTGCTGTTGGCCGCAGCCACCGCGCTGGTGCTGAACGCCTTTCGCAGTAATTTGGTTTTCTTTTTCACGCCCACACAGGTGGCAGGCGGCGAGGCGCCAAGGGGCTCCGCATTCCGTGTGGGCGGCATGGTCAAAGAGGGCAGTCTATTGCGTGACTCAGAAAAGGGTTATTTCGTCGTGACCGACACCCAAAAAGAGGTTGTTGTGAAATACCGTGGCATGTTGCCTGACTTGTTCAAAGAAGGGCGCGGCGTGGTCGCTCAAGGTCAGCTCAATGCACAGGGTGAATTTGTCGCCAGTGAAGTGCTGGCCAAACACGATGAAAATTACATGCCACCCGAAGCCAAACATGCCATGGACCAGGCGGCTGCGCGCAAAGCGGCCGAAACGGTCAAGCCTTGAAACCCGCCGATTGATTTGAAAGACCGCTGAATGATTCCCGAACTTGGGCACTTTGCCTTGATCCTGGCTTTTTGGATCGCGTTGGCGCAGGGGGTGCTTCCGCTGGTGGGCGCGTCCACTGGCCATCTGGCTTGGCAGTCTATCGCCAAGCCGCTGACCGCACTGCACTTTGGATTGGCGCTGTTGGCCTTCTTGGCCTTGATGTGGTCCTTTGTGGTCAACGACTTTTCGGTGCTGTACGTCAGCCAGCACTCCAACTCGCTGCTGCCCACGGTTTACCGCATGGCCGCAGTCTGGGGCGGGCACGAAGGCTCCTTGCTCTTGTGGGCTTTTTTGCTCGCCTTGTGGTCGGTCGCGGTGGCTGTTTTTTCGCGCAGCTTGCCGCTGGCCATGTCAGCCAGGGTGCTGGGTGTTTTGGGTTTGATATCCACTGGCTTTTTGGCTTTCATCCTGAGCACTTCCAATCCTTTTGACCGCTTGCTGCCTGCTGCTGTCGATGGTCGGGATTTGAACCCTTTGTTGCAAGACGTGGGTTTGATCATCCACCCGCCCATGCTTTACATGGGCTATGTGGGTTTTTCGGTCGCCTTTGCATTTGCCATTGCCGCTTTGTTGTCGGGACGTTTGGATGCGGCCTGGGCCAGGTGGTCCCGTCCCTGGACCTTGGTGGCTTGGGTTTTCATGACTTTTGGCATCGGCTTGGGTTCTTGGTGGGCGTACAGCGAGTTGGGTTGGGGCGGGTGGTGGTTCTGGGATCCTGTTGAAAACGCGTCGCTCATGCCCTGGCTGTTCGGTACCGCATTGATCCATGCCTTGATGGCGACGGAAAAGCGCGGCGGCTTCAAAGCCTGGACGGTGTTGTTGGCCATTGGCGCCTTCTCTCTGTCCTTGCTCGGCACCTTCTTGGTCCGTTCTGGCGTCTTGACTTCGGTGCATGCTTTTGCCTCTGATCCCCGCCGGGGCGTGTTTGTTCTGATTTTTCTGGCCGTGGTGGTGGGCAGTTCACTCACGCTGTTTGCCTGGCGCGCGCCCAAGGTCAGCAAGGGGGGGGGGATGGGATTGATTTCGCGCGAGTCGTTTTTGTTGGCCAACAGTGTTTTGCTGGTTGTGGCCACGGGCGCTGTCCTCTTGGGCACCATTTACCCTTTGATCATTGATGCCTTGGACTTGGGCAAATTATCAGTCGGAGCGCCGTATTTCAACGCTGTTTTTGTGCCCTTGCTCGCGCCGCTGCTTTTCCTGATGGTGCCCGGTGTGGCGGCTTCTTGGAAAGAAGCCCAGATCAGCCAGTTGGTGAACCGTCTGCGCTGGGTGGCCTTGGGGTCTTCGGTACTGGCTTTGGGTGTGCCTGCCCTGCTGGACAGTTTGGGCCAAGGGGCGTGGCTGTGGAGCACCTCACTCGGGTTGTTTCTGTCCTCATGGATTGTTCTCGGATCGCTCCAACACGCGCTTGAGCGTTTACGCCTGCCTGGGCGCATAGCCCTGTCCTATTGGGGGATGCAAACAGCGCATCTGGGCATGGCGGTATTGGTGGTGGGCATCACCATGGTCAAGGGCTATGAGCTCGAGCGTGATGTGCGCATTGGCATTGGCGAGACGGTCACGCTCAGGGATTTCACCTTGCAATTGAAAAGCATGGAAGATGCGGATGGTCCCAATTACAAAGCCTTGCGAGCCACACTGGAAGTGAGCAAAGACCAACACACCATCGCGCAGTTGACACCAGAAAAAAGGCGTTATTTTTCATCGGCCATGCCCATGACTGAAGCGGCCATCGATTCGGGGTGGATGCGTGATTTGTACGTCTCCTTGGGCGATCCGGTCGAGCCTCATCCTCAGACCGGTGCACCTCGCTGGAATTTGCATGTCTATGACAAGCCGTTCATTTCATGGCTGTGGGCCGGTGCCTTATTGATGGTCTTGGGGGGTTTGACCGCGGCCTTGGACAAGCGTTATCGCCGCGGCGCTTCCCGTGCGGTCCAAGCCTGAGGCCCCATGCTGGAAAAGTTGCAATGAAAAAGTTTTTGATCCCTCTGGCCTTCTTTGTGGGTTTGGTCGTTTTTTTGGCTATGGGTTTGCAGCGCGATCCTAGAGAGATTCCATCGCCGCTTGTGGGTCAAGCAGCGCCTGCCTTCAAACTGTTCACTTTGGCGGCAGACGATCAAACTTTTGAGCCCAAAGACATGCATGGCCAAGTGTGGCTGCTCAATGTGTGGGCCACTTGGTGCGTGGCTTGCCGAGAAGAACATCCTCTTTTGGTTGCATTTTCAAAGCAGCACAGTTTGCCCATTGTGGGCTTGAGCTACAAAGAGGTGCAAGCCCAAGATGAACCCCCGGGTGCCAAGATGAGCCCGCAGGAAAAGCGCCTTTTGGCCCGACAGCGCAGTGAAAAATGGCTGCGTACGCGGGGCAATCCCTATGTCCTCACCGCCCTGGATCTGGATGGCCGCGTGGGCATTGATTACGGTGTGTACGGCGTACCCGAAACCTATGTGATCGATAAGCAAGGGGTGATTCGGTACAAACTGGTGGGGGCCATCACGCCAGAGATTTTGTCGAAAAAAATCTTGCCCCTGGTCACTGAACTTGAAAAAACCTGATTCCCTTATGCAGCGATGTTGTGATCTTTTCTGTCGGCCATGGGTGCTTGCAGCTTTGTGTTGGACCAGCCTGACATGTTCATTGATGGCGATGGAGGCCGCACCCAATGCCCAGGACCCGGTGGTCGAGGCGCGCATGGTGCACATATCAGAAGAGTTGCGTTGCATGGTGTGTCAAAACGAATCACTCGCATCCTCGCATGCCGAATTGGCCGGCGACCTGCGTGAAGAAGTGCGCAGCTTGATTCGACAAAACAAAACGGACGACGAAATCAAGGCGTTTTTAATCACACGCTATGGTGATTTTGTCCTTTACCGGCCTGCGGTCAAGCCCATGACATGGGCGTTGTGGTTTGGCCCCTTTGTTTTGTTGCTGGTGGCCTTGACGGCCATGGTGATGTATTTGCGACAGCGGCAAGGGCAAGCACCTTCAGCTGTGTGGACCGATGAAGATTTGAAAAAGGCAGAACGGCTGCTGAAAGACGGAGAGTCTGCGTGAATTCCAATTTTGTATTCATTTTGAGCGCCTTGGCCCTGACCGCCGCGGTGGTGGTGGTGGTGGTGTGGAGTTTGCTTCGCAACCGCTTGACTCCTGAGCACAAGCAAGAGCAAGCCAACACCAAGGTATACCGCCAGCAACTGCTGGACTTGGAAAAAGAACACGCACAAGGCGTGATAACCGCGGCATCGTTCGCGCTGACCCGTGCCGAATTGTTGGGCCGACTGCTGGAAGATACGGCGCAAGCCGAAGATGCTGCAGGCGCGCCCCCCCCCCGCGCTTGGGTCAGCGCCATGGTTTTGGCTGTTTTGTTGCCTGTGGCTGCAATGTCTACCTATGTGTGGCTGGGTCAACCTCAGGGACTGGATCCGCAGATGGCTGCCGCCGAAGCGTCTCAACAACAGCCTGATCTGCAAGCCATGGCGGACAGCTTGGCGCAAAAACTGCAAACCGATTCGAGCGACCCCCAGCGTTGGGTCATGCTGGGCCGCACCTACCGCGCCCTGAGTCAGTTTGACAAATCGCTTGCCGCCTACCAAAAAGCCTTGGAGATGCGTGCGGACGATGAGATTGCCCTGGAGCGTGCAGAGGTTCTGGCGCTGCTGCGTGGCGGGGATTTCTCGGGAGAACCCTGGGCCGTGATTCGCGCGGTGTTGGCCAAGAATGCCCGCCATTTCAATGGCTTGGGATTGGCCGGTAGCGCATCCTATGCACAAGGCGATTACAAACAAGCCGTTGAGTACTGGCAACAGGCGCGCAGCCAATTGAAAGAAAACGATGAAGAGTTGAAGGCTTTGGATATCGCTTTGAACACGGCGCGTGAAAAAGCGCAAGAGTCTGCATTGACTGCGAAGGCGCAACCCCTCTTGCCATCGACCGCGACCGCATCCTCTGCGGCAACAGGCGCTGTGCTCAGTGGCCGAGTGTCAATCGATCCGAGTGTCAAAGCACGGATGGCGCCCACCGATGTGGTCTTTGTGTATGCCACCCCCACCGATGGCCAGAAGATGCCCTTGGCCATTCTGCGCAAGACGGCTGATCAGTTGCCCTTTGACTTTGTTCTGGACGACAGCATGGCCATGAATCCTGCAAACAAACTCTCTTCACAAACCGAAATCACGCTCAAGGTGCGCATTTCCAAATCGGGCGAAGCCATGACTCGCCCAGGCGACTGGATGGGGGTGCTCGAGCATGTGGCTGTGGGGACGCGTCAATTGAAGTTGGTTGTCAACCAACAAGCACAGTGAAGGGGCGTTGAATACCCCAACCGACCTGAGGGCTGCGCTTGTAAGCCACAGCCAGTTGCATTGGGGGTTCAGGTGCATGAAAGCAGGGCGATGGATGGGCCGTCGCAAGGCCCAGACGCCGAGGTGATTAGTGTAATAATGGGTTTTAAAAATTTGTGTTTGATCTGCCTTGCCGTTGCAAAAATCGCTCGAATTTCAAGAGAAGATTTGCCGGTTTGATCCCGACTTGTGCACCCTCGAATGAAGACATCATGAGCGCTTACAACACCCCTTTCGAAATTCATGTGCATGGTGATGTTTTGCTTCGCAACGAGGTGGATATGCCCGCGCTTCAAGAGGCACTCAAACCGCTTTGGAAATACGCAGGAGCCCGTTCGTTGACCGAGGGGGCCAAAAGCCTCTACGAAGAGGAGCCCGGCATCGTTTTCGAGCCCGCAGAGCACCGTTTGCAGCTGTGCTGGACACTGCGCGGCAGCGAAGACTTTCGTCAGGTGCTCGACGATATGTGCATGAACATCAATGAGGTTTCGGCGGCTGGCGCTCAAATCGAAGTCACTTTTTACGATACTGAATACGATGAAGACGACGAGGAGCGCGGCACCGAGTCTCGCGATGACTTTTTAATTCTGTTCGTCGGACCTGACCCCGCCTCTATCATGCAGGCCCAGCGTGATTTGTTGGTCCAGGACGTGGTCAGTTTGATGGAGCGTCATTTTGATGGCGCCGAACTGGGCGGCGTGGTGGCCGAAATTGACAAGCTTTTCGGTCAGCGTTTTGAAGACCTGGTGAGCTCCTTGGAGCTGGGCAAGCCACCACGGGGCGGCATGGGCGGCTCAGGCCCGCAGGGGCACGGCGGCCGTCGCCCGCGCCATTTGCATTGACCTGACAGCGTTGTCGGCATGGCCTTGTTTCCCTCTGATGCCTTGAACCCTGGGGTTCGCAAGCGCGAAGTTGTCGGCTGGGCCATGTACGACTTTGCCAATTCAGGTTACACCACGGTGGTGATCACCGCGGTGTTTGCCGCTTATTTTGTGGGCGGTATTGCGGGCGGCGCTGCATGGGCCACGCTGGCCTGGACATCAGCCCTGAGTTTGTCTTATGCCATCGTTATGCTGACCATGCCTGGCTTGGGGGCGTGGGCTGACCGGTATGCGGCTAAAAAGAAGTTACTGTCGTGGGTCACGATCTTGTGCGTCATCAGCACCGCGGCATTGGCTTGGGCGGGGCCGGGTCAGGTGAGTTTGGCTGTGATTTTGATCGTGGTGTCCAATACTTTTTTCTCCTATGGCGAGTCCCTCACGGCGTCTTTTTTACCCGAGCTTGCCAAGCCTGAAGCCATGGGGCGCGTGAGTGGCTGGGGGTGGTCCTTGGGCTACATCGGCGGCATGCTGGCCTTGGGAGTTTGCTTGGGATATGTCCTTTGGGCCCAAAGTCAAAACATCCCTGCCGCTCAATTTGTGCCGGTGACGATGTTGATCACTGCTTCCATTTACGGTTTGGCGGCCTTGGTGACATTTGCCTTGCTCAAAGAGCATGCCCAACCGCAACCAGACAGGCCACACCCATCCGGGCTGGCTGGGCAGATGCGCCAACTCTTGCAGACATTGCAAGAAGCGCGTCAGTTCAAAGATTTCACCCAATTGTTGGCCTGTTCTGTGGCCTACCAAGGCGGCGTGGCCGTGGCCATTACCTTGGCGGCCATTTATGCTGAGCAGGTCATTGGTTTTGAAAAACAAGAGACGATGGTGTTGATTTTTGTGCTGAACATTGCGGCTTTTGCGGGTGCCTTCGGTTTTGGCTATCTGCAAGACCGGATGGGACACAAGTTTGCGTTGGGCATCACCTTGCTGGGCTGGATCTTGACTTGTGTGATTGCGGCCTTGTCCACCACCAAAGGACAATTTTGGTGGGCGGCTGCGATTGCAGGCATTTGCATGGGCTCGAGTCAATCGGCGGGCCGGGCCATGGCCGGATTGTTGGCCCCCCCCGATCGTTTGGGGCAGTATTTTGGCTTGTGGACATTTGCCATTCGCCTGGCCAGTATTGTGGGTCCGCTCACCTATGGTGTGATCACTTGGTTGACCGATGGCAATCAGCGCTTGGCCATCGGTTCGACCGCATTGTTGTTTGCGCTGGGGTTGATGCTCTTGATTCCCATCGATATGCAGCGCGGGCGCCAGGCTGCTTTGGCTGCCTCACCGCAGCGCTGAGTGCCAGGTGTCTGCGACAGCTTTGCCCTTGCTGCGGGGCTATCCTGCATCGGTGCAAAGTCAGGTCCAGGCACTCATCGACCAAGATCGTTTGGCCCCCTGGCTGCTCCAAAAATACCCGCAATCGCACGGTATTCGCACGGATGGTGCGCTTTACAGCTATGTGACTGAACTGAAAAACGAATTCCTGCGCCATGCCGACAAGGTGAGTAAAGTGGCCTTTGACAGCAAGATACATGTCATTCAAAATGCGCTCGGCTTGCATTCGACCCTATCAAGGGTGCAGGGGAGCAAGCTCAAATCCAAAAGAGAAATCAAACTGGCGGCGGTTTTTAAAGACACGCCGTTGGCGTTCTTGCGCATGATCTCGGTTCATGAATTGGCACACCTGCGTATCCGTGACCACGACCGCGCTTTCTACCAGCTGTGTGAACACATGGAGCCGGCTTATCACCAGTTGGAGTTTGATCTGCGTGTCTATCTCACGCATTTGGAGCTGACCGGCTCGCGCTTATGGGCGCCAAGCCCAAAGTTTGAAAGCAATTCTTAGCCCAAGCCTGCAGCTTGGTGGCATTGTTGGGCGGGCAAATCAAGCCACCGCTGGGCTGCGTTTTGCAAATCAATCAAGGCGCCGGTGGTCAGCAATTGCGTCAACTGCACCGCATCGGATGGAGCTGCTGTCACCCCCAAGCCTTGCGTTTCAAGCAAACGTCGGGTTTGCCTGGCCACAGGCTCACCGGTGGATAAAAAGTGAATATCCGGGCCCACAATTGCACGCAATTCGTCGATGGCAAAGACGTAGTGCGTGCAGCCTAAAACCAAACTGTCTATCTGCCCCCAGCCCGTGCCGAAGGTCCCCATGGCTTGGGTGTAGGTCTCACACAGGCGATGCACTTCGGAGGGTTGCGTCATGTTGGCGATTGAATGGCCGGTGCGCCATTCAATCGCATGGGCCAAGCCTTTGCAAGGTTGAATCACAAATTCGGCTTGGCCCTGGAGGCTGTCCAACAGTTTGGCGAACTTCGCGCTGGCCAAAGTGCCGCTGGTGCCCATCACCCCGATGCGCCCGGTTTGGCTGACGGCTACGGCGGGTTTGAGGGCGGGTTCCACACCAATCAAGGGCATTTGTGGATAGCGCAGCCTCGCTTCGTCTATGGCTGCCGCAGTGGCCGTGTTGCAGGCGACCACCAGGGCTTTGATGCGGTGATGCGCAACCAGATACTCGGCGATGGCGTGGGTGCGTTCAGCAACAAAAGCATCGCCGCGCTCGCCATAGGGCGCGTGACCACTGTCGGCTACATAGACAAAGCGCTCATACGGCAGCTCGGCCATCAAGGCCTGCAGCACGCTCAGACCGCCGATGCCGCTGTCAAAAACGCCAATGGGCTGATCGGCCGCTTCACGCATGCGAGCTGGTGTCAAGCCGAAGTGACCGCAATGCCTTTGAACTCACCCGTGGCAATGCGTTTTTGCCATTCGGCGGGCCCCGTGATGTGGGCGCTGGTGCCGCCGGCATCCACCGCCACGGTCACCGGCATGTCGACCACGTCGAATTCGTAAATCGCTTCCATGCCCAGGTCTTCAAAACCCACCACCGTGGCATGCTTGATGGCCTTGGAGACCAGGTAAGCTGCGCCGCCCACCGCCATCAGGTAGGCCGACTTGTGTTTTTGAATGGCTTCAATGGCGGTCGGTCCGCGCTCTGCTTTGCCGATCATGGCGATCAAACCGGTTTGCGCCAACATCATTTCGGTGAAGCTGTCCATGCGAGTCGAGGTGGTTGGGCCGGCAGGCCCCACGGCCTCGTCGCCCACCGGGTCCACTGGGCCGACGTAGTAAATCACGCGGTTGGTGAAGTCCACGGGTAAGGTCTCACCTTTGGCCAGCATGTCTTGAATCCGTTTGTGGGCCGCGTCACGGCCCGTCAGCATCTTGCCGTTGAGCAACAGGGTTTGACCCGGTGTCCAGCTGGCCACTTCTTCTTTGGTCAGGCCATTGAGGTTGACGCGCTTGCTTTTGTGCGTGTCAGGCGTCCAGTTGACGTCAGGCCACAAATCCAAAGACGGGACCTCCAGATAGACCGGGCCAGAGCCGTCCAGCACAAAATGGGCATGGCGTGTGGCGGCGCAGTTGGGGATCATGGCCACCGGCTTGCTAGCGGCATGTGTGGCGTACATTTTGATTTTGACGTCGAGTACCGTGGTCAGCCCGCCCAGACCTTGTGCGCCTATGCCCAAGGCGTTGACCTTGTGGTACAGCTCCAGGCGGAGTGCTTCGACTTGCGTGAGCTTTGTGCCTTGGCTGGATTTTTCGAGCAACTGGTACATGTCCAAGTCGTCCATCAGGCTTTCTTTGGCCATGAGCACGGCTTTTTCTGCGGTGCCGCCGATGCCGATGCCGAGCATGCCGGGTGGGCACCAGCCGGCGCCCATGGTGGGTACCGTTTTGAGCACCCAGTCGACCACGCTGTCACCGGGGTTGAGCATGACCATTTTGGATTTGTTCTCGCTGCCACCGCCTTTGGCCGCAACGGTCACATCGAGCTTGTTGCCTGGCACGATCTGGGTGAAGATCACAGCGGGCGTGTTGTCTTTGGTGTTTTTTCGGGCGAACTGGGGGTCATCGACCACCGAGGCGCGCAGCATGTTGTCTGCGTAGTTGTAGCCACGTCGCACGCCTTCGTTGATGGCGTCTTCGAGACTGCCTGAAAAGCCCCCTAGCCGAACATCCATGCCGACTTTCAGAAACACGTTCACGATGCCGGTGTCCTGGCAGATGGGGCGGTGGCCAATGGCGCTCATTTTGCTGTTCGTCAAAATTTGGGCAATTGCATCTTTGGCCGCAGGGCTTTGTTCGCGTGCATAAGCCGAGGCCAGATGCGAAATGAAGTCCGTCGGGTGGTAATAACTGATGTATTGCAGCGAGGCGGCGACCGATTCAATCAGGTCTTCTTGTCGGATGAGAGTGGTCATAGGTCGTTGGGGTTTGAAAGAATTCAGCAAGGGCAATTCAATGCGCGTCGTTGTGTTTGTGGTGAGACATTAATCTGTCTGTGAAGGCAATGGCCATGGCACTGAGTAAAAAAGTAATGTGGATGACGGTTTGCCAAATCAGTACTTTTTCATCGTAATTGGCCGCATTGATGAAGGTTTTGAGCAAGTGGATGGAGCTGATGCCAATGATGGCCGTGCCCAGCTTGACCTTGAGCACCGAGGCATTGACATGGTCCAGCCATTCTGGCTGGTCAGGGTGATGTTCCAGATTCATGCGCGAGATAAAGGTCTCATAGCCTCCCACAATGACCATGATGAGCAGGTTGGAGATCATGACCACGTCGATCAGGGCCAACACCACCAGCATGATGATGGTTTCATTGAGTTGGGTGATGTTGCTGTCTGTTTTGTAGCCAATGCCCACGATCAGGGCTTGCAATGCCGTTTGGTTGCCAAAGGCTGCTTCCAACAAATGCAGCAACTCCACCCAGAAGTGATAGACATAAACCGCTTGCGCTGCAATCAGTCCCAAATACAAAGGCAACTGCAACCAGCGACTGGCAAAAATCAGTTTGGGCAGCGGGCGCAGGGCGCTTGGCTTTCCTTTGGGCTGAGACGACGTGAGCATGGTTGGACTTTGTAAAGGATCAATCCCGTGGAAATGGGCATGGACGATTTTAGAGGCTTGTCAGCTGTTGGCAGTAAAAGAATGCAGGCAGTCAGTGCTTTGTAAGAGCCAAGCCTGACATTTAGCCTGAATTTCAGTTTCAGCTAATTCAGGAGACCCTTTCAATGAGTGCCATTTACAACCCCAATCCTGCCTTTGTGCGCAATGCCCATGTCTCTGGCATGGCCGCATACGACGCGTTGTGTCAAGAAGCGCAAACCGATTACCAAGGCTTCTGGGCCCGTCTGGCCAATGCGTTCATCACCTGGAAAACCCCCTTTACCCGGGTGCTGGATGAATCCAACGCACCTTTCTTCAAGTGGTTTGAAGACGGCACTTTGAATGCCTCTTACAACTGCCTGGACCGCAACGTCGAAAAAGGCCTGGGTGACAAGACGGCCATCGTTTTCGAAGCCGATGGCGGCGAGGTGAGCAAGATCACTTACAGCCAATTGCTGGCCAAGACCTGCCAATACGCCAATGTGCTCAAGTCGTTGGGCATCCAAAAAGGTGACCGTGTCGTCATTTACATCTCCATGTCCGTGGATGGTGTGGCCGCCATGCAAGCCTGCGCCCGCATCGGTGCCACCCATTCGGTGGTATTCGGTGGTTTCTCGGCCCAATCCTTGCGTGACCGCATCGAAGACACTGGCGCTGTGGCCGTCATCACCGCCGACAACCAAGTGCGCGGCGGCAAATTGCTGCCCCTCAAATCCATCGTGGACGAGGCCATCAACTTGGGTGGCTGCGGTACCATCCAAAACGTGTTGGTCGTCAAACGCTCGGGCGCACAGATCGCCATGACCACAGGCCGCGACCACTGGTTGGCCGATCTGGCCGATCAACAAGCGAGCACCTGCGAGCCTGAGTGGGTGGGTGCCGAGCACCCCTTGTTCTTGCTTTACACCTCGGGCTCGACCGGCAAGCCCAAAGGCGTGCAACACAGCACGGGTGGCTATTTGCTGCATGCCGCTTTGACGACCCAATGGACTTTCGACCTGAAGCAGGATGACGTGTTCTGGTGCACCGCCGACATCGGCTGGGTCACGGGCCACACTTACATCACCTACGGCCCCTTGGCTTTGGGCGGCACCGAGATCGTGTTTGAGGGCGTGCCCACTTACCCAGACGCTGGACGTTTTTGGAAGATGATCCAGGACCACAAAGTCTCCATTTTCTACACCGCGCCCACCGCCATCCGCTCGCTCATCAAGGCTGCGGAAGCCAACGACGCTGTGCACCCCAAGAGCTACAACCTGAGCAGCTTGCGCTTGTTGGGCTCGGTCGGCGAGCCGATCAACCCTGCCGCGTGGGAGTGGTACCACCAGCATGTGGGCGGCGGCAACTGCCCCGTCGTGGACACCTTCTGGCAGACCGAAACCGGGGGCCACATGATCACGCCCTTGCCTGGTGCCACGCCCATGGTGCCCGGCTCGTGCACGCTGCCTTTTCCGGGCATCGAGGCGGCCATCGTGGATGAAACCGGCAAAGACATGCCCAATGGCCAAGGCGGCATTTTGGTGGTCAAGCGCCCATGGCCATCCATGATTCGCAACATCTGGGGGGACCCCGAGCGTTTCAAAAAGAGCTACTACCCCGAAGACTTCAAGGGCAAGTATTACTTGGCCGGTGACGGCGCGATCCGCGACGAGAAAACCGGCTACTTCACCATCACCGGCCGCATCGACGACGTGCTGAATGTCTCGGGTCACCGCATGGGGACGATGGAAATCGAATCGGCCCTGGTCAGCTGCACCGAGCTGGTGGCCGAAGCCGCGGTGGTGGGCCGCCCCGATGACACCACGGGTGAGGCCATTTGCGCCTTCGTCGTGCTCAAGCGCTCATTGCCCAACACCGAAGAAGGCAAGGCCATCGCCAAGCAATTGCGCGACCACATCGCCAAAGAAATTGGCCCGATCGCCAAGCCCAAAGACATCCGCTTTGGCGAGAACCTGCCAAAGACCCGTTCGGGCAAGATCATGCGCCGCCTGCTGCGCTCGCTGGCCAAGGGGGAAGAGATCACGCAAGACATCTCGACCCTCGAGAACCCTGGCATCTTGAGCCAGTTGGGTCAGGCCTACTGAGCGCCCGGCACTGCGCCTTGACCCCTAAAAAAAACCCGTCAGGTTTGAGCTGACGGGTTTTTTTTCATCAAAGAATCACTTCTTTGCGGGTTTTTTGCTTTTCTTTTTTTTCATTTGAGATCTCCTGAAGTTAACAGCGGGTGGGATGCAAAACCGTTTTGTTGCCAAGTCGATTCCTGCCTTTCGACTCTTGGAAACATGTTCCAATGAATGTCAGGTTTAACTGTAACGCAGACTGGATTGAAAATGCTGACAGGTTCTCTATTTTTGTGAGAAATTGTCGTTTATTCTTACTTGAAAAATGAAATATGACCACTTTTTAAGGCGTAAATTCTTCAGTCCGGTACAAATGGTCTTTGTCCGTTTACTGCTGTGTCCCCCTTTTGGGGGCATGTTGGCCTTGTTGGTGCTTGAGGCGGCCTTGTCCGCTGCGACAACGGCGCTGATGATTCAGGCGGGACAGGACCTGGCCAAAGCTGCCTTTGTGGTCTCTGACTTTCTTTGGATTGTATTGACCCAGTCTGCAGCCTACGGTGTCGGCGCTTGCAGTTGGGTGTTTGCAGAGCGTGCAGGTTTTGGCGCTTTCGGCCGCTACATCTTGCAATTTACCCGCACAAATCGGGCGCAAACCGCGCTTTTAAACGATAAAGTCCGACGCGAAGAGGTCGAGCCATTTTTGACCAACGAGAGCTTTCACATCTTTTTTGAATTGATTTACGAGTTGGAAGCCGACTTGAAGTTGCTGTTTGGGCTGGTCTTCAATGCGGCGGTTTTGGGTTTTGCCGTGGACGCCGGTTTGCCTGTGGTCTATGGCGGGGTGTTTGCCCTTTTGATGCTGTTGCAATGGCAATGGCGCAAACCGGTCGCTGGGGTTTATTTGCGCCAGCAAAGCACGACCAACCGCATGACGGCGCACACTTACATGGCTTGGGACCATGTGTTCAGTGGCAACCGATACAACTTCAGTTTGTGGCATGCAGGTTTTAAGCGCCGGTTACGCGAGGCTTTGAGCGCCACAATCAGCAGCATCGTGGCGCGCGAGGGCTTGGCCGCCTTGGGTGGCATCATCGCCTTGACGCTGGTGTTCGGCTATCTGGCCTTCGTGGTATCTCAGGGTGCGCCAGACACCGCCTTGCTGATCGCCTTGGCGGCCACTTTGCCGCGCCAGATCGAGTTGTCCTCCGATGTGCACAGCTTGGCGGCGGGATGGAATGACCTGCTGGCCATCTGGACCCGCATGGGTGGCGCCTGTGAGGCTATGCAACCGCAAGCAGACCCGGCGTTCGAGTCGCGCATCAATCCGTCGCTCTTGCAGTTGCATCAAGATGGCCGCCCGCTGTTTTTTCAGTCCGTGCCTGCATTGGCGCAACACGTGGCTGGGATGGTCAAGGGCCGTATCACGGTGCGTGGGGCCAATGGTGCTGGCAAATCAACTTTGCTCGCAGCACTCAAGCAGGCATTGGGCGCAGGCACTTTTTTCTGGCCGCCCAATGACCGGTTGATGTTCCATTTTGCGGGCCAAGACCTGGCAGTTCAAAACGAGGCGCTGCATGATGGCGCTGAAACACCCGGCTTTTCTGCGGGAGAGCGGCAAATGCTTTCACTGCAAGAGATCGTGCAGCGGACACACTGCGCCGTGTATTTGCTGGACGAATGGGATGCCAATCTCGACGAAGCCAACAGGCTGAAGGCCCAGTTGTGGGTCGATGTCTTGGCGGCACGTGCGGTGGTGGTTGAAATTTCTCACCGCGACGGCAGGCTTGCTTAGTCGCCCAGCACAATGCCTTCGCGGCGCGGATCTGCGCCGCCAAACCAGCCTTGCGGTGTTTTTTCAATCGCCTGCAAACCACTCGTCATGTCGATTTCCATTACGTCGTGTCCGCGTGCTTTCAGGGTTTGCAAAGTGAGCGCTGGAAAACGCTTGGTTTCCAGCAGGGTGGGACCGTTCAAGGCACCAAAGTTGGGCAAATTGATGGCTTCTTGTGTATTGAGCTGCCAATGCAAAGTACCCACCAACAACTTGGCCGTGAAATGAATGATGAGTGCACCGCCGGGACTGCCTCCTGTCATCAGCACTTGGCCGGAGGTTTTGTCAAAGACCAGCGTGGGTGACATGGCAGAACGGGGCCGTTTGCCAGGCTCGACACGGTTGGCTATCGGTTGGCCTTGCGCATCGGAGGGCATGAAGCTGAAATCGGTTAATTGGTTGTTGAGAAAAAAACCGCCGGGGCGCGAGGCATCGGTGGTGACCATGCGGCGTGAGCCAAATGCGGCTTCAATGGTGGTCGTCATGGCCACAACGCGGCCTTGGGCATCCACCACGCTGATGTGGCTGGTGCCATATTCGGTTTGTGTCGGCATCGGTGCATAGGACGACTTGAGGCCCCCCGGTTGCCCGGCTTGTGCCTTGCGCATCGATTGCAGCCCGATCAGTTGACTGCGCTGGCGCAAATAGTCTGGCGCCAGCAGGCTGCGCCAGTCACCGTTGGGTGCCGCTACAAAGTCCGGATCGGCCACATACTGCGCCCGATCCGCAAAGGCCAGTTGCGAAGCTTGTGTGTATCGGTGAACATAGTCGGAGGAGGGCAGGCCGTTGGCGTACTCGCCACCTTGCGCCACGGTGTTGGCCAGCAAGCCCAAAATCTGCCCAATGGCAATATGACCCGATGAGGGCGGCGGAAAGCCGCACAGCTGGTAGGTCCGCTTCAGAGCCTTGTGGTCAAAGCACAAGGCTTGCCGATCAAGGCTTTGGTAACGGCTCAGATCTTGCAAGCTCAGGCTGCCCGGGTGCGGCGGCAGTGCGGTGCGCGCCACAATGGCTTGGGCCACTGCACCTTCGAGCAAGGCGCGGCTGCCGTGCGTCGCAATGCGCCTGAGTACATCCGCATATTCCGGGTTGCGCAAGACATGGCCAGCAGGCCAAGCTTGTCCCTGCGCATCGAAGAAAAAGCGCAAGGCCAGCGGGTCTTTTCTCAGGTGCGGGTCGGCCTGCAGCAAACTGTGCAGTCGCGGACTGACTGGAAAGCCTTGCTCCGCCAACGCAATGGCCTGCTCAAAAAGCCTGGCCCAGGGCAAAACGCCGTGTTGTCTGTGGGCCGATTCGAGCATGCGCACGGCGCCCGGTACGCCGACCGATCGCCCGCTGAGCACGGCATCCTCGTAGGCCAAGGGCTGGCCGTTGGCCAGCAAGAACAAAGACGGTTTGGCGCTTGCAGGGGCTGTTTCACGCCCATCGTGCGCTGTGACTTTTTGGCCGTCAAAGTACATCAAAAAGGCGCCGCCCCCAATGCCACTCGATTGAGGCTCGACCAGCCCCAAGACCATCTGCACCGCAATGGCGGCGTCGACGGCCGATCCGCCTGCGCGCAAAATCGCATGTCCAGCTTCGGTGGCCAAGGGGTTGGCCGCCGCGACCGCTTGGCGGGCATAGCCCCAGCCCGGTTTGGCGGTGATCTCGCTGGCCCATTCGGGTTGCACCGGCAGGCGAGTTGAAACGGCCGGAGCGCAAGCGGTAAGCAGGTTCAGGCCTGACAGGTTCAACAGGCACAACAGGCTCGGTAGGCGCAGGATCCGGGTCATGCGCGCGGTCAATGCCGGCTCATTTTGGCGCCAGTCGGATCGCGCCGTCCAGGCGGATGACTTCGCCGTTGAGCATGTCGTTTTCAAAGATGTGCTTGGCCAGTTTGGCGTAATCCTGCGGTGTGCCCAAACGGCTGGGAAAGGGCACACTGGCACCCAGCGCATCTTGCACCGCTTGCGGCATGCCAAAAACCATAGGCGTGCCAAAAATACCGGGCGCAATGGTCATGTTGCGGATGCCGTTGCGCGCTAAATCGCGGGCAATCGGCAAGGTCATGCCGACCACGCCACCTTTGGAGGCTGCATAGGCCGCTTGACCGATTTGGCCGTCATAAGCCGCTACGCTGGCGGTGCTGATCAGCACCCCGCGCTCGCCCGTGGCTTCAGGCTCGTTTTTACACATCGCGTCCGCAGCCAGCCGGATCATGTTGAAGCTGCCAACCAGATTGACCATGATGGTCTTGGTGTAGACGCCCAGGTGGTGTGCGCCGTTCTTGCCCACCGTTTTTTCGGCGGGGGCAATGCCAGCGCAGTTGACCAAGCCCATGAGTTTGCCCATGGACACGGCCTGGGCCACCACGGCTTGGCCGTCGGCCTCTTGACTCACATCGCAGGCCACAAAAGCGCCGCCCAGCGCTTTGGCGATGGCTTGTCCTTTCTCGACTTGCATGTCGGCAATCACCACATGGCCACCGTGGGCTGCCAACATGCGGGCCGTGCCTTCACCCAGGCCCGATGCGCCACCGGTCACGATGAAAACCTTGCCTTGAATCTCCATGAATCTCTCCCAGGGTTGATGTGGACTTAAAGCTGAATTATCAGCCACGCTGTGTCTGGGGGCGCATGTTCTATAATGAGAACCATTCGCATTTGGAGAGCTTGTGTCATCCCCCACCCTGAATGAATCAAAGCCGAAGGTTTGGCGGCGCATCCGCAGTTTGAAGACCGAAGACACGCCTGCGGCTGAAGGCCTGGGTGAGCGGGTCAAGCGGCTGGCTGACCTGGGCTTTGTGCCCAATGAACGTGTCTGCGTGTTGAGACGCTCCTGGTGGAAGGGCGGGGCCTTGGTGGTGCAGGTAGGCAATGCCACATTTGCGTTGCGCGACAGTGAAGCCGCCTGCATTGAGCTGGTGGCATGAGCACCCAGGTCATCAACCTGACACGCCTGGCGCAACGCCGGGTGGCCTTGGTGGGCAATCCCAACTGCGGTAAGTCTTCGCTCTTTAACCGGTTGACCGGCAGCCAACAGAAGGTGGCCAATTACGCGGGCGTCACGGTGGAGATGAAACGCGGTCTCATGAAAACCGCACAAGGCAAAAGCATCACCTTGCTGGACTTGCCGGGAACCTACAGTTTGAATCCAGGCGCCGATGACGAAGCTGTCGCTTGTCAAGTGGTTCGGGGTGAGAGCTTGCAAGAGCCGGCGCCGGATTTGGTGGTGGCGGTTCTGGATGCCACCCGCCTGCGCCGCAGCTTGCGTTTGTTGTCGTCGTTGCGGGGTTTGGGTTTGCCGTTGGTGGTGGTACTCAATCGCATAGACAGCGCCCAAGCGAATGGTTTGCATATCGATGTCAAGCGCTTGGAGCAGGTTGTGGGTTTGCCATTGGTCGCTACCGTGGCGGTGAATGCCCAAGGTGCTGACCCTCTGCGCGCCGTGCTGGATGATCCGCTGGCATGGGTCGCCCAGAGCGTCTCCACTGAGCCCGTGAGTGATGACGAGCAATCGCAACGCTGGATGCTGGCGGCGGGACTGGAGCAAGACGAACCGGTGGATGACTGGTCCCTGAAATTCGATGCCGTTTTGTTGCACCCGGTCTGGGGCAGTTTGATTTTGGTGAGCTGTCTGTTCTTGATTTTTCAGGCTGTGTTTGCGGGTGCGCAAGCCCCCATGGATGCGGTGAAGGCCGCTGTGGCTTGGTTGTCCGAGTTGTTGGCACAGACCCTGCCGGGTGGCCTGCTTCAAAGTTTGTTGATTGACGGGGTCTTGGCGGGTGTGGGCAGTGTGTTGGTGTTTTTGCCCCAAATTTTGATTCTCTTTTTCTTCATTTTGGTGTTGGAAGAGTCAGGCTATTTACCCCGTGCCGCCTTGCTTTTGGACCGGATGATGGGGAGCATTGGATTGTCCGGTCGCTCTTTCATTCCCTTGCTGTCCAGCTTTGCCTGTGCCATTCCGGGCATCATGGCCACCCGCAGCATTGCCGATCGGCGCGACCGCTGGGTCACCATCATGATCGCGCCCCTCATGACGTGTTCGGCCCGCTTGCCTGTTTATGCATTGCTGATCGGCGCCTTCATTCCTGCCATTGCCGTAGGGCCTGGCTTTCAACTTCAAGGTCTGGTGTTGTTTGGTTTGTACATGCTGGGGATTGTGTCGGCCATTGTGGTGGCCACTGTCATCAAGCTGTGGCGCGGCGCGGGTCCTGCGGCCCAATTGATGATGGAGTTGCCTGACTACCACTGGCCAAGGCCAGTCGATGTGGCGCTGGGCTTGTGGCAGCGCGCGCTCATTTTTTTGCGCAATGTGGGTGGCATCATTTTGGCGCTGACGGTTGTGTTGTGGTTTTTGTCGAGCTTTCCGGTTGCACCGGATGGCTTTGCTGGCGCGCCTATCGAATACAGCTTGGCTGGGCGCATGGGCAAAGTATTGGCCGTGGTGTTTGAGCCGATTGGTTTCAACTGGCAAATTGCCGTGGCACTGATCCCCGGCTTGGCTGCCCGTGAAGTGGCGGTCAGCGCCCTGGGCACTGTGTATGCCTTGTCGGACACCACGAGTGCCGTGGGGACTGCGCTGGCCCCTGTGATTGCCGCGCAATGGTCCTTGGCCACCGGATTGTCGCTGTTGGTCTGGTACGTGTTTGCCCCTCAATGCATGGCCACCTTGGCCACGGTGCGGCGGGAATTGGGTGGCTGGCGAGCACCCGCCTTGATGGCGGTCTATTTGTTTGGCATGGCCTATGCCGCTTCTTGGTTGACCTACCGCACCGCCGTGCACTGGAGCGCTTGAATGCTTTGGCTCGACTGGGTGGCCGTCACCGTTATTTTGGCTTGGGCCTGTGTCTTCTTGTGGCGACGCTGGCGTGGTCGCAAAGCCCATGCGGGTCAGTGCGGGCATTGCGACAAAGCCGATTGCGGTCAGTAATTCACGGGGTTGACAGGGCTGATCTATGATCGGCCGCATGCACCCATTCGCACCCATGAAAATTTTGTACTGGTGGTCTTTTTTACCCTGGCTGAGAGGGTCTTTGATTGGCGCAGTCCTGTCTGTGCTTGTGGGATGCGCCAGCGTGTCTTTGCCACCCCCATCCACCCCTTCCCAACCTGCTCAGCCCGCACTGAATGAGAAAAAAATACCCCATATTGGCTTGGCCTTGGGTGGTGGCGCAGCCCGTGGCTTTGCGCATGTGGGTGTGATTCAGGCTTTGGAAGAAGCCGGCATTTATCCTGAATTGGTGGCCGGTACATCCGCCGGCAGTTTGGTCGCGGCCTTGTATGCGAGCGGCAAGAACAGTGCACAGCTCAAAAAAATAGCCGACAGCATGGAAGAGGCCGAAATCACCGACTGGATGATTCCGATCTTGAACCGCGGTGCATTACGCGGAGAGGCTTTAGCCCGCTATGTGAATGCGCAGGTTGGCGGTCAGGTCATTGAGGGCATGAAAATGCCGCTGGGGATAGTCGCGACCGACTTGCAAAGCGGAGAAGCCGTGTTGTTTCGCCGCGGCAGCACCGGCACTGCGGTGCGAGCTTCCAGTGCCGTGCCAGGCGTATTTCAGCCGGTCAAAGTGGGCAGCCGCGAGTATGTGGATGGTGGTTTGGTGTCACCCGTGCCCGTCAAGCAAGCGCGTGAGATGGGCGCCAATTTTGTGATCGCGGTGGATATTTCGACCGACCCTGAGGGCAATCCTGCGGGGGATACTTTTCAAATTTTGATGCAAACATTCACCATCATGGGCAAAAGCATCAATGCCTACGGGCTCAAGGAGGCCAATTTGGTGGTTCGGCCCTCACTGGCAGGCGTCAAAAGTGCCGACTTCACTTCCCGCAGGCGCTCGATCGAAGCTGGCTACAGCGCGATGCATCAACTCGTTCCGCGTTTGCGGGACCTGTTGTTGCAATTTCAACAAGGCCACTGAACGGCCATGGGTTGGGGTCGTTCAAAATTAAAAAAAGGGCTGATCTTGCGATCAGCCCTGAACGAACCACTGAATCAGCTGTTGATGTCTAGCGATGCGAGGAGATCAAAAAATTCAAATTAACGCTTTTTGGCAGGCGCTTTGACGGCAACTGCGGGGCTGGTGACCGCGTTGAAGTTGGATTCGGCCATTTCTGTGGCTTGCTTGACCGCTTTTTGAACGGATTCAAAAGCCGTGCTGGCAGCGGAAACTGCGTTTTTCATCATGGCCACAGCAGGTTCTGTGCCGGTGGGCGCATGGGCCAAGCTGCCTTCGATCAAGCTGGAAAATTGTTTTTGGGCATCGGCGGTTTGGGCTTCAAAAGCCTTGGCAAATTCGCTGGTGGTGCCTGTCGAGATGTCGTACAGGTGACGGCTGTAGGCAGCGGTCTTCTCAGCCAAAGGCTGGAAAAAAGAAGCTTGCAAAGACATCAACTCTTGCGCATCTTTGACACTCAGGCTGGCTTGGGTGGTGTGTGCGGAATCGCTCAAAGCAGCTTTGGCAGCGGTCAGGTTCAGCTCGACCAGTTTTTCAACGCCTTCAAAGGCTTTGCTGGTCAAACCAAACAAAGTCTCTAGGTTGGCTTTGTGCGAAGCCATCAATTGTTCAGCATTCATCATGTCAATCTCCAAAAGTTAAAAAAAGTTGAAACATCTGCCCTGAAGTGGAATTGAATCCTTTGCTTTTGTTGCAGTGCAGCATGGCGCAAATTCTACGGAAATCAAAACAGAAAACAAGGGTTTTTTGTTGCAACGCAGCAATTTAGAGGTGGCTTTCTAAATTCGCGGCCACAATGGCTGATGCTTGCTTTTTATGCGGACCACTTTGTGCTGCCTCTTCCAGAAGGTCATCGTTTTCCGATGGGCAAGTACAGCCGCTTGCGTGAGCGCTTAAGCCATGAATTGACAGGCTTGCACATCTTGCAAGCACCAGCAGCGAGCGATGGTGAATTGGCCTTGGCGCACGCGCCGGCCTATATCCAAGCTGTATGCACGGGGACATTGTCGGCGCAACTGCAGCGCGACATTGGTTTCCCCTGGAGCAGGGCGATGGTCGAGCGCTCGCGGCGATCGGTTGGGGCCACCGTGGCGGCGGCCCGCGCTGCAATGACGCAGGGCATTGCCACGAATTTGGCGGGGGGGACCCACCATGCGTCTGCGGACAAAGGCGGTGGTTTTTGTGTGTTCAACGATGCGGCAGTGACGGCTCGCTTGATGCAAGCCGAGCGATTTCGGCAGACCAAAAGGGTGATGCCGGTGGCGGTGATCGATCTGGATGTCCACCAAGGCAATGGAACAGCCGAGATATTTGCCAAAGACACGAGTGTCTTTACCTTGTCGCTGCATGGTGAAAAGAATTTCCCTTTCCGCAAAGTGCAAAGTGATCTGGACGTGGCTTTGCCCGATGGCACCACCGATGACGCTTATTTGGCGGCCCTGCACCAAGCCCTGGAAACCCTGGGCCAACGGTTTGACAGCGAACTGGTGATTTATCTGGCCGGGGCCGATCCGCATGAGGGTGACCGCCTGGGCCGGCTCAAGCTCAGCTATGACGGCTTGATGGCCCGAGACCTCGCCGTGATGGATTGGGCTTTTCAAAGGCGCATTCCCTTGGCCATGTGCATGGCCGGTGGTTACGGCAGAGACATTGAGACCACGGTGCAAGTGCAGGTCAACACTTTGACGCTTGCGTTGGCGCATTGGGAACGCTGGCAAAATCTCATGCCATGACTGCGACCAAACCCCAAGCTTTGCCCCGAACGGCCTACCCCGTTTTCCGCACCATCACCACCCGCTGGATGGACAATGACGCCTATGGCCATGTGAACAACGTGGTGTATTACAGTTGGTTCGACACCGCCGTGAACGCCCACTTGATGGAGCAAGGCGTGCTGGACATTCACAACGGTGCCTCGATCGGTTTGGTGGTTGAAACCCAATGCAACTATTTCGCCCCCTTGGCTTTTCCGCAAACCATAGAGGCCGGCATTCGCGTGGCCCATCAAGGCACCTCCAGTGTGCGGTATGAGGTGGGCTTGTTTGCCCAAGGAGAGCTTCTGACCGCCGCCCGAGGCCACTTCGTGCATGTCTATGTGGATCGGCTCACCCGCCGCCCTGTGCCTTTGGCCTCTGAATTTCAATCCGTTTTGGACCAACTCAAATGAACACAGCCCCACTTCCGATTGCGCAAGTCAGCACCCGCATTCAAGACCCAGCCAGCGTTGACGCCGCGATAGAGAGTCGCTTTTCCGCCCGTGCCTTTGAGCCTCGTGCAGTCTCGCGTGAGGTACTGCAAGACGTGTTGCGTGTCGCAGCCCGCGCGCCCAGTGGCACCAATACCCAGCCCTGGAAAGTCTATGTCTTGCAAGGCGCAGGCCGTGATGCCCTGGTCAGCCAAGTCTGCCAGGCGCATGACGCCATGGCAGCCAACCCGGCGCTGTCCAAAGATTATGCCGAGGCCTATGACTACTACCCCACCCAATGGGTCAGCCCTTATATTGACCGACGCCGCGAATGCGGTTTTGGTTTGTATGGCGTACTGGGAATCGGCAAGGGTGACCGTGAAAAAATGCACGCACAGCACCAGCGCAACTTCAGGTTTTTTGATGCGCCCATCGGTTTGATGTTCACCATCGACCGCATCATGGGGCGCGGCAGTTTGCTGGACTTTGGCATGTTCTTGCAAAGCATCATGGTTGCCGCCCGGGCCCGCGGCTTGCACACCTGCCCCCAGGCGGCCTGGAATCAGTTCAGCACAATCATCTTGCCGCATATCGGTGCAGGTGAAAACGAAATGCTTGTGTGCGGTATGTCCTTGGGTTATGCCGACGAATCGGCCTTGGTCAACACCTACCAAACCACCCGAGTGGATGCCAAGTCCTTTACCCATTGGGTGGAATGATGCGGGTCGTCGGGTGGTGATCCAAAGCGACTGCGGAAGCGCCGCATGAATGTACTTGTCATTCAAATTTTGAATGGGCTGAGTTACGCGACCACCTTGTTCTTGATGGCCTCTGGACTGACGCTGATCTTTGGCGTGACCCGCATGGTCAATTTTGCGCACGGCAGCTTTTTCATGTTGGGCGCTTTGTTCACCGCGCATTGGGTCACTGACTGGTTTCCCGCTTGGTCCCAAAGCCCGGGCTTGTATGCGCTGGCCATGCTCTTGGGGGCGCTCGTGGCCGCGCTGGCGGGTGCTGTGGCAGAGCTGCTGCTGCTGCGGCGCATGCGCAGTGCACCCGAAATTTACCAATTGGTGGCCACCTTTGGCCTGACATTGGCCATGCACGATGCGATGCGTTTTGCATTGGGACCTGCGGAGGTTTTTGCGCCGCGATTCCCGGGCCTCAAAGGGTCTTTGGAGATCGGCGGGGAGTTCTTTCCGCTGTGGCAATGCGTGATCTTGGTATTGGGGCCTGTGGTCTGGTGGCTCTTGCACTTGCTGCTGACCCGGTCCCTGTGGGGCAGGCGCGTTCGAGCCGCCACGCAAGACCCTGAAATTTTGGGTGCCATGGGTGTGAACCCTGCGCCTTTGATGCTCGGTGTGGTGATCTTGGGCTGCAGTTTGGCCGGTTTGGCAGGGGCGCTGCAATTGCCCCGCGAGCCTGCGAATTTGCAAATGGACATGAACGTGGTGGTGGAGACGTTTGTGGTGGTGGTCACCGGCGGCCTGGGCAGTGTCAGCGGTGCCTTTGGCGCTGCTGTATTGATTGGCCTGGTCCATGCGCTGGGCGTGAGCTTGTGGCCACAGGCCACACTGGTCTTGGTGTTCTTGACCATGGCCGCGGTCTTGATCTGGCGGCCTGAGGGTTTACGCGGGCACAGTGGCTTGGCCCCGGTGCGTGAAGCCATTCAGGTCTTCAGGCGCGGGCCGACTTCGCCTAAAGCCCACGCGGCGCTGGGCCTGCTGATGTGGGTCTGCTGGTGGATCGCGCAAAGCACCGGGGACTATGGGCAATCCTTGGCTGAGGACACCCTGATTTTGTTGCTCTTCGGTTTCAGCCTGCAGCTGATGATGGCCTTAGGCGGTCTGGTCAGTTTTGGGCATGCGGCGTATTTTGGCTTGGGTGCTTATGGCGCTGCCCTGACGCACTTGAAATGGGGTTGGTCCCTGTTTCCTGCCCTGGCGGCAGGGGTGTTGTGTGCCGGTGTGGTGGCCGGGGTGTTTGGTGCATTGGTCCTGCGCAGCCGAGGGGTGTATTTGGCCATGTTGTCTTTGGCGCTGGCCCAAACGGTTTGGGCGGGATTGACGCAATGGGTGGCTTTGACAGGTGGAGACAACGGCCTGATCGGATTGCATCTGATCGCCCCGAACCAACGTACCGCAATGGGTTGGGGCTTGGTGCTCATGTGCTTTGTGGCCATCAGCGGTTTGTCAGCCCTGTCGCGCTCTGTCTGGGGCATGGGTTTGCAAGCTGGGCGTGACGCGCCGCAGCGCGCGCAGGCCAGTGGCTTGCCCTTGGAGCGCTGGCGTTACCAGGTGTTTGTCCTGAGTGCCTGCGTTGCAGGCTTGGCAGGCGGCTTGTGGGCTGCAGCCAAAGGCGCTGTTTTTCCCTCCGTGGCATCAGTTTCAACATCCGTGGACGCCCTGCTGGTGATTTTATTGGGCGGGTTGCACCACCTGTGGGGAGCGGCTGTGGGCAGTGTTTTACTGACTTGGGCGGGCGCCGAGTTGGCACGCCAGTTGGCTTATTGGCATGGCGTTTTAGGCGTGTTGATCATGCTGCTGATGGTCCTGTCACCCCAAGGGGTTTTGGGCTGGCAGTGGGCTTCGCGTCGCCCAGGGCAGGCAGGCGGCGTCACGTCATGAGTGCTTTGCAAGTCGACCAGTTGTTTAAAAATTACGCGGGTGTGCAGGCGCTCAAAGGCATCAGCTTTGAAGTGGCGCCTGGTGAATGCGTGGCCTTGATCGGACCCAACGGCGCGGGTAAATCGACCTGCTTTGCGTGTTTGGCGGGGCAACAACAGCACACCCAAGGGCATGTCCTCTGGCAAGGCCAGTTGCTCGACGGCTTAACGGCCACCCAGCGCTTACAACGCGGCGTGGCGCGCACCTTTCAAGTGGCACAAACTTTCGATGCCCTGACTGTTTTGCAAAATATCCAGCTCGTCTGGCGGGGCTCAAACGCTGCGCTTGCGCAGACCGATGGCCCAGGGCTGCGCCGCTTGGATGATGTGGCCACGTGTTCAGCCACCGCATTGGCCCACAGCGTAGGGCTCAAAAACAGCGTGCATCTTTTGGCGGGCCAATTGCCCTACGGTGCCAAAAAACGTTTGGAATTGGCGATGGCCTTGGCCGGATTGCCGCCCCAGCAACCCGGTCTGCTGTTGCTGGACGAACCGGCCGCAGGCTTGGGTGCGCAAGAGCGAAGCGCCATGATGGCCTTGGTCCGCTCAGTCATGGCCTCTTTAACCCAGCAAGTCACGGTGCTTTACACAGAGCACAACATGGACGCGGTGTTTGGTGTGGCCGACCGGGTCTTGGTGCTGATTGACGGTGAGTTGGCCGCGCAGGGCCCACCGGAGTCGATTGCCGAAAACGTCTTGGTGCGGCATCGCTATTTGGGTCCGCATTTTCAAGTGCCCACTTTCTTTGGGTCTCACCATGCTTGAAGTCCATTCTTTGAGCGCAGCCTATGGACAGGTACAGGCCTTGTTTGATGTCTCCTTGGTTGTTCGACCCGGAGAGTTGGTGGTATTGCAAGGCCTCAATGGTGCTGGTAAATCCAGCTTGCTCAAAGCGATCATGGGCCTGCTGCCCGAGACGCAGGGGCGCGTGACTTGGCAAGGTCGACCCATGACCCATTGGCCACCCTACCAACGCGCCCAAGCCGGTGTGGGTTATGTACCGGAAGACCGGCGCTTGTTCACCGGCTTGACGGTGCGAGAAAACCTGATGATTGTGGCCAACGGCCCGCCCGCCAAGTCAGCGCTTGAATTGGCCGAGGTCCTGAACTTGTTCCCTGCATTGGCCGGCATGCTGGACCGCGCTGCCGACCAAATGAGCGGAGGCGAACAGCAAATGTTGGCTTTGGGCAGAACCCTGATGACCAGCCCGCAGATTTTGCTGCTCGATGAACCTTGCGAAGGCATTGCGCCCGTGCTGGTCGAAGCCATGCGAGATGCCTTGCTGCGTCTGAAAACCCAGGGTTTACCCATGTTGGTGGCCGAGCAAAATCACATCTTGGCGGCGCACGCCGACCGATTGCTCACCCTGGTCAGTGGTCGGTTTGTGTGAGTGTGGCTCGAGGCACTTGCCTTACACTCGAACAAACAGCCTCTTACAGCCCATGATCATCACCAGTTTGCTGGACACCGACCTTTACAAGTTCACCATGATGCAGGTGGTCTTGCATCAGTTTCCCGGTGCGCAAGTCGAGTACCGTTTCAAATGCCGTAACCCTGGCGTCAACCTGGCGCCTTTCGTTGACGAAATTCGCAACGAAATCAAATCGCTGTGTGGTCTCAGTTTCAAAGAAGCTGAGCTCAATTACCTGCGCTCTTTGCGATTCATCAAAAGTGACTTTGTCGATTTTTTGAGCCTTTTCAAGCTCAATGAAAAATGCGTTCGCCTGCAAGCCTTGCCGTCGGGGGAGTTGGAGATCACCATCCAGGGGCCTTGGTTGCACACGATTTTGTTTGAAATCCCGGTGCTGGCCATTGTCAATGAGGTGTACTTTCGCAACACCCACAAAGTGCCTGATTTGCAGGGCGGCCGTCTGCTTCTGGACATCAAAATCGCGCAATTGCAGACCGAAGGCCTCAAGGCACTGAAGATCGCTGATTACGGCACCCGCAGACGCTTTTCGCGTGCTTGGCACGAAGAGGTGTTGCGTGTCCTGACGGGTCGCTTGGGCACCGGCTCTGGCGGGCAATTTGCGGGTACCAGCAACGTGTATTACGCCTACTTGTTGGGCATCACGCCCTTGGGGACCATGGCGCACGAGTATCTGCAAGCAGCGCAGGCGCTGGGCCCCCGTTTGCGCGACAGCCAGGTATTTGCTTTCGAATCATGGGCCAAAGAATACCGGGGCGATTTGGGTATAGCGCTCAGCGATGTCTATGGTTTCAAAGCATTTTTGCGTGACTTTGATTTGTACTTTTGCAAGTTGTTTGACGGTGCCCGCCATGACAGCGGTGATCCGTTTGCCTGGGGCGAGGGCATGATTGAGCACTACAAAGCCAATCGGGTGGACCCCTGCACCAAAACATTGATTTTCAGTGACGGTTTGACGGTGCCGCGCACCATCGAGTTGTTTCGCCAATTCAACGGTCGTTGCCAGTTGGCGTTTGGCATTGGCACCAACCTGACCAACGACCTGGGGTATGAGCCGCTGCAAATCGTCATCAAAATGACCCGCTGCAATGGCCAGCCTGTGGCCAAGTTGTCGGACTCGCCTGGCAAGGGCATGTGCGACGATGAAAAATACCTGGCCTATCTGCGCCAGGTGTTTGAGATTGAACAGCCGGGCTGAGTTGGTTCAGATGATGAATTATCTGAAAATGGCCTTGCTATTTGCTGCCGCTTGGGGGGTCAATGCCTTGTCGCCGGGACTGCTTGCGCACTTGGGGCAGATGGGCGGCAGCGAGTCTGCGATTGCCCAGACGCTGTGGTGCCTGAGTTTGTTTTTGGTTTTTGGCTGGGCTTGCAGCAAGGCCGCAGAGGGTACTGTGTTTCCGAGCTTCACATTGCAGTTGTTGATCGGCATTGTTTTGCATGATGCCTTGGCACCGCTGGCTTCGGCGCTGACCTTGTCGGTGGTGGTGTGTACGGCCTTGGCTGCGATCATTCTCAAATCAGGAGGCGATGAGATCGAAAGCAAGGACTTCTGGTCTATCGCCTTTCCCACGGTGATGCTGGCTGTGTGGGGTTATTTGTTGACATTCACTGTCATGTTCTTGCTGCTGATGGCGCTGGGCTTGAACGGCAAAACCGCTGCGCTGCTGTCAGCGATCTTGGGGTCTACCGACCCTGCTGCTTTGATCCCCACCTTGCGGCAACTCGTTTTCAAATCGCCTTTCCAGCGGGTTTCGAACATCGCTGTGGCTGAAAGCGCCCTCAATGACGCGGTAGGAGCGATCTTCACAGCGGCCATCGCCGCCCTGGCACTGTCGGGCGCAAGCCTCGAGAGCCTGGCTTCGCTTACGCAAGGCGTGCTCAGCGCGGAAAATTTGCTTTTGCTGGGGAAACAATTTGTATTTGGCACCTTGGCGGGTGTTTTGGGGTGGTGGGGTGTGTCGATATTTGAACGCTACAAAGCCAAGCGCCACGCGCTTGAACAAGCCGAACACAGTTATGACTTTGCCTTGGTCCTGGTCGTGCCTTTGATGACTTTTGTCCTGGCCCAAGCGATACATGGCAATGGCTTTCTGGCCGCCTTTGTTGCGGGCTTGCTGGGAAATTTCAATCAAGGCGCACCCGAGTTCAAGACCTTGCTGCACACCATGGAGTCCAAAATTGAAAGCGTGGCCAAGCCCATTATTTTCATGATGGTCGGCCCCTTTGTGTCTTTGTCTGACTTGTCGCAAACGGTTGGGCTGGGTCTGGCCATTTCTGCAGTTTTTATTTTTGTGGCCAGGCCCGTGTCGGTCATGCTGTCGCTGTTGCCGACACGGATCAGTTTCCAGGAGAAATTGTTTTTGTGTGCTGTGCGTGAAACCGGCGTCATACCGGTGGTGTTGGCCGTCATCACGGTGGCGCAATTTCCAGACATGGTGCAACTGATGTCCTTGACCGCATGGGTGGTGATTTGGACCTTGACCCTGTTGCCCGCGGTCACCCCTTGGTGGGCCCGCCAGTTGCGAATGACCGAATGAAACTGTGCCTGCGATGGAGATCTGAACGATGAAGCCTTGCGTTTTTGTAGCCCGGCCCTTGTTTGAAGCGGTGTTGGAGAGCCTGCGCCAGCATTTTGAGGTGACTGACAACCAGGCTGATGTGCTGTTCACACCCGACGAATTGGCCCACAAACTGCAAGGCCAAGCGGGCGCCATCACCACCGGGACTGAGCGCATTGATGCGGCCCTTTTGGCCGCTTGCCCACAACTCAAAGTGGTGGCCAATATGGCGGTGGGTTTCAATAACTTTGACGTGCCCGCGATGACCGCTGCGGGCGTGCAGGCCACCAATACGCCGGATGTCTTGACAGAAACGACAGCCGATTTTGGCTTTGCCTTGTTGATGGCGACGGCGCGTCGCCTGACCGAGAGCGAGCATTTTTTGCGCGCTGGCCAATGGTCGAAATGGCGTTATGACATGTTTGCTGGCGCTGAAGTGCATGGCAGCACTTTGGGGATCATCGGCATGGGTCGCATAGGACAGGGCATTGCCCGGCGGGCGGCCCATGGCTTTGGCATGTCAGTGATTTACCACAACCGTTCTCGCTTGAGTCCCGATCTGGAAGCGCAATGCAAAGCGCGCTATGTCTCCAAGCAAGAGTTGCTGCAGAGCGCTGACCATGTGATGCTGGTGGTGCCCTACAGCGCCGAGTCCCACCATACCATCGGGGCTGCTGAACTGGCACAGATGAAGCCCACGGCCACCTTGGTCAACATCGCCCGAGGCGGCATTGTCGACGACGCCGCATTGGCGCAAGCGCTCAAAGCGCAGCGCATCGCCGGCGCGGGGCTGGATGTTTTTGAGGGCGAGCCGCAAGTTCACCCCGAATTGCTCAAACTGTCCAATGTGGTGCTGACACCCCACATTGCCAGCGCCACCGTCAAGACCCGCATGGCCATGGCGCAATTGGCGGCCGACAACCTGATCGCTTACCTGGTTCACGGCCAAGCGTTGACACCCCTGAACACCGTGCAAGGACCAGCTTGATGGCCGAGTGGATGAATTGGACGCTGCTGGCCGTGGCCGGGGTGAATCTTTTGCTCTTGTTGGCGCTTTGGTTGGCGCGGCCGCGCCACGATGCCAACGCATCCCAAACCCAGCAATTGCAGCAGCACATGGCCAACAGCAGTGAACGCTTAGAGCGAGAACTGCGCACGGAAATCACTGAATCCGCGCGAGGCGGCAGGCAAGAGCTGATCCAAACCTTGGGCACTTTTCAGCAAACCCTGGTCCAGCAAAGTGCCGAGGCCACGCGCACCCAAAACAGCCAAATGGACGCCTTTGCGCAGCAACTCGGCTTGCTTCAAAAAACGCTTTCAGACACCTTGACGCAGCAGGTGCAAATGCTGTCGGAGTCCAATGCCCGCCGATTGACCGAAATGCGCGGCACGCTCGAAACCCAGTTGGCACAGTTGCAGCAAAGCAATACGGTCAAGCTCGACGAAATGCGCCAGACGGTGGATGAAAAGTTGCAAGCCACTTTGCAAGCCCGTTTGGGCGAGAGCTTCAAACAAGTCGCTGACCGCTTGGAGCAAGTGCACAAAGGCTTGGGCGAAATGAACACGCTGGCGCAAGGTGTGGGCGACCTCAAGCATTTGCTGACCAATGTCAAAACACGCGGCATGTTTGGCGAAGCGCAACTGGCGTCTTTGCTGGAGCAGGTATTGGCCCCCGATCAATACGCCACACAGCACGCCACCGTGCCGGGCAGCAAAAACAGGGTGGACTTTGCCATCCGCTTGCCCGGCCGCTCTGACGACGGGCAGCCTGTCTGGTTGCCCATTGACGCGAAATTTCCCAACGAAGACTACGAGCGTCTGCTCGATGCGCAAAGTCGCGCCGACGTGGTGCAGGCCGATCTGTGCAGCAAAGCCTTGGAAGCGCGTGTGCGGCTGGAGGCCAGATCGATTGCCGAAAAATACCTCGAGCCGCCATACACCACCGATTTTGCGGTGATGTTCTTGCCCACGGAAGGCTTGTACGCAGAGGTCTTGCGCCGCCCGGGATTGATGGAGGCTTTGCAGCGTGACTACCGCGTCACCCTGTCGGGGCCGACCACGCTGATGGCCATGCTCAACGCCTTGCAAATGGGCTTTCGCAGCTTGGCCCTGGAAAAACGCTCCAGCGAAGTCTGGCAAGTGTTGGGCGCAGTCAAAACCGAGTTCGGCAAGTTTGGCGATGTGTTGGCCAAGGTCAAAGAGCAAACCCAGACGGTACTCAACACCTTGGACAAAGCCCAAACGCGCAGCAACGTGATGCACCGCGCCTTGCGCACGGTCGATGCCTTGCCCGAGGCGCAGGCAGGCGCATGGCTGCCAGCCTCACCCGACACCGGATTTGATCTGGTCGACCGCGAAGGATGATGCCGCCGCTGCTGCGTCTGATTGCCGGACAAATTTTTCTCCATGCTTGCATGACTGGCATGCGCTTGGCAACGCCTTTGCTGGCTTTGCGTGACGGTCACAGTGCTTTTTCTGTGGGTGTTTTGCTGGCGCTGTTCTCGTTGACCCAGGTCTTCATGGCGATTCCGGCGGGTCGCTACACCGACCGGCATGGCTTGCAGAGACCCATGCGCTTGAGTGTGCTGGTGGCCGCAGTTGGTTCAGGCCTGTCAGCGGTGTGGCCCACTTTCCCGGTGATGTGTGTGAGCGCCTTGTTGACCGGCGGGGCCACCGGATTGGCGGTCATCGCTTTGCAACGCCATGTTGGCCGATCTGCCCGCGACGCCAATCACCTGAAAGAGTCTTTCAGTTGGTTGGCCATTGGCCCGGCGGTGTCCAACTTCATGGGGCCCATGGCTGCAGGTTTGATGATTGACCATGCGGGTGCGGTGGCCGCCGATACCACGGGTTTTCGGGCCGCTTTTGTCTTGCTCTGCGTGATGCCGTTGATCACCTGGTTCTGGGTGCGCCAGGTTCCTGAATTGCCTTTGCAAATTCCGCACAAAGATGCCGCCAGTCACCGGATTTGGGATCTGCTGCATGAGCCCCTGATGCGCCGCTTGTTGCTTGTCAACTGGATGCTCTCGTCCTGCTGGGACGTGCACACCTTTGTGGTCCCCATCTTGGGGCATGAACGCGGTTTCAGCGCCTCCGTGGTGGGGTTCATTCTGGGCTCATTCGCTGTGGCCTCGGCCTTGATTCGGGTGGTCTTGCCGATGGTGGCCAAGCACCTGGAAGAGTTTCGCATTCTCACGATCGCCATGGTCATGGCGGCTTTGATCTTTGCGGTGTACCCCTTCACCCAGTCGCCTATTGGCATGGGTGTCTGCTCTGTGTTGCTGGGCTTGACGCTGGGTGTGGTGCAACCGATGGTCATGAGCACCTTGCACCAAATCACGCCGCACCACCGCCAGGGTGAGGCGCTGGGCTTGCGCATCATGACCGTCAACGCATCCAGTGTGTTGATGCCCATGCTGTTTGGCATGGCCGGTGCGGTGGTGGGCATTGGTCCCGTGTTTTGGCTGGTCGGCTTGGTTGTGGGGGTTGGCTCACGTTCGGCATGGCATTTGCGCCCGCAACCCACCTCGCAATAAGGCGAACCTGATCAGGCCGTCAGGCTGTAAAACTTCCGGATGACAGCCCAAGCCTGTTCGGCATCGTCCACGTAATGGAACAAAGACAAGTCATCTGCAGAAATGGTGCCTTCGTCCACCAGGACTTGAAAATTGACCAGTTGCGTCCAGTACGCAGAACCAAACAACAAAATGGGCACCGGTTTGGCTTTGCGGGTTTGCACCAGTGTGAGGATTTCAAACAGCTCGTCCAAGGTGCCAAAGCCGCCAGGAAAGGCGACCAAGGCCTTGGCACGCATCATGAAGTGCATTTTGCGCAAGGCAAAGTAATGGAACTTGAAGCTCAGGTGCGGCGTGACATAGGTATTGGCCGCTTGTTCATGGGGCAGGGCGATGTTCAGCGCCACCGACAGGGCGCCCGCATCCTGTGCACCGCGATTGGCAGCCTCCATGATGCCGGGGCCGCCGCCCGTGCAAATGTACAAACGTTCTGAAGCCGGTGTGTCTTTGCACGCCTCGGATACAAGCCGCGCAAAGGCGCGGGCTTGTTCGTAATAACGCGCACCTTGCAAGCCTTGTTCGGCTTGCTTCAAAGCTTGCGGGTCTTGATCCGCTTGGGCCCGGACCCAGGCCGCTTGGGCTGACTCGGGTGCAGGAAAACGGGCGCTGCCAAACACCACCACGGTGTGCTCCACACCCGCAGCCGTTTGGTCCAGGTCCGGCTTGAGCATCTCTAGCTGAAAGCGAATCCCCCGCGCTTCACGTCGCAAGATGAACTCAGGATCGGCAAAAGCCAAGCGGTAAGCATGGGGCTCCAAAGGCTCGCCTGATGCGGCGTGGGCCTGCAATTCAGCCCATGCGTCAGCCAAGGGGGAGTCTTTGATATCTTGGGTGGATTGCATG
>Ga0114964_10000060_pt1 | contig 79962 bp, 60 predicted proteins | sample C_131016_MF_Meta_FD_92638 | JGI IMG/M metagenome (GOLD analysis project Ga0114964, IMG submission 92638) | Freshwater microbial communities from Lake Croche, Canada to study carbon cycling - C_131016_MF_MetaG | ecosystem: Environmental > Aquatic > Freshwater > Lake | place: Lake Croche, Canada... | reverse complement strand
TGGCAAATACAACATCATTTAAAAAACCAGAAAATTGGGGACCTAAACCAGAAACAAGATTAATGTCTTTAGAGGTAGAACCTAATAGAGCTAGAATTGAAGCTAAGACAGCAGAAATGAAAGTAGCATTAGAACTTAAATATAAAAAATAAAAACTATGCAAGAATTTAGCTTACCTAAAAAATTTAATTGGGAGTTAGCCAATGAAGCTATTACTCCTGAAGCAGTTGCAAGCTTATCTTGTGGTCAAAAGTTTACTGTTAATCCAAACACACTTGGACCTAAAGTAAGTTTTAAAAGAGTTAACAATGCTCCTAATGTAAGAGACATTATTATACCAGGTGTATTAGAAATTGCTAGAGGTAATAACCAAGGTATTTATAATGCTGCTCAAGAAGCAAGTTATGTTAATAGTAGTCCTGCAGGAACTGAGTGGAACTCAAACTTTACTGATCCTATTAACTATGGTTGGAATCAATTAGGTACAGTTAATGATAGAACCTTTGATACTTGGAGAAATTCATTAAATGGTAATGTAGGTTATAACATTATTGGTAGAGAACTAGTAATGAGATCTACTGATACAGGACAAGTATTCTTAATCATATTTACTGAGTGGACGGGCAATGGTGCTGGTGGTGGATTTGCATATGATAGATATGAAGTTTTTCCATCTACTAACTTCTACAGACCACCTTTAACTCCTAACAAAGTTGATGTAATATCAGATGGTTTAATCATTAAAAGAGATAATGCCCAAGGCCTTTATAACTTTATATTAGAAAGTGAATACAATACTATTTTAGAAAGCTCTCCTTTAGGAACTGAGTGGAATAGTAACTACACTGATAATGTTCTTAATGGATGGTCTAACTTAAATAATATTAGGAATAGAAAATATGGTACATGGAAACAAGCTATTAATGGCAATCCTCCTCAATCTGTAATTTCTGGTTTACAACTAGTTATGCATGATCTTTCTACAGACTTATATTGGCAAGTTATATTTACTGATTGGGGTGCTGGTGGTAATAATGGTGAAGTAGGTTATACAAGAACTCTTATAGTTGAAGACTGTGGTATTACATTTGCTAATGGTAAGTTTATGGCTGTACCTCCAACAGGTGGATCAGGATCAACTCCAACATTAGCTGAAGTATTAGCAGTTGGTAATAGTACTGGAGATATTGCAATAAATAGCCCTAATTCATTATTATCTAATTTATATGTTCAAGATTCAGGTATTACATTAGCATCAATAGTTATTATTGATTTATTACAAGGAGGTGGAGATTCTGAAATACTTATGCAATCAAGTGGAATAAGTTTATCAGGAGCAAGTGTAACTAAAAATGGAAGTGAGGTTGCTACTATTCAATACAAAGTATTTACAGCTACAATAAGTCAAAGTGGTATAGGTGATTCACAAAGTTGGAGTACTGGTGATGGTATAACAATAGGAGCAACTTATCAAATTGTTAATAATACAAATTTAGATGTTACTAACATAGGAGCACCTAATAATAATGTAGGTACTTGGTTTATTGCAACAGGAACTACACCAACTTTACCAGGAGTAGCTGGTTGTTTTTTATATGATCCAGGAGCTCCAGTAGTTAGTATATTAGAAAATACTATAGGAAACATTTGGTTTACTTATATTAGTGTTGGACAGTATGCTGTAAATTCTAATGGTTTATTTACATCAAATAAAACTACATCAAATATAACTCCTGGATATTTTTTTGAATCAAGTGATAATGCTTATATACTTTATGCAAATTCTGGAAATAATATAAACCTATTTGGAATAAGTAGTTTTGAAGGAATTTTTCCTAAAGATGGTCTTTTAGGAAATGTCTTACAAAATATAATAGAAATAAAAATATACTATTAAACTATAGTCATGAAAGAATTTAACTTACTTAAGAAGTTTAATTGGGAACTAGCTAGTAAACCAATAGAAGTAAAACCTTATAAAGTATATACAGCATTGTTAAGTCAAGGCGGAACAAATGCTCCTGTTGCTACAATTTTAGAAAATACTTTAGGAGATATTACATTTGTTTATATTGCTGATGGATCATATGATATACTTTCTAGTGGATTATTTACAGCAGGTAAAACTACAACAAATAGTCAAATATATTATAGTTCAGACTATGATAGAGTTTATTACATGTATTTAGAGTATCTTGGTATAAGTAATCTTAGACTTAAATCAATGAATGATACTGTAGCTGTAGATGATGCATTACACGGTACTTTCTTAGAAATTAGAGTATACAATTAAAATATAAACAATGGATATAGTAAATTTTGATGCTCTTAAAGCACAAGGAAAAGTCTTACCAGCTGATGATGTTGATCTTACAGAAGATTACTTTATTATAGGTAAAAGAAATGTACACTATAACACTAACTCTTTTAAAGCTACAGAGTATCCTATCTATGCTATAAAAGCTGGTGATGTTATGGGAGTTAATACTAAGTATAAAGTATATACAGCATTATTAACACAATCAGGAATTACTGATCCTGTAGCTACAGTTTTAGAAAATACTTTGGGTGGTACTATTGTTTGGACAAGAGATTCAATTGGTGTTTATACAGCTACTTCAAGTAACTTATTTGTAGCAGATAAAACAATATGTTTTACTACTTTTGGTAATTTTGCATATGATTCTAGAACTGCAGCTGCATCATATACTACTGATTCAACTGTAACTTTAAATACTGTATTACCAAATGATGGTCCTTATGATGTTTTTTCAAGTCTATCTATTGAAATAAGAGTATATAATTAATTTGGTAATTAAAAAATAAGTAGTATCTTTGTGATGTTGCTTTTCATGATTGATCTGTTTTTAATTGAACCTCTGGCTAAATACCAGGGGTTTTTTTCTATATATAAATAAATTTGTATATTTGCAATATTATAACTATATTTAATCATTCAATCTTCATACCTATATTAACATGGACATAGTAAACTTTCCAGCAGAAATTGCAAAGCATGGTCTCTTAGATTCCACAGGTATTTCCTCTACAAAGGATCTATTGCTTATAGGTAAGAAAGTTAATAACTTAAAAGATGGTTCTCAATATCAAAACTTTCCAATACTTGTAGAAGAATTTTTAACATTAGTAAATGCTGTACCTGGTCCACAAGGAATTCAAGGACCACAAGGTGTTCAAGGTGTACAAGGACAACAAGGTGTAAAAGGTGATACTGGTGCAGCTTTAACAGTATTAGGATCTTATCCAGATCTTGCTAGTTTTTTAGCAGGTGCTGGTAGCTCCCCTGGTACACCAGGTACTGCTTGGCTTATAGAATCAGATGGTTCCTTATATATATGGAATACAGCTACTGTTGCTTGGGAAGATGTAGGAGATTTAAAAGGACCACAAGGGATCCAAGGAATGCAAGGTGTTCAGGGTGAACAAGGTATCCAAGGACAACAAGGTATTCAAGGAATGAAAGGTGATCAAGGAATCCAAGGGGAAACAGGTTCACAAGGTGTTCAAGGAGACCAAGGTATTCAAGGAACAGCTGGAAACTCTGTAACTTTGTTAGGATCATATGCAAATTATGCTGCTTTCTTAGCAGGAGCTGGATCTATGCCTGGAGCACATATTGGAGATGCTTGGATTTTATTAAGTGATGGTTCTTTAATGTCTTGGAATGGAACTGCATGGTTTGATGCTGGAGATATTAAAGGTCCTCAAGGGCCAGCTGGAACAAATGGTGCAAATGGAACTAATGGAGCAGATGGTGCTACAGGTCCTAAAGGTGATCAAGGTATTCAGGGTATTCAAGGCATCCAAGGAGTTCAAGGAGTACAAGGGCCTGCTGGACTTACAGGTTTGTTTTCTCAAATAGCAGATAGTACACCAGTAACTGCTACAACTGTAGAAACAACAATTATTGGAGCAGGAGTTGGTACATTAACAGTTCCTGCAAATGGCTTCTCTATTGGAAATTCTTTTCAAGCATCTTTAGATGGATTACTTTCTTGTGTTGGAACAGCTACACTTCATATTCACGTTAAGACTTTAACAGGAGTTATTCTTGCAGACACAGGCATAATAGCAATGGATGCAGCAACTTCAAAATCTTGGTTATTAAATTTATATTTCACAATAAGAAACATTGGTACTACAACTGTTGCATCAATTTCATCAGGTGGTTTATTTTCTTATATTAAAAATTCAGGAACAAACTTTGAGGGCTATGTATTAAGTAATATTAACAACACAACATTTAATACAACAGTAAATAATACACTTGTTATTACTGCACAATGGAATACAACTAATGCAGGTAATTCAATAGTAACAAAAAATTTCAATTTAACTAAAGTATATTAAAACAATATTAAAATAAAATAAAATGTCAGTAGGAAATTTAAAAGATAATGGTAATAAAGGAAACAATTTTCCTTACCAAGTAGGTGTTCTAGAATTACTAGGCCAAATTGCAGCTGCCGGTGGTGGTGGAGGAGGAGGCGGTGGCTGTTGTCCAACTGCTGCAACTGAAGCAACATTATTATCTGTTTTGAATAGTCTTCAAAATGGTCAAGCATATGATGCAACTCTAGTATTAGATAACTCAGGTGTAACTTGGTTAGAAGTTAGAGTTTGGAATCCAGGAGCAGGATCATTTGATCCACCTGTATACTACTTACCAGGTAGTGTTATACCGGGAACTCCAGCAGCTCCCTTAAGTTATATTAATCCTAATACTTTATTAGCTATTATTTCTTCTACCTTATCCGGTATATTAAATAACTCAACTTCTAAAATTAATAGAATTAAAGGTGCAGCTAACTATAGTAGAGTTTTAACATATCATCCAACAGCAACTCAAAATGTTTTAACTATTACTCATACAGGTATAACTCCATTAGGGGCTGAGACTGTTATAGAAACATTTACATATGTTAATCCTGCTATTAATGGTTCTAATGTTACAAATATTGTTTACTCTTAATCTAAATTATTATGCCATATAGAATAAACCCCATAACAGGAACCCTTGATTTAGTAAGTGTAAGTAGTGCTACTAATCCAGTATTATTTAATAGTGGAACTGGTACAATATCCATGTTAGTAGCTAATACATCACAAGATGGTTATTTAACTTTTGGTGACTGGAATACTTTCAGTGCTAAACAAAATCCTATATCATTAAATACTTTACCAAATTCAGGTTCATCTACATTAGTAGGAAGTTTATTAACTATCCCAACTTATACATTAGCTGGTTTAGGTGGTATAGGATTAACAGCTTTGTCTGCATCAAATCCTTTAAACTATAATAATCTTACAGGAGCTTTTAGTATGCCTGCAGCTACTGGTATAAATAATGGATATTTAACTTTTACAGATCATGGTATTTTTAGTGGTAAACAAAATGCTTTAGGAACTTTATTAACTCCAGCTACAAGTGCTCCAGCTACATTAACAGGACCAAATAATAATGTCTTAACTATTCCTACATACACTCTTGCCGGCTTAGGTGGTATTTCTTTAAGTGCTTTGTCAGCAACTAGTCCAATGACTTATAATGGTGCAGGGCTTTTTGCTATGCCTCCAGCTACAACATTAGCTAATGGTTATTTGACAAGTGCAAACTGGAATACTTTTTTTAATAAAGAACCGGGTATTATAGGAGGAACTAATCTTCAATATTGGAGAGGAGATAAAACTTTTCAAACATTAAATACAAGTGTAGTTCCCGAACTAACTAATTTATATTATACTGATGCTAGAGCAAGAGCATCTATTACTCTTAATACTGCTCCAACAAGTGGATCATCTACTTATGTTGCAGGTACAGGTGTCCTTACAGTACCAACTTATAGCTTAACTGGTTTAGGTGGAGTTCCTACAACAAGAACTTTATCTATTAATGGAACTTCTTTTGATTTATCTGCTAATAGATCTTGGACAGTAGGAAGTGTAACATCTGTTGCAGCTTTAACTTTAGGAACTACTGGAGCGGATGTATCTTCAACAGTAGCTACAGGAACTACAACTCCTGTAATAACTTTAAATATTCCTACAGCTTCAGGTTCAGCTAGAGGTGTTATAACTTCTGCAGACTATTTATCATTTAGTGGTAAACAAAATCCAATTATGCTCACTACAAGTTATACAAGTGGTCCAGCTACATTTATTGGTAATACTTTAAACATTCCACAATATGCTGGTACAACTTATACATTCAGTACTCCATTAGTTAATACTGCAGGAACTGTTTCAATTGGTATTGCTACATCAACTACAAATGGTTACTTATCAAGTACTGATTGGCTTATATTTAATGGTAAAGGAGATGCAGTTACTACTAATCCTTTAAGTCAATTTGCAGCAACTACCTCAGCTCAATTAGCTAGTGTTATAACTAATGAAACAGGAACAGGATCTTTAGTATTCTCTAACACTCCAACATTTACAACTCCTATATTAGGTAATGCTACTGCTACAACTTTAACAGCTAGAATTTTACCAAGAGTTTTAACTATTGTTAGTAATGCTAATCCAGCTGTTAATACAGATTTATATGATGCAGTAAGTATTACAGCTTTAGCAACAGGTATTGCATCTATGACTACAAACTTAACAGGATCTCCTAATAACTTTGATAAATTGTTATTCAGAATAAAAGATGATGGTACAACTAGAACAATTGCTTGGGGTGCATCTTTTGTTGCAATGGGTACTCCATTACCATCAGCTACAGTTGCAGGTAAAATATTAACAGTTGGTTTTATATATGATTCTATTTTAGCTAAATGGGGTTGTGTTGTTACTGCTCAACAAGCATAATTATTATGAGTTTAATTACAAATTTAAGTGCATATTATAAACTAGATGGAAATCCTAATGCTACCTTTGGTTCAAACAATGGAGCTAATGGTGGCGGTATAACTTATGGTCCTGGTATTATAAATCAAGGTGGAGTATTTAATGGAAGTAATGCTTATGTAACAATGCCTCCAGCAACTGATTTTAATTTTGGTAGTAGTGATTTTGGTGTATCAGTCTGGTTTAAAAGAAATGCTCTTAGTCAAGGTTTTATATTAGGACAATGTAATAGTGCAGGAGGAAATCCTTCAGCTAGTATTAGTATACAAATGAATGGTGCTAACCTTTTAGAAGTAAATATTTTTCAAGGTGGAGCTTATACACCAATAGTTGATACAACAACTATTACAGATACTAATTGGCATCATTGTCTATTTACAAGAAGTGGTACAAGTTTTTATTTATATGTAGATGCTGTATTAAAAACAACATTAACTCTTGGTAGTTGGTCTAATAATAACTCAAGTAATTATATGTCAATTGGTAGAATTGGTGAATATAATGCTTTATATTTTAGTGGTTCTATTGATGAAGTAGGTTTTTGGAAACAATCTTTAATACCTTATGTATCTGCATTATATAATGCTGGAGTTGGTCTAGCTTTTCCTTTTGATCCTAATCCTGTAGGACCAATTAACTATTTAATAGTTGGGGGTGGTGGAGCAGGAGGAAGTTCTAATGGTGGAGTTGGTGGAGGCGGTGGGGGTGCTGGTAGTATATTAACGGGTGGAACTTCTTTAGTATTAGGAACTTATCCTATAGTTGTAGGATCTGGAGGAACTCTTAATGGAAATGGTATTGATTCAACTTTTAATAGTTTAATAGCTATTGGTGGAACTCATGGTAGATATTATGGTGATTCTGGAATATTAACAGGTGGATCAGGTGGAGGCGGTGGAGGTTATACTTCAATATATATTGCTAATGCTGGTACAGCTGGTCAAGGTAATTTTGGAGGAGTAGGTAATCAAGTATTTCCTTATAATTCTGGAGGTGGCGGAGGCTTTACAAGTTTAGGTTTACCTTATTTAGGAGATGATGGTGGAGCTGGCGGAGCTGGTGTTTCAAATTCAATTTCAGGTATAGCTACTTTTTATGCTGGAGGTGGTGGAGGTGCAGGAGGTAATCATATTTCTTTAGGTATAGGTGGACTTGGTGGAAGTAGTATTGGTGGTAATGGTGGAACATCTACATCAGCTTTTAATGCTTTAGGTTTACCTGGTGCAGCAAATACAGGATCTGGTGGTGGAGGTACTGCTCCATATGATGGATCTTATGGAGGAAATGGAGGAAGTGGTGTAGTTATTTTAAGTTATACAACAGGATCAGTAACTGCTACTGGTGGAACAATAACTACAGCAGGTGGAAATACTATTCATACATTTACAACTAGTGGTAATTTTATTATCTATGCAGGTAATGCAAACTTTTTAACAATGTTTGATAATTAAAAACTTTAAATAAATTTTGATAATAATTTATAAATAATTATATTTGCTTTGTAAACCAACTAAAAAAAATAACATGGAAAATATCACAACTGTAGAACCAATTGAAGAATTAGCATCATCTAGTAATGAAGCACAATTACAAGCAGAAATTGAAAAGGCAAAAATGTTAAGAGCTGAAGCATGTGCTAAAGAAATTGAGCCAATTTTAAAGAAGTATAATTGTACTTTTATAACAGACTTGCAAGTTACTGTAAATGGTCAACCAGTAAAAATAGGATTGAATCCTTTATAACAATTTAATTATGGCAATAGATACTGTAGTACTAGAGAAACATTTAAGAAAAACAACAATAACCAGTAATGTACTTAGTATATTTGTAGCTTTAATAGCAGCAGTATCTGTAGGGTATGGTTTTTATTTCAAAACTACTATAACTCTTAAAGAACATACTGAACAAATAAATGAGGTTAAAACTAATATTAATGAGTTGACTGATGCAGTAAATAATTCTGCTATATTTCAAGGTGCTACTAAAGAACAAATGAAAGCTGTTCAAGATCAAGTAATTGATGTGAAAAATTCACAGATAAGAATTGAAGAAAAGCTTGACAAGATCTTTTTAAAAACAAAGTAAACAAGTTTGTTTATTTATTAATTATTATTTAGTCTGATTAATATTATGGAAATTAAAAACTGTTTGCTTGAATCTGATGAATACTATAATGAAGTATATGAGAAAGATACTATATTTATTCATCATACTGCCGGAAGTCATAGGCCAGACTGGACTATAGCTGCATGGGAACATGATAAAACTGAAAGTGGTTTAAGCTTAAAAGTAGCTACTGCTTATGTAATAGGCGGAACATCTACCAGAGATCCTAAAGATAATACCTTTGATGGTGTTATAATGAAAGCTTTTGATGATAAGTTTTGGGCTCATCATTTAGGAACTAAAGAATCAAACAACTCTATATTAAATAAAAAATCTGTTGCTATTGAAGTATGTAATTATGGACCTCTTGTTTTAGGTAAAGATGGTAATTACTATAATTATGTAAAGAGTACTGTACCAGCTGATATGGTTGTTAAATTAACTAAACCTTTTAAAGGTTATACATATTATCATGCATATACTACTAAGCAATTAGAGAGCTTAAAATTTTTATTATTAGACATAGTAAAAAGGCATCCTAAGATTGACCTTAAACAAGGATTAAGATTTATCCTTACTAATGATGATTGTTTTGAATTTAATCAAGCTGCTATAAAAGGTATGCCTGGTTTATGGACTCATACTAATGTAAGAAAAGATAAATCAGATATGTATCCACATCCTCAATTATTAGAATTAATTAAATCTTTATAATATGAACTTAATGAAAAATTACTTTGAACCAACTCCAAAAAAATGGAGAAAAATTGGGGATTCTTTATTGGCTGTTGCTGGTTTATTTGGTGCAGGAGGTATAATAGCTTTTGACCAATTAAAAGAAATATATAGTCCTCATGAATTAAAACTTATGATTGGATCTGCTCTATTGATAGGCATAGTTGGTAAATTTTTAACTAATTTCTTTACAGATGAAAAAGTTAAATAAGATTATAGTATTATTAATAGTAATACTTTTTACACAATGTGTAGCTACTAAAAGACAAAAAGATAATTTCTTATCTAAATACTGTGAAAGAAAAGATAGCATTGTTGTTATAAAGAAAGACTCAATAGTATATAAAGATTCTTTAATATATATTCCTAAAGTAGTAAACAATCTTATCTATTTGGAAAACCCTTGTAAGCTACTTTGTGATTCACTTGGTAATCTTAAGCACTTTAGTAAGACAACAACTAAAGGAGGATTAAAAAGTACTGTTAAATCAGTAGGGAATGTATTAGTAGTTGAGTGTGAAACAGATAGTTTAAAGGCTAGAGTACAGTGGTTAGAACATAGAATTACTCTTGACAAATACAGTCATACAGAAAATACAGTTAAAAAAATATGTGAGTTAGAACACAGAAATAAGTTTGATGGCTTTACCTTCTGGTGGTTTTGGATTACAGTTACTATATTATTATTAATATTAATTATTAAGTTCTTTAAATCTTATTTTAAACTATAATTTAAAACCAACCTTATGCCAGTTAAAAAGCCAACAAAAAGTCCAATTGAAAAACTAGTAGAAAAATATTTAAAAAAATATTCTGAAGTAAAAGATTATACACTAGCTAAAAAAATATATAATGAAAACAAAGAACATTTTTCAAGTTTTGAATCTACAAGAACTATTGTAAGAAGATACAGACATCATAGTGCAGGGACTAATAAAAAAGATATTACTTTTGCAAAACCTTTAAATTATGATACAAGAAATTCAGAGATTAAACTTAAGAATAATTCTCATAAACTAAAGATATTCACCCTACCCACAAGTATAAAAAACATATTATTTCTTAGTGATATTCATTTACCTTATCAAGATGATATGGCTTTAAATCTAGCTATTAAATATGGTGTTGATAATGATGTAGATTGCATATGGTTAAATGGTGATATATTAGATATGTATGGTGCTAGCTCTCATGAGAAGCTTCCTAACAATAGTATGATAGCTGAAGAGTTCCAAATAGCTCAAGAATTTTTTACACAATTAAGAGAGATCTTTCCTAAAGCAACTATCTATTACAAAGAAGGAAATCATGAAAGAAGATGGTTAAGATTACTTATGAGAAAAGCTCCAGAAATTATGGGATGTCCTGAGTTTGAATTACCTGTTATATTAAAGCTTGCTCAACATAAAATATTATGGATTGAGAATGAAACTTTAGCTAAATTTGGAGACTTAAATGTTATTCATGGTAATGAATTTAGAGGAGCAGGTGGAATTAACCCTGCCAGAGCTTTATGGATGAGAGCAAAAGCAAATGCTATTGCAGGAGATAAGCATAAAACTCATGAAAATATTGAAACTGACTTAAACAACAATCTTACTAAGGTTTATTCTGTGGGATGTTTATGTGATCTTAATCCTCAATACATGCCTTTTGCACATACTATATGGAATGTAGGCTTTGCTCATATTAAAATGAACAATGGAATAGCCATTGTAAATAATTATAGAATACATAATAATACTATATTATGACCTTCCTGTTTAAAATAAGGATATATGATAAACATGAAAGACAATATTTCATGGATGGAGTAGAAAGAACTGAGCCTATTGATGGTAGCTGGTATAGGTTTGATTATTATATAGATCTTAATGCAGTAAAAATTACTTCTTTTAGAGAGTATATATTATTTGATGGAGATAATCCAGTTAGATGTATTAAAATATTTTTAAGTGATGGAGATCATCTATATGGGTCTTATTCTATAGATAAGTTTGTAGAAGTATTTAATGCAGAATATAAAAGTTTATATAGTGATTGGGCTGAAAGCTTTGGTGCTGGTGCATTAAATAGCTTATTATTACCTGAAACATTAGATAATGATCTTGATTCTGAAGAAGAATCTAATGAGACAGATGATGATGAGAATGAGGGGGATGTAAAAAATTAATTAAAATAAATTTTGAAAGTTTAAAACTTTAAAGTATATTTGCATATAACTTTTAAAATTTAAACCAATGTCAGAAGAAACCAATCAAGAGACTGTAGAGAATCTTACCCCAGAACAACTGGAACAAAGAAGAACAAATCTAGTAAAATACTATGAGAAACAAGTCTATGTACTTAAAGCTCAGTTAGCATATGAAACTATGTTAGCTGATATTGAAGAACAAAGAGTTAAGAGAATGACTATGATTATGAGACAAGCTCAGATGTCTGCTCCTCAAGAAGAAGAAGAGGAAGAAGAACCAATAGCTCCTCCAGTTCCAGCTAATGCTGAAGAACCAGCTAAAGAAAGAAAATTAAAGAAAGCTTAATTAAATTAGTCAATTAAACCAACATGGCAAAAGTTAATAAAGTAGACAAGAAGGTCTCTATGACCTTAGATGAGATTATTAAGTTTCAGATAATTACCTATTGTTATATAAACAAAATAACAATAAGTGATTCTGAACTTAATTGTCTTACTCTTCTTGGTCTCAATGTAAAAGCAGAGTTATCAGATTTTTGTAATGCTTGTTGTGCTCCTGAAAACAGGGATAAAGAATCAACCCTATCTCATACTAAGACAATATTTAAAACACCTCAGACAGTAAGAAATTCACTGGCTAAGTTGGCTAACTATAATATTATTAGTAAAGATGGGCTAGGTCATAATAAAACAATTGAGCTAAACAAAGATCTTAAGATTCAAACTGAAGGTAATATATTATTGGATTATAAACTTTACTGCATTGATACCCAAGAAAGCTAAGGATTTTAGAAAAGCAACTGCTGAAGAAACAGGTTATTCAGAAGAATTGATATGTTCAGTTTTAGACTTTTATTGGACACGTGTAAGAAAAGAGATCAGTGATTTAACATATCCAAGTATAAATATTCCCAGTTTGGGAACTTTTAAAGTAAAACATTGGAAGTTAGATGAGGCAGTAGAGCACTATGAACAAATACTAGGAAGAATTGAAGGTAATTTTTCTAAGTATAAAATGGCAAAAGACATTAGAGATAAAGTAGAAAAGATAAAAACTATTAAAGAACTTAAAGCAATAGAAGATAGTAGACTAACCAACAAAAAAGAAAAAAGAAAAAATGATAAACTTGAAAACAATATGGAAGAACAAAGCCCTAATATGGGAGGGGTTCATGAACAAGATCTTCAAGAAGGATCTAGTAGAAGTAATATACAAAAAAAGGAAGAAGATCTGTGATGACTGTTCTCTTATAGATAATATAGGAACTTCATGTATGGTAGTAGGAACACAACCTTGTTGTTCAGAATGTGGTTGTAGTTTATCTATGAAACTAAGATCACCTGATTCAGAGTGTGCACATCCTGATGGACCTAAATGGAAAGCTGAAACAATTTAACAACTCACAAATCAACTCAAAACTCAACTCAAGATGTCAGTAATATTTCAAGCAGAGAATCATAAGTATCAAAGTCTGGATCCTGATGATAGAATAGAATGGACTAGTGTTACTAGTTTTGTGGCTATGTTTAAACAAAAGTTTGATGCAGCTACACAAGCAGTAAAGTCTTCTAAGAATAAAAAATCTAAGTGGTATGGTTTAGATCCTGAAGAAATAAAAGGTCATTGGTTAAGTGAAACTGATAGAGCTATAACAGCTGGATCTTGGTATCATGATCAAAGAGAATCTGATCTTATGAGTATTGATACTATACAAAGACAGGGGATAAATATCCCTATTATCAAACCAATATGGGAGGGTAAAATTAAGAAAGCTCCTGTACAAAGACTTACTGAAGGAATCTATCCAGAGCATTTTGTATTTTTAAAATCTGCAGGAGTATGTGGCCAATCAGATAGAGTAGAAGTTGTTAAGGATGTTATAGATATTGTTGATTACAAAACTAACAAAGAAATAAAACTAACAAGTTTTGTAAATTGGGAAGGTAAATCAGTTAAGATGTCTGGGCCCCTAGCTCATCTTGATGATTGTAACTATAATCATTATGCCTTACAACTCAGTATTTATATGTATATTATGTTAAAACATAATCCAAGATATAAAGCAGGTAAGCTTATGTTGCATCATGTAATATTTGAGAAAGAAGGTGAAGATAAATTTGGTAACCCAATTCCTTTAAAAAACTCTGAAGGTAATCCAATAGTTAAAACTGTTGTACCATATGAAACACCTTATATGAAGTCTGAAGTTATTGCAATGATCAATTGGTTAAATGATAATAAAAAATAATATGAAAGAAATAGTAGAGTTTAATTTAGTAATGGAAAATAGCAAGATGAAAGAAGATCTTGGTATAGAGCATTTACAATTTGCAAGATGCTCATTTAATATACATGATATTAGTTATTATAGAGAATCTTTAGATACTGATGGAGATAAAGAACCTTATACAGTAATTATTTTAGAATCAGGGATAAGCTTATGTTTAGATGTAACTTATGGTGAATTTGATTATATTTACAAAAGCAAAGTATTACCTAAAACTAAAAAAATAAAAAAGACTACTAATGAGTAATGATGATTTTCAACAATTGAATTTTTGGAAAGATGAACTAAAAATTTGTATAGAAAAAGACAAAGATGGCAAGTGTATAACTTATGCTAAATATGAATTTGTAGATACTATAAAAGAAAACTTATTCTGTACTAAACTAAATAAAATAAAAGATGATAAGACTATTTGACCTAAGTAATGGAGTGATTATACCTACTGAACATTGTCATACAATAAAGTTCCTTAAAGATATAATGGATGAATACCCTGAAGACCATATGGCCATATATGCTTATTTATTTTATATGACATGTCCTAATGAAGATCTTAATCCTTATTTCAATATGCCTGAAGAAGATAAAGAAGAAACCATTCTTAAAGATGTAAATGCTAATTTCTTTTGTGAAGATGAATTGATTATGGAGGCATTAAAAAGATGTAAAGAGTTACATGAGTCTCCTACTTCAAGAGCTTATGTAGGTATTAAGATAGCATTAGATAACATGGCTCAGGTAATGGCTGAAACTAAACCTACTTTTGGTAGAGATGGATCTGCTACAGCTTTACTAAGAATAGCAAAAGATTTTGACAGTGTAAGACAATCTTACAAAGGAGTATATAAAGATTTACAAGATGAACAACAAACTAGAACAAGAGGTGGAGGCTCTTTAGCTTATGATCAATAAAGAAAATACTATGGAAAATTTATATGACTGGTTATTTCATTATAACCCTTATACTAAAGTTTGGAATGCTTTTAGAAGAGATGAAAGTAGCCAGTACTTTAATGGAGAATTAGAAAATGTATTAAGTTCAAAAAACTATAATACATTAATTGATATAATCCATAAAACTGGTGGAGATCCTAAAAAAATTAAAAAACTAATTAATGGATAAGTTCTTCTATACTGATATACCTACCTGGGACAATGGTACATGGACTACTACAAGTTTTGAAACTAGAACTGAGTTTAGAGATTTTGTATTAGGTCTATTCAAAGAACCTGGTAAATATGAGTTTGATGAAACTTCTATTGTCTTTAGAGAAGAAGCTAATAAATATAATGATTATAAATTTTATGTAGCTGCTCCTGTAAAGAGTAAAGATTATATTACCTATTGGAATGAACAAAAAACTAGATGTAGAAAAGGTGTTATCTATAAGAATAAAACAAAGACTTGGTATCTTACTAGAGAATATTATATGTGGCTTAACTTTCTGCCAATTAATAATAAAGAAATACGAAAGTTTTCTTTTCCTGATATTAGAGATGCTCAGTACCATATGGCTCTTTATGAAATATTAGCTGAATTATTTTATAAACATGTAGCTATCTTAAAGAAAAGACAGATTGCTTCTTCATACTTTCATGCAGCTAAACTTATTAATGCTATATGGTTTGAAGAGACTCCTATCCTAAAAATAGGAGCTAGTCTTAAGACATATGTAAATGATACTTGGAGATTCTTAAATGAATACAGAAACTTCTTAGATGATAATACTGCTTGGTATAGACCTATGAATCCAGGTAAAGTTCTTGACTGGCAACAACAGATTGAGACTTCAGTACCTGGTCAAAACAGAAAGACTAATAAAGGTTTAAAAGGTGTACTTAAAGGAACATCTTTTGAGAAAGATGCAACTGCAGGTGTAGGTGGTCCGTGTACTTACTTCTTTCATGAAGAAGCTGGGATTGCTCCTAAGATGAATGAGACTTTTGGATACATGAAGCCAGCTTTAAAATCTGGTATGATTACAACAGGTACATTTATTGCAGCAGGTTCAGTGGGTGATCTTGATCAATGTGATCCATTAAGAAAGATGATTCTACATCCTGAGGCTAATGATATCTTTTATGTAGAGTCTGACTTACTTGATGAGAAAGGAACCTTTGGTAAATCTGGTTTATTCATTCCTGAGCAATGGTCAATGCCACCATGTGTAGATGAGTTTGGTAATTCTCAAGTAGAAGAAGCCTTAAAAATGCTAGATGAATACTTTGATCAAAAGAAAAAAGATTTATCACCAGAAGAATATCAACTAGAACTATCTCAGCATCCTAGAAATATTGAAGAGGCTTTTGCTACTAGAACAGTATCTATATTTCCTAGTCATTTAGTTGCTGCTCAAAAAAGAAGAATTGAAGAAAAAGATTATGTAACAGAATATATAGAACTTAACAAGAATGCTGATGGTAGTTTTGTTGCAGAGAAAAGCAAGAAAGCTCCTATCTTTGAATTTCCTATCACTAAGAATACTGAAGATAAAACAGGTGTGATTGTAGTTTATGAGAGGCCAATTAAAGATGCTAAATGGGGAACTTATTATGCTTCTATTGACCCGGTGGCTCAAGGTAAGACTACTAGTTCAGACTCTTTGTGTTCAATTTATGTATATAAGATTCCAGTTGAAGTAACTAGAAAAGATGCTGCTGAAGTAACCACTCATATAGAACAAGACAAGATTGTAGCTTCCTGGTGTGGAAGGTTTGATGATGTTAATAAGACACATGAGAGGTTAGAACATATCATTGAGTGGTATAATGCTTGGACATTAGTTGAAAGCAATGTTCCTGGATTTATCACTCATATGGTTAAGCAGAGAAAACAGAAGTATCTGGTTCCTAAAGACCAGATGACTTTTAGAAAAGATATAGAGTATGTTAATTCTACATACCAAGAATATGGTTGGAGAAATACAGGTAGTATATTTAAAGCTCACATGCTTCCTTATCTTGTAGATTTTTGTAGAGAAGAACTAGATACTGAAGTTGGAGAAGATGGAAAGATATATAAAACTATTTATGGCATTGAGAGAATTCCTGATATAATGGCTATGGTAGAAATGCAACATTATAGAGATGGACTCAATGTGGATAGATTAATTGCACTAGGAGCATTAATTGCTTTTGCAAAAGTGCAAGAGGCAAACAGAGGAGTAATGAAAAGATTTGAAGATACAGGTAAAAAAAGCTTGGATAATTCAAAAAATTTGTATAAATTTACTAACAGCCCTTTCAGACATATGGGAAAGAATTCTGGAGGAACTGATAGAAGACCACCAAGAACACCATTTAAAAATTTAAAATAAAAAAATATGCAAGTTCTTAATGCAATGCAGATGAAGTCAGGCAAGAAAGCCGAGTATAATAGAATGGGTTCTATTACACAGCCTCTGCAGTTTTTATCAAAGAAAGATAAAAATCCTGAGTGGACAGCCTGGAATCTTGACTGGTTAGAGTGGAATGGACTTAAACAGATCAGAAGAAATGCTAGAAGGTTAATGAAAAACTACAAACTAGCTAAAGGTACTATTGATAAAACTGATTATCTTGTAGAAGCTGATAATGAGATGAGAGACATAGTTGACTCTTTAGCTCAAGAAGATGCTAGTGCTTTAGAGCTTAAATTCTATCCTATTATCCCAAATGTGGTTAATGTATTAGTTGCTGAGTTTGCTAAAAGAAACACTAAGATTACATTCCGTGGTGTAGATGAGTACTCTCATAATGAGATGCTTGAAGAAAAAAGATCACAAATTGAACAAGTCTTAATGCAACAAGCTGAACAAAAGCTTATGGCTAAGATGATAGATCAAGGTATGGATCCTGAAGATCCTGAAGTTAAGCAACAAATGGAACAACAAACTTCTCCAGAAGCTCTTAAATCTTTACCAGAAATACAAAACTTTTTTGATAAAAGTTATAAAAGCTTATGTGAACAATGGGCTACTCATCAGTTTAAGATTGATGAAGATAGATTTAAAATGGATGAACTTGAGGAAAGAGGCTTTAGAGATATGCTTATTACTGACCGTGAGTTTTGGCACATGAAGATGAATGAAGATGATTATGATATTGAGTTATGGAATCCTGTAACTACATTCTATCATAAGTCACCTGATGCAAGATATATATCTCAAGGAAACTGGGTAGGTAAAATTGAAATGTTAACTATTGCTGATGTTATTGATAAGTATGGTTACTTAATGACACAAGAACAATTAGAGTCAATAGAAGCAATTTATCCTGTAAGATCTGCAGGTTATCCATTACAAGGTTACCAAAATGATGGATCTTACTATGATGCTACTAAGTCTCATGAGTTTAATACTAACATGCCAGGCTTAGCCTACAGACAATTTGTATCTATGTATGATAACTTTATCTACAATGGTGGAGATATTGTTAACTGGATCATGTCAGAGAATGAAGATTATGCTCCTATGGGTGCAGCTTTTTTATTAAGAGCAACTACAGCATATTGGAAATCTCAAATGAAAGTAGGACACTTAACTAAAATTTCTGAAAGTGGAGAAGTATTAACTGATATCATTGGAGAAGATTATAAAGTTACTGATAAACCTATTTATGATACTACATTAATTAAGAATAAAACTAAAGATAACTTAATCTTTGGTGAGCATATTGACTATGTATGGATTAATCAAGTTTATGGTGGTGTAAAAATTGGACCTAATCATCCATCTTTCTGGGGTATGAACAACCCGGGTGGTATTAATCCTATGTACTTAGGTATTGATAGAAATACTATTGGGCCATTAAAGTTCCAATTCAAAGGAGATAATACTCTTTATGGTTGTAAACTTCCAGTAGAAGGAGCTGTATTTAATGATAGAAATACTAGATCTACTTCTATGGTAGATTTAATGAAGCCTTTTCAAATTGGATACAACATTGTTAATAATCAAATTGCAGATATTCTAGTAGATGAATTAGGTACTGTAATCATGTTAGATCAAAATGCATTACCTCAACATTCATTAGGTGAAGACTGGGGTAAGAACAACTTAGCTAAGGCTTATGTTGCAATGAAGAACTTCCAAATGTTACCTTTAGATACTAGTATAACTAATACAGAAAATGCTTTAAACTTTCAGCATTTTCAAGTAATGAACTTAGAGCAAACTCAAAGGATGTTATCTAGGATTCAAATGGCTAACTATTTTAAACAACAGTGCTTTGAAGTGATAGGGATCACTCCTCAGAGACTTGGACAACAAATAGGTCAAACTGATACAGCTAAAGGAGTAGAACAAGCTATGGCCGGTTCTTATGCTCAAACAGAAGTATACTTTATGCAGCATTCAGATTACCTAATGCCAAGAGTACACCAAATGAGAACTGACTTAGCTCAATATTATCATTCAAAGAAACCATCATTAAGACTTCAATATATGAGCTCTACTGATGAGAAGGTTAACTTTGAGATGAATGGTACTGACTTGTTACTTAGAGACATAAACATTTACTGTACAACTAAAGCTAATCAAAGAGCTATCTTAGAACAAATGAAACAATTAGCTGTATCTAATAACACAGCTGGTGCTTCTATCTATGATCTTGGTAATATTATGCAAACTGAATCTTTAGGAGAGCTTACAAACTCATTAAAAGCTATTGAGAGAAAAGCTACAGAACAAAGACAAGAACAAATGCAGCATGAGCAAGAAATGCAACAGCAAGAAATGCAAACTAGAATTCAAGAAAAACAACTTGAACTTGATTCTAGAATGCAAGAGGCTGAGAAAGATAGAAGAAAAGATATCCTTGTTGCTGAGATTAAGTCTGCAGGCTTTGGTGCTATGCAAGATATTAATGAAAACAAGCAATCTGATTACATGGATTCTCTTGCTCAAATTCAAAAGTCTGAACAATTTCAAGATACTATGAACTTACAAAACTCTAAAGAGTCTAACAGGATGAATAATGATAGAGAAAAAGCTCAAATTGAAAGAGAAAAAATGCAAGCAGATATGAGAATGAAGCAAATGGATATGGATATAGCCAGAGAAAATAAGAACAAATTTGATGTAAAAAGCAAAAATGACAAAAAGAAAAAATAGGGTTTAGCCATATACTGCCAATTATTTTAATAGGCAGTGTAGAAAAATCTTAATTTTTAAAGTTTATTTCTGTAAATTTGCTTATATTATAATATTAAACCAACCCAATATGACAAACAAAGATAACACAACAGTTAATGAAGTAGATATTAATCTTGATGAGCTGTTAGGTACACCAGGTGCTGAAAACATCACTGTGCCACAAACTAAAACTGAACAAAAGCCTAACCTCTTTTCTAGGAAGGAGAATGTAGACTTATCGTTCCTTGACAACAATGACAATGATGATGATGAAAATACATCTGACACCAGCTCAAAAGCTGAAGATGAAGGAGATGCTTCTACTTCAGGAGAGACTAGTAAGCCTAAAGAAAAAATCAGCAAAGAAGAGTTTGAAAGCATTCTTGATGATGGGTCTGAAGAGTCTACAGAAACTACTAAAAAAGGTGGTAGACATAATGGCTTAGTAGAGTTAACTAACAAGCTGATTGAGAAGGGGTTACTAACTCCCTTTGAAGGTGAAGAAGATGTAACTAAATATAATCTTAAAGATTTTGAAGAGTTATTTGAAGCTAATACAAATGATAAAACTATAAAAACTAAAGAAGATGTATCTGCTGAGTTCTTTGAATCTTTACCTAATGAACTTCAAGTAGCTGCTCACTATGTAGCTAATGGTGGTACTGATCTAAAAAGTTTATTTAGATCTTTAGCAGCAGTAGAAGAAATCAGAGAGTTAGATACTAAAGATGAAACTAGCCAAGAACAAATTGTTAGAAGCTATTTACATGCTACTAATTTTGGTGATGCTGATGAAATTGAAGAAGAGATTGAAGCTTGGAAAGATAGAGATGAGTTAGAAGCTAAAGCTAATAAATTCAAACCTAAATTAGATGCTATGCAGGAGCAAATTGTTGCTAGACAATTACAGCAACAAGAGCAAATGAGAAAACAACAACAAGCTCAGGCTCAGAAGTATACAGATAATATTTATAAAGCTCTTGCACCAGGTGAATTAAATGGTTTAAAGCTTGATAAAAAAACTCAGAATACTTTATTTGCTGGTTTAACTCAAGCTAACTATCCATCAATGTCAGGCAGAGCTACAAATTTATTAGGGCATCTACTAGAAAAGTACCAATATGCAGAACCAAATCATGAATTGATTAGTGAAGCTCTTTGGTTATTATCTGATCCTGATGGATATAGAAGTAAAGTAAAAGAAGGTGGGAAAAAAGAAGCTGTAGAAAAAACAGTAAGACAACTTAAAACTGAGCAAAGTAATAAAATTACTTCAGGTGTAGGAAGTGAAGATCATGATTCTCAAGAAAAAAGAAAAACAACAGGAGTTGCAAGACCTACAGGTGGCAGCTTCTTTAAAAGATAAACAAACAAATAAATTAATTAATATAAACTAAAACAAAAAAACAAAAAAAATGTCAACTCCAGTATTAAACAATGGTATATTCCTACGTGATACAAACTACCAAGCTAGTTCTCATGTGGATTCTTACCACTTAGTAAACATGTTAAAAGATGCAGAACCAATGGATTTAGGTCCAGTGGACATTTGGGCTATGTCTCAAAAAGTAGAAATGCCTCTTTACCAATTATCATCTTTTGGTGGTAAGAACATCATCAATGTAGATAATGCACGTGGTGAGTACAAATGGCAAACTCCAGTATCTCAAGATTTACCATATATCATGGAAGATATTGAGTCAGGAAATGCTACTAAAGGTATTGATGGTACAACCTTCAAGATCAAAATCAACAAGAGAGAATTTGGACATGGTGATATCATCACTTATGACAAATACAATGGTGTTGAGATGTACATTACAGCTGATGATATCTTACCAATGGGTGATGGTTTTATCTACACTGTACAATTAGTAAACAATGATAACTACAAGTTTTTAGAGAACAAGTATTTAGTTCCTCAAACTAAGTTATTTAGAAAAGGTTCTGCTAGAGGTGAGTATGGAGAAAGATTCTCTGATATTCAAACTAGATCAGGTTTCCGTGAATTCTATAACTTTGTAGGTGGTGCTGAAGCTCATGTACATTATTCAATCTCTTCAAGAGCTGACTTAATGTTAAAAGGTGGAATGAATGCAGATGGTACAGTTCCTGTAACTGAGATCTGGAGAAACTTTGATAAGAATGTAGATCCTTCTATTTCTAAAATTGAAGATGTTGCATCTAAGATGGGTAAAGACTACATGAAACGTGCAGTAGGAAATGGTACTTTAACAAGAACTTTCTTAACTAGCATGGAATCTGCTCACTTAACTAAAATTGCTACTGACATTGAAACTTACTTAATGTGGGGTCATGGTGGTAGAATTAAGCAAGATGGTCCAGATGATATGAGATTATCTGTAGGTTTATGGAAACAGTTAGATAACTCTTACAAAAGAGTATATAACAAATCTAGTTTCAGCTTAGAGTTGTTCAGAAGTGAATTATATAACTTCTATGCAGGTCGTGTTGAATTCCAAGGTCCAGATCCTAAGAGACAATTAATTGTACAAACAGGTATGGGTGGTATGAGATTAGTAAATGAGGCTATCAAGCGTGAAGCTGTTAACTCTGGTTTAGTAATCCAAGCTGCAAGCAACAATGGTATTGGTGCTATCTCTGGTCAAGGAATGGACTTAAACTTTGGATTTGCTTTCACATCTTATGTGATTCCATTCTTAGCAAATGTGAAGTTTGTATTAAATCCAGCATTTGATAACTTACATACTAATGATATTGAGAACCCAATTATTGATGGTAACCCATTAAGTTCTTACTCATTTGTTATATTTGATATCACTGATACAGGAAATGATAACATCTTCATGTTAAAATTATCTTGGGATAACCAATTAAAATGGTTCTACCAAAATGGTACTATGGATTACATGGGAAGAACTCAAGGGTTCCAATCAAATGGTAACTTCAATGGATACCGTGTAATGATGACACAAACAATGCCAGCTATTTGGGTTAAAGATCCAACTAAGGTGTTAAAGATTGTAATGAGAAACCCAATCACTGGAGGATCATTCTAATCAAACTTGTACAAGGCCAGGGTTATAAACATCCTGGCCACATGTACTTCCTCCCATATTAAGTGTAAGACTTTTATTGAGCTCGCAACTCATATATGGGACAAATAATAATTTACATATTACAATTTTAATTATTATCTTTACAATATAAACCAACTAATAAAAAAACCAACATGAGTTATTCAATTGTGTCCTTAGCTGAAACAGCAAAAACTGGCAGTATATCTGTTAAACCGTTCTTTGATCCTAACAAATCTAACCTAGGCCTTGAAAAATATGGCATGGCTTTGTTTGATGGGGTATTTCATGAAGAACAATTAGCATGTATAGAAAGAAATGGGATTAAAAGATACTTAACAGGATTAAATGAATTTGCTCCTGAAGTAAAACTAATTAAAGACCCAGAAGAGAGAGAAGCAAAAATTAAAGAGATTAGAAAAGTTGTATCAGAACTTGAAAAAGAGTTAGCTGCAAATATGGTTAATCCTGAAGATCCTGATTTCTGGAATAAAGTTATTTTGTTACAACCTAACAATGATGATTTTTGGAGTAAGTTAACTATCAGATGTGGTAATGAACCATTATACTTAGATCCTACTAAAGATGCATTAGATCTTATTAAGATTTATGCAATTGAAAATGGTGGTTTCTCTTTAATCTCAAAAAGTTTTGATGATGCAAGAAGTAGATCAGTAGCTCCTAAGTTTTATTTAGATAAATTTGTTGATACAGTTTCTACTAAAACTGAAGTTAGTAAATTAAGAAACAAAGCTGTCTCTGAACTTACTAAGTTATTTGATAAGAATCAAAACAAGTTATTCTATGTAGCAAAAGCTGTAGATGCTAATAGTGTTCAATATAAGAAATCTACTCCTAATGATGTTGTTTATGATAACATGGATAAGTATATCAGAGGAGAAGGTGTTGAATCAAATATCAAGAGAGCTGCACAACAGTTTATTGATGCTTGTAATTTAGATATGGAAACATTAAAAATTAAAGCTTTAGTTAAAGATTCAACTTATTACAAATTCATTATTGCCAAGTCTGATGGTTTTATTTATCATACTGAGACAAGTGCACTAATGGGAAGAACTGCAGCTGACTGTATAGAGTTTTTAAAGAATCCTTTAAATGATAGTATTCTATTACAGTTAACTAAAACAGTTGAGAGATATTGGAATGCATAATAATTAAAACTAAAAATAATGGCAAAAAAAATATTAAAAAAAGCTCAAGTAGGTGTTCAACAAATGTCTTCAAAAAATAGAGATAGAGTTATAAAAGATTATAAAAAAGCAAATAATGATATTAAAAATAATATTAAAAATAATATTAAAACTAATGTTATAAAAAGTATTACAAATAAAGCTTATACAGATAGTATGAATAAAGTAACACCTGCATTTTCTGTAAATCCTTCTACAGGAGGAATGGATAAACAAATTAAAAAAAGAGGTGGTGCAGTAAAAACTAAAACTAAAACTAAAAAATAAATATCATGGCTGGACAAATGAAAACCGCAAACACTTTTCCTGTAGTAGTAACAACTCCTACAAGATATAAAGGAGGTATGAATGCATACCCTATAGTAGTTACTAACCCTACAAAGTACACTGGAGGCATGAACATTGCTGCATGTGATGTACCTAATGGCAAATTAAAAAAATAAGAAAACATGGCTGGAACAATGAAATCTGCAAATCCTAAAGCTGCTGCAGCTACTGTAGCTACTGGTAATAAAAAACCTAACAAACCTGCAACAGTTGCAAAAAAAGCAAGTGTTAAGTTTGAAGGTCCTAAAAGTACTTCTCCAAAAGGAGCTGTACCTATGAAGATGAAAATGGGTGGTATGAAATCTAAAAAATCTTGTTAATATGAAAAAGATGGCAAAGAAATGTACAGAATGTGAGAAAGCTAAAATGAAAAAAGGTGGTATGGTTGCTTATGAAAAATCAGCATATGATAAAAAAGCAGACAAGCTAGGAAGTCATGGAAAAGAAGGTTCTGCTAAAGATATGAAAGCTGATAAAGATGCAGCAAAAAAACTTGGCTATATGAAAAAAGGTGGATCTACATCTGCTTTTGCTAAGTTAGCACCTCCATATAATAAAGTAACATTTGCAGATAAAATTGCAGGTGCTAAAAAGAAAATGGGTGGAACATTAGCTAAGAAAGATATGGGTGGTGATGGTACAATTTCACCTAAACAAAACTACATGTCTGTAGAGAATAATCCTCAGTACAAAAAAACTAGTAGAACAGATGATAAAACAGGTAACCCTATTTATGTCCGTAAAACAGGTACTGGTCCAACAAGTGCTCCTGCTGGAAGTTATGCTCCAAGTGGCACTTATGCTCCAAATGCTGTTTCAAAAAAAGCTGTTATTCCAAGTATGAGTTATAATAGTAAACCTATTTCAAAAAATGGTGGATCAACTTCTGCTAAGAAAAAAATGGGTGGTACAACTAAAGCTAAAAAGAAATAATTATGGCAAAAAGCAAAGTAACCTTAAGTGGTCCTGACAGACAATGGGAAATTGAAGATGCTATGAGAACTCTTCAAAGAGCTGAAGCTATCCGTAAAGATAAAGCTTTAATGGGTGGTGTAAAAAAATCTATGGACTCATTAAACAAAATGATGTTTGGTGGATCACCTAAACCTACAGTTAAAACAACTAAAAAGAAATAGTAATGGCTGCTGAAAAGAAAGACAAGAAATGGATTCAAAAAGCAGTTAATCCTGCTCATAAAGGTTATTGTACTCCAATGACTAAAGCTACTTGTACACCAAAGAGAAAAGCTTTGGCTATGACTTTCAAAAAAATGGCTAAAGATAAAAAATAAAAACTATGAAATAGTCATGGCAAAATTAACTCCTTATGCATTAAAAAATTCTAGAACAAATACAGTTGTTCCAGGTTCTTTAATATTAGCTAACAATTTACCTAAACCAGGACAATGGTTTCCTGTTGTAGAAGGTATTGAAAGGAATACAACTAACCCTGTAGACTATGATACTACAGTTAAACTAAGTTATCCTGGAGCAGTTAATGTTCAAAGATTTGGTGAGTATGCTAAAGCTTTTATACAAGAACAAGGTTATGCTCCAGATAATATAGTTTTATCAGATTCAATTTGTTCTGATGATGTAGATGGTCCTATCTATTCTGATGTTTCAAATATTGGTCAAACTCCTGCATCTCAGAATCAATTCTTAGGTGCATTCATGTCAGGTGGTTTATCTGGATATCCTCATACAGGTGTACTAGGTATACAAGCTTGGGGATCTCATGTTACAACAATTACAGATGGTGCTTTATTTATGATTAATACTCCTCATATTGGAATATCAAGATCTGGTAATGTGGGAAGAATTTGGAGAAGAGGAAAAAGTGAAGCACAATCTTTAACAGATAATACTTGTGGTGCAGTTGCTACAGCAGTTAACTGGGTAGCAAGTAATATTGTAGCACCAGTTGCAGCAAACTTTCCAAATGATTATCAAAATTATGTTTTATGTAATATACTATTTTCATTTAAAGCAGCTCTTGCAGCTTTACCAACATATGGAGAAAAAATGGTATTTGCAACAGAAAAAATTAGATTATCTGGAGACAGCTTTCTTACAGGAGGATCTGGAATAATTGGTGCTAATGTTGGTGCTGGAGTTGATGTATTTTATTGCACTGGTATATTTATAAATACAGATGATGGATATAATGCTTATATTAGTGTAACAGCATTTAAAAAATATAATAGTGTTGGAGGATGGGTAAATTTAACAACTGAATTTTTACAAAACTTATAATTATGGCAAAGACTCCAGCTTGGACAAGAAAAGAAGGTAAGAATCCTTCTGGTGGGTTAAACCAAAAAGGTAGAGACTCTTATAATAAAGCTAATCCAGGATCAAACCTTAAAGCTCCACAGCCTGAAGGTGGTCCTAGAAAGAAATCTTTTTGTGCTAGAATGTCTGGTGTAAAAGGACCTATGAAAAAACCTAATGGTGAACCTACAAGGAAAGCATTAGCTTTAAGAAAATGGAAATGTTAAAATAAAAAAAATATACTATGAAAAAGACAACTAACTCAAACCCATTAAAGTATTTTAATGATGCTGCAGCTGCTAAAAAAAAGACAGTTATTACAGGTAATGATAAATTAGTAAAAGCTCAGTTTGGAATAGCTGGAAATCCAGTTCCTAATATTAATGATGATTATAAGAAAAAAATGCAACAAAATGATTATAACAAAAAAATAAAAGAAAGGGATATTAAGTATAATCAACAAATGTCTGAATCAGCTGAAAGAATGAAAAATGATACATCAGCTACCCCTATACCTGCATCTATACCTGCATCTAAACCTTATACATCTTCACCTTATAAAAAAGGTGGGTTAGTAAAATCTAAAAAGAAATAACATGAAAAAATCAGCATCTGTAAAAGGAAAGTCTGTCTTATCTACTGATAAGAAGATGATTGGCATCTACAATAAAACTGTAGAAGATAATACTAAAAAAAAGAAACAACCTAGAGTTGAAGTAATGCAAGAATTTTTTAATCCAAAAGCTAAAACTAAAAAGAAAAAATAACATGGCAAAGAAACTAGCAAAAAAACAAGATGGTGGTTCTAAAACTACAAAACCTAAAAGTACTTCTGATATATTAAAAGCTGGTGTAAATGCTGGTTGGAAACCTGATCAAGCTGGTGCAGCTAAGGCTGGTATAACAGATACTTCAGATGTTTCTTATATGAGTAAAAGAAAGTTCCCAATTATTGGAAAGAAAGAATTTGCTGGAGTTAAGAAAGATGTTAAGAAAACAGGTGGTGCTATAAAAACTAAGAAAAAATAATAGTAAATGTTAAACTCAACTATTCTCATAAAGGTAAAACAAAGGCTTAATAAGCTTGCTAGTAATGACTATGACAACATAGAATCTTGGCAGATTATTGAAGCTTTTAATAAGGGTCAAGTAGATTGGTGCCGGAGAAATCTTCATGGTACTAATATGACTAAAGAAGGTGATGAACAGTCTACTAGAAGAATAGATGATTTGCAAGTATTACTGGGTTCAATCTTGTTAACTCTTAACAACAAGCAAACCTATTATGAGAGTACTAACTTTCCTACTAATTACTTACAGTGGAAAAGAGTCTCTGTTAAAGCTGCTCAAAACTGTTGTCCTACTCCAAAAATTATGGTTGTGTATCTGGGTGAAGTTGCCAATGTGGATGAACTTCTTAGAGATAAGAATAAGCAACCAAGTTATGAGTGGGGTGAAACTTTTGCAACTGTTTCTAATAATCAAGTTCAGTTATATACTAATAACTTATTTGACATAACTGAATCAAGATTGCATTACTACAGACAACCAACTTATATTCAAATTGCAGGAGTAGCTAATCCTTATACAGGAATAACTTCTACGGTTGATGTACCTTCTGAATTTAAAGATGATTTAGTGGAACTATTTGTAGATGAAGCAGTTAAGATATTAGCTGGGGATATTGAATCTATGAACCAATATCAAAGAATGACTCAAGCAGTAGAAAACAATAATTAATATAAAAAGAAATAATGGAAGAAAAAGGAAGATTTTTAAAAAGAGATAGTGGGTCAGCTACAAAAAGCTACAGTGCACCTTCTACTGGATCATTAGATTCTATGACTTCTGCTTGTGTATCAGAACTAATGAATGCTGCAACAGCTATTCATAAATTACACTTAAAAGTAACAGGTACAGGATCATTTGCTGCTCATAAAGCACTTAATGAATTATATGATGCATTACCTGATCATGCTGATGATTTAGCTGAAGGTTTTCAAGGAGCTTCAGAAAAGTTACTTAGTTATACTGAAGTAGCACCTAAAACATTAAACAGTGTAGCAGAAGCTATTGATTACTTAAAAGAAATGATTACTATGGTGAATAGCTTACAAGCTAAAATGCCTTATTCTGAAATTGTTAATGACCTAGATACTATTAAGTCTACAATAAACTCAGGTAAATATAAGTTACTTTTCTTAAAATAAATTTGTATAATCAAAAATAATTACATATATTAGTATTAACTTTTTATTCATAAACTTAAAACAAAAACAAAATGGCTTATTTTAATCACGCATTTACCAAGATGTTCTTAGGAACAGGTGCAACTAGAAACATGGCAATTGGGCCAGAAACAGTGACTAATCCATACTCAACAGGTGGATTTATCAGTACAGCAGGTACAACTACTGCTACATTATCAACATTAACTCCAGGTTACTTTGGATTTTTTGATAAGAACTATCAATCAATCAACCCAAGTTTAACTACTTATGGATGTTGTCCATTAATCTTAGCTAGTTCTTCTTTATTAGCTAATGACAAAATTGGTCCTTTTCATGGTGGTTACAAAGAGACTAACAAGTCTAAAGTAATCAACCCTAAGTATGTACAACGTGCATACAAAGTAACTACTTGTATCCCTACACAAACTGTAGTTTCAGTAGGTAACACTCCTCAAACTTCTGCTGGTGGTTTAGACCCTAACAATTTCCAAGGTGGTACTACTGATGCAACTTGTTGTTTTGAATTTTTATGTGGTGAAACTTACTACTTAAGAATTGATGTTAAAGGTTCTCCAGTATTACGTGTACTTAATCACAATGCTTACCAAACATTATCTGCTTATACAGGATGTTGTTCAGGTGTAGTTCCAACTGCAGTTGATTCAACTTTAGTAATGATTGAATGGGCTAAAGCTTTAGTAATCAACAACTACTTAAAAGGTTTTGTTGCTCCAGTTGTATTTGATGAGGCAGGTGTTGCTTGGTATGCTCCAGGAACTACTATCACATTAGATGGAACTAATACTCCAGTATTATCTTCTCAATGGTGGACTGCTTATATATCTCCAGGACATGTACCAGGTTTATGTGCAGGTTTACGTTTATATGGTGCTTTTGTAGAGACTAAGTTTGGTAACTGTTCTTTCCAAGTAACTGACTTCTTTGAAAAAGAGCCTATTAAAGTTTATGCTTCAATGGTTGATTACACAGGAGATCCATGTGTATTTGAAGGAATTTGTGTTTACACAGATTGTTTAGGATTACAAGGAATGGGCTTTGGTGAGCAAGTAGTAAGAGATTTAATTAAAGCTGAATCTTACTTACAAAACTTCTTCCACTCTGATATCAGAATTAGAGAGATCACTCAAGGTTTTGACATTTTAAACTCTGTTAACAGAAATGCATTATATACAAGATACTTCTTATTACATAGTGTACCAAGATTTAACAACCCAACTGGTGTATTTGACAATGACCGTTACTTATTAGAAATAGTAGTACCTTCAACTGACAATGCATTATTGAGTCAATTCTTAGGTTACTGGTTAGATTCTTGTGTTGATTGTGTTACATTAGAAACTGAATCTTGTGTACCATGTGTTGTAGTTCCTGATGCAGGTCTATAATAAATAATTAACTTTTAATAAAAAGGGGAAGGAGATTAACTTCTTCCCTTTTTTTTTGTATATTTGTAATATAAAAAATTATGTCAAAACATATTCTAAGTTTAGAAATACCTGATACAATGAACAAGTGTATATTAAGAGTAGTAGACACAAGTGTCTATTCTACTGATATTCCTGTTACATGTCCTGTATTGCAAATCACAGCTCCAGGATTTATACATCCTGTAAACTTTATTGCTCCTATGGTAGCACCGGGGTTTAGTTTTAATATTACAGCTTGTGATTTAGAACTACAAACATCTGATTGTGGTACAGTATTTTATGATGTTCCTGATGGAATATATATTATAAAATATAGTGTTGAGCCAAAAGATCTTGTATATGTAGAATATAATCACTTGCGTATTACATGTGCTAATACTAAAGTTAAAGCAATTTATTGTGACTTACAGCTAGGAGCATGTGATCCTCCAGCAAACATTAAAGATAAATTAAATCAAATCAGATTAATACAACAATACTTATTAGCTGCTAAAGCTTATGTAGAAGATTGTAGAGATCCAAAAAGAGGGATGGAATTATATAGATATGCTGTCAAATTATTAGATAAAATGTCCTGTAGTTCTTCCTGCAAAACCTGTTAAACTAAAAATAAACCAACTATGAACTGTTTAAATTGTGGAACCAAATTATCATGTGGCTGTCAAAAAAGAGTAGCTACTGATGGTAAAAATGCATGCAGCATATGTTTAGCTGCATATGAAATTAAAGTAAAAGCTGCTAAGTTAGCAGGGACTAGTGTACCTAATGTACTACCAAATAAAAATATTATATATCAAAAACCTAGCTGATGCTTGTAGATCCTTTAAATATTTTTGCAGAAATTAAAAAAGCTTTGCTAGAGTATATTAAAGTTCCTGTTGAGCTATATGCTATAGGAAGTAGAAGTAAGGGAGTAAGTGGTAGTGGTAAATGGGACTTTGATGTTTTAATAATAAGTGAGAATGAATTAGATTCAAAATACATAGATGCTTTTCTTAAAGAAAGATTTAAAAATAGAGTGGATGAAAATAATAAACCTTTAAGAATAGATCTATTTTGTATGACTAATGAAAACAAAGAAAAATATAATGTAACTATTAAAACATATACAAATGCCTATTTATTATAAATTAACAGAATGTGCACCTGGTACACAGGTAATATATTCAGATTCTATTGAAATATCTTATTATAGTATAAGTAGCATTTTATCTATTAATCAAGGTTGTTTTACAATTGAAGCTGATGTAATACCCGTTACTACTCCTATTTCTGTTACTATAAATAATAGTTTTGCTACTTGTGAAGAGTGTACTCGTAGATGTTATAATTTAATATCTTGCCAACCTTCTGTTTATCCTAATTTGTATCTTATATCTAATTCTTTATTAGAAAGTTACTTAGGTCAACTGGTTAATATAAATGGAGATCTTACTAAAAAATATACTGTAGTTCATGGTTTACAATATGTAACTATAACTACTGATAAAATATCTTATTTTTGTGATGGCACATTAGTACCACCAATAGATTATGTAATAAATTCTTTTATATATAATGGAGTAGAACAAGTAATAACTCCTTATACTTATAGTATTACAGCAATTAATCTTAATCTATTACTTTGCACAAACTTTAGTTCTATTGCAGGTGCTTGTCCTTTTCCTACTTCTTGTAATAATTATTCTAATCAAGCAGATTTTTTTAATGGATTTTTTACATTATATGGGTTACCTTTGCAAGCTTATCCTTATGATAATGGAAAAATAGCAATAAATTTTAATGATGGTGATACATTTACACTAACTTTTCAATCTAATAGTGGTAGTACAGGTCCTTTTTATCCTGTTATGACAAGTACTATTGTATATGGGGTAGATAGTTTAAATACTCCAATATTTATTGCTAATGGTGGGTCCCCAGGAGGAAGTGTTCTTAGAGTTGTTGATTGTTATTCTCCTACTACTTCATCTATTACTTCTGTTACTGTTTCAGATATTTGTTATCCTTGTTTTACTTTAACTAACTGTGATGGTACTTTAATAGTAAATACTTTAACAGATTTAACTAGTTATATTGGAACTACTATTTCAGTAGATGAATATCCAGGAGAATGTTTTACTGTTGTTGGTAACTTATCTGTTATTTTATGTACTGATACTTTTCCTGTTAGAGGCATGACACCTTGTAGTTGTACACCAGGTTGTGGTTGTCCAGATGGTTATGTATTATTACCTGATGGTGTAACTTGTGAAGAAATATTAACTGTACCAGCTACAGCTACTCCTACATTATATCAAGTAGGTCCTGGATTTCCAGGTGCTGGTGTTGGACAGTATGGTGCTAATTTATATGAAGATGCTTCTTTAAAAATTCTCCCTATTGCACAAGTAGGTTCTGCTCTTTATGATAATAATGGTGCAGGAACAATACTTACTGCTACAAATCTTTTACCAAGTCCTAATGCTTTTACAGTATGGCAAAATAGATTATTAAATGTAGGTGTATGGACAACAGCTGGGGCTGGAGCTCCTTTACATGAATGGATTGGTTTTAGTGTTTGTGTAACAGTTCCTGAAACAAAAACTTATTGTATAGGTGTTGCTGCAGATAACTTTATGAGATTCAGTGTTGATGGTACACTTATTGTTACTTTTGATCTTCCTCTTCCTACTTCTTTTACTTTTACAGTTTGGCATATTATACCATTTACTTTAACAGCTGGAACACATACTATAAAGCTTGAAGGTAATAATTTTAATTCAGCTGCAACTTTTGGAGCTGAAATATACAATGCTACACCAACTCAAATACAAGCAGTTACTTCTTTATTAGATTTAACTCCTTATATTTTATATAGTACTCAAAGTTTATTACCACCTAATCCTACTGCTTATTTTAATGTAGGAGAAACAAGTGGTTATACTTGTCCTCCAGGTTATTTATTATCTACATGTGATGGTATTGTTTGTCAACAAATTACAAGAACTCCTGTATTACCTTGTTGTTATGCATTAGAAGATTGTGATACTGGAGCAATTTATGTTACTAGTACAGACTTATCAACTTATATAGGATTAACAGTTAGTTTAAATGAACTACCAGGTTGTTTTTTAGTTATAGATGTATCTCCTACTTGTGATGGATCTATAACAGTAACAGTAATTGATTCTTTTGCTAACTGTACATCATGTGCAGCATTCTCTCCTCCTTGTTATTTTTTAACAGATGAGTGTACTGGAAGTGGAATATCTTTTGTAGTAAATAATGATTTAAGTTTATCATTGGGACAAGTAATAAAGGTTTGCCCTAGTGACTTACCTATTCCTAATCCAATACCTCCTATTAATCCAGGAACTCCTCTTGTACCACTTAGTCCTGATCCTGCTTTATTTCAATACAACCTTATAAACTGTTGTGATCCATTAGATATTTTAATAGTAACAAATACTTTATACCCTTATATAGGTCAAACAATTAGTGTTCCTATATTAGGAAACAAGTGTTGGACTGTTACAGAAATTTTACTTGTAGGTACATCAATGGGTCTTATTGATTTAACAGGAGCTTATGTTTATACTGACTGTGGTCCTTGTATGGGTATTTTTCCATGTTCAGTACCTTATTTACCAGAATTGTTAACTTGTATATGTTTTACAATATCAGAGTCAATATCTTGTGATGGAGCAATAACTCTTACAACATTGGGACCTATTACAGCAACTTGTGCAGAATGTTTACCTCCTCCTCCTGTATGTTATTTATTAAGTGATTGTACTAATGTAGTTGCATCTTTTATTGTATGTGATGATCTAAGTCTGTATCTTGGTTCAGTAATTAAAATTGAAGGCTGTGGTGATACTTGTTGGTCTGTAGCATTGTCTGATACTTGTGATAATAGCATCTGTCTTAATGGAGCAATTACATCATTTATAAGTTGTCTAGCTTGTTTACCTCCTCCTCCAATTCCAACTCCTTTTGCTTTACATGCAAGAAGAATTAAACCGGGATACTTCAGTACTAACTCATGTCTTACAACTGAGTATATTGAAAGAGTAAACTGTACTTTTGCATTAGAGGTTTACAATCAAATGATTATAAAAAGATATGGAGTAACTGTATGTTGTGATAATGATCTTGATCAATGGGATATTAAAAAGCAAGTTTTAGACTTTGAGTTATTAACAGATCCAAATTTGTGTAAGTCAACTTTAAATCCATTTGTTCCAAGTTGTCCAGATGTACCAATTTAACTTGCAAATAATAAATAATTTATGTATATTAACTATAAAATAAGAATATGAAACCTTTAAATCTAGATAAATCAGGATGTACTAATACTTCATCAAATTGTGTTGTATGGCAAGGTCCAGACATTTCATGTATTTCTCTTTGTAAAGGAGACTCAATTACAGATGTAGTGTATAAAATGGCTACTGAACTTTGTGTTGTAATGGACACATTTAACTTAGATAATTATGATCTTAGTTGTTTTGGTTCAGGACCTTGTAATCCTGCAGACTTTAAAGCTTTAATGCAATTAATCTTAAATAAGATTTGTTATATTCAAGAATGTTCTGGTTGTCAAGATAGTTGTTATCCTTGTTCAACTACTCCACCAGTTGTTATGTCTGCTGGAGCTAGATCTGCTTCATTACAAGCTTACTCTCTACCAGGGGACACAGTTGTTCCTATTGCACCAGTATTTTATTATACTAACCAATTTGGTGACTTAGTTACTACAATGCCTCTTACAGATTATGTAATAGCTATTGGTAACAAAGTAAATCAATTAGTAACTAGTATTACAGCTATTCAAGCTACATTAATAAACCATGCAGCTAGAATTACAGTATTAGAAAATGCACCAGCTCCAGTATTTGTTATACCTCAAATTACTCCAGTTTGTGTTTTACCACAAGTTGCAACTAATATAAATATTGTATTAGCTGCTGTAGAACAACAATTTTGTGAACTTAGAACAGCTACAGGTACAGCAAACAATATTTTTACTAATATTCAAAAGCAAATACCTAACTTAAACTCAGCTCCTGTTTTATCTGGTTCTGGTGGTACTATGGCTTCATTATCTGGTTGGACTTCAACTATACAAAATGAAGCTGATTCTTTAGGAAATTTATGGATTACTATTGGTGATATAAGATCAGCTCTTCAAAATGTTTTAAATAACTTACTTCCTAGTGAATGTGCTGGTATTACATTAACATTATTTGCAAGCTATGATGCAGGAAGTAATTCAGTAACAATATTTATTACTGGTATTATTCCGGGATCTTTTATTAATACAGATAGTTTTGGTACAAGATTTACTATTACAGATATCTATAATTCTACTACTACAGCTAATGTTGATATTATAAGTATAGTTAATAACTTAACAGGATTTAATATTCCATTAAATGGTACTACTTTAAATGGTTTAACTAACTTAAGAATTGAAGGTAATCCAAACTTTACAAGTGTAAATACAGGATCTCAATGTCAATCATGTTTAGAGTATAGTATCTTAAATCAAGGTTCTTGTCCTATAGTAACTTATACACCAGCAACAACTAATATAGACTTCTCATTTATAAGTGATGCAAATACTCAAACTTATACAGTTGAAATATGGGATGAATTAGGTCTTGTTTTAATTAGTAGTCAATCTTTTATTTCAAATTCTGTAACTACTTATACAGGTTCATTTATAGGATTAACTACAGCAACTATATACAAACTTAGAGTTACAATAAATATTGCAAATGTAATAACTACATGTGCATTTACAGTAGAAACAACCCTTTAAAAATAAACATATGAGCTGCCCAACTTGTCAAAATACTTGTAATACTGGAGACTGTGGATGTATTCCTCAAGGATTAACCACTCCAAATTATTGCCCTACTGATTATCCTACATGCCCGGATCCAATTCCTTGTAGTGAAACATTTGATAGTGCTTGTATTTATTATACAGGTGCAGATCTTACTTGTTTTGGTATTACTACAGGAACTAGTCTTGAAGAAGTTGTTACAATTTTAGCTAATGCTCTAACACCTTTTATTTGTATAGTTTGTCCAACTATGTTTAGTCCAGCTAATTTAGCAACTAATGTACCAATTAATACATTGTTAATTTGGAATAATGTATTAGGAGCTACTTCTTATGATGTATATTTTGGAACTGATCCTTTAACTTTAACATTAGTTTCTGCAGATAATCTTACTAACTTTTATAAAGATTCTACAGGACTTATTAATAATACTCAGTACTACTGGCAAGTTGTTCCTAAAAATGGAACAATAACACCTACTGGTACATGCCCTATAAATAGTTTTACAACTATAGTAGGTTAAAATAATTTGTCATGGTTTGTTGGTTTCAACGTGACTGATAGGTGAGGTCCCCGGTTAAATTATACTGGGGACTTTTGCTGTACTAAAACTTGCATGCTAGATAATAAAAGTTTATCTTTAAAAATTGAAAAATATTTTGTATATTTATAGGTAATATGATTATGAAAGAATTCAAGAAGCCTGATCTTAATGCACCAAGATGTAGAGAAAAAGTTCATACAGTGCTAAATAAAAAGTTTGTAGCTGAGTTTGTAGAAAAACATCCTCAATATAAAAACTTGGATATAGCTGATGTAAGAAAAATTCTTAATTCTTTTCATTCCAAATTATGGAATCATGCTATAAATAATAGAGATGGTGTTGAGTTACCTGAAAGTTTAGGTTTCTTATTCATAGGAACTTGTTTTAGTCCTAAGAAGTATAATACTGATTTTGGTGGTTCTATAAAAAATGATACTAGATTAAGACATAGAAACTTTGAATCAGATAATTTCCTAGCTAAAATCTTCTATACTAATTATGCTGCAAAATATAAGTTTAAAAATAGAGACCTGTGGTCTTTTAGTGGAGTAAGAGAATTTAAAAGAGGGGTAGCAAAAGTTTATCCTGAAAAGTGGAAGATCTTTATTCAAGTTGAGAATGGTAAACATATAACTAAGTATTTAAGAAATGCTCTTAAAAATGATTGGTTCAAAAACATAGCTGAAAATTATGTGGTTGATTCTTTATATAATGAATTTGATTTAAATTAATACAACATGACTACAATTGGGGATACAGTATCAAGATTAAGAAACATTGTAAAGGGTGTCAAAGAAGATGCTTTCCTTACAGATAGATTTCTATACTCTTTAGTATTAAAGTATGCAAAGTCTTTAATCAAAAGACAAGATAATGAAAACAAGATTATGAGGTTTCAAAGTTTATTTGAAAAACTTCCTTGTGTTGAACTTATTGAGATAGATAAGATTGAAGCTTGCTGTGGTGGAATTAAATCTAATTGTACTATCATGAGAACTAAAGATAAGCTGCCAACAGTATTAGAAGGAGCTTATGGTCCATTATTTAGAACTATCAGTTCTATTGATGGGTCTATTCAGTGTTACAAAACTTATCCAAGTACTTATACCAATATGGCTAATCTACCATCTTATAGATACAATAAAAATTCATACTATTGGTATTTAGGAGGATATTTATATTTTCCTAATATAATTTGGGAATCTGTTTCTGTAGAAGGTTTATGGGATGAAAATATTCAAATGTATTTATGTGATGGTGATGTTTGTATGCCAAGACAGGATAGTGATACTCATATACCAGAATACTTATTTGCTGAAATAGAACAATTTGTAATGAAAGATTTAGGAGTATTAATGCAAACACCTATTGAAAATGCTGATGATAATAAATCACCTCTTAGAACCTAGAAAATATGTCATATAATTATACAGTCCGTTACAGAACCTTTGATCAACTACTTGATGATGTTCAAGTTGATTTTCAAAACTTGTCTTTACAAAACATGATTGAACCTCAACAACTTATAAAGGTTGCTAAGAGGGTTACTTATGATTTAGGTTTAAGAATCATGATGACTAAAGAAGTCATGCTTGATGTAAAAAAAAATAAAGTAAAATTACCAGATGATTTTTTTGTATTAAACTATGCATTAATTTGTGATGAAGTTACTATAAATGAACCAGTTAGTCAAGGTACTCATATTGAGGAAGTTAGACTTACTCCACAATATCAACAAACTACATCTGTTGTTAATCCTTGTACTGATGGTCCAGTTAATTGTCAAACTTGTGGAACTGCTTGTGGTGGATGTACTTGTATGTCAAGTCCTGCATCATGTGTAAATCCTCCTGATACTCAATACTGTGTTAAACCTAAAATACAAATAAACTGTAAAGGTGATACTTATGAACTTGTTCAAGTAGTTAAATCTCAAGAAAGAACTTATAAAAGATTATGGCCATTAAGACTAATCAACAATCCTCAAAGTATTGATTGTGATTGTCCTAACTTATATACTAGATCTGAAGAAGAAGCTTGGATTAAAGATGGGTTCTTATTTACCAATTTTGAACATGGTAAAGTTTATATTACTTATCAAGGACAACTAGAAGATGAAGATGGTAACTTACTAGTACCTGATCATCCAGAAATTAATGAATATTATGAGTATGCAGTTAAGCAAAGAATACTTGAAAACTTATTAATGAATGATGAACCTGTTACAGCTAAATTAAATTTAGTTGAACAAAGATTAAAAGTTGCTAGAAATTATGCTAAAAGTATTGTAAATACTCCTAACTTTGCAGAGATGAAACAAGTATTTGAAGCTAATAGAAAAGCAATGTATGCTAAATACTATGAACCATTTAAATCTTACCCTTGGAATCAAGGTTATAATATTAATGTTAATAATCAAATGAACAGATTCTAATGGCACAAGAACAAGACAACTCAACTGATTCACCAAGGACCTTTGACAAAAACTTAAATGAAGATGTCAATGACTTTCATCTACCCTCCAATTCTTGGACTCAGGCAAGAAATGCTATAAACAATTCTAAGTCTGGAGATCTAGGTAAGTTAGGTAATGAACCTGGTAATCTTTATTGTATTTCAGCTCCTTATCCTATTATAGGATTTATTCATATTATTGAAGACTACTGGGCTGTATATTCTACTAATGGAATCAATAGTGAGATTGGTTTGTTTATAGAAAGAAATTGTGGACTTGATCAAACATTATATAAAGCATATCAAATAATAGTAAATGATCCTTGTTTAAAATTTAGTCAAGAGAATTTAATTATTGGTGTAGCAAGATCACTTAGTACTTGTACTTACAAACTATATTGGGATGATGGATTAAATCCTTCAAGAGTACTAGAAATTGATATTGATAATCCAGATAGAAACTTATATACAGATCCTAATAGTACTATTCCTTGGATACAAACTTGTGTAGATAGTAATGGTACTGCACCTGGCGGTTGTATAATTTGTACAAACACTCCTGTATTGGACTGTGATAAAATAAGATTAGCTAAATTTATATCTCCCATATGTCCTAGAGTAGAAAAAGGTTATTCAGGTGGAACCCTATTAAATGGCTCTTACTTTGTTGCAATGGCTTATTCAATTAATGGTCAAAAGATTAGTGATTGGTATGTATCAAATATTCAAGGATTATATAATCATAATAATTCTTCATCTTCTTTAGATGTTTATATTGATAGTATTGATTTAGATTTTGATGAAATAATTGTTGTTATTGTTTCTAGTGTTAATCAACAAGCTGTTGCAAGACAAGCTGGTTTATATAGCACAAGACAAACTAACTTTAGTTTTGATATTATAAATAATACTTGGCCATCTATTCCTCTTGAGCAGTTACCACTTATGACTCCTATTGTAAATAAGTCTGATGCTATGTATAATGTAGGAGATTATTTATTAAGATCTGGAACTACTTCTAAAGAAGACTTTAACTATCAGCCTTTAGCTAATCAAATTAAAGTTATGTGGCAGTCAGTAGAATATCCAGCTGATTATTATTTAAAAGGTAATAACAATGTTGGTTATTTAAGAGATGAGGTTTATTCTTTCTTTATTCAATGGATTTATGATACAGGTGATAAGTCTGCTTCATATCATATACCAGGTAGACCTGCTTTAATATATAGTCCATTAGGTCTTAAAGATACTGATCCCTATTTAGGGACTAATCATTTAACTGGAGATACAATGGTTTTTGAAACTTTTAATACTGCAGTTTATACTTCTAATCCAGGAACTCTACTACCTAATAATGGTAAAGTTATTGCTGAAGGTATAATGAGTTATTGGGAATCTTCAGAGTATTACCCAGATAAGAAACCACAAATATGGGATGCAAGTAGTCACACATGGTCAGCAGTTGTAAGTACTCCTTATTCTGGAACAGTTGTTTCTGATTATGATCTTTGTGGTACTCCTATAAGACATCATAAATTTCCTGAAGATGTTATTCCAACTGATATTTTAGGAAATGCTAAATTATTTAATTCAGGTAGTGGAAATACTATAAGAGTTATGGGAGTTAAGTTCTCAAATGTTAAAGCTCCAAGAACAAATGATGGTCAGTTAATTCCAGGTATTATTGGATATAGAATATTAAGAGGAACTAGAAATGGTAACAAATCTATTATTGCAAAAGGTATTATTAATAACTTACATGAGTATACAATACCAGGATCTACTAAAAGAGGTCTTTACCCTAACTACCCATACAATGATTTAGGAGATGATCCTTTCTTAAGTACTACTAGAACAAATACTAATGATGCAACAGGTGATATAAATAGTTTTAATATAATGACTGGAGGTTGGCAAATTGGTGATGGCAAGGATAGATTTAATAAAAGTCATCACACTTTTCATTCTCCTGATACTAACTTTCATAATCCTTTTTTATCTGCTAGAGAGTTTAGAATTTATGGAACTGTTCACGGTGATGTAGTTGGTAAGTTTGAAATATCTGAAGAACATCCAAAAGAAAAACTTATTAATAATATTAGTTTTACTATAGCTGGTATTGCAGGTTTAGGTATTGCTTCTGTTGCAGCTAATGGTAAACAAACTATTAAATATTCTGATCCTCGTATTCAAGGATATTCTTCTTTATTAGCTGGTGCAACTACTGGAGGATCTCCTGCTGCTTATGATTTAGGTTTACTACCGGCATATCTTGTAGCTAAAGGAGCTTTTGATTTAACACAAAATGCTTTTGATAATACTGGTTTAAGTTTATTTCTTTTACTTACAGCTGGTATTAATAAACAAGATGAATTAAAAACAAGAAGAACTACTTTAAATGGTTTTGCTAATACTTCATTTGCTATTGAAAAAAGTTTTAGAGATCAACAAGTAGAAAATGGATACACAGATAATATACCCTTACCTCTTAGAATAGCAAGTAGTATTCCTTTGTTTATGAATTATTTTGCTGATGGTACTGATTCAGTAATTAGATTAGTAAAAGCTATAATAAGATTTAGAGATTTTGCAGTAAGATATCATTCACATGGTTTTTATAATAATTTTAGTGGAAGAGGTTCTGAAATATTTAGAAATGAAATAACTAGTCAACAATACCTTAATCCAGATTTATTAGATATACCAGGGGGCTTTCAAGTAAATAATTTATTCAGAAGTAGAACTGTATTGTTTGATACAAATCCTGCTAAAGGTTTTTTTGATTTTCCTTTAATAACTGATAGTACAAGATATGATTCTCAAGGAATAAATTATAATGGAAGACATCCAGAAACTATTGAAGAATTAACAAGTATTGATATTACAGGAAATAGTACTTATGGTGGACAAGTATGTTCATCTTTTTATGGAGCCCTCAAATTAAGATTAAGAAACCAATATGGTCAATTAAATAATATTGTACAACTTCCTATTAGTTCTTGTTATACTACTTATCCTGACCTTGATAACTTTGGACAAATACAAGGTGAGCATACTGGAGTTTTATTTGGTGGAGATATATATGTAAATAGATATACTGAAAAAAATACTTTCTTTTATTTCTATGATTGGTTATATGGACAACCTGATGGAGCACAATTAGATTATGGCCAACACTTAATGATACCATATCCTAAATACTGGGCTAACTTTAATGAGTTTCAAACAAGTGATTTTACTAATTCATTTCTTCAACAAATAGTTAGTTTTGGTACAAGTAGTGGAGGTTTAACTTTACCTACTGATTTTTATGCATTAGATGGGGCTTCAAATGATATTAATACTTTTTTAGAACTTGCTGGTAATTTATCAGAAGTTAGACATGTTAAGTTTGATAAAAGAGGTTGGTTCTATTTATTTAACTCTGGAGTAAGAGACTTCTTTGTAGAAAGTGAGATCAATGTAGGATATAGAGATTATGGAGAAATAGATGCTCAAAAGTTTTATGATCCTTATCAAGGTGGTGATACCAAAAGTTTATTTAGAGTTGACATTATCAAATCTGGTAACTACTATAAGTATGATGATTCATTAAGTGTAACTAAGATGTTTACTAATTATGTATCATGGGCTAGTTCACAACCAAGTAGTTATGATCCTTATATTGCTGAGACATGTTTTATATATGAATCTACTAAATTAATCTATTCTTTACCTTCTCAATACCAAGGTTTAAAAGATGGGTGGTTAGTTTTCTTACCAAGTAACTATGAGATATTTAATAATGTTATTACTTGTATTAAACCAATCAATAAGAGTGGGGCATTAATATTCTTTGATGCAGCAAGTCCAGTTCAATTCCAAGGTACTGATCAATTAGAAACAGGTCTAGGAACTAAACTTACTATTGGAGATGGTGAATTATTCTCACAACCAATGCAAGCTTTAATTAATGTTGATTCTTCTCATGAATATGGTTCTTGTCAAAATAGATTAAGTGTTGTAAATACTCCTGCAGGTGTGTACTGGATAAGTCAAAACCAAGGTAAAATATTTACTGTTGCTGGAGGTGGTATAAAAGAATTATCTAACCAAAATCTTAAATGGTGGTTTGCACAATACTTACCTTATAGAATAACTAAATACTTTCCTGACTTTCAATTAATTGATAATCCTGTTATTGGTGTTGGCTGTCAAACTATGTATAACAATCAAGATGGTTTAGTTTACTTTTCTAAAAGAGATTTTGTATTAAAACCAGATACTGGAGAAACTATCATTTATGCTCCAGAAATAGGTGCTGATAAATTTAGAGTTGAAAGTACAGGTTTAATAATTGAACTAGGAAATGAATTATTTTTTAATAGTGCTTCTTGGACTGCAAGTTATGATCCTAAATCAGATAGTTGGATTAGCTGGCATGACTGGCATCCTACTTTAAACATGCCAGGTAAAAATACTTTTATGACTGTTGATCCTGCTACCAAAAATGGTATATGGATTCATAATGAAAGATGTGATTCATATGCTAACTACTATGATGTAAACTATCCATTTGAAGTTGAATTTATGGTCAACACTGTTCAAGAAGTTAATACATTAAGAAGTATTCAATACATAATGGAAGCTTATAAATATGGTGCTAACTGTTATGATAGATTTCATGTATTAGATTTTAACTTTGATGAAGCTGTTATTTATAATACTGAACAAACTTCTGGGTTATTAAAACTAATACTTAATCCTAAACAAAACCCTACTGCTATACTAAATTATCCTATCATCAACCCTACTAATATAAATGTTCTATTCTCTAAGGAAGAAAACAAATATAGATTTAATCAGTTCTGGGATGTTACAGATAACAGAGGAGAGTATGATCCAGCAGCTCAAAGAACAATTTGGAATACAGAAGAAAATGGTTACATTAGAGTTTTAAATGCTAATAACATTGACTACAACAAAGATCCATTTCAAAGAAAGAAATTCAGACATTACACAACAACTGTATTACTAAGAAGAAATGTATCTAATGATAGAAAGATGTTAGTGATGATTGCTAATACTAAAGATTTAAACTCACCAAGATAATGAAGCAAAACAAGATACCTAGAAATGAGTACATCATAAAACCTAAAGGAAAAACCAATCCTTATAAGGATGATGTAGTATATAGTAATCTTGGTCAGTGGAAATATCCGGGTCAAGTAACTAAGATTCCTAGTAACCAGATTACTATGCAAGGTGTAAACTATCCAGTACAAGGTATAGATGACACAGGTTACTCTCAAATGATGTATCCAGGTATGGACTATACTTTCCCAGGAGAGTATGTTACAGAGTATCCTATGGCTAGATATGGAGGAGGTTTACCTAAAGCTCAAGATGGTTTTAATAAAAGACTCCCTGATGTTCAGTATAATAAAAAACAAGGTTCTCAATATGATCCTATTACACAAACTGTTTATATAGATTCTAATGATCCAGAAGATCCTAATAAATTATTAGATCATGAACTTTGGCATCATTATCAAAATGTTAATAACTGGCTTAGAATTCCTGAAGATTTTCCTACAATGCAAAAACCACAAACTCCTGCATCAGATGAAGAGTTTCAAAATTATTATAATAGAAAACTTAATGACATTAATGAACTAGGAGAAGGTTTTAAAAACAGATATCCAGAATTTAATTTTGTACCAAATGATGTAATATATGATAGAAAATTAAATGATGTTCAGTATCAACAACCTTGGACAATGGAAGGTGAAGGTAGAGCTTCAGAATCTGAAAATGGTTTAAACTTTTTATCAAATGAAGGCTATGATGTAAATGAATATATTGATTTAGTAAATCAAGTAAAAAATAAATATCCTATTCCCAAAGAACTATATGGAGGATTACCTAGAGCTCAAAATGGTAGAGCTCAAACTCCAGAAGAATGGGGAAAAGAAATAAGAAATGTAGAACATCAAATAGGAAACCCTAGTACATGGACTTTAGATTCTCATAAAATGTTACAAGACAAACTTAATGAGTATAAAGCTTGGAGAGAAAATACACCTGAAGGTAAAGCTGTTATAGATTATCATAATGAACCAAATGAATATGTAGTTCCTTTACCTCCTCATTTACAAACTGTACCTAAAAAACCTTTTGGTGGAATACATACTAAGACTGATACTCATATGGCAACAGGAGGTTGGTTAGATACTATGCAAGTAGGAGGTCAAAAACCTTGGGGAGAAATGACTGCTCAAGAAAGAACTGCTTATCTCAATGCTAAAGAAGCAAATGCAAAAGCTGAAAAACAATCTACAAAACAAGCTACTAAAGAACATTATCAAGACTATGTAAAAGATAGTATGAAAAAAACTTTAGAGCATCCTATGTTTAATACTGCACAATATTTTACACCGGAAGGTATGGCTGTTGGTGCTATAAAAGGATTAGCTGATTTAGGACCAGATGTTGCTAAAGGTGATTATTCAGCTGCAGCTTTAGATGCTTTAACTGCATTACCTGCAGTAGCTCCTGCTGCTAAAAATATTTTAGGTTTAAAAACTAAAAATTTTAAACCACAAAATCTTGATGTACCACCACCACCATCATATGAACAATATGCTGCTAGTAATTTAGATCCAGTATCACAAAGAGTATGGCAACAACAACCTATAATTAATGATTTTATTATTACACCTGAAACTAAAAGTTTAATAAACTCTGGTAAAACTAATTCTTCTTGGGGTAATTATGTAGTACCTGATATTAACAGTCCTTCTCCTTGGGAAGCTTTTATTAAAAGACAAGCTAAAGATGCTAAACTTATAAGAAATAGATCAGGCTTAACAAAAGAACAAGCTTTAGAAAGATTTGCTGGTAAAGATAAAGAAGCTCTTTCTAAGATGTCTGAAAAAGAATTTGAAGAAACTGTTATAAAACCTACAGGAGAAGTTGTAAAATATAAACCAGGACCAGAAGTTGATCAGATGGGATATAATGCAGACTTAAGAAATATGCAATTAAAAAATGCAATTCCTATGAGCAATGAAGAATATAGAAATATGTTCAATGAAAGACTTGATTTACTAAATAATATAATTGCAAAAAATAATAAATCAGGAGTTAATTATACATCTAAAGGATTAAATGAATATAATCAGTTAGTATTTGAAACACCTGAGCAATTAGTAAAGAAACAGCTTACTGAAAAACAAATAGCAAATATTGAAAAATTTAATAAAAATCCTAAAGAAACTTTAATTGAGCTTGGTAATTTTAGAAAAGGAAAAAATGGAAAGTGGGAATCAGATATAGATCATGAAACATTTGATAATATAGAAGATGCTGTTACTCATTATACCCCTTTAATTTATGCAGAAACAGCTCCTCAAACTATAAAAGGAACATCAAGTTGGGATATAGGTATTAATCCAGGACAATGGAGAGGTGAAGTTGAAGATATTGCTAATAGTGAATATTATAAAAGTATCCCAGGATTAGATATGAGAAATACATCAAGTAGTGTATTTGCAGATAGAATACCAAGAAGAGGTACAGGTACTTATGAATCTATTAATGAATATCTTAAAGGATTAGACTTAGGTAGAGTAAAGCCTGGTTTTAATTCTCAATCAGATTTTTCTAAAAGTCTTTGGGAAAATAGTATAAAAAAAGGAAATGCTTTTGGTTTTTATAATAATCCAAATACTGTTTATGGTGCAATGAAAAGTGCATTACCTTATGTAGGAACTGGTGCAATAGGAGCAGCAGCTTTACAACAAGAAAAATATGGAGGTTGGTTAGATAAATATCAAAATGCAGGATCTACAGGAGTAAGACCTATTCAAGATAATACTAGAGTAGTTCAAACAAATTTTCCTAAAAATTTAGATGAATTAAAAGTTGAGCAAAAAAAAGAAATAAACTATCAAGCAAGAAAACAAGCTGAGCAATTACTTGCTATAAATAATGCAAAAAATAAAGAAACTCAATATCAAAAAGATTTAAAAGAAGGTAATGTTCCTTGGTATGAAAAAAGAGCTAGTTTTGCAAACAATACTCCTGAAGAACAAGTTGGTATAAAAGGAGAATTAGCAAGATTACAAACTATTGACAATCAAAGATCTACACAAGAAAAATTAGATGATGCTTCATTAGATGTATTAACTTCAATAGTACCTGAATTACCTTTATTAAAGTATATAAAACCTGCTGCTAGTTTAAATAAAGGTTCTAAGATATTAAAAGCTGCTCCAGAAAATGCCTTTACATACAGAGGAGTTGTTGAACCTTTTGAAGGAGCTACTAAGTTAGTTAGAGATGAAGCTGATGCTTATTATAATTTTCTTCAAGGAAGGCAGAATCCATACTTAGCTGGTCAATGGAAAAATGAAAATAAAGAGTTTATGAGACAACATCCTCTTACACCTGATAGTTATAATGGTATTAGAGAAAAACCAAGTGACCCTGACTATCTTAATAAATTTCTTTTAAATGGTAAACCTTCTGAAGGTCTTCCATATAATTATGAATTTTATAAAAATACAAGACAGCCTAAAGGTAAAATGGAAGGTATAGGAGATATAGAAGATATTAAAAGATCTCTTATGAAAGAAAATGAATATTTAAAACCATCTGAATATAATAGTAAAGCTATACCTTTTTCATCTTATAAACCTCAAGCAGGAGGATATACTGATGTTCCTGAATTTAATCAAGAGTTAAATAGTATGTTAACTAAACTTCAATATGGTAAAAGACCTACATTAACAAAAGAAAATTTTTACAATAAAGAAGAATTAAATAAATTAACTAAACAATATAAAGATTATCATGCAGCATTAAGTGAGTATGAAAAAGCAAACCCTCAAAGTGGTGCATCTATGATGATGGGAATGTTTTCAAATGAAAATCCTTATATGAATACTTTTCATAATTTAAATCCTAATTTAAAAGAACCTAATTGGGGTGAAAAATTCTTGGGTTATTTAGATGATTCTAAAGAATTAAATACATATTTACCTAATGCTCCTGGAGTTAGAACTCCTTTAAGTCCTGATGCATTAAAATATATGGGTTCTAGTGAAAATAAATTAGTACCTACTGCTAAAAATTTAGTAGATAATCCTAATGCTTGGTTTCATAAAGCAAATAAAAAAGATTATGTTAATGAAATGAGAGGAAGTTTAAATCTTAAACTAAGTGATATACAAAATATGTCAGAAAAAGAACTAGAAACTACTGCTCAAAAAATATTTAATAAAATTGAAAACCAAAAAAAAGAAAGATACTTGAAAGATGTATCAAATCCTTATACTGGTATAGATGCTTATCAAAATTTACAGCCAAATAAATATGGAGGTCTTAATAAAAAAGAAGGTGGTTGGTTAGATGATGAATTTAGAAGAGGTGGTCAGAAGGGATTAAAGAGTTATACATCTAAAAATATTCAATCTAGTATTAATGATATAATGCTAAGAAATGAAACCTTGTTTGGACCTGCTGGTAAAAAAAGATATAAAGCCAATGTAAAGTATAAAGATGGTGGCAATTGGCTTGATAATATGTATTAATTTTTGTATATTTGTATTATGACTAAAGAAGAAATGTTAAATGGTATGTCTGAACAAGAGTTCTATGACATGTATCCAACCAAAGAAGATTGGGATAATGCCCAACAAATGAAACTTGGTGGCTTAAGTGGTGCACCTCATAATGGTCAACCTACTGCTGATGAGTTCTTTAGTTATGGATCTCACTACAATGACTCAGTAAATGTACCTATGGGTAATCCTTATTATGCAGCTGAAGGTGGTACACCTTATTATGGTGGACCTACTAGACCTTATGTTTATGGTGGAGGTTTACCAGGTGGTGCTAATGAATATGATATGCCTTGTATGAATTGTGGTGGTTATATGGAACAAGGTGGAGATTATAATTCTCCTACTAACTATGGATCATTCAATGTACCTATGGCTTATGGTGGTATAGAACAATACCAAACAGCTGGTGAATTTGTTAATCCTGAATTAAAAGCTTTTTTACAACAAAGAAATGTAGGTAATATAAAAAATACACCTTCCAATGTTAAAAAATATAAGGCTGAAAATAATGACCTTTCTAGATTATATCCTAATAAAAACAATTTTGATTTAAGAGTTGAAGGTCAAAGATTTCCTACAGACTCTGTTGTATCTATTCCAAATAATCCTCAATTTCAAGCTGCTTACAGAAATGGTAAGTTTACTATTGCTGGTACTACACCGGCTGGAATAAAACAAGCTGCCTCTATTAATGAAGGTAGTCTTAAGCAAGGAAAAGATAAAATGATATATGCAGATTATTCTGATATATATAAAGAAGATGGTGGTATACTAGATGCTAGCAATAACATGTCTTATCCTACTTTTGAAGATGGAGGAAAATATAATTTGTTGAATCTTATTAAGGCTGCTTCAAAGAAGATGAAGAAAGCTTACGGTGGAGATACTGTAACTCAAGGTGGGAACTCTGATAATTATCCTCAAGGTATTACTCAAGCTTTTAAAAATGGTATTAAGAATAATACTATGAATGCTTTAATGAATGAAGAACATGATTCATTCAGTAATGAGATTAAACAAATGGGTGGTTTTTCTGTTGGTGGTTATACTGATAATTATAACATGGGTTATAATCAAGGAAACATGTATAATGATTATAATAATGGTTATAATCAAGGTCCACAACTTAATCCACAGAATCAAGCAATGCAAGGTATGTATCAACAAAGAGTTGATAACTTACAAAACAATGTAGATCAAAGTGGTCAAGATTTTATGAATACTGGAGCAGCTTTTGCTAAAACATATAATCCTAAAACTACAACTACAGTTACGGCTGCTGATGGTATCCAAGTATTATTAAATAAACAAACAGGTAAACCTTTCACTGCAGACGAATATGATCAATATCAAAAGTACTTTGGTAAAGATAATACTCAAGAATCTTCTACAAACACAAGACAACCAAAAGGTAATATTTATAACTATGGTCAGGGTCAGGGAACAAATTATTTTCCTATGAACTACAGACCTTATAATAAAATATCAAGAGCTGATGATGCTATGTTTAGACAATTAGCTGCTAATCCTTCAACTAATTTAAAAGAATATAAAAACTGGAATGCTCCTTTAGGTTTTGGTAGAACTAAAATGAAATTTGGTTATAAAGATGTAAATCCTGAATTTACTCCAACAGGTAATGCTACATTTAATTTACCTAATGATCAACCAAAATTTGGACCAGGTAGTGTTGACAATGGAAGAACTAGAACTCCTGGAGGAATGTATCCTTCTGGACAAAATTTATTAGACATGTTACCTAATGCTTCTAACTTTGATAAAGCTAATTCAAGTTTACAACAACCAATGAATCAAGAAGCTCCTCCAAGTTTATCAGGAGATTGGAATTCAATGTTGAATAATAAACAACTTCTACCTCCTAGTATAGGAAGTAAAGCTTATGGTGGTGTTTCTAAATATCAAATGGCTGGGCAGTTTCCTAGCTGGGGGTCTCCTATAGGAGGGAATACTCAAACTCCTACTCCACAATCTGCAGGCTTTGGTCAAAATCCTATTATGATGAATGGAGTAACTGATCAAGCTGCTCCTATAACTTCTGCTAAAACAACAGGCTTTGAAGGAACAACTGGTCCAGAAAAAGAAGCTACTATTACTCAAAAAAGAAGACCAGGCTTTAATAAAGAAGCTGCTGTTAATTGGGGCTTAGCTGGTATGAATGCTTTATCTAGTAGATTAGAACAAAATCAAGATAGATCTGCAAAACAACTTGCTGATAAACAAATTGCTGGTAATGCATTCTTAGCTAAACCAGCTAATGCTGCTAGTCAAGGAGATTATAATATTAACAGTGGAGACTTTAGAGAAAATCAAAAAGTACCTGTACAGTTTGCTGGTAATTCTTTTGCTAATAGTAGAACAGGTTTTGCTAAACATGGTGGTTATATGCAAGAAGGTGGTATGCAAGAACAACAACCTAATCCTCAACAAGTTATGCAAGGTGTTGCTACTATGTTACAACAAGGTGCAAAACCAGAACAAGTTGCTAAACAATTAGTTGAAATGGGTATACCTCAAGAGCAGGTAGTACAAATTATACAAACTGTAATGCAACAATTACAAGGTGGCCAAGAAGGTCAACAAGAACCTCAACAACAACCTATGAGATATGGTGGTTTTGCAACAGGTGGTGCAGCTGAAGAAGAATCTTATGAAGAAGATTTAAATGAAGATGAGATTGCTGAGTTAAGAGCACAAGGATATGATGTAGAATATATTTAAACAAATATTATGGCAAGAGTTAGAATAACTAAAAAGGTACCTAAAGCCTTATCAGGACTTGAAATGAAAATGAGTGCTGGTTTGTATGGTAAAGGTACAAATGGTAATAGCCAATTTAGAAAAAATGGGCACTTAGAAGCTGGAAAAATATCTCAACAACCTACAGAAGTAAGAGATACTTTACAACCTGTAGCTAGAGATGGTGCAAACTTAGAAGCTGAAAGAGGTGAAACTGCAATGGTAAACATTGATGGTATTCCTGCTCATTTTAAAATTGGTGGTAAAAGACATAGTGAAGGTGGTACTCCATTAAACCTTCCTGATAACTCTTTCATCTTTAGTGACACAGCTAAGATGAGAATTAAAGATCCTATCTTGCTTGCACAATTTGGTATGGTACCAAAGAAGTCTGGATACACTCCAGCTGAAATTGCTAAGAAATATGATATTAATAAATACAGAGAAATCTTAGCAGATCCTAACACTAGTGATGTTGATAGAAGTACTGCAGAGTTAATGATATCTAACTACAATATGAAGTTAGCTAAACTTGCTTTAGTACAAGAATCAATGAAAGGTTTTCCTCAAGGTATTCCGGTAGTAGCTATGCCTTATGTAATAGCTTCTGGTATGAATCCTGAAGAACTTTTAGAAACCGGTACACAAGGTCAAGAAGAAGAATCTAATGAAGATACAGGTGAAGCTAAATATGGTGGTGGATTAATGAGAGCTCAAGTAGGTGCAATTAATAAACCTGCACCAACTGGTTCACTTACTGCAGCAAATTCTTATAATACTCCTTTACAAATTAATAGAGCTGACATGGAGTACACAAAAAATGGTGTGTTAAATGATCTTGCTGATTTTTCTTTAGGTGTATTAGAGTTTCCACAAAGAGCTGCTATGTATGCAGGTACAGGATTATTTGGTGATAAAGCTAGATATGAAATGCCATCAGAAGCTATTTTAAGAAATTATCCACAAGCATCTCCTGCATTAACTTTTGCTGCAGATTTAATAAGTCCAGGTTTAGTAGCTGGTGTTGTAAAATCAGCTTCAAGAATAGGTGTTAAAACTATAGCTTCAGAGATTGCAAGACAAGCTGCTCAAGATGCTGCTAGGCATGTTGCAACAGAAGGTTTTAAAAAAGGAGCTAGTAACTTAGTACTTAATAAACAAATGGCTGAACAACTTTTAAAATCTTCAGGAAGAAAACTTACTGAAAGAAATTTTGCTATAGCTGAAAAAACTTATAGAGCAGCAGCTAATAAAGCTGTTGATTTACTTGTTAAAAAACCTATATTAAAAACACAACCAGCTAAACTTATTTCTAAAATAGATCCTTTAGCATTAAAAACTGCAAGTAAAACATCTGTAAAAGAAACATCAAAAATATTACCTGAAATGGTTGGTGAAAAAGTAACACAAGCTGCTAAATGGACTAATGAAAAAATTAGAAAATATGCACCTGTAGTAGCTGAAAAATTAGAAGATGCTGCAGACTTTACTAGAAAATATTCTCCAACAGTAGCTCCATTAAAAGCTCCTGTTTTAAAACAAGTATTAACTAGAACTCAAAAAGATGATAGTCCTGATTTAATGCAAAGTGTAGGTTTTGATAAAGATGCTAATCAAGATTTATATGCACATCCTAAGTATCCTGGTCAATTATTCTATCTTGATAAAAATATAAACAGATATATTAAAAGAAACCCATCTAAAGAAGATAATATAAAAATTATTAAAAATAAACCTGCTGCAGCACCTAGTGCAACAGTAGCACCTGTAGAAGAAAATTGGGATCAATATGAAGTAAAAAAATAAAAATAAAAAACTATGGCTGATATAACATTTAAAGTAGGTGATAAAACTTATAATATACCTGAAGATAAAGTGCCAGCTTTTAAACAGGCACATCCAAATGCTGTTGTAGCATCTGCAGCAATACCTGGTAAATCAGGAGTGGAATCTAAAATTAAAGATTGGACTAACCCTACTCAAGAAGAACTTGCTACTTTAGATCCTCAAGAAGCTGACTACTTAAAAAGAGTTCATGCTAACTATGGTATCCCTAGTTCTGCTCCTAAAAGTGGAGCTGAAGGAAGACTTGCTAAAGCTGCAGCTGCTAGTAGTGGTACAGGTGATGTTCCTTTATTAATAGAACCTTATGGGTATGGTAGTAATAAACTTCATCATTCAAAATATGATAAAGCTCAGTGGGAGAAATGGGCTGCAGAAACAGGGTTTAAACCTAAAGGAAGAACTGCTAAAGAACAAAACTTAGAATTTCAAAAATATTTATTAGAAGCTCCACAATTTAAAGATAAAGTAAGAGCTATTCATAAAGAATTAGGAATGCCTTATGCTGGTAAACCTGAAGATGCTTTTCTTGGTGAAAGATGGGATAAGATTATGGAAAAACTTACAGCTCCAGAAGAAGATAAAGTTATTCCTCCTGCTGCTGAAAAACCTAAAGATGCAGAAAGAAAACCTTTTCAACAAAATACTCCTTTTGCTTATGCTGAAAATGAAAATGCTCCTTGGTGGTTACAAGATATTATTAAAACAGCTGGTGCTGTAGGAGATAAAGCTAGACTTAAAAAGTATTTACCTTGGCAAGCTACAGCTCCTGTTTCTTTACCAGAGGCTACATTCTATGATCCTACAAGAGAGTTAGCTGCTAATGCTGAACAAGCAAATATTGCTAATCAAACTGCTGCTGCTTTTACTGACCCAAGACAACTAGCTGCTCAACAAGCTGCTACTCAAGGGCTTGCTGGTAAAAATGCGGCTGATATAATGGGAAGATATAATAACATGAATGTTACTTTAGCTAATCAATTATCTCAACAAAATACAGGTATTATGAATCAAGCTAATCAAAACAAAGCTAGTCTTGATACTCAATTGTTTGATAAATATACAGTAGCTAATCAACAGTTTGATAATTCTAAAGCACAAGCTAGACAGAATATAAGACAATCTTATATGGATGCTATTACTAATAGAGCTAACACAGCTAACTTAAATAGTTTATATCCTCAATATGCAGTAGATCCTTCTAGTGGTGGGTTTGCTTATTTTAGACCAGATCCTAATAAAATAGATCCTGCAACTAGATATGATCATTATGATGCATTATGGCAAAAAGCACAAAAATATTCTCCTAATCCAGATGTACAAGAAAAAATATTTAGAGCCATGTTAGGTAAAGGAGCAGCTGCAGATCCAGCTTCTGGAGCTTATGAAGGTTATAATAATAATCCACAAGCAGTAAGTTAAAAGCAAATAAACTTTAAAAGTGTATTACAACCTCAAATAAATTTTGTATATTTAAAACATAATATTTTACTATGGCAACCTACTTACAAGGAGTAACAGACTACATACCTCAGATACAACCATTCCGCCCAGATTATAACTTTTTGGGCAATGTTTTACAGACAAGACAAACTAAGTATGATGCTTCTAAGAAACAAATAAGTGAGTTATATGGCTCCCTATTGAATGGACCATTAAGTAAAGAGACTAATATAAAAAGAAGAGATGAGTTCTTTAAGGTAATTGATAATGATATTAAAAGAATATCAGGTTTAGATTTATCCTTACAACAAAATGTTGACCAAGCACAAAATGTATTTAAAGGTTTCTATGATGATAAGTACTTAGTAAGTGATATGGTTAAAACTAAAAACCATATGAATGAACTAGAGAAAGGTGAAAACTCTAAATACTGTTATGATCAAGATAAATGTGGTGGTACATATAATGAAACATCAATGAGGAAGCTTCAATATAAAATGGAAGAGTTTAAAGCTACTTCTGATGATGAAGCTTTAAATTTTGATATGGGTAGTTATGATGCTTACTATAACTGGCAAAAAGATGCTGCAAAAAATCTTAAAGATCAAGGTATGACTGTTACTCAAGATAGTGAGTCTGGTCATTATATTGTTAGAGACAAAAATGGTAAACTTGTAGAAAATGCTTTATATAATATGTTTGATCAAATTTATAGTAGTGACCCAAGAGTTGCTGCTAACTATGATACTAAAGCATATGTATTTAGAAAAGATTCAGTAAGAGGTTTAATGCCTCAATATAACAATGATGAAAAAGCTGCTGAAAAAGCTTTCATTGAACAAAACATGAACAATGGTATTAAAGCTTTAAATAAAGATTTAACTATTGTAAACAACAATCACAACCAATTAAAAGGTAGACAGATTGAACTTGAGCGTAAGCAAGGAGCTTTAACTAATAGAGAAAAACAAGAGTTAGAACTTATTAAACAAAGAAGAGAAGAAGTTGGGGTAACTAGAGATAATATACAATCTAAGTTAAACAATATTCAAACTAGTATGGATACTGGTGATATGAGATCTTTGATTAATAAATTTGATCAATCAAACTCTGCAGCATTCCAACATGAAGACTTAAGCAAGATGGCTAAGATAATGTCTATGCAAGGTGCAGAACATACTATAGTTAAAGAAACTGCTGCTTATGACTTAGCTCTTAAAAAAAATCTTGAAAAATATAAAAGTGATTTAAATATTTTTGAAAAAGTTATTCAAAATAATTTAGATAAAGATAAAGAATTATATAAAAGTCAAGTTGAAGCTGGTAAAAATGGTGCAACTGGAACAAGTAGTTCAAATTCAACTACAGAAATATTTCCAGGTGCTGTTGGATCAAATGTAGCTTTAAATTTAGTAGATCATCCTGAAGGAGTATACATGTTACAAGCTGTTGAAAATTCTGATCCTTATAAAAAAGCTAATGAAGGTTCTGTGGATCTTTTATATACAACTTTTAAAGCTGCTAAAAAAGCTGCTCTTGCTGATCCTACAACAGGTGCAGGAGCTATTGATTATTTAGATAAAACTTATGGTAAAGGTAAATGGCAAAATATGGATACAGCTGAACAAGTTAAAGCTGTTGTTAAAAATCAACCACTTGTTTATTTAAAAAGAGCACAAAATTATATAAAAGATAATCCAAATACTAGTTGGGGAAAAGATGTATTAAAAACTAATAGTGTTGCATTAGCACAAGTAGATATAGATACTGCTGCAGGTCTTGCTCAATTAACTAATTTTAAAAAAGGAATTAAAACTACTGCTGAAAAAGTAGCTAATTCAGGAGATCCTGATTTAGCATTAGCAAAACATTTAGTAAATCAGTATGGTGTTTTAGATCATGATGATAAACCAAATGCAAAGTTTATATCTGAATTTTTAAAAACAAGACCTAATGGTAGTAAAGGTGATATTGAAGATGCTTTTCAAAAAGCTAAGAGTCAGTTTTTATATGAGTACAATAGACAACCTAAAATTGGTTTTGACCAAATGATTGATATTACTAAGAATGAAGGTTCTGGTATGAAAAGTAGTAATTCATTACTTTTTAATAAAGTAGATGCTGCACAAAATTCTGATATAAATAAACAAATATCTAGCACATTAAGTCAAGCTTTTGCTAACCCAGGTAAATACAAAGCCTTAATAGGAGGTCTTGATGCAGAAAATTATACAAGCAATGAAGAAAGTGATCCAGGAGCTGATGCTTTTTTTAGACAGTTTCTTATGGACATAAATAATGCTAGCAGTAAAGATGCCAAAAGACCTATGTATAGTGTTGTTGTTAATGGAACAGCTGCTGATGATGCAACTCAAAGTGGTTTTACAATAAGACCTTCTCAAGCATATATTCAAGAGTATATGACTAAAAATGAAAAAAATCCAGGTTTAGTTAGTCCTGATATTCTTACAAAAGGTATATCATTATTCTATGATAATACTACTATTAAAACAGATATTACTAAAGCTTTAAAAGTTAAACCTATAGAAAAAATACTTTTAGAAAAAGGTTCTTATACAGTAAATAACTTTTTAGATACTTCTGGTAGAATAGAAGTTGATTATGATGCTGATACAAAGTTGACAACTATACAACCTTATTATATATCACATGATGGTGATAAAATTTTAAATCTTAAAGGTAATGCCTATATTGTTGATGATATTAAAGCTGTAGATGAAACAGTTAATATATACATTAATGGACTAGCAAATGGTCAAAAAACTAATGATCTAGTTGATGAAAGACAAAGATTAATAAATCAAAGTAAAAATAAATAAGATGGCAGAAGAATTAGCTAGTCAAGGTCAAGAACAAGAACAACTTGCTTCTCAAGAAAATGAATTAACTAAAGGAGCTCCTAATTTACAAGCTTTAAATAATTCTGCTGTTGATAGGATAAGACAAATTGAAGAGTCTTTAAATTTACCAGCTAGACCAAATAGTATTGATGCTTATAAAAATATAGCAGGTAATCCTATAACTGGATCTAATCCTTCAGCAAAAAATCCAAATAGTTCTGTTGACTTTTTTACAAGTATGGACAAAGCTTTATCTGCTATGCCTAAAAAGGAAAGTGATATTTATGGAGCAATGAGACCATTTAGTTATAATGGTGATACTGATGGAGCTAACTTTGAAAGATACCATTCTTCTGGTGACTTATATAATAAAATTGGCTTTTCTCCCTATAGAGATAATGAATCTTTATATAATGATAAGATGACATTTGGTGATGAGTTTGTAAGAGCTGCATCTCAATGGGATAACTTAGTAGGTACAGGTTTTAGATCCGGGATTAAGTCTTGGAGTACTTTATTTACTGATCCTTTAGCTCCAGATTTAGAAGGTGCTAGAGAAATGGAAAGAATAATGGCTGTTGGTTCATCTACAAAAGGTGGTATTGGTGGCTTTTTTGTAAATACTTTTTTAAACTCAGGATATACTATTGGTATTGGTGCAGATTTTTTAGCTGAGGAATTAGCTTTGATGGGATTAACTGCTGCTACTGGTGGACTAATGGGAGCAACTGGTGCTTCTATGATGGTAGGTAAAGGTTTGAATGCTGTTGAAAATGTTTTTCAAGGAGCTAAGGCTGCTTTTGCTGGGTCAAAAAGAATGGAGAATCTCCGTGCTATAAACAGTGTTCCTGAAATGAAAAGTCTTTGGACTAAAGTAAGTCAAGGAGCTAAAGGTGTTGTAAGAGAAACTGCTAATATTTTAAACCCTTTAGACCAAACTGTTGATGCATTAAGAGCTACTGACTATGCAAGTAACTATGCTAAGATGACCAAAACATTTGGAGCTTTTGCTGATGATATGTTAATGATGAAAGGAGCTGTTTCTGAAGCTAAGCTTGAAGGAGGAATGGTTAAGATTAATACTACAGAAGATCTTGTTGCAAAATATAGATCTGAAAATGGTAAAGATCCTGATGGAGCAGAGATGTTAAAGATAGAAGGTATTGCTAATGAAGAAGCTTATAGAACTGCTTTTTGGAACTTACCTGCAATTACTACTAGTAATAAATTAATGTATGCTACAATGCTTGCTCCTTTAAGAAGTGTTATGGGTAGAGAAGGTGCTGTTAAATTAGTAGATGACTACTTGTTTAATGGTAAAACATTCTCAGCTGTAGGTGAAGGATTTTTATCTAAAGGTAAAGCTGCATTACAATCTTTTACACAACCTAAATTTTATGGTCAGTTTGGTATGAACTATCTTAAAGCAAACTTTGCTGAAGGTATTCAAGAAAACTTACAAGAAGCTATATCTAGTGGAGCTGCTAAACATGCAATGCAATTATATACAGATCCTATTAGAGCAGGTTATGAAGGCTATATGCCTCACTTTATGAAAGGTCTTGATGAACAGTTTTCTGCACAAGGAGCTGAAACATTTGCTGGTGGTTTTGCAATGGGTATGTTTGCTCAACCTGTAATGGCTGCACCTTCTGTTGCTATAAGCAAGTTAGTTAAAGCTTGGGGTACTGAAAATTATGCTGCTGCTGAGAAATTAAATAAAGAATTTAAAGCTAGAAATGTAGAACAATTAAATAAACTTTATGATAATGCATTAATTAGATTAGCTCCTGATTTAGAGAACTCTATAAGAACAGGTAGATTATCTGATGATATGTATACAGCTGCCAGAAATGGTAAGAAGAAAGAAGCTATTGATGCTATAGAAAGTATTAAAGATAATAATATATTAACAGCTCTTCAAACAGGTAAGTTAGATATTATGATTAACAAAGTTGCTCAATATAAAAACTTAAGTAGACCTGAAGTTGTTGAAGCATTTGCTAAGTATGGTATTAAAGAACAAGATGTAGATAGTGCACTAGGTAAAATAGATGGCATTGTTGCAAGAGCTAAACAACTTAAAAAAGACTATGAAGATGTTGCTGAGAAATATCCTAATCCATTTAATCCTAATAAGTTTGTATTGGGAACTGCTGAAAGAAAAGCTGCAGAAAGTGCTTACAAAGCTTGGGAAACTGCTAAGTATAACTTAACATTTGCTAAAGCTACTTATGATTCTCACAGTAAAAGGATAGCTGATGTAGCTAATATTTTCTCAAATATTTCTAATGAATTAGCTAAATCTGATGCTCAAAACTTAATGACATTGCTTAGCCCTATAACAACAAAAAGTGAGATCTTAGCATTAAGACAAGAGCTTTCTGTTTTAGATGATAATGTTCCTGAACAAAAAAAGCTTAAAGCAGAAAAAACTAAACAGTTAGAAACATTAAATAATTTCTATGAAGCTGTTAAAGGTGTTACAGAAGCAAAGACTCCTGAAGAAAAAGAAGCTAAAGATCAGATAGCTAAAAAAGCTTTTATGGAGCATGTTAAATTCTTAGCTAAGAAGAATGATCATATTGTATTTAATGAAAACATAGAACAAGCTTATAATGTAATTAAAGATCACATGAGTCTTAAGGATGACATGAAAGGTCTTGCTGAAAGTATTAATGTATTAATGGCTCCTCAGAACTTCTTTAAGTTACATGCTAGATTAAATGATGCTTATTCTAAAATCCTTGACAATAAACAAGAATCTATTGAAGAGAACCAAAAGTTGATTAATAGATTGAATAGTATTAATGGTGTATTAAACTTAGTTGCTAAAGAGTCTGGGTTAAATATTCCTAATGAAGTAATTTCAGCTTATGTTGATGCTTTAGATAGTGATGCAGAGATGCCAATACCTACATACTTTTTAGATCCTCAAGGTAATAAAGTAACTGAAGGTCCTCAATTTGATATTGCTTTAAAATTATTCAGCAACTTTACAGCTATTGCTGCTAAAGAAAAAGAAGATGAGCTTAAAAATAGACCAGTAAAGACATTACAAAGTACTATTAATGACATAATATCTAACAAAGATTTTATTAAACTATCTGAAGATGGTTCACATTATGTAAATACTAAAACTGGTAAAAAGTATGAGAGGGTTACTAACTACATTGCTGATGAAAAATCTAAGAATGACTTTAAAGATGGTATTGAAAAAGGTGAAGACATAGAAGATTACAAACAAAGATTAATTGGATTAAACTATAAAGGAAAACCTTTAACAAAAAAGCTTACAACAGCTTCTTCTCAGATTATTGGTACAAAAATAGATGTTCTAGTAAGAGACTTCTTTAGTGGAGAACTTAAAGATTTATCAACATATGATGTATCTTCTTTAGAAGAGGTTCAAGCTTTTGTAAAAGAGTTAGAACAAATTAAAGAAAAAATGGATGCTAGAGGTGAAAAAGTTCTAGCAAATGATATTCTATTATATGATGATAACTTAGGTGTTGCTGGTACTGTAGATTTACTTACCTATACTGAGAGTGGTGATATCCGTATATATGATATGAAATCCATGAGAGGTAATCAGTTTACTAATGTTTATTTTAGTGGTATAAATGAAGGAAAAACAGTATATGATAATATTTTTGAAGAAGGTAAAGATTCTAATAAAGTAAAGCACCAAAAACAATTATCATTATATAGAATTTTATTAAATAATACTCACAACATAAGAGCAAAAACTCTTGCTGTAATGCCTATTGAAGTAATATATCAACCAGGTGATGTTGTAACTAGTGAATTAAATCTATTACCTGGAGTAAGAGTAACTCCTTTAGATCAAATTAAAGATGCTAGATTACTTCCTTTAAGAGATCAAGGTGAAAAAATAATTTCTTCATTAAGTCCTACAAGAAAAGAAGCACCAAAGACTGAAGAAGAAGCTAAAGAACAAGCTATTGAAGCTGAGACTAAAAGATTGTTAATGCAACCTAGAGAGAGTCTTACTCCTGCTGAAGAAAAAGCTTTAAGATTTGGATTGCCGGGCTCTTCTACTTTACAGACTAGAAAAGAATTTATTGAAAAAAAGATAGGCTTGTTAGAGAAAAAAGCTGAAGCTTTAGGTTTAGATGCTATTGAGATTAGTGATACTCTTGCTTACTTAGATGGTATATTAGATACAAGTACTGAAAGTATTCAAAACAATCTTAAAAATATAGATGATCAGATTAAAAGTTTAAATAATATTATTAAGTCTAAAAGCTCTAAGAAAACTGCAAAAGGTGTTAAAGTTCAAGAGAAGATAGCTGAACTTAAAGCTGCCCGTACAGCAGAGTTTCAGTTATTAAATGCTATTACAGATAGAGTAAAAGAACTTGAAGAAGATTTATCTGATGTTGAAGCTGTACAACAAGACTTACAAAAACAAGCTCAATACTATTCTTCATTGATTAGTGACCCTACTCTTACTACTTATACAAGAGATGAGTTAATTACTAGAAGAGATAAGATAAACTCTAAGATAAATACTATAGGTAAATTACTTATAGCTGTTAGAAAAGCTATTGCTGATTCAATAAGATATATTAAAGAACATGTTAGTTTGTTATTTCAAACTGATAAAAATCTTAAGACTTTTATATCAGATAATGAGTATGAAAATTTTCAATATCCTACAATAAAAAATAAGATTGAGAGTCTTCAAAATGAAGTATTAAATAACATAAACTCAGCTGAATTTCTTGAAGTAGTAAAAACTAAAGAGGAAGAAAGACAAGCTCAATTGCTAGCTGCTTTATTAAGATATCAAGATCAAGTAAGATACTTAAGTGAACTAATTGATAACTATAAAGAAAATAATCTTCCATCACCAAAAGGTATTAGGTATAGCACTGCAACTCCAATGACTCTTAATGCTAAAGAAGTTGTTGCTAGTAAACAAAAAGAATATCCTGTTACTATCAGTAGAAAGAATGCTAGAATTCAATCAAGAATTAAAGAAGCTAAACTTGCAGCTAGAGATGTTGCTGAAGTTGAGACAGTTACAGTTCCAACAGGAGAAGTAGTTGTTTCAAAATTAGGGCCAACAAAAGTAACTAGTCAACAGTTAAATGAGAATTTAAATTTAAAAAGTTTAAAGGTTGCTCAAACTAATAAATTTGAAGTTATTTATGATAATATTCAGTATAAAATTGAGAAAGTTGGAACAAATTCAGTAACTTTGAAAAGTGCCCTTGGTGCAAAGGTAACAATAAATGAAGATAATCTAGTTAGAGATCTTAGAATTGTACAACCAGGTATTGAGGAATCAACTGTAGAGGAAAATGAAATTATTAAAGCTAATGAGAAACTTGTTTCTGAAGAGCCTAAAGAGTTTAAAAAGACTAAAACTGCAGATAAAGAAGATTATGAAAAAAGATTAAAAACAGGAGAAGAGACTTTTATAAAAAACCTTTGTTAATATGGTATGTGATTTAAGTAAAAATAATTTAAAAGAGAATCTTGAAAATTATGTAAACCTTTTAATTGAAGGTCAACTTTTAAATGAGGAAAAGTTTAATTATAAAGATATAATTAGTACTATTCAGAAGAAAGTAGCAGGTGCAAAAAATGACATTCAACAATCATTGGGTATTGCTTATCATGTGCCTCAAATTATCTTTGATACAATAAGAAATAATCCTGAGTTTAATGAAAATGAACTTGTAGAAAGAGGTTATGATTCAACCCAGTTAATTAAAGATATAAATACTTTAAAGAAAGCTGAAGATAAAATGGCTGCTATTGCTACTTTATTAGGTATAGAGAATACAAGTATTGAAGAAATAGAAAAAGTAATAGCTCAGCAAGCTACAAATCCAGATAAGATTTATTTTAAAGTAGAAGGTTCAGAAGAGCTTGCAATAGATAATATTTTATCTGTTGATGGATATAATTTAACAGCTCAACAAACAGCAGAAGAAAAAAAAATAAATGGTAAAACTATCTCTAGTAGAACAGCAAGAGATGCAGATAAAGCATTTTACCAAGATGGTTTAGCTAAAATCTTATTAGCTAGAACAAGTGCTGACCAAGATTTTACAGAACTTGAATATGATGGCCATAAAGGCTTCAGAGGAAAGATCTTATATGAAAAAAACATTCAAGGAAAAAAAAGAGCTGGTAGAGAAGACTGGTTACCTAGAAATGTAGTTATGCTTGTTTTAACTGATAATCAAGGTAATATTATGTACTTTGATGAAAATCATAAAATTGCTAATGTTAATACAGGTAAACCTATTTACTTTGCATTAAAAACAGTAAGTGTTACTAATACTAAAAACATTAAAGCTAGTCTAGCTTCTAAATTTAAAAACATAACTCCTGAACAAGAGCAAGAAATTAATGAAAAAGTTAAAAAAGATGCTGAAGCTCTTAATAAACTTAAAAAGAAATTAGAAGATACAGAATCAGTTTTAGTTAACTTAACTGGAGGGTCAGTTGGAGTTGCTCAAAAATTAGATATTTTAACAGAGAAAGAACAAAAAGAAGGAGGAGCTACCTTATCAGAATTTAATCAAGATTCTTTTGACCCAAATATAGTATTTGTTAGAGAGGTATTAAAAGGTGTTACAAGAACTTTACCAGCAGTTAAGTTTTATACTGCAGAAAATTTAATAACATTAAAGAATTCAACAACTCTTGGTAATCAGGATCCTGAACTAATGGATCATCTTATAACTGTTCTTACTGAAGATATTGGATTAACTGATGTAGAAAAAGAACAATATGTTAGTCAGTTTATAAATCTTTATAGAGATGCTGCTGAATCTGATGCAAAACTTTTACCTTATGTTATTGGTATAAAAACTGATAATAATAAAAAGCTTTATATTAATCTTAATAATGTAAGTGTGCCTTTAGAAAATAAAGAGGTATCTAAGCAAATGCTTAAAGACTTCTTTACTAATAGTGTATATATTCATTTTAATAATAAACTTTATACAAAACAACAATACACTAAATACACTATTGAAGATACAGCTATTGGGTATAAGATAGTTTCTAAAAATGAATTAGCTTATAAACCATTTATATTCAGCAAGTTTACACCTAGAGTTGTAAGAGATAAGAATACAGGTTTACCAATGGTTGTAAATGGTTATTTAAACTTTGAATCTGAGTTAACTCAAGCTGAAGTTAAACAACAAGTTGTTGAAACTAGAAATAATACTGTAGCTCAAAATATACCAATAACCAATACTGAAGCAGAAGAAGACTTGGATGATTTAAAATCTTCTAAGTTAATACAAAACTCTGCTACAGCTGAACAAGATGCTAGAGCTGAAAACTGGTGGAGAAATGAATCAGCATTGGCTAAAGAAGTGGATAGTGCTGGAAAACCTCTTTTTAGTCTATCCCTATTAAGAAATGTTGTAAACTCTGATGCATGGGCAAATTTTAGTAATTCAACTATTACTTTATTTAAAGGAGCTAGTTTTACTCAAGTTTATCATGAGGCTTGGCATGCTTTTAGTCAAGTGTATTTAACTAAAGATGAAAGAACTGAGTTGTTATACAAACCTGTATCAAAACTTCCAGGCAGTTTTAATGTTGTTAAGAAATTTGTAGAACCAGGTGGTGGTGTTTCTTATAGAATGGTTACTTTAAACTTTAAAGATCTTGATGTAAACAAGAAACAAGATAGATTATTAATAGAAGAATTTATAGCTGAAGAGTTTAGAAAGTATGCTATGAATAATGGTAAGTTTAAAACTGACTCTAAAGCAAAGACTGCCTTAGGTAGAATCTTTGATAGAATATGGAAGGCTTTAAAAGCTCTAGTAGGAAATTCTGATGTATACTCTAACACAAGTTCAGAAGGTGTTTTAGGTGATATGTTTAATGCTTTATATTCAGCTAAGTCTCCTAAAGACTTATTACCATATTCAGCTAATCTAAAAAATGCTGAGTTTGGTTCATTAAATAGTGGAGGTATTGTAACAGACAATGCTGAAAATGATTTAAGTGTATCTGAAGCTTTACTATTAACTAGAACTATAGATGGTATATTATCAGAATATGTAAATGAACAAGTAGGAAAAGGTCACTTTAGTGCAGTAACAAAAGTATTTTCAAGTAGAAAGTCACTTACTAATATTTATAATAGAGCAAAGAATAGACTTAATGATAAAATAATTCAGTTAACAGATGAGAGATCTAAGCTTGCACCTACTGATGAACAAGCATTAACTATCATTAATGATAAGATTAACTTATTAACAAGAGCTGTTAGAGATGAAGTATTTGGAGATATTGGTAAAGCCTTAGCTGGTCAAACTGCTAATGTTTCAGTTGTTTCTTTTCATAAAAACAACAGTACATTTAAAGATTTATTATCTACATTCAAACCTATAGTAGATGAAAAAGATAGTGATGACTATGAAGAGACCAGTGACACTGCTCAACAAGAGTTAGCTACAAGTCTTGATGCTTCTAGTAATGATGTTGCTTCAGAAAAATTAGCTGATGACTTAGTATTATATGTAATAAAAAGTTTAAATAAACAAACTAAAGATGGAGAGCCTGAACTAAATGAATTAGGTTTTCCTGAACCAATTGAGTTTTTACCTTTCTGGAGAGTTTTAATGGATAAAGCTTCTGGTGAAACTTCACCATTAGGTTTATATAACAACCTTAAAAATGCATCAAAAGTATCTCCTTTGTTTACACAATTGTTAGGTAAGATATACTCGCAACAAACAGAAGAAGGTGAATTACTTTCTCCATCTGACTCATTAACCAAAATGTTTAAAGAAGGTAGTGACATTGGAGCTTTGTGGATGAAGTTTGTACAGTCTACAAACTTACATAAAGTTGATATAGTTTCTACTGTTGTTCAAGAATATTCTAATAAACCAACTGATATAAGAGTTGGTAAAACAACTGCAGATTATTTAGGAATTGTAAATACTGATTGGCCTTTAGCTTTTCAACAAAAAGAAATTGATAGTTTTACATATAAAAAAGATCAACTTAACTATATAGATTTAGAAGCTGTAGTTAATAGATATCTTATTAAAGGTGTAAACAATGAAAATAAAAATGTTTACAGTGTTTCAAAAGAAAACTATATTCCTTTCTTAAATAGTATTGGCTTATTCTTATCTGACATGTCAGAAATTAAAGATAGTCTTGTACCTAATGATATAGATTTTATTGCAGATGCTATTGGACAAACTCAAGATAGTAATGATTTAGCTACAAAAGACAAGGATAAAGTAAATATTGATAACATTATTGTTTATTTAGGTAAAGCTAGAACATTAAGCAATGGTACAAAACTTCCTGCAAATGCTTTTGCTGTAAACAAGTTAGCTGAAACAGAAGCTTCTTATTCTACTGAATATGCAAACTCTATGAGATTTAATGCTGCTAAAAAGTTAAAGTCTTTATTTGCACTTAATAGTACTGATACTCAAAAAATAAATGGTCTTAAGAAAGCTAATAAACAAGGAGATTTATATTCAGATAATCCTGAACTTGTTCACATGAACTTTCTTAATCCTAGAAGTAATCCTTTGACAAAAGGTTCAATCATACTAAAATCTTTATTTTCTAGTGTTACTGGTATTAAGATTAAAGATAATGATATTAACTACCGTGATCTTAGTGGTATTAGTTACATAGATGAAACTTATGCTAGTGATGGTGTTACAAGTGCTAAGATGGGCTTTTTAGATAAAGTGTTATCTGTATTTATTTCTACTCTTGGTGGAGGTTACATGGATGGAATTCAAGCTGGTGATAAAAGTTCAAACTTTGGAGTTAAGCTTAATGTTATTGATACCTATAATGAAAAAATAAACAAAGGTTTATATGTAGACACTGTAGCTTTTATGAAAGATGCTTCAGGTAGATCTATAATGGGATATAACCCAATGCAAAAAATATTAGATATGTTGTATCCTAAATTAGAGGGTGAGATAAGAAGAATTGCAATGGTTAAAGCTGATCCTGAATACTATAACAATATTACAGGATTTGAAAGAGGTACTGAATTTGATATTTTTGATGAGATACTTGATGGTTCTCCTGGTCTTAAAGAGGCTTTAAAGTCTGAAGAACTATTTGAAAGTTTAAATAAAGTAGGTGATTTATATATTGTATTAAATGATAATCCTGCATTAAAAAAACAACTTAATGATAATATTATTAAATTCTTTGATAAACTAGAAGAGAGTTATAATAAAGATTTATTTGATCCAATTTTTGGAGTTGATCAACCTTTACCTGCAATATTAAAAGAACTTATATTAAAAGACTTAGTTAATAATACTAAAGAAAAAAATAATATTTATGGGGCTACTCCTGAAGATGTAGATTTAAATATTAAAAAAGCAGCTATAAAGTCTTATATGTTTAATAACTTTATACATAAGACTGAAACTACTTTATTATTACAAGGAGATGGCTTCCAATTTGATCATACTAAAGATGATATGACTAAGAGAGGTCCTGGTTCTCAATCTGGTGGTACTATATTTCCTGTTGATGTATTGACTAAGATCTTTATTGATGCTAAAGTAGGAAGACCTTATGAACAAAAACTTATAGCTGATAAGATTATTGCAGAAAAAGAAGTAAGAACTTATGGGCCTACTCTTAATTCAGCAATTATACAAGAAAGTGAAGTTACTTCAGTTTACTTTAATATGTACAGAGATTTATTTAAAAGAGACTATATAGATAAAGGATTAACTGATGAAGATGAAATTAATGCAGCTTTATATGGTGTAGATCCTGACACAGGTGAGATAGGTAATGCTGAAGTTGATGCAGAAGGTAATTACAGTAATGTATTTAAAGGAGGTAAAATGAAAGCCTTTATTAACATTCAAGATGCGGATGGTCAAGCTTTAATTACTTTTGATACTTATAGAATACTTAGACAAGCTGAAGGTAATTGGTCAAATGAACAAGAAGCTTTGTACTTTAAAGTTATAAATGGAGAAACAATTACTGCTACTGAGTTAACTAACATGTTTCCTGTATATAAATTACAATACGATGGACCACTTGCTACAGAAGTTGGTAGATTTCCTATACAAGCTTTTCATAAGTATTCATTATTCCCATTAATACCAAGTGTTATTAAAGACTTCCCTGCTAATGATGTACATAAAGCAATGATTTCTCAAAACATTGACTATATTACATTTACATCTGGTTCTAAAAGATCATCTATTAAGTCTAGTCCTGAAAGTAAGGGAGATTCTATATATGAAGGAGATACAAGTAATCTTAAAGCTGACTTTACTTTTACACCTAATACTATTTATATTGCTTACTTAAAGAACCAAACCTCAGTTAATACTTACTTTAAACAACAATCTACATTCTCTACTCAGTTACGTAAGTTAATAACTAGTTTATTGTATGCTTATGGTGTACCAACAGATTATATTAAAGCTAATAACTTTAACAGTCCTGAAGAGGCACAAACAGCTTGGGATAAAGTTAAATACAAAAGACTTGAAAGTAAATTTCATGATTATAGTGAAGAATTCAAGGAGAGTATTGATGATTATGTAAAGTTTAAGAAAGAAGAATTACTTGAAGAACTAGGCTGGACAGAAGATGATTTATATGCTGAAAAAGTAGATGATGCAAAAATTAAATCAATGCTTGTAGTTTTAAATAAAGAATTTAAAAGACAAGGCTTTAGTGCACATGAAAGAGAATTATTAGAATCATCATCTAATATTGACAAGTTAGACTTAAGTGTTAGTCCTTTAGCAGCTAGATTTGAAAGAATGATTATGGCTATGGTTAATAACAGATTAGTTAAGACCAAGTTAAAAGGTGAACCTTTAGTTGAGGTATCATCAGCTTTCATGCAAAATACTAAACTTAGAAATGCTACTGCAGAAGAAAAAGCTAAATATAAAGATGATTTTGCAACTAATGGTTTAAAACCTTATGCTGTTGATGGTATAAATAACAGTATAGGCTTTATGTTCAAAAGAGCCTTAGGTAAGATGGATGAAAATTTATTTCAAACTGATTACTTTATTCTTAATGAAGCTGGTGAATATGTAAATTCAGGACAGCCTATTGCTATATATAAAGATGAAGATCAAGAAGAACTTGACTTTGATGCTAGTTTCATTAGATTAAATGAAATGCTTAGAGTTGATGCCTGGAGAGCTAATGATGAGAATAATAAAAAGTTAAGACTTACAGGTGTAAGGATTCCAGTACAAGGTCATAACTCTATGGAGTTTGGTGAAGTAGCTGAGTTCTTAAGACCAGAGGCTGGACCAATTATCATTATTCCTGCTGAGATTGTAGCTAAATCAGGTACTGACTTTGACGTTGATAAGATGACTACCTACATGCCATTTCTTACTAGAAGTGGTAAGTTAATGAGGAAGTATGATAAAGAAGGAATTGAAGCAGAAAGAAAAGAGTTAGAACAAAAGTTTGAAGATTTAAAAATTACTAAAGGAGCTATTGAAATACTTAAAAATAAAAAACAAGCTCAATGGTTAGATATTAATCTTAAACTTAATGACTTTAGAAAAGCTGTTAGCATAAGAGCTAGAGGTTTAAATATTGATGCTGATTTATTAAATTCACTTACAAGTTCTAAAAGTAAAGAGATCATAAAAATTATGAGTGATCCAAATGTAGAAAATCTTGTAAAAGAATTCTTTCCTAAAGCTAGTCTTATTTACAACTACTCAATAAAAGGAATTACTTTAGAAGATGTTGATGCTGTTGATGGAGCTTTAAGATCATTATATAAAAATAAATCTGAACTTAGTAAAGTATATACTGAACTTTCTGATCTTAATGATAATGAAAATAACTTAGGAGGTGGTCTTCAAAATAAACTAATTCAAGATATGGTTAATATTCTTGAGTTACCTGAACTAGCTGCTTCATTAATGTCTCCAAATGATACTAACTTAGTTAAGCCTTATGCTGATAAGATAAAAGGTTATATACAAGAAGCTGATAATGAGACTGACTTTACCAAATCTCTAATGACTGGTAAGAAAATGTACAAGAAAGGAATTAGTCCTACAAAAATTTATACTGAAACTTATAACATTAAAAAACATCAAGAAAACTTTAGTAGTAAAGACTCATTAGGTATTGCTGCTGTAGATAACTACATCAATAACTTGCTTAATATGGCAGGAGCTAAGATGCAAAAATCTGTAAATGTTACAGCAAAAGTAGCTGAAACTAAAAGATCTTTCAATAAAAAAACAAATAAATGGGATACAAAAACTGTATGGTCTAATCAAGTTGTAGAAATTCCTTTAGATTTAAATCTTGCTCATAACAAACTTGATGGTGCTATATCCTTATCTCACATCATGGATAAAGAAGGTAAGAATTCTATTGCTGATATTATCAATCAGATGATGAATGGTTTTGTGGATGCTGGTAAAGATGCTTGGGTTGCTTACTTACAAGGTAATCCTGAAGTTGTACCTAAGTTCTTATTCTTATTAGAGGCTGGTGTTCCTATTGAAACTATAGCATACTTTGTATCTAATCCAATGACTAGACAGTATGTTAAAGACAAAGCTAAGGCTAAAGCTACTTTATCAAAGTTGTTTAATTTTGGTACTCAGTATGATGTAGCTCCTAATATGTTAAAGACTATTTCAGAATATTTACCAGAAGCTGAAGCTGAAATTCTCTCTAAAAATGGTTATAAGGACTTACCAAAAGATAGTATTTATAATATTACAACAGCTTTAAACTATTTTAAGAAACCTGAAACTTTCACTAAAGAAACTCTTGAAGGATTAGTAAAATCAAAGTTAAACTATAAAGACCCTAATCAAATAGCTGCATTCTTAGAGTACTTGTATGTAGAAAAAATTATTGAGGATTATGATGCAATGAAAAAAGCAATGAATCCTGATACTAAACCTAGTGGTGATCAATACTCAGCTCAAGCAAAAATTGAAGAAGTTGCTGGTCTTGCAAATACACCAACTTTAGATCCTGGTCCAATACAAAAACTATCTACAGATAGTATTATATCTCCATATTTTATACAAGATTTTGCTAGAAGATTGTTTAGTAGATTATTTAAGTTAAGAGATGATGCTCAGTTAAATAACTTTCTTATTAAAACTTTTAAAAATAGAACTGCTATGTCTCAAGCAAAAAAAGCTACAGGATATGACAGTGAAACTTATATTACCAAGTTTAAAAACTTTATTTCTCAGTACATTTTTGCTAATGAGTTAAGAGTTTATAAATCTGGAGATACTGAATATAAAAATGAAGTTATTAATCCTAAGTTTTTAGAACAACTTAATCAGGATTTTGATGCTGGTTTATACTTAGCTACTAGTACTGATGAAAACTCTTATAAGAATAGAGGTTTAACTCCTATTAATGGTAAAGCATTTCCAAGATTAGTAAAAATGGGGAAAGATCAACAAATGTATTTTGTACCTAATGAAAAACTAAGAACTGATTTTATTGAGTTTGGGTTAGAGAGAGAATACTTAAGAAAGAGAACTACTCTTGCTGATGTTATTGATACAAATGAGTTTCTTACCAGAAGAAAAAGATTAAAAGATTCAGGTTCTTTAGAGTATAAACAAACAGATGAAGAAACTAATGAAGAATATGTTAATAGATTAAATAATCTTACCTATGAAGATATGTTAGCTAATAAAGCTTTAACTAACACTTACAACATATGGCAGTTATTTAGATCTGGAGACAATACTATAGCTAGAGAGTTGATGGATATCATTACAAACTATCCTGAGATGAGTGATCTTACTAAATACTCTATGTTAAAACAGTTTATGCCTCAAGGTATACCTAACATAGCTGCTTATAGAGATGTGTTAAACTTCCAATTAAAAAATTATGAGAATCTTGATGAAGGTTTAATTAGTGAATATTATACCCAATGGAATAATTTATCTAATGTTGGTGAACCTAAATTAACTAGTAAAAAATACAGTGATGGTAAAGCTAATGCTTACATAAGTAAGTTTTTTGAGAATCTTCCTATCTATGCTTTCTTACAATCAGGTATGGATTCAAGTAAGTTCTCTTTATCTAGTATGATGCCTTATGAAAAGTATCAAGAAATAATGGAAAAAGCTTCTGAGAAGTTTCTTAAAAAGATTGAAACAACTGATCCTGATACAATTTTTGGTGGTTTAAAGAAACTGTTTGAAATGGAGAATAGTGCATCTCAAGGAAAATTAAGAAACAGAGGAGCTAATTTAAAAGTTGATATTTCTAACTTACCTGATGCTGAAAATAATATATATGAACAACCATTCATTAAGCCAGTAACAGGAGATACTGAAATTCCTACAGGAATATTTAATATAACTAGTACTTATGTTCAGAATGGTAGAGAGTATCCAGTTACTAAGGATAGGGTTGAAAAATTAATAAAAGCAAACCCTAATGTTATATTCTTACTTTCTCCAGCTGATTTACACAAATCTACTAATGAGTTAACTCCTGAAGAAATTAAAGCTGCTCAACAAAATATTGATATTGCTATTGACAGAATATTAAGTCAAGGTAATGATGTAGTAATATTTGCTGAAGGCTTTGGAAATTCTCCTAAGAACTTCTACAGTAATAATATTAATATGAGTTCTACTCCTATCAGTAAGGGTATAGTAACTGAAAAAATTACAGATATGCCTATTGAAGTTGGTAGATTTGTTTTTAATAATAACATAACCTATATTGTTACTCAAAAAAATAATAATGGTACATGGCAAGTTTATAATCCTAATGCTGAAGGAGTTAACTCTAAAAAATCTTTTTCTGAAGCTAATTTGATAGCTGGTATTAACAAAGCTATTAAAGTTACTTATAAGGATACAGATTACTTAGTAACTCCAAAAGATACTATTATCTCATTAAAAAGTAATACTAAAATGAAATGGGCTGATAATAATGGTGATAGAAAAGCTATACTAAAATTAAAGGATAGTAAATCTATAACTACTCAACAATCTGCTGATGAAAAAGAAGTTGATAGACTTAGAGCAAAAGAAAAAGCAGAGTATGCTGCTCTAGCTAATCCATCAGATCAAGAAAAGAGAAAAGAGATTTATCTTAAGTATGATAAACTACTTACTCCTTTAATGAAAAAGATTGATGCTACTCAACCATCTACTAGTGTTAAAAACTTTGGTAAGAAAAACTTATTTACAGTAAAACCTATTAGACAGCCAGATATGCTAAAAGCACCTGCTAAAGCAAGTGTTTCTACTAAATATATTGGATATGGTGAAGGTAGTACAGGTAGATATAGAAATGAGATTGGAACTCAATATGCAAATATTGGAACTTATACTAAAGATGATATAGTCTTTGTATCAATAAATGGGAGAGGAAAACTAACTCCTAATAATCTTAAAGCTACTGTTTCTGAAGTGAAGAAGGCATTAAATGCTGGAGCTACCATACTTACTGATAATGCAACCTATGTTGAAAGTTCTGATTATAATATAGGAGAAAAGAAACTATCAGAATATTTAAAAACAGTTGCTAATTATAGTGAGCAAACTGTTGACGGACAAGTAATAGGCGTATGGGATAGTAAAACTACTCAACCATCTACTGAAGTATTAGACTTTAAAACTATACCTGACTTTACTTTAGATAGAAAGAGAGAAATTTTAACTAACTTAGCATCCAAGCATAAAGTAACTGAAAAAGAAGCTTATGCTTATATTAATGAAGCTTTGAATGATAAAACTAAGAACCCTGTTACTATAATTAATAAACTAAAAGAATGTTACTAATATGAGCTGTGTAAATCCTAATGATTCTTTATTTAAGATTTTACTTAAAAAAGTTAAAAATCCTTTATTAGCTGAGATTGAGTTTGATAAACAGTCTGAAGGTGAACCTGTAAATAAAGCTGAGGCTTCTTATGATAAAGCTCTTATTAAAAATGCTGGCAATGATGTATCTAAAATATTTGAAAACTACCTTGCTCAATTTGGTATCACTGTAAAAGATATCAATGAGGTAAAAGATAAGTTAAATATTGATGAAGTAGGTTATGCTGATATTCTATCTAAGATTGCCTTTGTTAAAGACAGGAAAAACTTGCCAGAAATAGCTGGTGAATTCATTGCTTACATGATGAAACATAATGGTCTTGTAAAAGACATTATATTAGACTTTGCAAAGAATGATGCTAAACTAAAGATAAAAAAGAGTGCTATATACTATGTAGCATCAGGTCTAGGTAAAAGTGTTTTGGCTAAAAAAAATCCTAACAAGTTTGTTGATATGGATGATTTACTATTTAAAGCTGTTAAGAATATAACAGGTTTAGATATGAATACTAAGGATGCATCTATGGAGCTTAATAAAAGTGAAGATGTTGGTAAAGAGCTTGTAAAGTTAATAAATGAAGTAAGTGATACTAAAATTATATTAAGTCCTTTAAATGAGGCTAAAATTAAAAACTTAGGTTTAACTTATAAGAAATTCTTTGTTCCTAGTGCAGCAAATATACCTAATATAATAAAAGGTATATCTGAAAGAGATACTAATCCTTATGATATTGATGAAGAGTTATATAATGAGTTGTATGTAAATAGAGTATCTAAGAATAAAAATGTTTTTGAAGTTAATAACTATATTGAGAATGAGTTTGAAAATTTAAGTACTGATAGTCAAAACTTAGAAGACTTTTTAGATAGAGGTGATTATGTTACTACTAATAACTATAGTGATTTATTAAAAGATCAAGACTACTTTAAAAGAATAGGTATTCTAATTGCTAATGAACTACAAGGTAGATATGATATTTCAAATGATAAGTCATTAGTAAGTAAAATCAAGAAGATTATTAGTAAGTTCTTTGGGTTATTTAAGAAATCTGATGTTACTACTATTAATAAAAACATTGGTATTATTGTAGACAATGTAGTTAAGCAAAATAAAAACTTTATTACAGCAAGTATATATAAACCAGGAGCTGAAGGTAAGATTACTAAACCTGTATCCATTAAACAAGCTTTGTTAAAAGATGAGTTTGGTAAAAAAATTATATATAAACTTTCACAAAAAGGTTTTATTCTTACAGGATCTACAGCTTTATCTGAACAAGGTACTATATTAAGACCAAATGAAAACCCTTTACATGATATTGATTGGGTAAGTCCTTTCTCTAGAGAAGAAACAGATAAAATTTTTAAAGAAGTATACCCTGATGCTATTTTTGTAAGAGACATTCAAGATGTAAAAGAAGGATATACTACTGATAGTTATTTAATAGCTCCAGAAGGTTATGAAATTAAAGATTATAAGGCCAAAAAATATGGTGATAAAATTGTTATAGATTCTTATAGTGTTGTAGATAAAAAAAGTGATCAAACTGTAGGTACTTATGCTTTAGAGTTTGATGAGGTTAAGAATAAAATGGTTGAAAAGGAAAATGGTGTAACTGGTAAAGTTATTGACTTTTTTAGCTATGAAGATTACCAAAAATCAAATAAGAATGAAGCTTTTGATTTTGTTACTTCTGATAAAGTTTCTATTAAATTAGCTAATTGGAAAGATATCTTTGCTGCTAAGTTAAAATTTGCAAGATATAAAGACATATGGGATTATAACAGGTTTGTACCTAATGAGAATATTCAAGAGATAGATGAGGAAATAAATGATTATATTACTAAAAAAGTTATTAAAAACTTTGGAATAGCAATTCCTGGTAAAGATAGTGAGCCTCTTGTTCCTAAAGCAGAAACTGATAAGTTTAATAATGCTGTTATGATGAACAATAATATATTACCATCTGAGTTTTTTACAGGTATAAATGATGTTCATAATTGGAAACTTAATAAGAAAAATCTATATAATTTAGTAGATAAAGACACTAAAGAAATATACTTAAGAGATGTAAACCTTAAAACAGGTTATATGGAAGAAGGAGATGTTATAGTTACACCTATCAATGTTGCTGAACAAGCTGAGACAATAGATTCTGTAAACAATAGTATAGAAAAATATAGACTTGATGAAATTTTAGCTGAAAAAGGTTATGATGCAAATGATATTATTAGTAATTTAGAGGCTGCAACAACCCAAGAAGAATTAAATAAGATTATTAACAAATTATTAAAACTGATATGCTAGCCTGCCCAATTGAATCAAGTGATGAGTGGAAAAAGACATTAGCTGATGCTAATGGTGATAGAGATGCTGCACTTATAGAATGGAGAAAACCTGATGGTTTTGGTTCAAAAGATGAGTTTAACTTAGAAGTTGATGGAGAAACTTTTGAAACAGAAAGACCTGGGCCAACAGAACCTTTAGAGCCTGAAGTAAAACCTGATAAGTTTTCTAAATTAATAGATGATATTAAAGTATATCTTACTACACAATACACTATCTTAACTAAAAAGAAGATTGCTGATCAACCTGAAAAGCAAGCTAGATTACAAAAGGTTATTGATGACTTTGCAGCTCTTGAAGGAGTTGAGTCTATAACAATGTTTATTGATGATGCTTATAGAAAATCTCAACTTGCTAAAGATAGATTTGCTAAGGTTATTGCTAATGAAAAAAACTTAACAAGTAGAGAATTAATGCAAGAGTTATCTGCTATTAATGAATTTGCTAATGGTTATTCTATTCTTGATGAGATTAATAAACAAGATATTTTTGATTTCTTTAGTGAAAAGGTAGATCCTTCTATTCCAGAAGCACTACTTACTCCTGCTCAAAAACTTACAAGAGCTATTGAAATAAAAAATAATATAAATCAACAATTTGTTGAAATTGGTAGACCTTTAATAACTGAGTTTTTATTAGATTATAAATCAGAAAATATTGCAGAAGACATAATGCCTGAAGTAACTAAACTTCAAGAACAAATTAAAGCTATTAAAAATGATAGTTCTAAAGATGAGGCTCAAAAACTTAAAACTATAGAACCTTTACAAGAAAGACTTGATAAGTTTCAATCTTTTGTTCTTGATAAAGACTCAATGATAGAGCTTTTAAAAGAAGCTAGTTCTGATGAGAGTGTATTTTCTTATTTAATTGATCCTTTAATTAGTTCTAAAGATGCTGCTTTAGGTTTATTTGCTAAAGCTATAAAAAGCCAGCTTGCTTATGCTAATGTAAAAAATATTGAAACTAAAAATAAATGGGCTAAATACTTTTTAGATTATGCAGATTCTACCTCAATAAGTAGAAATAATGTAGCAGAATTTAATGATGGTATTTATGAGTATGTAGAAGAGACTTATACAGATAGTGTAACAGGAGAAATTGTTACTAAAAGAATTCCTCATTATGTACAAAAGTATGACATGACTGCTTATAATAAAGCAGCAAAAGCTGAACAAAAAAGAAGAGGTTTAGCTCCTGTTTTAAGTACAAATCCTACAGAATATGAGCAAAAGAAACTTGATAAGTATAATGAAGGCCTTGGTAAATGGTATTCTGAAAATAAACAATCTAAACCTATTGAAGAGATAGAAGCTATTATTGCTAGTAAGAAAAAAGAACTAGAAAAAAACTTAATTAGTCAAAAAGAATATGATGACTGGTATAGTTCTAGAGTTTTTAAAACTAAGAATGGTACTATTCAATATAGGTGGGAAATGACTCAGCCATCAGAAAAGTATCTTAATCCAAAATGGTCAGCTCTTTATGATATAAATGGTAAACCTATTGGAGAAAAAGGAAAGTTACATCAGTTTTATTTAAAAACTTACTTTGAATCTCAAGAACTTCTTCCTGATTCACAAAAATTAGGATACAGATTACCTGATATTCCTAAAGAGGATTATGAAAGAATTTTATCTAATGGCCTTATTGACACAATTACTGAGAACTTTAAAGATGCTACACAAATTAGAGCTCAAGATTCACAACAATATGGTGTAGCTACTACATCAAACTTAGGTGTTAAGTTTATACCTGTTCACTATACCCAAAAAAGTTTAGCTCCTGAAGATATAAGTCTTGATTTAGGCAGATCTATGTTATTATTTAGTGCAATGGCTAATAGATTTCATGCATTAAATGAAGTAAATGCTGAGATATCTTTGTTTAAAACAGTTGTTGGAGCAAATGCCAGAACTGTTGCTGAAACTAACAGTAAGGGAGAACCTATAATGAATCAAATTGCTAATAAGCAAAACATAGTAAGATTTATTAGAAAAAATGGAGAAAGTTATTCTCAAAAACATGTTGATGACTTTATTGACATGATTGTATATGGAGAAACACAAGCAGCTGAAGAGTTGTTTGGTATATCTATGAGTAAAGTTACAAATACAGCTAGTGGTATATCTGCAGTAACATCTCTTTCATTAGATGCATTAAAGGGTATGGCCAATAACTTACAAGGTAATATCCAAATGATTATTGAAGCTAACTCTGGACAGTTTTTTGCTAAATCTAATTTGGCTAATGGTAAAGGTTTTTATTGGAAATCTGTACCTTCTATGCTTGGTGATTTTGGTCAACCAACTCCTACTAGTTTATTAGGACAACTTGCTGAATTTTATGATGCTATACAAGGAGAGTTTATTGATCAGTATGGTAAAAAAGTAACAGGCACTGCAGCTTTAAGATTAATGAGTATTGATACTACATTCTTTAACCAATCTTTTGCTGAACATGAAATTCAAGTATCAGGTATGTGTGCTTTAATGGATGCTACAATGGTTACTGATAAAAATACAGGAGAAGTAATAAGTCTTTTACAAGCTCAT
>Ga0114964_10000056_pt1 | contig 81710 bp, 79 predicted proteins | sample C_131016_MF_Meta_FD_92638 | JGI IMG/M metagenome (GOLD analysis project Ga0114964, IMG submission 92638) | Freshwater microbial communities from Lake Croche, Canada to study carbon cycling - C_131016_MF_MetaG | ecosystem: Environmental > Aquatic > Freshwater > Lake | place: Lake Croche, Canada... | reverse complement strand
CTCTTTCGCCATTACGTAATTCTTTACCACTTTCTCGCTATATCGCCGCTCCACTTCTTCCCCTTTCTCTTCCTCTAACACTTCCATCACTTCACACACTTTCACTTTTTCCATTTCTTCCCATCCAAATAATTGAAAACTTTTTTACAACAAAACCAAAACCAAAACAATCTACAAAATGACGCTAAAATCCTCCCGAACCAACAACCGCAAAAAAATCTTCACCGTCGATGAAACCGACGTTCAAAGCAAAATAGAACTTAAAACCCTTCATTTCAACTTCACCGAGTCCTTCGCCAAGGAACTGGCCGCCTTCGCGGAAATACATCGAAACGACGACCGCAAAGTATTCAAATCCGCATGGAACGACTGGATTGAAACCGCCTCCATCGCCCAATTGGTTAGCGCCGAAATCGAAATACAACATAAACGTGGCTTTTCCGGTGACGTGCTCGACAAAATGTTCAAGAGCGCCAGGTACTATTTCCGAAAGAAACCAACAACCCCACCCGAAAAAACCAAGCGAAAGCAATACATCTCGCTCTGTCCGCAATTCCTCGCACAAATAGACAAACACGCACTCGACATTATCAAAGCAAACACAACCAACAATGATTCCAACAAATGCTCGGCAAACATCTCGCCGGCGCGAGCGTATACCGACTTCTGCGATACCAACCAGGATGTCATATACGAGCAAATCGAGCATTTAGTCGAACTCCTGGAATATCTGGATATATGCGAAAAAATGAAAAAAACGTACAAGAATCGTTTCCACCTGATGAAAGTTACCGTGGAAAATATGTGTGTATAATAAAATGGCACATGCCATATCCGAATCTGAATGTATTGTTTGCCTTATGCCAAAAAAGAAAAAAATAAACAAAGACACATTATTTTACTCATCGTCCACCGAACTCTACTATAAAAAAGACTGCGAATGTGTAGTGTATTGCCACATTCAATGTATGGAAAAATGGATCACCGAAAACCCGGTTTGCCTTATATGTCGCGGTCCGCTTGGAACTCGATGGACAATTTCGACTAGTGTGAAATGGGCCCATGTCCATTTTGCCGATATTTTTTTCAATCCAATTACGCGCAAAATCGCAATCTTGATAGTGTATTTGAATATGGTGGCTTTTTTATACAAATATAATACCAATATCGTGTATTCTCATGAACAATCTATAAATAATATAAGCGACACTACAATGATGTAAGTAGTAAAACAATATAAATACTCCTCGATACTACAGGATATAATGGACAAACAACACGGAACCAACATTGATAAATTAGTCGCATCATTAACCGAATTGACCCAGGACCTGGCAGCACTCAAAGGCGCCGTGGATTTGGTGGAGAAAAAGACGAAAAAGGTGAAGCACGTGGTAGACCTCCTTATCAAGCGCGAGACCAAGAATGCCACCAAGCCGGTGAAAGAGCGAAAGCCATGTGGATTCGCAATTCCGTCGCAGGTGACCGACGATATGTGTGAGTTCATGGGAGTCGAGAACGGAACCCCCATTTCGCGAATCCAGATTACTCAGCAAATCAATAAATACATCAAGGAGAACAATTTAGAGAACCCGGAGAACAAGCAGAATATTTTGCCGGATGAGAAGTTGTGGAAGATTTTGGGGGAAGATGCACGCTCGGCCAACATTACCCATTTCACGCTTCAAAAACACTTGAACAAGCATTTTGTGAAAAAAACGGTTGTTGAAGCCACTGCATAAGATTTATAAATCTTTATCAGTCGACAAGATTTATAAATCTTCAAAATTGACTTCCTCGTCATTTTGGATGCTTGTTCCCACCACAGGCGTTGTCTCAAATAGCGTCGCCGAGGTCGGGCTAATTTCATTTGCCAAGTCCGTGAACTCGAATCCATCTTCCTCTTCGTCATCATCCGAATCAAAAGCCCCCTTGCTCGCGGCATTCAAATGCTTCCAATTGAATCCAGGCAAACTGCGTAGTTCATCGACGTTGTGCTTGTCATAAATACAAAGCAGTTCACAATTTTTCACTTCCTTCTCCCATTCATAGAGCCCAACCAAGACCCAACAACCCGTGGTAGCAATGTTATCTCGCTTCTTGCGACCCTTGAACTTGCCACCCATTCGACAACTCAACGTGTCTCCATCAAGGGTGATTACGTCGTATCGATTCCCAAAGTTTTGTGTGATACAAGCATAGACCTCATTGGGAGACTCCGACTTACGGAGTTCTTCCGCTTTAGGATTGCTCGAGTGTTTGCTTGCTTGTCTTTTCGCACCTTTTCCACCGCCAGTATTTTTTACCATTTTGTATATATTATGTGATTTGAAAACAAGGATGTCTTTGTTTTCAATTTTTTGCTATTGACCAACATTATTGTCAAAAAGGCGCCCGCCTTCTACTTTTTTAAAAGTAGGTCAAAATTGGGGTGCCGAGGGGGCGTTGCCCCTTCGTTTTTCAACGGATTAGATGAGGCGTCCCTTCAGGGAGCCTCATCAACATTATTTTCAGAAGCCAATATATAATGACCGCGTGGAGTGATTTAGTAGGAAAGTTGGTAAAAGAAAATCCGGGAACACCACTGAATGTTATATTGCCAATGGCAAAGAAACAGTATGTGAAGCCGGGTATGAATGAGAAAAAACATATGCGCAGAACAAACAACCGCCGAAGGAACCGCGGTCGAGATACAAGACGTAAACAACGACGATAAACACATTCAAGAGTGTAAATCTTTACTAGTATAACGAATGGTTACAAAAATATTTTAACAACATCATATATAATGACATTTTCACAAAACAAGATGATGTCTGCTTTATTTTTAATAGCAATTATGTTGATTGCGTTATTATTTTCGGGTTATACAGTTGAGGGGTTTCACGAAGGGGCAAGTCAGCGAAAAAAAACAGAACTTAAAATGATAAACAACATAAATAAAAACATCAATTCAAAACATTAATAAAGCGTACTGAATCCGCGCAAATATTCATTATAATCTGGGTCATCATCATGCTCCAAATTATAGACACCCTCAAAATATGAAATTAGATAAGGGTTTGATAAATAGGATAGCAATTTCTCCGGTTTTTTGTATTTAGCACGTTCTACATTGGCTGGATGATGAATATCATACACGGGTAAATCACTGGACCAGACAGCATTTGTGCTCCACTCCATTTCGATCCCAAACAACCACATCATCAAGTAACCCACCGAAATCAAATCGTCACGACGACTAATCCGATTCCCCTGATGTACAAAATAGCTGGCATATTTAGGCGACCCAATCAAGTGGATACTCTGTATATTCGGTCGATGTTCACCCGTTTCAAAATCACGGTAAAGAGAGGCGAATCCAAAGTCGATCGCAACAACACGACCTCTATCATCCAACATAAAATTATCGGGTTTCACGTCGCAATGAATGACGCCGGCCGTATGGATATGGCGAAAGGCTTTTACAATTTGACAGCACAAATCAAGAGTGCTTAACAGGTCATCTGTTGCGGTAAGAGGCCGCGAATAGAACGTCATCGCCAAGCAAATGTTGCCGCCAAATGTGCCGTACCAATGGACAGTGGGGATGCACCAGCGCATGTCGACGCTGATCTCGCGACCCAGGTATGCGAGTATTTGCGATTCGTGTTTAATTGTGGTATGTCGGGGTTCGACCTTGATAGCAACAATACGGTCATTGGTGCGATGTGCGGCCTTGAATACGGTGGAAAAACAGCCTCTGCCGAGGCGTTCAATCACGCGATACGCGTGGATATATGTATCAGACATCGTCTGATACGTCGGCTGCGCCTTATCGGTCGGCGGCAAAGCAAGCGCCTTATCGGTCGGCGACAAAGCAAGCGCCTTATCGGTCGGCGGCAAAGCAAGCGCCTTATCAGATAAGTTCATATATTCATGTCTATTGGAGTCGTATATTAATTTCGCGGAATATTATAAATGGCACTACCAATAGATTCAAAAGCTGATCGAATGATTGATTCCGCAAAAAAACCAGCATATCTCCTTACGGTGGGAATAACATATATTGGATATATCTTTTTGTTCCTGGGAGTCTCTTATATTTCACCCGGTTATATTCGTACATTTGGGTTAGTTATGCAAATACTAATTTGTTTGATGTTAATTTACAAGTTTAATCCTCTGCGTGGAAAAATACAATTAAGTGAATACGATTCTCAATTGATATTTTTATCATCAATGTTTATTTTAGTAAACGCAGGAATGATTGAGATTGCGGATGCCTTTTTCAATAATTTGAAAAAGTTATTTGAAGTAGATATGCGAGCCGTTGTATAAGACAACCCAACGGGTTGTATTCACCTATAAAGTATTATAAGACCGACCCGAAGGGAGGCTTATAAGACCTTATCAAAAGCTCCAATAATCAATTATCCAAAACAAAATAAGCATATCATCATTATTAGTATAACGATGATATCCGACGAAGAATTACAAAAAATATACAAAGAAGCACAGTCCGACGAGTCTCTTCTCTCCACGATTGACGCAAACGAATTATTATTAGCCTACGAAAACCACAACAATTCCTATTTAGACGGAAAAACCAGTGCGGACATCGCACAAGAAATCGCGTCATCATTTGACATGCTCAAAGAAACCTTCGCTGTGCCCAACACTCTGAAAAAAGAGATGGCACTTTCCTTAACCGGATACCGGTTTGTAGATGAAATCGACCTTCTACATGTAGGCAAATATACGCGATGGATACAAAAATACACGGCGTCGCGGAAACCGGCACTCGCCAACGGCGGATTCTTGACAAACATCGAGCATGGCGACACGGGAATCTATTTGAAAATCCGCCTCTATAACAACAAAATTATCAACATCGCATTTGACAATTGTTTACTATACCAGAAAATGGGCGTGGGAGAACAACTCGTGCTGCTCGTGGCGGACTACGTGGAAAAATAATATATTTATTTGTATTTGCCATTGTGACAGCAAAATGTATATGAGAATACGCAGTAATGCTAAGCCACGCCCAAAAATACAATGATACCAACCACGTCGAGTTGGTATTGGGCGAACATTTTCTTGAAATACCGCCGCGACAATATACGAAAACCATTGTGTTTGATTTAGATGAAACCATAGGGCATTTCAAACAATTGTACAGCCTCTATCAACTCATTGTACAAATCGTCGGTCGACCCGTAGAACAAACGGAGTTCAACGAGCTCTTGGATTTGTACCCGGAGTTTTTCCGAGTCGGTATATTTAGTATTTTCGACTTGCTTTATCAGAAAAAACGCAAGGGACTTGTTGGCGGATTGTACATTTACACAAACAACAAATGCGAAGGCGACTGGGTGAAAAAGATTGCGGCGTATATTAATTCCAAGGTATGCCGAGGCGATATATTGTTCGACGACCTCATTTTGGCGTTCAAAATTCGGAACCGTGTGGTCGAAATCCGGCGCACCACCGACACCAAAACGTATTCCGATTTGATTCGTTGTATTATGCTGCCCGAAGAAGACGTTGAAGTGTGTTTCATCGACAACACCGAGTACACGCGCATGTTTGAGCGAAAAGTGTTCTACATATTGCCGAGTCCTTATTACCATTCGCTCAAAAATGCGGAAATCATGACACGATTTTCGCACCTTTCTTTCATCGCGGCAGCGGATAAAAAACGCATCGAGAAACTCTTTTTGACTTTGTCATCTGAAGTGTCTACACGGCATCCGGCGCAAACCATTGAGGCGACGCGGAAAATCATGTATTATGTGCGGGAATATTTAATGTCACGGAAATATGTGGTTCCGACCACAAATCGAACACGACGCGGGGGGAAAAAGAAGACAGCGATGCGCCAGACGCAGAAAAATTGAATCCGGAAGAATAAATAAGGGAATAGTATAAACAAATGGAATCAAATATTGATAAGACGGTGTATGCTGGAATCTTGTGTATAAATCGCACCTATGGACGCACGGAAAATGGAAAACGACTGTTGTATAAGTGTATTCCGGATGACCGTAGCTTGCCGGCGGCGATATTGGTGCCGTACCAGATGACGATTACGTTTACAAAAGCACATAAAAATAAGTATGTGCTTTTTCGAAGGGTGCACGTCAGGGGACCCGACTGTGGAAGGACGCACGCTAGTGCGTCCGACTCTCGAAGGGTGCACGTCAGGGAACCTGACTGTGGAAGGACCCCCCTTGGGGGGTCCGACTGTCACGTCAAGGAACCTGACTTATCCATTAGATCCAATGACAATCCTGTGAATACAACAGATAGTCAGGTTCCCTGTCGCGGCGAAATCGTCGAAACAATTGGTGACGTGGATTCGCGCGAAGCTTTCAACGAATACCAAGTGTGTCGGAAACGCCTGAACATTTCACTCACTCCTTTTACAAATATTGTAAAAGATACCCTCAAATCAACGGATGAATGGCAATTCATCGAAAAAATCATGACGCTCAATCCGGGAGACAAAATCGCGGATTTGCGAAACTATCATGTCATAACGATTGACCCCGATTCTTGTACAGACTTCGACGACGCATTTTCCGCTCAACTCATGGGAAATGTGCTGATCGTGAATGTCTATATTTCCCATGTATTCTTTTGGATGGAAAGCTTTGGTCTATGGGACGCCATATCGGACCGCGTATCGACCATCTATTTGCCCGACCGAAAACGACCCATGTTGCCGTCGATCATGTCCGAACGCCTCTGTTCTTTACAAAAAGGGAAACCCCGGGTCGCATTTGTTATGTCGACGCGATACAATTTGATTACTGGCGAACAAATATCGGAACCAACCTTTATGAATGCGCTCATTAACGTTCGCAAGAATTATTCGTATGAAGACCCTTTACTCGAAGAAAACAAGGCATATTGTTATATCAGCGATATTGCCTCGAGAAATGCGGGGTACGATATGGACAGTCATGAAGTGGTTGCGTGGTGGATGGTGAAGATGAACGCGGAATGCGCTCAAAGGTTGTCGACAGTGAATGGGGGCATATTTCGAGTCCAAAGCAACACTATAAGTGTTGCGGACGTACCAGTAATCGAAGGTGCACCAGTCGCAAGCTTATCCGAAGGTGCATCAGTCGCTCAAGTGGCCAAGTCAAATGACTTTGTTCGCCGGTGGTTGAAGCTCGACGGACCCGCGGACCCCGCGCAATATTCGAGCGTATCATCTCGGCATAGTGGTCTCGGCCTAGACCATTACGCACACATAACAAGTCCCATTCGCCGCATCGCTGATATTGTGAATCAAGCGGCATTTATGAAACACGTCATGGGATACGACGTGTCCGACGAGTGCTCGCGATTCCTAGATAAATGGATGGGGAAAATAGAATACATGAACACCGCGACTCGCGCAATCCGACGAGTCCAAATGGACTGCGAGTTGCTGGAACGGTGCGAAACCGATTCGGCAACACTGAACACAATACACACGGGCATGGCAATTGCGAACGAGTCTCCGGGCGAATACACGATATATATCGATGCGCTCAAATTGATAACTTACATGAAGACAACGTCAGCACTCACATTGTTCGAACCAACCCAATTCCAAATATATGTATTCAACGATGAGTCGCGGCTTTCGCGGAAGATTCGGATTCGGCATATCGCGTAGCGAGTCACCCTTGACCCGTGTAGGCGAATATAATATCTTGTAACCTGTTGTTTTTTCTACATTGTTGTATTATTGTCAAAACAATTTAGACGAAAAATACTTGGATAGTATATAATGTTTCGTTTGATTGTATGCTTAGCCTTGTTGAGTGCCAGCGTGTCTGCCACTGTCTATGACAGGTTTTATCAGTGGGCGGAGACCCACAAAATCGCCTTGCCCGAAGGCGACCACGAGTTCCTCCACATGTTGGCCAACTGGAAGAACAACGACCAAATTATCGAGGAGACCAATGCCAAAAACCTCACCTACACTCTGGGGCACAATGCCTTCTCCGGAATGAACTCAGATGAGTTTGCGGAGCACATGCATTTTGGCTTGAACCGTGATTTGATTGCGTCGGCGGTTGGCTTACGAGGGTTTTCTGAGACCTTGGACCTGACCGCTTTGCCGACCTCGGTTGATTGGCGCTCGCAAGGAGTTGTATCACCCGTACAGGACCAAGGCCAGGCAGGAACTTGTTACTCATTTGGCACCAGTGCTGCAGTAGAAACCGCACTGGCAATTAAAACCGGCGTTTTGACAAAGTTATCGGAGCAACAAATCGTGGATTGCTCTACCATTAAAAATGGGGGTCCAAATATGGGGGTAAATGGAGGTCAGATTGCCCCTACATTCGAGTGGATCGGAAAAGTGGGCGGTCTTTGTACCGAACAATCCTATCCCTATGTATCGGGAACCACAAAAACAACAGGTACTTGCCAAAAGACTTGCTCGAAGGTCTCTGGAACCGATGTTCAAGGTGTTGTCAATGTGAAGCCCAAGTCAGATGCTGATATGATGACTGCTTTATCCAAGACAGTTGTGACCATTGCGATCGAAGCAGATGAGTCAACATTCCAGCTTTACAAATCGGGTGTTTTTACTGGTAAATGCGGGACTACACTAGACCATGCAGTTGCACTCGTCGGCTACGGCAGTCAAAATGGTTTGGACTACTATATCTTACGTAACAGTTGGTCATCATCGTGGGGCGATGCCGGATATATGCAAATTGGTCGTGGGAATGACCCCACAACTGGAAAGCCATACAACAATGGAGCAGGCCAATGCGGATTGTTGATGGAAGCATCGTACCCGGTTCTATAAGAACCAAGTATGACATGTAAAATAATTTAAATATTTGTCTAATAATTATATTAGACAAATGTGTAAAAAGAAGATATCGCTTGGCAAAGCAGAGTATTCAAAGGCTATGAAAGCATTGGAGACCACAGTGTGGCAGTGGCAGCCAGACCACCTCCTTGCAGCGCATTATTTCGAGAACTCAGGAAACGCCTATGCATCTGCCGAAGAGTTTGAGTTCGCAAGACAGATGTATATCAAGGCTTATGAATCCCATATTAAGGCCAAGTGCGAGTCGTCTGGGGCAGATGCTCTCAAAAGAGCAGCTATAATGGCAGCTAACCAAGGAAACCGAACGATTGCTGCTCAGCATTACAGGGAGGTTGCTGATATTTGGAGTGGGCTCGGTGAAATAGAGAAAATTGGCGATTATCTCATGAAGGCTGCTCAGGAAATGAATAATGTCCCCAATAAAGACGATGAAACAATTGAGCTACAGGCCTTGGCTAGTGAGCGCTTGTGCGCTATGGACACGCCCAAGGACAAAATCAAGGAGAGTCCAATTTTGATTCTTGAGGCATATAGGTTTTACTTCCAGTTACTCGTCAATAGATATGTCAAGAATAATGACATGAATATACAGAACCCACTATTTGGTGTTGCAAAGTTTATGTGCAATATGTATGACGTATTTGGACTAGAGTCTTCCTGTTGCAAGATGATGCTATCTATTACTATCCTTCAATTACATCTTGGCGATATTATTTTGGCAGAGCAAACCATGCTTAATGAACACTTCAGTAATAAAGATTATTTAAAAAGTAAGGAGTGTGAAGTTGCAGAAGAAATGATACAGTCGTTCAAGCTATCAGATATAGATAGACTTGAGTCCGCTCAACATATGGTTCAACTTAATTACCTAGACTATCCTCAGATTATTAAGCTTGCCAAGAACTTGTCTTTTTAATCCATATGAATATGACCAAAATGGAACAAATATAACTTCATGTTGAGGGACAGACAAAAAAGGAATATGCGTCGTAAAAAAATCAAAAAGAGATGAATGGACCCAAAGATTAAACCCTTGAAGAATTAAAGTGTCCCATTTTATACCGGTGAAGATTTAATGTAGCCGATGCTCCCGAAGGGAGCATTTCTTAAACAGGAAAAGCTTATGCTTTTCCGCCAGCAAAATGGTTAAGCGAAGCGGAACCCCATAGGGGATTTGGGAGCCGACCACAGTTCATTTCAAATCGTTACTACCCGTAGGGAACGGCGCCATTTTAATAGATATAAGTTATATAAAAATATAATACTATATTTTTATAGATATGACAAAATGCCAAAATACAGAATATAAAAACTCGTAGTTATGGATTAGAAAAAATAAATACTCATTTTTGTTTATTGTCACTACTTTTTAGAGACAAAAATTGCAAAAATATCTACTACACCAGTATAAATATATTTATACCGGTGAAGATTTAAAATGGGACACCCCATCGGGGTGTTATTTCAAATCGTTACCGATACCGCGCCATAGGAGAATTAAAATGTCTCATTTTAATTCTTCAATGGTGTAAAGCACCAAAGCTCAATCACAATTGTAATTTATGTTTTATTTGTGTTTTTGCTTAAAGGTACAATAATTATATAAATATAATGAACTGTGGAAAAACTATATATATAGATTCAACATTTTGCAAAACTGAATTATGCGAAATTGGCAGTGAAATGAATACAGATAAAGCCCCATTCGCATTGAATAGTGTATGTTGTCAGCATAGAAAGGGATACACCGCAGTATATTCGATGTTGTTTTCAAAGTACAAAAATGATATTTTAAACTTTGCTGAAATAGGTATAGAAGCCGGCGCGAGTCTTTTAACTTGGAATACATTTTTCTCTGAAAAGTGTAATGTGTATGCGTTTGAATACGACATTCAAAAGATAGAAAATGCTAAAAAGTTTAATTTGAAAAATACAAAGTTTGTTCATACTGATGTTAACAATATCCAATATATGGATTCATCATTTAAGAACACAAACACATTATTTGATATAATTATTGATGATAGCACTCATACTATTGAACACCAGAATAATATTATTAATACAGTTTCAAAATATTTGAAACCAGGTGGTATGTTAATAATTGAAGATATTTATAGAAACCAGCATATAGATAGTTATGTTATTGATACAGAAATATGGGATTTTCATACATTTATTATTTGTAATCACGCAAATCGATATTGTTTTGATAACGACAAGATCTTATATTTAATAAAAAAATAAATTGAAAGAAAGCAAACAAAACGAAGGCAGCGGCGAACCAAGAAAACTCGACGAACCAAACAAAAGCGTTAGCTGGCACATGAGTCAATATATTTATAGGGTATTTTGTGGTGCGCGAGCACTCGTCCCAGGTGATATCGGAGCGGACATGGATGGCGGCCTTGACGTCGTCGCGGTTCAAATAGGCGGCGGCATATTCATCGCCACAGGGTTCGTAGGCGCGAAGCGCCGACTTACCATTGGCGCGAAGCGCCTGGATGTCTTGTCCATAGATAAACTCGCGAAAAGCGCGCTGCTGCCCGCTCAAACAAACGGGGAAATCCAGCGCATACGGATTCAGATTGCCAATCTTACGCATAAAGTCGAGAATCAAATAGGAGCACACCGAGTTGTTTAATTGGTTAGTCACTTCTTGGCACCCACTGGCGACGTACTTGTCCCACGACGGTTTTGGCAACAGTTGTTTGCCCCAATAAGTATCCATCTCCGCGCCGGTCCCCGAATAATAATCGGTATATGGATTTCCCACGGCAAATCCTTGGAAGTTGATTCGTTGCGCCGAATCGGTGACGGCGTCATTGTAATCGATGATGGCCGCCGCCCAAGTAGGCAAATAGTGGCCGCCATAAGATTCCGACGTCAAATAAATGGGCGTTTTAGCAAACTCTGGAAACAAATCCAAAAATCCGCGAATGGTCGCTAAATTATCTTGCGCGGCCTGGTCGTCGCCAATGTGGTAGTCGTCGGCATTGTCGGAATACGAGAACCCAACGCCCACAGGCTGCTCCAAAAACACCATATTGGCGAGTTTGTTCCATGCGTACTCATTGGGCACAAGGTTGCCATTAGCGTCGGGGTAAAACGGCCCCTGCTCGGTCATGAACCCGATGAGACCGCTGCATCCGGGACCGCCATTGGTCCAAAATACGAGAGGTGCGTCGGCGACATCAGCCTCGACGAGCCAATAGTGAATGTGTTTTTGTGTTCCGGCCAGAGTGATGTAGCCGCTGAATTGGCTCACCGCGGTGGAAAGCCCAGGCAACTCAACAATTTGGTCGGCGACAGGATAAGCGGCCGACAACGAGAATAAGGTCGCGGCAAATAACAGGAGTCCGATCATTATACAATAGAGGTGTATATGAAATAACCATAATTATTGGTTTATTATCCAGATATTGTACATAAATCAGATTATATATTAAAAACTTGATATACAATCAAACTATATTTATGAATTGCGTTTTCATCACAATATTCAACCAAGAAAATTATGTAAATATGTCGTATCTACTTCTGGAAAGTATATTTATATACGGCAATATACAAAATACTACAAAAATATTAATCTACACATCCACGCCTTTTATGAATAAAATCAAACAAAGTCATTTGTTCAACGACCGCGTAATCGATTTTGAAATCAATGATAATTACAACGACATCGATAAAGCATGTAAAGCCCGACTGGATATATTCAGCCTTAAGTCAGTATCCAATTATAGCAAAATACTGTATTTAGATACCGACATACTAATAAAAGATAACATTCACAAGATATTTGATATTTGCTCACAAGATATTTTATACGTATTGGAAGAAGGTACAATCGACAACCGAGCCGATTATTGGGGAAGAACATTATTTGGCAATGAAATCGATAATTACGCAGACAAGACCGCATTTACAAGTGGAATCTTATTGTTTAATAATTGTCCAAAAGTCAAAGAATTATTTGAGAAAATCCAAGAAGACATAATTAACCGACCTTACCACTTCTCTTGTTTTGACCAACCTTATATCATATATAATGCGTTCAAGTATAATTTATATGACAATAAACAGTTGATACCATTCGCAGTAAACAATGACACAAATATTCACAGTGATAAGATTATACATCATTTTCCGGGAACACCCGGGTATTACAATCTTAAAATAAGTAAAATGACACTCTTTTTAAAACAATTGAAAGATTTTACAATTGAACAAAATATTGAGAAAACCAAAAAATATAGTAATGCGCATTTATTGCCAATTATTACAAATCCTTCAACCACCGCAGGAGCACCAACCACCACAGGAGCACCAACCACCGCAGGAGCACCAACCACCACTGGTGCGCATTATCAAGGAATAAATTGGTCAAATATTTCAATTGACAGGGTAATGACACTATAAAATACAAAAATGTTTAGTTTCGCCAGTTCGGGGTGTTGTTTGAATGACCCCGTAGGGGTCATTTGAAAAATTGTTCAAAACTAAAACGCTAGTTTTAGTTTTTGAAGTGTTGTTTGAGAAAACTCGTAGAGTTTCCTCAAAAAATTGTTTAAAATCGAAACGGTCAGTTTCGGTTTTATACCGGTGAAGATTTAAAATGGGACACCCCGTAGGGGTGTCATTTCAAATCGTTACCGATACTGCTCCATTAATGAATTAAAATGTCCCATTTTAATTCTTCAATGGTGTAAAGTGGTTTCCAGCCCGTATGGGCGTGAAAAATTGCACGAACGTGAAACGTTAAGTTTCACCAGTTCGGGGTGTTGTTTGAATGACCCCTACGGGGTCATTTGAAAAATTGAAATCTTTTTCCACAGAAAACAGACGGCATAATTATCAAACCTACAGCGAAAGCCGTACATATTAAACCAAACCAATCCAAACCCAACCCCCAACCAAAACAATGTCTGCCGTCGACCTTTACAACGAGTTTTCCCACTACAACAGCCAGCTGGTGTTGCCCGAAAACCCAGTCATCTCCTCAGTTTATATCCCGACCATCCACAAAAACTTCACAAACGCCGCGATTTACCACGTGTTCGACGCCCTGTTTGGATGTGTCACACGCATCGACAATGTCCAACTCAAGACGAAGGACGGCGCCGACAGCAAGTTCAAGAGCGCCTTTGTCTACTTCATCGCGTACCATCAGCCAAACAATGTGATGGACGCGATTGGCCGCAATGAAAAGGTCCGTATCAACCCCAATGTGAACACGAGCTACATGCGAACCCACTTCCCGCAACCAAATGCCAAGATTCGCAACAGTGAGTTTTGGTTGCTCCTGCCCAACAACAATGTGGTGCCCGAGACTACGCAGACTCTTTGGCAAATCCGCGAAAGAATTAATGCGTTGATACCGCTTGTTGCCTGGGATCAAGAGGAAGACGAGACGCTTACTGTGAACTTTGGCTTCTGGGTCGAGCTTGAAGCCAAGCTCGCGGGAAGACCCAACGACACGTCAATCAACATTCATCAACTGGCTCGAAACATTGAACTGATGGAAGAGCGTGTGGCTAAGGCGTTAGCCGACGCTAAGGCGTTAGCCGACACAAATGCTAAGGCGTTAGCCGACACAAATGCTAAGGCGTTAGCCGACACAAATGCTAAGGCGTTAGCCGACGCTAAGGCGTTAGCCGACGCTAAGGCTAAGGCTTCTCAGTCGGCAGATAACTTGGCCGACCCAAAGGTCTTGATCGAGGACAATGATGAACCGTATCCATTGGTTGACATTAAACCATCAAATAACTCGAAAATTGATGTTGACACCGAGTGGAAAGCTGTGAAAGCAAGGGCTAAAAAGGTAACGCAATCAAAGGTTGTAGCAGAGTCCGAATCAAAGGCAGAGATGTACGATGATGCGTGTAATAGCGCGGAGCGTGGCAGTCGTTCCATGGGCGGCGGATACTATGCTTTGTGGAGTGGTCCTACAACAGAGGCACTATAAATCACTAACTATAAATCACATATAATAAAATAATATAAACACAAAACAAATAATATAATAATAAAATTACAATAATATAAAATAAAAACGGACGCACCATAAAAATAATTTGGCAGGGTGCGACGGATATGTGCGAAAGCCTTTGGCTGAGGGCGATTGGAGGGGCACATATCAGGGGACAATGGGCTAAATACATTAATATGTGTTGCTGTCAATTATGGCGGTGGTGCAATTAATACACACGGAGACAATGGGCGAAATACATTAACGTGCTGCTGTCAATTGTGACGGTGGTAAGGTTAATAAACATGGGGACAATGGGCTAACACCATATATATAAATTATTATTGCTGCTATCAATGGTGGGGGTGATAATAATATATTTCGAATAATAAGCGCGATTACCATCTTTTGATAGTAGTTTGCTTTTATACAAAATAAAAAATAAAAATGAGACAGATTGTCTGGTTTTTTACACCATTGAAGATTTAAAACGGACTGTGGTCGCCCCCTCCCTTCGGGGGCCTCCCGAACCGTTTTCAATCTCCAAGGGAGCGGTTCCCTGCGGGTAGTGATTATTTAAAACATAGCACACCGCATGTGTGCCGTTTTAAATGTTTACCGATATATAAGAATTGAAACAGAGAATATATTATAAATGTTTGAAAATAAAATACATATTTATTTTCAAAGTGGTTTACATCCTTGTATTAGGGGTTGTAAAATTGTTAATATGGCTCAATAAAGCTTATCTAGTTGAACAGAGCACAATTATTCACGCTTGGGTTCGATATAGTTTTTGTAATAAAACTGTGAAAATAATATCACCAATATGGAGACATACCCAACAAATATTTTAATTAAATTGTAATTGAACGTAGTTTCAACCGGCGGTACATAATAATATAAACAAATGAAGTTTGGAATAAAAAGTTGTGCGAGTTGTAACGAGGTTATATATTTTTTAATAAACCGAACTTGGTTGACTTTCAACAAACACCCCAAGTAATATGAGTACATTATTGTATGAACAAACGAGTTTGCTATGCTTGGTATCCACAGACAATCGACTTTATACACATAATGCAAGTGCCAACAAATAACCGCTCCGATATGATGGTATTTTTGAAGAAATATTGGCGATTTGCCGTTTAAATATAGCAAAAATGTGTCAAAGAATTCGTAGTATTTTGAAATGTAAAACCAATAGATAACTCGATCAAAGTGCGGGTTTTGAAAATAATAATTACTTTGGAAGACTATCCCGTCAGTGTATATTATTTGCGACAATGATATAAAAGCCCAACCGCTAAACGCAACTAACAAACCATTATGGATAACAGATAAGGTGTATAACAAGGATGGGTTTATGCGAAGCTCTTTCGGATATGCGACATAGCCAGCAATTGCTAATATTGGTGTTATATGAGACGATAACTGGTCGGTGATATTCATAATAAAAATATTGGCAGTTATTGTTTATATCTTTTTATTTGATAAATTGATGAGTTCGTTATCTACATCTTTGTTGGGACCCAAACCGTTCAGTTTTGGTATAAAGTGTTTTACACACCCCCCTGTCGGGGGTGTTTTTTACGCCCTACGGGGGTTGTAAAATTGCCAGTTCGGGGTGTTGTTTGTTGCGACTCTGTCGCAGCAAAAAATTGTTTAAAATCGAAACGTTAAGTTTCGGTTTTAAAGTGGTTTACAACCTCCTACGGGGGTTGTAAAATTGCACGAACGCAAAACGTTCAGTTTTGCCAGTTCGGGGTGTTGTTTGTTGCGACTCTGTCGCAGCAAAAAATTGTTTAAAATCGAAACGTTAAGTTTCGGTTTTAAAGTGGTTTACAACCCCCTACGGGGGTTGTAAAATTGAAATCTTTTTTATAAAAAAATCAAAGGCATAATTAAAGCCTCCCCCATGTTAAAATATTTTATAAACTACTTACAAATACCCAACCAACAAACTTCATACAATGAGTTTCGACCACATCAATGATGCGACTCGCGAATACGCAGCAAGCACTCGCCGAACATGTGACGAACCGCTCCCCGAATCCACCTTCGATTTCGACAGCATGATTGACGTCGACCCCGAAGCCCACGAGTTGATTGTGTTTAACCAGATGTACCATACCGCGTATACGCTCGAGCAATACCAAAAGTTCTTCAAATACAAGGAGCACTATGGTTTGAAAACCGAGGATGCGTTTGAATACATTCAAAGCTGCCATAGCTGCAACACACAATTGGATACATTCGCAGGCGAGTACTGCTGCGGAGGTTGCCACAACTTCATCGAGAATCTTGAAATGACGTGTTTTCGCGGCATCGATTGCTTGATTTGTAACCGCGCGACTCGGTGTCATGGCGACGACACGCCAATCGAATACGCGACGTGCGACACTTGCGGATTCGAAGAAGACGTGTTGTACAGCTACCGCTACAAATCGACGGTTTACTGTAACCAGTGTGCCATCGACGTGTGCGGTGTGCTTATTGCCAAGCCAGAGAAGAAGTTCCATATTGATGAACCGACCATTACTTGCGACCGTTGCGGATTCAAAGAAGGGTCGCATTACATTAGCTACTACAAATCGAACGCATATTGTAATAGTTGTTCATTCGATATGCTCCCTGGATTCAACGAAGATGTGGTCCAGTATTCGCCGGAAGAACAGAGATGTCTAAGAATATATGCGCGAGAGAACAATCTAACAATAGAGGAAGCAATTGACTACCAAACGCATTGCCACAATTGCGGGAAATATGTGGAAAATGCGGTGTTCGATAGCGTGTCGCACCAGTATTGTAATAAAGGATGTTACGAGTACTGCGAAGAATACTGGTATCCTTGCTATAGAGAAGGCAATTGCCAAGTATGCGACACGTGGAACTTCCAGAAACTTCAAAATGAGTTACGACAGAAAGATGCGGTGTCCTTGTTACAAGAAGAAGAAGAACAATTCAGCCAGTATTCGTCCGAAGAGCTCACCGATCTAAGATGGTACGCAAAAAAGCATGACCTAACCATGGAGGAAGCTATCGAGTACAAAACGCATTGTCACACTTGCGGGAAATATGTTGAAAACGCAAAGTTCAACAGCCCGTCGCACCAGTATTGTGGTAAAGAGTGTTATGAGTACTGCGAAGAATACATCTATCCTTGCTACAGAGAAGGCAGTTGCCGCGTTTGTAGCGTGTGGGCTTTCCAGAAACTTCAATTGGAGATGATACAAAAAGGTGAGTTTCTCGCAGCATACGAGCCGGTGTTATCGACGATTGATTCTTGGAAGGAATTGAGAGTGTATAACCAATTGTATGAATGTATACCCGATTTGATTGAATACTTTGATTATGAACTCTAGATAAACATTGTATAAATCTTGTATAAATCTTGTATAAATCTTGTATAAATCTTGTATAAATCTTGTATAAATCTTGTATAAATCTTATAAAAAACTTATAAAAAACTTATAAAAAACTTATAAAAAACTTATAAATAACTTATAAAAAACTTGTAAAAAACTTGTAAAAAATCTTGTATAAATGTTATAAAAAACTTATATAAATTATAAAAAAACCTATAAAAAACCTATAAAAAAACTTACTCCGATATAATGAGAGTAAGTTTTTTATTGTAATGACGTGTCGAAGTGTTTGGATATGAAACATAATGTTTCATATTCGAATTGTTTTATAAATGGCACTGGGTTATAAAATTGTTTGACCCCAAAACGTTTAGTTTTGGGGTCAAAGTGTTTGTTGCCGCGTCCAATAGACGCGGCAACAAATTGAAATCTTTTTTTATAAAAAATAAAAAGCATAATATAATGCCAACCCACTAATAAAATGAACCCAAACTTGTTTGCGATGCCTTCTCTAGAAAGCACTCGCGAAAGATATGAGAAACCGCCATTAGAAGAGATAAACGACTTTTACGCTACATATTTTGGCGGACAGCACGTATACGCCTTCATCGAGGGCGATATTTCCCGACCATATCCAGACGATTTTCGCATAAGCCAATGGCAAGCGCTGAAGGAGTACTCGGCCAAGACCGGGATGAACGAATACGAGGCGCGTCTCTATGTCGAGAATTGCCATTGCTGTGGCGAATCACTCGACATCGGCGCACTTGGACAATTGTATTGTTCGGCCGAATGTAGTGTCGCAATTGAACACGACGGCTATTGCTGTTACTTCAATGATTGCTCGCCAAGTTGTTTGGTATGTACGCGCGCGATGCGTGTCCGAACAACGGCAATCGCGCCAATAGTAAAACGCATCAAGACGTTCTATTATTTGTGTAACTTCAATAATAAATACGATGTTATTCGCTATGGAGTGAACACACTTCGTTTAGCTGAAGCCCGCTCATTGAGACACCACATTACGCTACAGGAATCGGCTCTCTCAATAATAAATCAGCGCCTAATTTCAAAGACCGACGTACATGAGCACCCGCTCGTCCCATATACGTTTATTGAACGCGCGATATGCGAGCAGTGCCAAAATCGATTTGCGAACTTAATATGCGAATGCGAAGAATGCCAACATGTTGTGTGTTTCGATTGCCATTACGCAAATGTATATAACGAATGTGGTGAGAACCTTCGAACTACGACATGCGATGTATATAGCCATTTGTCGCAAGATGATTTGGCCGATTTGACCCAGTATGCTGACGATTATGGCGTATCGATGGATTATGCGTTCAACGAGCAAAATAGATGCCATCAATGTGAAATTGAGATTGTTCCACAGACATTTGGTCCCAGCCACCAATTCTGTAGTGCTCGATGTGATGCATTATATGAGCTTAAACCATTCTCGGAATACTGTGGCAGATGCAATGGTAGCAATCCAAATTGCCAATGGTGTGATGGCGAAATATACAAGTTTCACCAAAAAATATTAAAAAAAGAAAGAGGCATTCGAATGAACGAGCCCATCTTGGCCGCCATTCAATCGTTGAAGCATCTCATGGTATACAACCAATTGGACGATTGCTTGTTCGATTTGGTGGAATATAGTAGATAATATAACCCCATTAAAACAATAAAACAGAATCAAATAAAAACAGACAATAAATATAAACCAATAAAAATATAAACCAATAAAAATATAAACCAATAAAAATATAAACCAATAAAAATATAAACCAATAAAAAATATAAACCAATAAAAAATATGTGGCAATACACATATTTTTTATGCCATCCCCTGTAAGATTTCATCCGGAAACCCCATTTGCGCCAATATCAATTTGGCCGCCTTAATTTTCGATATCCCGCCCACCATTTCATAGGTGAAAATGATTTCCTTATCGCACAATTCGGCATCCATCTTATAATTCGCAATGCGCAGCGCATGCTCCTTCTCCACCTTCTGGCACAACTTCACAAAATGCGTGGTCAAAATGAAATCCACATTGGCAAATCCCTGTAAATATTTCAAGAACCCAAACGACGCCGTGGTCGCCTCTTCCGCATTGGTCCCCGAAAACAACTCATCAAACACACAAAAATGCCGTGTCGTATCGCTATCCGCCGTCTGAACTACGTCAAGAATCTCCTTACACCGTCGCGCCTCCGCTTGGAACAAACTATCACGACCACTGGTGTCCGGTATATTCAAATACGAGTGAATATGGGTATACGGTGTCAACTCACAGCTCTCGTAAAACCCAACTCCAAATTGTTGCGTCAAAATAATATTGATTGCCGTCGCTTTCAGCTGCGTGGTTTTTCCCGACGCGTTCGGACCTGTGATAATGACATTGGCCGACAAATCCATGGTATTTACGACGCACCCTTCACTCCCCACATTCGATGGATATGCTTGTCCGACAAACCGTGTTTTACCGTGACCAAACGCGCCTCTATTCATATGTCCGGCAACCAAGCGTGAATTGAGCCCTGACATCAAGTTCAAATAAGAATCGAACCCAATGGCATAGATGATCGCGCGGCGATGTTCTTCAATATCAAACAACCCATAATAGCATTTTAATAAATGACCGACGCTGAAACATTTGCCGATACTGAACTCGAACGGTTTGATGGCGGCTAGGTCGTCTCGGAGCTGAACCATATATCCACGATGCACCGTGATATCACCGCAAAATTGCGCATAGTGTTCGAGCGAGTCCTGGTATTTCGACAAAAATGCGTCATAATTCGCAATGGAGTAATCGGCAAACTCTTTCATATTCATAAGCCTCTCATTGACCACAAAAATATTCTTGTAAAATCGCTGGCATGCGCGCACGTTCTGATACATTTGCATACCGTAGAGCGCCACGGTGAATACGATATAAAGGAGGTTGCTTACCGAGAAATCGGCGCTCCCCACCGAGTTCAGTATTTTCCCGATAAAATGGGTCTTGGCAATTTTCATCAGAACCTCCAAATAAGACGAGAATCCGATGGGCACGCCCTGGATTTTCAAAAGCACGAACGGTGCCACCATGAACAAGAGAGGCATGATGAGAGACAACAGCGGCGACATCAAATTGATGATGGTCCAGAACCCCATGAATCCCGAATTATGATTCACGTATTTGAACTTTTCAATATCGATGAAACTGTATCGGTCGTGGAACCCTTCGGCTTCGTATAAATCTTTACAAATATCGGTGATTTTCTCGGGACTGGACATTCGCGGACGAATATCCTGGCACACGGTGGCGACCACTTCTTGACTGTTTTCGAGGAATCCCACGTGACTCGTGTATTTGGATTTCACGCGCGAAATCATGGCCAAAGCGTACTCGTGTTGTGGATTTAGAGCGATTTCATAGACGGATTTCTCGCCGTTTGTACTACTATGAAGCTCAAGGTCTGAAGCCACAATGGGTGACAGAGTATGAACCACCGATTCCTCTAAATAATCAATCGGGAGTTTAAACACGGAATCGACCGTTATATTGGGGAGTGCCTCTTTTTTTTCGGATTTGAATAATATATCAAGTAATGGCATTGATATATTCAATTTATAATATGTTTTTTTGAATTGTACGCGACTGCGTAGCACACCCTCTATTGGAGCATCAGGTTTTCTGGCATGGGCGCAATCTGAATGTGATAATATTTCTCTAAATCTTCGAGCAAAAATCGGTCACGAAATGTCGCAAAATTAATTGCGACGCCCTTGCGTCCCCAGCGGCCACTGCGCCCAATTCGGTGTAAATAGGTATGGACATTTTGCGTAATATCAAAATTAATCACAACGCCAACTTGCTGAACGTCGATGCCGCGCGCAGTAATATCAGACGAAATCAAGCACCTGGTTTCACCCCCGCGAAACTTACGCATTGATTCTTCACGGTCCTGCTTGCTCATCTTGCCATGAATCGCGCACACAGTGAATCCATCCTCGGTCATCGCCTGGACAAGGTGCTCCACGCGCTCCACCGTATTACAATAAATGACACATGCCGAAATATTGTTCCCTCCATAAATACGCTTCAACATATCGAACTTGTGACCGTCACTCTGTAGCATCACGGCGTATTGCTGGATGCCTTCCAGCGTGAGCTTTTCGGCATTGATGGTAATCATGACCGGGTCAATCATGAATCGCTTGGTCAACTCGATAACATCCTTGTTCAAAGTCGCGCTAAAAATGGCGGTTTGGACATTCTCGGGCATACTACGGAAGATGTCTTGAATCTGGTCCTTGAATCCGACGGACAACATTTCGTCGGCCTCATCGATTACCATGATTTTCACATAAGACGTCTCTAAATATCGGCGACGAATCAGGTCAAAAATACGACCGGGGGTTCCAACCACCACCTGGGGGCCGTCTTGTTCAATGGTGCGAAGGTCTTCAGAGACGGAGGACCCGCCGACAAAACAACTCACGTTGCTACCATGAACCATCGAACACATACTTTTACAAACACTGGCAATTTGGCGTGCCAGCTCGTGTGTAGGCGCAATAATGATTGCTTGGACGTTCTTTTCGGAAAAGTTGATGCGACTTAGAGCACCCACTGAGAATGCAGCGGTTTTGCCAGTTCCAGACTGGGCTTGGGCGATGAGATCCTTCCCACTGGAAATAATGGGAATTGCGCGCCCCTGAATGGGACTCGGCTTCTCAAATCCGAATGAAAAAATACTTCGTAGTATGTCTTCATTCGTAATCATTTCATCCCACGTAGTACAAGCAGTTATTTCGGTTTGGTCGGTCATTTAATATATTATGTAGTACGAAGTTTTTATATCGATTTGAAAGATTCATAAAGGAAAGTCGGGTCCATAGGGCCCGACTTTCCGACTGATAAAAGGGCCCATAGGGCCCGACTTTCCGACTGATAAAAGGGCCAAGGACCCGAAGGGTCCGACTGGCAAAGGACCCGAAGGGTCCGACTGGCAAAGGACCCGAAGGGTCCGACTGATAAAAGGACCCGAAAGGTCCGACTGTCCAACTTACTCTTCTATAAAATTGAATTGTAAACGATTTAAATGTTTAAAGCATAAATATACACCGGAAATGACGACTACCGCTAAAATGCCCGTTTATAATCTGGACGATTACACCAGAATCCAAATTGACAACAACAATGGATATTTGTTGCCGGACCAAGTAATCGAATCGATTCGAACTCTTTGCGCCGAAATTGGGTACGACATCAACACCACCAAGGACACCTATATCAACCAGCACAATGCGGGGCACCAGCATACTCCAAGTGTATCCGGTGAGCCCAAACAGTTTAAGCCACGCGACAATAGAGGCCCTCCGGCCAGCAGAGCAAAGCCCGACAACTGGAAATCAAAGAGCGATTTCAAGGTCAGCAAGTTTGCCGTCTTGGATGGAATCCAGGAAATCGAAAGCGAGATTCGCAGCCTCATCAACAAAATCAATGACACGAATCGCGATGCCAAGACTTCCGAAATATGCGACAAAATCGACGACCTGGTTTCCGAATCATCCGACGATTTAGCCGAAAACATGAACAAATTATTCACCACAATTTACGATATTATTATGTCGAACGCGGCGATGCCCGAAACTTATGCGATGTTACTTTCAACCATTTATGCAAAATATACCGAGTATGTCCACGACGGGCTTGTTTCCAGAATCGAGGCATACAAGGCATCATTCAAGAACATCGTTGAAATCGACCCGAACCAAGATTATGACGCATTTTGCGCATTTACCACGCAAAACATTGCGCGCAAGAAGGCGTCGGCCGTGTTTGCCACAGTCTCGAAGTTGAATACGATCCCCATACTCGACGCAACCAATATTCAATCCATTATACGCATCATGATAACCGATGTCTCAACGTCTATATCTTCTAAGGAAAAACAGAAGGAGGTTGAGGAGGCGACCGAGAATCTGATTACCTACTTTACGATTTTAGGAGAATTGGCTGCGCCCATCAAGGCGGAGTATATGCCGTTGTTCAAGGAAATCACACAATACAAGGCGGGCGAGAAACCCGGACTCAATGCGCGAACCAAGTTCAAGTACATGGACATCGTCGGTAAATAATTGAGACCATCCCATTATCGACATATCGATTACATGAATTATTATTGTTTTTTCACCAATAACAATTCAAAGGCTTTTCCATTCAGTATATATAGCACACGAATGTCTCAGAAAAAGATTAAATCCAAAATCGACAGCACCAAAAATGTGGAATATTCGGAGACGCGCATATTGAACCGCGACGATATACAGTACGAAACCACGATTTACGACACGGATATTCTGGGTATGCCTGTCGCGATTTGTTTGGGCAAAATCGACTACACGTACAATTATCGCAATGTGGTATATCTACCCATTTATTTGATGAGAGGCGACACAGTGCGTTCTCAAATCGGTGTATATGAAATGCGTCTGGACGAACTCATTCACTATTCGCGCAATGGAATTATCAACAATGAGATGATTATTGCGAATGTCGACCCTCTGTTGTATAGTTTTGCGGATAATGAATACATAGAGGCGGCCGGGTCTGACCCCAAGCTCTATTTTGAAGTCGAATCGAAAGGGTTGACACCTGACGAAGTCGATGATGAGTCATCAGAAGAATCCAAAGTGACCGATTTACAAATAAAGTCACCAATTGTAGCTGCCGCCTCTGTTTCACCTATTTTCGAACTCGACAAACACATCGATATCCCCAAGTTGTTGAAAGAGGAATTGAAACCCGAACGCGGGCATTTCAACGACAGCGGTAGCGTACCCTGGATCCAAAAGTTCATGGAATCCCACGATTTCCGAATTGTGAAAACCACCGGCGACGGCGACTGTTTTTTCACGGCTATTCAGAAAGCGTTTCACCAAATTGGCCAGAATACGACCGTCCCAAAGCTGCGCCAAGTGGTCGCCGATTCATTGAACGTCGATATTTTTGAGCAATACTCGGTGCTTTACAATATGTATGTGTCTGAGGTCGCTGAGAGCGAGTCCAACATCGAAAAGTCCAACAAAGCAATTATGAGTTTGAAGCGGCGATATCGCAATATCCCGGAAACCAACAAGGAAGCACGCCAGGCGATTATTGCCGAAATCAAATCAATTAACGAAAAAATCGACGGCTACAAATCGGACCTGGTGAGCGCCAAACAAAATCGCAGCGAATACAGTTTCATGACCGATGTCAAAACACTGGATGATTTGCGCGTGGCCGTACAAGACAAGGATTATTGGGCGGATGAGCACGCCATCACGGTGTTGGAGCAGCGCCTGAATACAAAGTTCATCATCCTCTCGGAAAAGTCATTCCGGGCAAAGTCGCTGGATTCGGTCATGCAGTGTCAAGTATCTGGCACCCGCAACGACGCCGTATTGGCAAACCCCGATTACTACATTATGATGTCCTATACGGGTGACCACTACGACTTGATTTCCTACAAAGACAAGAATATATTCGTGTTTTCCGAAGTCCCCTACATTGTGAAGACGCTGATTGTGAATAAATGTATTGAGCGCAATGCGGGGACATTCGGACTTATTCCGGACTTTTTGCGATTCCAAGAGAGGAAGGGTATCAGCATTGATTCCGCGGGAGAAGAACCGACAAAATCATCTAATCCGGCCGTCGACGCTACGACAGTATTCATGTTTCACAAGACATCTGCTCACGAGAAACCAGGCAAGGGCAGTGGCGAATCGATTGAGCTGCCGAATATCTTGAAATATGGCGAATTGAGCAAAATCAAGGACTGGCGCCGCATGCTCGCGGATGAGACACCCACCACGTTCACATTGGATGGCAAGCGGTGGCAAACCGTCACACATTATATCCTGGCTTCTCAGTTCAAGGCGCACAGTGCGTTTTTCAGCCAATTCTCGCTGGACTCGGACAGTGAATTGTCAAAAGATTTAGACACTGCAACCGGTGCGAGTTCAAAGACGGGTATGTATAAGAAGACCCAGTTGAGACCAAAGGAAATAAAACCAGACCCGCAGTTCTTTGAAGGACGACATAAAGATGCCAGAACGGCGGCGCTGAATGCCAAGTTTCGAGAAAGCGCGGATGCAAATAAAGTGCTCATTTTGACGCGTGATGCTACTCTGAAACACTTTATGCGCGGCAGTCCGGCGGAAACGGATGACTTGTTGATGGAAGTCCGCCGCGGATTGTCAAAATAATATAATGGAATATTATAATGCCGGATCCTGGGTTTCGAAACCCCCTTTCAAATAGTTCTGATGTTCAAGGACCAGTAGAACATTTGAATACAGTTTTCTTTCCAGTAACTGAAAATCTCAATTCTGATACTCAAGGACCAGTACGTTCGAATACAGCTTCCCGTTCCAAAAGCGCAAAATCCCATGCTGCTTCAGTTTTTAAACCAAACCATAATACTATCCCTGTTTTTAAACCAAACCATAATACTATCCATAATTTTAAACAATGGGTTGAAAAAAATACAAAAAATAAAAAATCTATTATAACACGAACGAAAAATGTAAATCTTGAAAAATACACACACTTAGCATTAATTAAGTTTAGTCTGGGTAATCCAAAAGAAGAACTTCGTTATCAAAATAAACTTCAAAGTTTAGACCTTGCTCCCAAGGTAGTAGCAGTTATTTCTGACGATAATAAAAAATATGAACTCGCAGATATTTTAAAATATAACATACCAATTACATCAACAACTGTATTTTATTACGAAGCCGGAATATGTGGCAAAAATATATTTGATACAGATACTTTTGGTAGTTACTCTACAATTTTTCACGAATGTAAATCTTTTTTTGATGAAATTGCGGATAAAGCCAAAATAATTTTATCAGATATGAAAAGTGATAATTTATGTAGAGACGCAATTAGTGGGCAATTAAGAGCAATTGATTTTGAACCTAGATTTATAGTAAACATTCGAGCATTGAAAGATGAAGGAATTAAAAAATCATATGTAATATTTATGCTATTTCAATTATATATTTCTTTAATTTTTCATGATAGTCTTGTTATTCAATTTGCTGAAACAAATATAACCGTATCAGATTTTAATAAAATGTTAGAAGATTTAATTGATATTGCTCAATTAGATTATGCCACTAAAATCTATAAACCAAACTTCTATAAACCAAGCCCTTGTTTACGTAATTTATATCATTATTTAGGTTTACGTACAGGTGAATATGAGACAATGATAACAAAAACAAAAGACGTAGCTTTGTCATATACCAAGACACGTATAAGAGAACAAATACTTAGACACACGCCACGAGATTCAATCGACATAAGTTTTTTATATGATACCGTTACCAGGCCTGGTGGAAACCGCCGAACAAAACGCGGATTTACGAGAAAACAACAAACAAAAAAGCGTCGCTCAGCCAAATAATTGAAAATGTAAACTAAATAATAGAATAATATAAACAAACATTTTATATTATTACAATGGAATACAGCAAGCTCACACTCGAAATCACCAGCCGTTTGTCAAAAGATGAAAAAAAGGCCGGCGGAATATTCATCACCCCACGGTCCATAATTGCCGCTCTCATGGACCGGCTCCCGCTTGGATTTACACCCCGACGAATCCTAGAACCATCCGCGGGTACCGGTGAAATTGCCAATTACGCCCGCACACGTTACCCCGATGCCCACATCGACGCCGTCGAAATAAACCCTACAATATTCGAGGCAATCAAGCGCGTGTCTCCACCCTACAATTATGTGTGCGCGGACTTTACCACGTGGACGCCGACCGAGTCTTATGACCTCATCGTGGGAAATCCACCTTTCGTAGTATGCGGCAAAGATGCCGTACCCGAGCATTATCGCGCCCATATCGTGGGTCGGCCCAATTTATTTGGCATATTCATCCTACACTCGCTTTCGATGTTGAAGGTCGGTGGTATCCTCGCATTCGTCGTTCCTGCTAGTTTCCTCAATGCCGCGTATTATGCCAAGATTCGCAACCATATGAAGGCGTTGGGCACCCTTTTGAGTATCGATGAATACAGCGATGGCGGGTTCTTGGAAACTCAGCAATTAACTATTGGGCTCGTATTCAGAAAAGACCGCGAAGAACCATTGGGTGAGACACTCGATACATTATTATCGGATGGTTGCGCGTATTCACTGTGTTTCAATGGCGACTTCATATTCTCGTCAAACGTCGCTTCGCTCCGCACCCTGTTTACCGGGGCAACTACATTGTCTCGAATGGGTATCCGTGTTCGCACTGGCACTGTCGTATGGAACGAGCATAAGTCAGACCTGACCCACGATGCGACAAAGACACTGCTGATTTATAATACAAATATTACAAAAAGGGACGACTCAGAAACCAATATTGTGACAGCGACAACATTCAAAAATGGCGAGAAGAAACAGTACATTAACCAAGAAGGTTCGACGGACCCCGTCATTGTGGTCAATCGCGGAAACGGCAACAGCGCATACAAACTGTCCTATGCCTTGGTGGATGGTCGGACCCCCTATTTGGTGGAAAACCATCTCAATATCATTGAATGCGGGACCCGGGCGCCACAGATTCTGGCTAGCTTGGCAAATGAAAAAACCCAACAATTCGTCGCGCTCTTTCTAGGAAACAACGGGCTTTCGAAGACCGAGCTCGAGACTATATTTCCGATTTATTTATAAGTGGCGCTTTACGTGCGATTGCCTTGATTTGCCACGCCGGATTCAAAATCCCCGCATGATTACGCCATCGCAACAACAAATTGTATTCATATTTGTCCGACAAAAGAACAATGGTGTTCTTGTTTTTTACGGTCATTCCATAACCACCGCAAATCCGTAAATCCGACTCGGAATATGTATGAATCCCAAACTTGTCCAAATCCCATAACAAGAAGTACTTGTCCATTTGCGATTCCAACAATTTGGCATTGAGTTTGTTGATATCCACAAACAATGCATATTTGGACAAATACGAGTCAATCGATTCTTTCACAATCGCAGTACACCGTTTCTTGTTATCACCAGCACCCTCGATGTCATACATATACTGGGTCATTGAGCACCGCGAATATTCCGTGCCACTAACAATCGCCAAATATTCTTCGAGTGTCGGTTTCGCACCAGCGTAATGAATTGTGGACAAATATGCGTCGAGACCAGTCTCATAATAATATTTCGAATATGAAACAGTTGTTATCAGGGCAAAACGATCTTGTAAAGAGAGGATCTGCGGGACCTTATCGAGCGATTTTGCGTTATGTTTGAACTCCAGTTTGGCGACATGGATTTGAGTATCATCTGCACCATAAAATGTCGCCAATAAATCGTAATTATAGGCGCGCCCTGCCATTTTCTTTATAACAACCCGGCTATATTCTTGGCCACATATTGTGCGCAATGCATCGTGAAACTTGGCATATAAATGGACCCATTGAGAATTATTGACGTATTCAGCTGGCAATGGATTTGCCAAGAATACGAGAATGCTCTCGCGCACTTTGTTTTCTGTGTCGTTCATCCCCTTGGACGAGCCTTTTACGTAAAATAATTGGATTGATTCGTGTGTAAATGACATTTATAATGATACAATTGTTTGTATTATTATATTGGCAGAATAATTCAATTTTACGTGAATCAATCGAGTCGTCTCGACACAGAACACCTAATGTAACCTATTTAACAAATTATCAATAATTATTAATTTTGGGTCTAAACAATGATATTCTCAACCACCCGATTCAATGTCGTATCGACGCAGAATATCCAATGTAATACAATTCCAGAAAGAAACACACCTGCGGCAGCATATAAAAATCGAACATTGAATGCCCATGAAATAAGGATTGCTCCCAACAATGATGCGACAATATCAAATGCGGCCATTCCTAAAAATCGTTGTTTATGAACTCCTTCTCGCGGTCGCCCAAATGCTTTGTTCAAAGATTTACTAAAGTCAGTGTCGCACAATCGCATTATATAGTCATACCAGATTTGGTTATACCCAAAAATTGAAAATGGACGCACAATGTTATCCATTATACAAAACAACATTATCAAAATGAACGAAAATACCATACACATCTGCGAATGCGGGGTCGTTTTACAGACCATCGATGGTAAAAAATATTGCCATGTTTGCGGGGACGAGACAAAGACCCACTGTTACGAGTGTAATGCGATGTGTAGCGCGGATGAACTGAAAATGGGTGACTACAAGCAATCGATGTACTGCGAAAGCTGCTGGAATGAACGTTTCGACAACTGCTACAAATGTGGTCATTTGGTTGTCATTGAGCAAGAATCGCCGCCCTACGAATATGACGAAGACAGCCGGCTACAATGCGTTTGCGAATATTGTCAAATTGACCCCTTAGAGGAGCAGCGAAATAAACTACTTGAGTTTTGCCGTGCCAAAGGTATCGACGAGGGTTTCATAAAGAGTGTGGAAGAAATGCGCGATTTACACTAATGAGTCAATGACTCGCTCATTGCTCCACTATCGCGACGTAGCCCTTGGTCGTTTTTTTCTTCACCACCTTTTTTGTGGTCCGATGGATTTCCAGATGGCATTTCTCACAGAGCGCCATCAAATTGGCCGCGTGATTCTTATGGACCGCAGTTCCATGAATAAACCCGTCCCCATCGGCATTCGCCTGTTCCTCCAAATGATGCGTCTCCGTGCTCAGCTCCGTCCCGCATTTCTCGCACATTCCGCGAATCTTCTGCGCGTTGTATCGCGATACCTTCATACCCAGTGTCCCTTCTTGTTCCGGGAAATACTTGTTGCGAATGGCAAATGCCTGGTCCAAAAACGCGGTGGGCAGATGGAGCGATTTACACACTTCGAGACCATACATACTGTCGCCCGGTCCATCGCGCATCACGCGGTCATACAACAAACAATCGTGTTCTCGGTCATAATGAACCGCCATATGTTTGAGCGAGAGTCGGTCGAGCGCCGCCACTTCCTCGTATTTCACAATCTCGTGGAAATGCGTGGCAAAAATGAACGATGACCCCTTGGCGTGTAGGTCCATTAAACCCGCAACGAAAATACTCAGCGCGCTCTGGGTCTCCGTGCCCGAACACAATTCATCGCCGAGAATCATTGAGCCCGCATCGGCATTCTTCAAAATCACCTGGAGCTCGCTCATTTCCACCCCGAATGTGGAGAGGCCCTTGTACAAATTGTCGTTGCCTAGAATACGTGTATAAAACGACCGATACGGGTTATAGACGAATTGGGAGCAAGGCACAAAGAACCCGCACTGGGCCATGATGGTCGCAATACCGACTGCGCGAATAAGACTCGTTTTACCGACGGCGTTGGTGCCATAGAGGAGGATGCCGTTCCCGGACAACTCGACATCATTGGGGACATAAGTCTCGTTTTTCTGGATGTGCTCAATGAGAACGTGGCGAAGACCGGTGGCTTTAACGAAGGACCCAACACTTGATGCCGATTCTATTGTCGGCTGGCAGTATCGGTTCTCTCGGGCAACGACGGCCCTACACTGGAGGACATCCGCCATCATCACATATTCCGCCAACTTCTCAAGCGGTTCGCAACATACAAGTTCTAATGTATTCACAACAAAATCCGCATAAATCGTGGCGGTCTTGTCTTGGATGGCGTTTTCAATGCGTAATATTTTTCCAGTGATTTGCGTCAACTGGTCAAACCCAATTTCGTCATTGCTCGTAGTCGCCGTCTTGAACTTCAGGTCGGCAAACTTGATTTCAACGCCATTAAATACCACGTGCCCCGGCGCCGACACGGTCAAGATTCCGCGGAAACAGGGTGCGGACCGATAATCCCCGCGGTCCAACAGCTGTTTCAACAATTTGCCGCGAGTCTTGGTGATCTGGATAGAGGACCCCGACTTCTCGGTCGTGTTTATCTTCACATACTCGGTGCCGTCTTGCCCCGACGCCGAGGACTGCATAATCATATTAAAAAAACGATGAATACCATCGAGAGCCGCCGTTGTACTACGGTATTCGGCCATCATGGTGTCCAACTCGGCGTTGATTCCCGGCCGGACAATGTGTTCGCTGAAGGTGGCGCCGTTGATGTTTTTACAGAGGTCCAGGTCCAAAACGCGCCCAATATTGTCGGCAACCGCGCGGCAGCATGCCTCGATTTCGGCAGAATGCGCCAAGTATTCGAGCAGCCGCGGTTGTTCAGCCAAACACACGTGGACCTGTTGAATAATCACCGCCGATTCGTGGATACGCCAAATGGTCGCCGGCGCAATACGACGCACCATGATTTGCCGCATGGCGCGTTCCAGGTCCATCACACGGGCGAGCTGATTCCGAAAAAGCTCCATATAATGATAATTGTCAGGCTCCAACATATGCGTTGTGATGGCATATTCGGCGTTGAGCCACTCGGTGTCAAACACGGGGCGTGTTAAGATTTCCTTGACACGGCGCTTGCCGATTGACGTTACAGCGCGGTTCAAGAAATTAAGGACGGAAGAGAGGCGCCCACTGCGAATACTATCGGCGGAATGGTCCTCGATAATATTCAGCTGTTTCAAGGTGTGGTTTGCGAGCACGGCGCTGGTCCCCGTATTGGAGAACGCCGGCACCGCGATTTTCTTCACCAGATTGGGGTTGTGTTCTTGGACGAAATTGAGCAAATAACAGAGAGCCTGAGTGGCGATTTGGTACCGGGAAAACTCCTCGCAAGTGTTGTAGCTTTCCGACCCAAAAAAGGTCTCCAATATTTGGATTGCGTATTGCTGTCGCTGACATCGCAGCGCCTTTTCGTTTTCGGCGACACACACGTCGTGGACGGATTCGCATTGAAGACCGCAAAACGATTTAATCGAAGCGGCAATTGATGTTGCTGGGCCTACGGACGCAGACCCACCTACGGACGCAGACCCACCTACGGACGCAGACCCACCTACGGACGCAGACCCACCTACGGACGCAGACCCACCTACGGACGCAGACCCACCTACAATGAACGACTCGAAATCGTATAAAAATATGACCTCGCATGGATTGTATATGCTGACATTGCGTTCCAGTTCATCGAAGGTCGATGGGGTGTTTTCAAAGGTGGTGGTGTGTTCAAAAATAGACGACTTGCCCGTGAAAATATTGATGACGGCAATACCATACACGATTTGGGGGCGTTTCTTGTAGACCGAATTGAATGTTTTCAGCCAAATACACATGATGTTGTTGGAAAGCTTGGGTTGTTCGGTCTCGTAGGGTATATAGGTGCCGGCCGAGTGTATCGAGTGGAGTCGGTGTTTTTTCTTGTCGCCCTGGACGCTGTTTTCTTCGTCTTGAACAAATACTACGCTGGTATATCCGGCGTCGCTGAGAATATTTAGGTAGCGGTCAAGAGTGTATTCGGGAAACCCAGCCATCAACACGGTTTTCCCACCGACGCTGACCTTCTTCTTTTCGCTGATATTCATTTGGCAAATCTTGGCAAACTCCTGGATATCACTGGATATGTCTGAATCTTTGAGCCCATAGACCTCGAAGAATGACCCGACCATCATTAAGATTATGGTGCGAGACCCATATTGTTCTTTGTATTGCCGTGTATATTCCAAATATTTTTCGTAAATGTTTTGGTTGGTGGAAGGCAATTCTTCTGACCGAATGGACGCCACGAGAGTGGCCATCGGGTTCTTTTTTGCTTTTGACATCTAGGTTAATAGAGGCGCTAGGTTTATATGCGTTTGAAAGATTTATTTCGATTATACAATTTACGTGGGTTATCCACACAATGACATGATGACACCATTCACATCGGCATTTAACGGCGTTTTCTCCAATTCGGCCAGTACGCGTCGCCGCATCACATCGCGATACCTTTTCACAACTACAATTATTTCGGAAAATTGCCGTTGAGACCGCTGTATACTCGCCATTTCCCAGCTGTTACACGCGTAATCACCTGAATCAGAATTGACTTTGCGCACTTTATTCAATAGTTCGTCGGTGATTTTCTCGGTCATACTCACCTTGACTTGACCACCAAGCCAATAATTGCGATTGGCCCACATTTCCTTACTGTATGCCATATACTCGGCGACCACTGTCTCGCCGACAATAATGACCTCGGTGTCATCGTTGGGTAAAAAATTGGCCAAATCCAGAAGCGATGGGTCGAACATAATTACAAATATAACAACCAAGTGTTTATTATATTTCAGATAATCATAATAGTTATGGCTTATAGCCCACCTTATGGCGCAGGAAACAGGAACCCATCTTCCGCCAAGACCTTGGCAAGTTCACCGCGTTCCACATTCCGGTTTTTGAGCTCACCTTCAAAATTGGCCGAGTGTATCGGCGGCTCCTTGTCTACAACAACAAACATTTTATAGATTTTATCGAGCTGGTTGTAGTTTTGCCGCAACTTCATATTCGCTTCAATCCAGTCATAGAAGGACACATCTTTCTCCAACAATATTGTATCTGCCTTAAACGCATCAAACCATTTCAGCACATCAAATAAACTGGTCGGCTCATCCTTGTTGTAATCGGTCCCTGATAGAACCAGGATTCGACGAAACTCGCGCAAATTGAGCCCAAGCTGTCGCAAAATCTCCGGCAAATCATACAACAACACGCTGTGCTTTACCATACTAAAATGCCGCATAATCCGGCAGCATCCATAGGCAAACATATCCATGTCTTCGCTCAAGCACGCGTAGACCTGATCTGTCTGTATCAAATGCGCGCAATATTCATCGGCTTCACCTCGCGCGACAACCCACGAAATCCCGCAAATATCCAGCAAATGTTTGACGCGTTTGATGTCGCCGTCTTTGATATAAATAAACTGCTTTTTCAGTTGTTCCATTTCGAGCTCGACCTCATATTTTTCGTCGGGTTCCAGTGTGTTTTGTTCAACGCTGGTTTTCATTTCTAAATATCGCTCCTCGGCCTTGCGCTTGCCTTCTTTGCGTTCATTGAGCAGTTCTTTTTTTTCGGGTGGCGCCGCGCCGTCAAACACAAATATGGGCACAATGTCGTATTTGCGGAATATGCTCACCATCAAATACATTTGTTCAATGAGCTTGTCATCGCCGAGGAACCGGTATAAGAAGATACTGGCATCGACTGCAATTTTTTTGCCGGAAAGGTGTTTTAGGTGTAGTTTATAAATAGCCTGGTCACTGCATTTTTGATTGAATACACGATTTAAATGTTTGATTCCCATAAGGTATTATAGTAGTTGTTATTATTCTATATTATTGGACGAACATAATCAATTTTTTCGGGGGTATATGTATAATGAGTACCAAAGATACGAGAACCAAGGTTACAATTGGTCGAAGATTTTCTCATCACAATGATAGCAGTGATAGTAGTGACGATGACGATGAACTACCAGTTTTTACATCAAGTAAGCCAGTTATCGCAACACCCGGAACCCGGTTTCTAAAACAAAAAGAAGAAGAACGCAGAGTACAAAAAGAAGAAGAACAAAAAAACGAAAAACGTAATTTTTTAAAAAAACTATTTAAAAATGTTTCTCAAGGTTCAAAAGAACCAATTACCGAAATACGAGGAATATACAAAAAAACAAAACCTCTCACTAAAAAATGGACGAAAGGTGGTAAAAGGCGCGACAAGCGGACAAGACGCGACAAGCGAAAAGGGTACGACAAGCGAACAATGCGCGGCAGTGGAAATTGTGGAAGCAGTGGATGTTTAAAAAACAGGAAAACCGATTTTCGTACAAATCAAAATATAGAAAATAGCAGATCTAGTCGCAAAACACTATATACCAACAACTCTCAAAATATGGCAGAAGAAGAGAGTTGGGATGAACTTATCAAAGCATTAGAAAACGAAACCCACGAAAAAGAAGAAAAAAAAGAAAAAAATATTGTAAACCAACATGTTGATTGGACAGCAGTAATAAAAGCAGCCGAAGTAGCAAACCAAAATGAAAAAAAAATACAAGAACTGGCCGCAAATCAACAGATTTCAAACTATAAACAAAGAACCCAAACACGTGCGGATCAAGCGATCCAACGTATGTTCCATCGAAAAACAAGCAAAAACCGCCGGCGTAAAACCCCATAATATTTCATGAACAAAACAACATAAAACCATCATACAACAAATACCATATGTCGTATTTGTTGTACACTTCCTGCTTCCACCAAAAGCAATATGTAGATATTGTGGTGAATATGCTCAATAGCTACTTTGATATTATTCCTGAAAACACCAATATTGACTTTTTGGTTTATACAAACACCGAGTTTCGCGCCCTGATTGAAGCCCAAATGAATGGAAAACCCGTCAAGTTTTTCGAGAAAAACTTTGTAAAAACGATGAACCAGACCCGCATTTCCAAGGTCGATGTGTTTGATTTCCCCGATATTGCCCAATATGAGAAAATTGTATACGTCGACGCCGACACCATGTTTTTGCGCGACCCCACACCTCTATTTGACGCCATTGTAGAAGACGTTGTATATGCCGGTGGCGAAGGCAACATTTTGTCCGAGGCCAATTACTGGGGACGCTCGCTATTTTTGAAGAACGATTCAAGCTGCGTCGATCAAGAAGGTATTTCCGTGTCATGTCTCGGATTCAAGAATCTACCTGAGATAAAAAAACTATTTTCAAAGATTAAACAGGCGTTTTACCTCGATATGTATCAAAACAAGCTGGTGTTCTATGACCAGCCGTTTTTCAACGTACATTTGATAAACAACCACATGGTGAATAAGACGGATTACAAGAAACTTGTATTAAGTCGCCCAACGCCAGAAGATGCCGCGGAAAAGGGACTTGTGGCGGTTCATTTTGCGGGATGTCCCGGGCATGCGCAAATCAAGTTGGATTTGTTTGTGGACTTCAAGTCGAGGTACATTTGGCCAAAGAGTCCAAGTCCGCCGGAACCCTTAGACCAACCGGAACCCTTAGATCAACCGGAACCCTTAGACCAAGACCCATTAGAATTGCCACAAGCAGACTTAGATTCAGTCGACGCAATCACTCTCGAAGTAAACGAAGATACCATGATTGAAGACACCATAAACGAAGCAAATCTCGTCACATTCATCCGCTCCACAAACCCCAGCTACGTGTTCGATGAACAAACCAAGCGCCGTAATTTATTTGCGGCATCTGTATCCAGCAACCATGTGTGTTTCATTGGCGGCGACACCGCCTTGCCAGCCGCAATTATCATCAACAATAACCCCGCAGCCCAAGTGTCCATCGTCGAGTCTCTCATGACATCACCAGAATCTCAACGCATCAATCCCCGCATCGAAATTACAAGCGCAAATACCATTCTCGCAGAAAAACGCAAATATGACACCATCGTAATTGATGAACGCGAACTGTTTGAAAAGGCGATTTTAGTCGCCATGCGACTATCGAATCCCGGGACAACCATTGTTGTGAATGGTGTTGAAAATCCCGCCGTCGCCGCCATCTGGGAAAAGTATGTCCAGATGCTCGACATGGAACCCAGCACCGATATCAAGTTTAAGGATAGTGCGACTCAAAGGGTCCGTGTTATTCGATAATCTTCATATACGGGTCCGTATTATTTGATACTCGCATCCAGCAGACCAAATGGTCTGCGTTATTCGATAACCGTCATCCGCATCGTATTGCGAATTAATGCCGGCAACCGCGCTCGGTTCTTCACAAAATGCTCTTGTGTTTTGTTAAGTGCCTCTACATACGCCACATTCTGATAGTATCCAACAATCAAATCCCGAACATATTTATCTGCGTTGTCCGGGTTAAATTGGAGCCCGGATGATGCATTGTTTTTCGAGCACCACGCCAAAAACGCATCACAATGAAACATCAGAATGGATTTCAAGATATAATAACAAAACACCTCGGCTTTTTCTTGATATTGGTTACCGGGAACCATCAAATCCGCGTATCGAACACTATTATGGGTAAGAACCTTGGCCGCTTGAAACATCGTGAATCGCCTCTCCATATTGATATGGCGCACAATGGTTGGCCACGCCGTTTCGAACCCACGTCGCCGAGGATGCTCGACCACATCCTGAATCACAATATTTATGACTTCCGCCCACATTTCGCAATAGGTTTCATAAACGGCCAACTTCGACGATACTGGAAATATTTGCTGGACCGCGGCCTTAGATGATATAATTGCCGATTCGAACGCCGAGAAGTCCAACCCCAGATTGTGGAAAGATTCATGAACAAACACTTTGAACGCCTCCTCTCTGCGATACAACATGATTTCGGTGGTTTCTTGGCACGACGTCGTAAATGCGGTGTTGGCGTGTTCCCGGTCAATTACGGCATCGGTTCCACTGGGCAACGTCTTTTTCAGCGCGGTCATGTATAAATACGCATTCACGGTTTTCGAGCATTTTGTGCTGGCATAATGAGATGCAACGGATAACCAGATGTGCGCGCGTTTTACAAATGCCTCTACTTCGGCGCCGTATTTAGACCGGATTGCGTTCGTAATGGTATCGCGAGTCATTGAAAAAACAAAAAACAACCTGTATGTACGCCCGCCAACGCTAAGCGAGACATTGATTGAGTATTTGTTTAATGATTCAATATGGGCGTGAACTGTACGGTCGATACCATCATAAATGGCACCCTTGGCAGATTCGCTGCTAAATCGTTCCTCCAAGACTTGATACATAATCGGTGTTCGACTGGCTGTTATTGCGTGGTCATAAATTGTTTTAAGGAGTTGCTTTGATTCGGGTGAATATAGATTGAGCTGGGGCACAGTAGATATTTGTTGGACGTATTGTTGGAGTTTTTCGGAATCAGAGGATGCCATATCAATTATAGTATAACGGTACACCAAATATTCTTACATAAACACGTATTTCCAATCGACGGCCACGGCCTCCCCGCCGATGGTCATCGAGAGGCGGATGCGGCGCTGCGAACACCACTGGATAAAGTCAATATACGACATTGGTTCCCCCATGTTGACTAAATGTATGGTCGTGTTTATTCCGGGGACATATTTCTTGACAAAATGGAAGCGGATTTCGCGCAATTCGGCCAGGTCTTCGAGAGCATCGATATCAAGTGTAAACAAACTGGTTTCGGTGTTTTTCAAGATGATAATATTGCAGTCGTAGTCGCCTCTCATTTCCACATTTTTAATCTTCCCGTGGTCAACAATTCGGTAGGAACCAAAACAAATTGGTAGTTTAGCCAACTTCTGTATTCCGGACGGACGCTCGGTATAAGCACTTTGAGAAATGCATCTGCATTTTTCACACTTATCAACCTCGGCCTTGATGGCTTGGATGTATTTCATACATTGGAACAACATAACATCCTGCGCCTGGATTGTGTGTTTTAGTCGCGCGACCTGGATTCGATAGATTTCCGTCATTATTAAAGAGTCATCTGGGTATTATGGTTCTCACACTATCCGAAATAAAGATTTCAATTTTACACCATTGAAGATTGAAACGGCACGTTTTCAATCTTCAATGGAGCGGTATCGGTAACGATTTGAAACAAAGCACCCCGTAGGGGTGCGGTTTTAAATCTTCACCGATATACACGGACGACCATAAATATCGCGTGATATATAAACGGAATCGATGTTCGGGAAAACACAATATCATATGATTTTTGTATTATTAGTGACTTTAGTAGGTATTGTCGCGTTTTTCTTATTGAATCGACAAATAATTAGCGAAGGATTTGGAAACGAGGTATTGGATATACCTTATGGAACATATGGTGAATCTGGAAACAAAGGTATCTCAAATCCCGCGAATCCTCAGGTGCCGATGGATCCTGGCTCAGGGTATTACGCCATCAATGTAGGGACGGTGGATAAGCCAATCTGGAAGCGAAAAGCCGTGCCCTATGGATATAAACGCGACCCCGCGGACCTGACAAAACTAGTGGGAAAAACCGACGCCGGAATAGCAACGGCGACGGGGACACTTACCGATGAACAAATCTTGAAGCCCCCTTTTCTTAATATCCCCGGGGCGACATACACGGGCGACAGTCCAAACTACGGTCTGAATATTATACCACCCGCCTCTGGGTTTTACAAGATACAAATTATGGATGGCGCCGTCACCAAATACTACATGAAACCCGTACCAAATGGATATGTGGCTGACCGTCAAGACTTGTTAAAAGACAACATCAACCCAGGAACAACCACTGGTTCCAAGAAATACACCAAATTGATGTATCAGGTGCCCGAGGTTCCGGAGACCACCCTCAAAAGTACTATGGGGGCAACCATTACGTCAGATCCAGCTATCCAATCAGATCCAGCTTGGGACGGATACTATATTATTAATATAGGCGGTACGTTTTACAAGAAAATGATACCCAATGGATACGATATTAGCAGCAATGACCCAGTCCAAACCGAATACAAGAAGTTGCCCGCGGATGGAAAGCATACCCCGCTGAAATACAATCCCAATTTCACACCCGATAAATATTCGATGACCGACATCGCATACAACGCACGGGACACTGACCGAGTATATCGTGACCCATCAGTTGGTAAAACGGACGACCCCAATCTCGGCAAATACTGGATGTTCGACAGCGAAGGCAAATTGATCGAAGTGAATACCGAGTCCAACAAATCTCCCATCCTCTATTACGTCCCCGGTGCATACAAGTTTGGCGCATCCAATTATGTGCCGAATTACGAGGACAGTGTGTATTTGAGTCGAACAACGCGCGAGTCGCAGATGACACCGGTGGTCAATACGGCGAGTCAATTGGGCGGATTTTGTAGTCAATATGCTGGGGACACCCTGAAGACCGAGGAGAAATGCGCGGGACAAGATTTGAATGCGTGTGCTTCCACGAGTTGTTGTGTCCTGCTGGGAGGGCAAAAATGCGTGGCGGGCGGCGAAAACGGACCCAAGAATGTTGCGAATTATACGGACTACAATTTGAAGAACCGCGACTTTTACTATTACCAGGGCAAATGCTATGGTAACTGCCCATAATCGCGAAGCAGGTCACCCTTAATCGCAGATTATGCGAAGCAAGTCACCCTTAATCGTAATGCGAAGCAGGAACCTCAAAAATGATAAAAATAACATATTTGTATCATTCATATAACATACATCTCTTTCAAAACACGGCACCCACTATTGTAGGCTGCATGTAACGACCCATAATACACCGGGTCCGTGTGTTCTCCCGCAAAAAACAGCCGCCCCCCAATACTCGCACACACTGCCGCGCAATCATCGCATCGATAAGAATAAGCGCCCATACTAAAGACATCTTCTTCCCACCGCGTTATGTGTCAGGCAACAGGATCTGGCGCCCCCGGATAGAAAGTCCGCAAATTGGTCATCATAGTATCCACGATTTCTTCATCACTTTGACCCGCAAGTGACCATCCAATATCGGCCGGACAAACAGCCTCTATAATCGGTTTATTTTTTGAGCACATATAATTATTCCACAACGTATATTTATCGCGGTCGCATGTGAGAAGCATCGGCGCGTCCGCCCAAAACACGGAATCAAACTCCAATTGGATTTTCTTGTAGGACCCCATTTTGATTTGGGAAATCGCGGCAATGCGTTCGTCTGCCAGCGGTGGCGAAAACTGAATATTGAGAAGCGGTCCCGGTGGCAAAGTGATACAAAGGCGTTCGCAGAAAAAACGGGTTCCATCGGCGACAACCACTTCAACTCCGGTTTCCCCATAAATAATATCCGTAACCACTTGGTTGTATCGAACACGACTCAATATATTGTAGTTTGAATCGGCCACAATGGCGTCAACCAAGGTTGATGCGCCATGTTTGAAAAGACAATGAGACCCAGGGTAGTCGCCGGGACTGCCCGATAAATAGGAGGTGGGGATATTTGCGAGGCTTCCACCGCACCAGACTTCCATTAAATAGAGGAAGGAGCTTATATAAGAGTCGTCCGCATACGCCAGGTCCGCATACGCTTGCGTAATGCTTTTGCCCTCTACTTTAGCCAAGACCTCCACAATATCACGCCATTTAGCCGCCATTTGTTGTCTTACCAATTCGCTCATTTCGCCCGAATTGGTCATATATTGGATTTGCGCATTCTCCGAATGTATCCACGGATTTTTCGGCGCGACCTGAATCATATCGCGGTCATAGTCTAAATATTTATTCAGCGGATTATCGACGGACCCATGAATCCACGCGGCCCCCATATCCAGATACGTGTCTTTATTTGTGGATACGCGCCCACCAATGCGGTCGCGCGCTTCCAATATCAAAAAGTTCGGGTTATCCAATCCAGCAGCAATAGTAAGTCCAGAAATACCAGCGCCAATAATAATTGTTTCACAAATCATACACTATATTGTAGAGAGGGTTTATATTATTTCTGTTTTCTTATTGTTTCCGCAAAAATAGGGATATAAATATTATGCTCCAATATGATTATAATGAGTTATTTGGAACCGATTTTCCTGGAAAACATCGACAAAACACGGGTCCAAACCATATTTGAATTGGGGTCACGAGATTTATTGGATGCCCATAAATTGGAGGATTATTACGGATGTCCCGTCTATGCCTTCGAATGTAACCCAGATTGCCTGGAAATATGCGATTCGGTTGCCAACACCTTTGAAAACAAAAACATTCATCTTATTCAGAAAGCGGTGTCACTAATAGATGGTCCGGTATCTTTTTATTCATTTGACATAACCAAATACGACAACATGGGGGCATCTTCGATGTTCAAAATTGATTTCAATAATCGCGAGATTAATGACCCCGATTACAATTCGCCATCCCCCCAAAAGGAAATCATCGTCGAAGGAACACGACTCGATACATTCATGGCTGACAACCGGGTCGACCGCGTCGATATGTTGTGCGTCGATTTACAGGGCTACGAGCTGGCCGCGGTCCAGAGCTTGGGCGTCCGATTACAGGATGTCAAATATATCATAACGGAATGCTCCATCCAAAGTACCTATGATGGAGGCACCACCTTTGTCGAGCTCGAAGAGTACCTGAAAAACGCCGGGTTCAAATATGTGTGTAGCAACCGATTTAATTATGCGTATCCAGATACTGAGCTCCGCGGATATAGCGAGTTTGATGCGCTGTTTATAAAAAGTGGTCTATCTTAATGCCACTTTAACATAACAAGCTTCATACACATGCTGGTATAGGGACAACTCACGCGCCAATAGTAATTGACTTTTTTTATAAAATGCTGTTCATAAACTTCTTTGAACCGAATTGGATTGAGTTTACACATTTGTGCTAGCGCCGTGGGGTTGTTAATTATTTTCCGTACCGTATCGAGCAACCCACTATAATCAAGCCGCTGACATTCTTCTGATTCAATCAATATATTGAACTCTTTTATCAAATCGTCGCCTCTCAACTGGGGCTCAATATATTCTTCCATCAAATAAATTTGAATATCCAATTGGAGTCCATCATATATAGCTTTTGCTTTGTTAAGTTCTTCCGACATTTACACAATTATGTTGAAAATATCTATACCGTTTTGCGAAATCAATTGTGTACCGAGAAATTGAAACCAGAATCGTGTAAAACTGTAAATTATAATATTTAATAAAATGCTATTTACACATTCTTCTATTCGGGGGTTCCTTTTCAGTTCACGTGCGGCGTCATCATCGGTCGCCCAAAAAATAATCGAAATATACACAGATGGCTCATGTTATCATAACAAGTCTTCATCAGTCGGCGGGTATGCCGTATATTTTCCGGGCGCCGAACACCCCACCGTGTGCGAATCGGTGTCGGGTAAATCTGTGACAAGTCCGCGATGCGAATTAATCGCGGTCAAGAAGGCACTTGACATATACAGCGACAAGTTCCATGGTAACCCTTGTACGATTTATACCGATTCGATGTATGTCATTAATTCGCTTTATCAGTATTCGCCGGTTTGGCGCAAAAATGGCTGGAAAAAGACGGACGACAAACCTGTGAAGAACCAGGATTTATTGGTGCCATTGTGCGAGATGTTTGATGCCAATCGCAAATATGTCTCGATAAAACATGTCAAAGCGCATTCGCGGAACCAAGGTAGGCATTTGGTAAACAATAGTGTAGCGGATGTTCTTGCGAGAAAATGGTCTTGGCGATGTGCCCGTAAAAAATAAGACGTTTGAATATTGAAACGTAAGTTTGCGGGTTCTTTGTTTCCCTTTGGTGGAAAATCATACGTTTTTCATGTTTGTGAAATGCGTCCGCGCGGCATACAGATAAGCGTATTCGCTTGTATAAATCTTCATTGCTAAAAATTGAAATCTTTAATCTGAAAAAACAAAAAGCATAAATATATAACCCCCCCCCCGAACAATGTCTCAGACCAAGTCTAAAACTCCATTTTGCTCCGCAATCGACTCGAATAATGAAATCATAGCAACCGTTGAAAGCGACAACAAAATCGCATGTGATACAACCGTCGCGAACATCATGAGCGCGGTCACCGATGAAAGCGTAGATACATATGAAGGCATAGCTAACTCTATACCCCACTACACCAGAGATGATTTTAGCAAGGACCAACTCTTCGAATGTCTATATCGCATAATCGCAATCACACACCCTGAAAAGGCCCGCGTATACACTAGTGTTTTGCATGATTGGGAGGATGATGATTTATACTACCTTATTAAATCGAAATCAGACATTGATGAAATGATAGTCAAATTAGGTAAAACAAACATATAATTTCACATTCACATATAATAATTTACACAATTGAAGAATTAGTGGTGTAAAGTGTTGTTTGAGGTGAACACGTAGTGTTCACCTTGAAAAATTGTCCGAACGCGAAACGTTCAGTTTCGCCAGTTCGGATTGTTTTTCAACTGCCCCATAAGGGGCAGTCGAAAAATTGAAACACCCAAATAATATAAATACAAGACACAAATATATTACAATACTCTATATCTAAAATGATTATACCTGTCAAATGCGTAACCTGTGGCAAAGTCCTTGCCAACAAATACCGATACTACCTCGAACAAGTTCGTAAGAAGAAGCTCGACAAGATGGGTTCAGCCGAAGACGCCAGTGGTATTCAAAAGACAATTTACTTGACCAAGGAAAGCACCGCAAAAACGGAGGAGGGCGAAGTCCTGGATGATTTAGGCCTGGTTGACCCCTGCTGCCGTCGCCATTTCCTCACCCATGTAGATATCGAATAAGTGGATGTGTCCATCGTTTTTTTCGACCAGTCAATACATTATTAAAGAATTGAAATATGCTATAATTCTTTAATTTCGCACTACATGTAAATATTTTATATGACCCTAACCTGAAGGACGGGATCATATAAAATATTTACCTGTATATATACAATGCCCAAAAAACAAACACAGAGGGGATGTGCTCTCTCAAAAAGGCGCAGAAAGCAAAACAACAAAAGTATAAAACAGCGCGGCGGTAATTTACACAAGATGTACAATATCAATACGTTGGCCCAAGACCCGCAGCGAATGACGATGTTTGATAGAGGTGTTGTTCAAGCGGGAGGCAAAAAACACGGACATTCGCGCAAATATTTGAAGCATGGTGGAAGTGGCTTAAATTATTCGGCAATGGATCAAATTGTTTATAAGACAATGACACCATTTATGGTAAATAATATGTCGAACTCTGTTGCCATACAACGACCTGCATATATATAAAGATAATCCTTAGGGGGTGTATATGTTTTCTCCTGTGAAAATATAATGGCATTTTTATTAAAAAACTTGTGTACTCCGGCATATTTTTATTTTATTATTTCTATCATTGCCATCAGTATCATGGCCATACAAAACTATGGAAACACCAATACCTATTGTTTAGGCGAATATAGTTGCGAAGTATCAAGCACATTTTTGCTTTTTCTAATCAAGCTTGCCTATGTATTATTATGGACCTGGATTCTTAATTTGATTTGTCAGGCGGGAGTGCCGAGTTTGTCTTGGTTTTTGGTATTGTTGCCATTTATTATGATGTTTTTGCTCATTGCGATGATGTTCCTTGTATAAGGCTTTTAAGCCGACTTAAAGGCTTTTAAGCCGACTTAAAGGCTTTTAAGCCGACTTAAAGGCAAAGTCTTTAACAAATCACATAAATATAACTCAAAATAGTGTATATTTATGACTACGCGTCGTAACCGACCGAATACACGCGCCTCTCAAAAAAACATCAAAGTCAATGGAACCCTCCATCGTTCCAATGGATGGATAACCGCGCGCATTTACGGCGCCCCTTTCGACCGCGGATACGCTCACGGATATTTGTTGTACAAAGAGTTGAAGTCCGTCGGTCCAATTCTCAAACACTTGGTGAAAACCTATTACAAAACATCATTGACCGAGTATTTAGAAAGATGTAAAGCCTCTATTCAACCTCATTTGAAAACCCCGGAATGGGGATTTATAGAACAAGAGTTGCGCGGCATTTGTGCTGGATACAAGAAACGTTGTGCATCTGGCCTAGAATACGACTTGTTGGTTGGTTGGAACTCGTATTTGTCGTTTTCCGAGGTTTACGCAAATATAAATAAAGAGGATGACAACTTAAAGGTCGTAAACTTAGAGGTCGTTGAACAAAGATGTAGCGCGTTCATTGCCACCGGTTCTGCCACTCACGATGGCAAAATCATTATGGCCCAAAATACACACACCTATTTTTTGACCGGATTCATATCTAACATCGCCCTCTATGTCTATCCAGAAGATACCGACTCCGCTTTTATGATGCAAGTTGCGCCTGGTCTAATCAGTAGTTCCGCCGACTGGTTCATTACCCAACGCGGCATCGTGGGATGCGAAACGACCATCGCAAACATCAGTTATGTGCCCGACTTTACCCAAAATGTACCCTATTTTTTGCGCATTCGCAAGGCAATGGAACAAGGACAAACAATGGACGATTATGTGGCAATAATGTCCGACCGAAACGCAGGCGACTATGCTTGCTCGTGGTTGTTCGGTGACATTCGAACCAATGAAATCATGCGATTTGAACAAGGATTCCAAACAAGTGATGTCCAACGAACCCACAATGGTACATTTCACGGAATGAACAGTGCGATTTCGCCGGTTTTAAGGGCGCTCGAAACCACGGACACGGGGCTCAACGACTCCCATTCAGGAACGGGGGCACGTAATTTGCGCATCGAACATTTATTGCTTAAACCCGACCTCTCGATTGCCGACGCAAAACGAATCATTTCCGACCACTATGATGTTGGTGAAAATCGCGAATGCAAGGGGTTACGAACCATTTGTAAACATGGTGAATGTGCCGACCCATTTGCGCCGACGGGGGCGACTGATGGCAAAGTGGTGGATTCCGACATGGCACGAACCATGTCGTTCGAAGGCATTATGGGGTCGAGCTGTGGTCGTGTATTTCAGAAAAAAGACTATCCGGATTATTCGCCGAAACATGGACATTGGAAGAAGCTGGTTCTCAATATGCCGAAATGGCCATGGGCCAAGATTACCAAACCTTAGGTCCACTCTTTAGTGCTTATGCTCTTGAGTGCTTCGCTCCCGAGTGCTTCGCTCCCGAGTGCTTCGCTCCCGAGTGCCCATACCCGTATTTTTTCCTCGACCGACGCGCTAAAATAAACGCCTTTTTATTATGATTACATCCATCTCGAATGATATCATAATCCACCGCGGCGGACTTTCCCCCAGTAACAGCACTCGCCAACCTGGCTAAACCCCACGATTGCGGGGTCTGGTTCGGCCGCGACCCCGACGAATAATACGCCCCCTCTCCCTTTTTCACTATTTTCTCGAGTGCCTCTATGGAACACCCGGTTTTTTGCGCCAAATCGGGGTTTGGACCCACGTGGTCTATACCATAGATTCTACGCGCATTTTCCAAGTGGTTCGACTTTTTGTGCTTATAAGATCCTACATTTTTTCGAGTATAATACTTGCCCTTTTTGTAAAGTTTTTTTGATTTTAACAACATGGCGACTTGTTTTTGTTTGTCGGCGGACGACAACATCTTTGGTAAATACCGAATTGGAAACTCCATTTATATAGGGTTACAAAACAAATCCATAAAATTGAAATAAAAGAACTTGAAGAAAATGAACTCAATATATATAACAATGAACCCTAAAATCGACAACGTATCTGAGGAGGCCGGTCTGCTCCGCTTCACATTATCCGGCGTAAATATCAGTTTAGCAAACGCAGTTCGCCGCATCATTTTAAACGACATTGACACCGTCGTTTTCCGTACAGAGACCCACGACGTGAACCAGTGTAAAATCGAAATCAATACATGCCGCCAGCACAACGAAATCGTGAAACAGCGTCTCAGTTGTATTCCCATCCACTCGACCGACCTCGCTCACCTCCCCGGCAATTATTATTTAGAAGTGGATGTCGCAAATACCACCGACCACATCATCTACGTCACCACCGAACAATTTGTCATCAAGGACAAGCGCACCCACGAGCCGCTTCCCCGCACTGAAGTCGCCAAAATATTCCCCGCCGACACGAAGACCGGGGCATTCATCGACTTTGTGCGTCTCCGACCCCAGATTGGAAACACCCCCGGTGAGCAAATCAAGCTGACATGCGAGTTCAGCGTTGCTACCGCGGGAACTAGCAGCATGTTCAATGTCGTCTCCAAATGCGCATACGCATATACACCCGACACAAAAAAGTCCGCGGCGGCTTGGGACAAAATCGAGAGCCAGAAACGCAGCAAGGGAGCCACCGTCGCCGAAATCGAATACATGCGACGCGATTTCAATGCGATCGACGCGCAGCGGTATTGCGTCGAAGAAAGTTTCGATTTCGTGGTTGGCACACTGGGTGTTTTCGCCAACGCCGACATTGTGAAAAAGGCGTGTAAAGTGATGGAACACAAGTTGCGGGGCACGATTACCAAGATTGAGACGGGAGCGTTCATCGTGGAGCCGAGCGAGACCACGATGGACAACTGCTACAACATTGTTTTAGAACACGAGGATTACACATTGGGCAAGGCGATCGAATACTATTTGTATGACCGCTATTTCAATGGTGACAAGCGCCTCACATTTTGCGCGTTCAAGAAGGCACATCCCCACGATGATTACAGTATTATCCAAGTGGCATACAAGGACAATGTGAGTGTTGCCAATATTACTCAGGATGTGGCGACGGCATGTGCCGAGTTGGTGGGGGTTTATACGGCGATTTTCGGGATGATGTAAAAACGGTAACGAATAATACAATAGCTATACTATTTTGTTTTTTTTCGCAAAATAGTATAAAGTTTGTCAGCAATGTATATAAGACAATGGATTCGGTAACAACAAGTTGGGTCCTACATGCCATCAAAAACACCCTCGGATACGAACCCGTTCGTCAAGACATTTTGCTCCATTATTTCCCTACACTTCACCGAGGAAATATCACTAAAATCCGAAAGGCGGGATACAAAAACCACGTCGTCACGTTCGATGCATTCATTGAGCCCGGAAAAACACGCGAAGATAAATCCAAAAAAATCCAAAAATATTTAGCGGAAGTCGTCAAAATGAGCGGCGTCGTCGTGTTTACTGCTGCCAATATTCAGCAAAACGTCGACGATTTTGAAACCCATTACCAAACATTTATTGTAGACAACGACAATAAACAGGTATATGCAATTGACCCGGCCAACGACATTCGTGTGGTTAAATCAAAAAAAATCCTTGTCTCAGGCCAGGGCATTTATTACGCCGAGGTCGCACACCACACGGTGAAACCTTTCTTCGAGGAGCACACCGATTACCAATTCCACATGGTTCCTCTATCGCACCCGGCGCAAATCATCGCCGACGACGTATTTTGCCAATCGTGGTCCCTCTATATATTGATTACTTTATTGGCGAACCAGGCCTATTTGACGACCGCGCAATTCTACGTTCCCGAATCCCAGCTCGATAAATATGAGACAATCCTCGGATTTTACAAGAAACTTGCTGCAGAAGTGCCCGCATTTTCGGAACAGTTGAAAAGCGAATATATCGACGAAGTCACGCGATGCACCGGTTGCCCTAAGGCAAAATTGCTGAAAGTCAATCCGGAAAAATGGTTGCTGAGAATGACCAAGGGAGATATGGAAGACACCGATTAGGGGTTTTCACCCATATTCTTTGCCGTCTTCTTATTGGCTCGGGGTTTTTTTGTCTTGGTCGCATTCGCCTTTTTATTGGCTGCTTGGTCGATGATGTCTTTTTCAATAATCAACTTTGTCATGAATACTTTGACGCATTCTTTCGAAAACTTACGCAATTCATCATTATCAATTTCATTGGTGCTCGAAAACATTTGTACACCCTTCTTCATTTTGGTAGATGCTTCTTCAATATGAGAAGCATCTTCTTTTCCGGTTTCCTTGCCTTTTTGTTTAATATATTTCTTGTAACCTCTCTCCAATGTTCGTTTTATTTTTTTAATATTTTTTTTGCTGTCTTTTGCCTTTTGCGTAACACGTTTATTGATATCACGTGTCATGATTCGAGATTGTTTGATATTCATCTTATGCTCATCCGTCTTTTTCACAAGCAGTTGTCGCAACAATGCTTTTTTTGCGCCGTCCTTTTCATCGCGAATCGCATTGCGGATTTCCTTTTCACTCGCTTTAAAATTGGTGATTATTGATTTCAACATTTTGGCGGTTTTTCGCACCGAATCCATACTGGATTCAATAACCCGATTGAGCCGAACAATATCCGGATGCTGATTAAACACTGCCCGTTTGGGCGGTTCTTTACACTTGGTTTTGATAGCATTGAACGAGGATTGGTCGTATTTATGAAAATCATCGCTAAAGTCAGGAATTGGTTTTTTCCCAAATGATTCATCATCGTCATCTTCTTCATCCGATAATACGCTGTCGTTGTCGTCATCATCGCCATCATATTTGCCACCCTTTTCACGGATTTTGATACGCATATCACTCAGCATTTCTTTTCGAGCCCGCTTAAAGTCCGAAATTTGTTCGCGGACCGCCTTGACGTTTTTATTCAATAATGCTTGTTTTTCTTTAATATGCTCCATAATTTGTTTGATTGCCTGATTGGCAAGCCTTGTGCACGCGGTTTTTAAGCGCTTGTTATCACTATATTGTTCGCACACTTGTTTGAGTGCGCCAAATGATTCTGCCTTAATATTTTCATATGCTGTATTCTTCTGTTCAACCGCAACGCGAAACTCTTCTTCCAGTGCGCTCAAATCGATTTTCGATAAAATACTCACAATCTTTGGGTCAAAATCGCGATATAATGGGGTCCTTAGAATCGGTGTCATAATATGTTGCACGATTGGTTGCGCAAATGAACGCGCGTCCTTTTCACGATTTAAATAGCTGACATACCCCGCAATCTCATCCAAGAATCGCGCCCGACCTGCTTCCGAAAACATCCCCGACTCATTCAAATAAGTGGACGCAAACAGTTCGAATGAATCTTCGATTCGGTCAAATCGTTCTCGGCACAAGTTGAGCAACTTCACAAACTCCATGGGGGATGTGGTGATGGGGGTCGCCGTCATTATCAGGAGCCGCACGGACTCGGACCCGCTCACTTCATAGGACTTTGTGACCGCTTCCGAGAAGGCATTCATATCGGGTTTCTCCATTGCGGAGAGGCCGCCTTCGCCGTACAATTTGTGGGCCTCATCGATAATAATGAGGGTTTTTCGGAGAGGGTCCACTGCGCCGTTGCGTTTTACAAGCGCCTTGTAAATCTCGTTTTTACCGGAAACCATATTCGAAAACTGTTTGTAAGACATGGGTCGAATGGACCATGCCTTGGAAAGCAATTTCATGCGGCTTTTTTGGTCGGCGGGGATGGGAACCCCGAGACGGACCATTGTGCGAATGGATTCATTACAGACTTGGTCGAACATGTTTTTCCATATATCGGCGCGCAGTGTCGTTCGAGTTACCCACAAAATCGTGTATCCCTGTTCCTCGAAAGAACTGGTGGCAGTGGCGATTGCCGAACAAGTTTTGCCGGAACCGGTAGAATGAATGAGCATTACGCCCTTGCGGTTCAGTTCAGGGGTCATGTACATTCGCACGAAGTCTTGGGTGGGTGTGAATTGAAGAGGCCTTGCTCCGCCTACGACTTGTCCGCCTACGACTTGTCCGCCTACGACTTGTCCGCCGGAACCTCCACTAATACACTTGTTCTCCATGACCACTTCTGGCCATGAATAATCCGCATAGTTTTCACGAATATAATCGCGCACCCCTTCATGTGTATTTGGCATTTGAACTGACGCGTCATCATTTAGCAAAACATCCACCAAACGGTCGAGAGGCATTTGTTTGAGCGCGTTGGCATATTTTACGTCATCAAATCTGGCGCCACCTGAAAGCGAATGCGACTGTGAAAGCGAATGCGACTGTGAAAGCGAATGCGACTGTGAAAGCGAATGCGACTGTGAAAGCGAATGCGACTGTGAAAGCGAATGCGACTGTGAAAGCGAATGCGACTGTGAAAGCGAAGGTGACTGTGAAAGCGAAGAAAGTGAAGCCGGTAAAACAAACGAATGGACCGCCGCATTCAGCTCATTATCCACCGAACCCTCGATATACATTCGCTCCATATCAACGGTCAAGTTCAACAACCGAATATCGAGCCCCAATGCCCGCATATACAAATCATATACGGTCGCTGCATTCTCAAATCCAAATCGAACCTCCATGGGGATTTCACTATCATAAATATTGACATGGAGAGGCCAGCCTCGGGTCGGGTGAAAGTCTAGCCCCTTTTGGCCACACATTCGTGTTCCACGGCCAATCACCTGTTTCAAATCTGCCTGCGTCATTTGCGGCTCAAATATATGAACATACTTGATATCAAACAGGTCAATTCCTTCTTTGAATCCGCTGTCCATCACGATGAATCGCGCCGCCTCGCCGTGCGAATTGTCCGGGCGCAAATTGAATCGCCGTAACACCTCTTTGCGCGTGGCCGCCGACAACGGTTGTCCAAATACATTGACCGAACTGAGCAAATAAAAATTATTGTATTGATTTTGGTTCAACACATCCATTTCATGTAGCTGGATTTTGCTCCATTTTTTATCGACATCGTCACCCAAGTAGTTGGCGCCATATCCGAGTTGTAACCCGAGAATATCCATCAGCGCCGTCGCAACGTGTTTTGTCGTGCTTTTCACGCTCGAATAAATGAAATGCTTGAAATAGTGTCCATGTGTGCGAAAATCATCTTCGTCTTGGCGTTCGATTTCCTCTATTAGTCGCAAGCATTTAGGGGAAAGAGAGGCAAGGATTTCACGTGTGAGTCGATGGTGATGCGGCCCCGATTCGAATGTGTATCGCAGGTCGGCCGAAGCAAAATTGCCGGTTTTTTGAATACAGCCTGGTTTGTAGGTTGCGATAAAGTCTTCTGGTTCAGGTTTCAGATTCTCAAAATAAGCGGGTAAATAACTGGGAGGAAATGTATCAGGAGAATCACCGCTTAACGAAGGACCGCTTAACGAAGGACCGCCTAAAGAAGGATTGGCATTCTGTATGACCAAAGCATTCGGTGTGCCTAAGGCAATCGGTGTACCTAAGGCATTCGGCGTACCTAAGGTGGTGAGTGTACCTAAGGCAATCGGTGTACTTAAGGCATTCGGTGTACCTAAGGCATTCATTCTAGTATCAGCCATATACATATTATACGATACTTTTCTCGTATATAAATATATATTTCAATGTCCCGACAAGTAAAATTTAATGTTTTAGGCGGACCGTTCAATGGATACGCGCCCAGACAATCGATTACAAATTATAAGGATAGCGAGGTTGTAAATATGCGAAGAGTGTTGGTTCGTTCTAGAAGTGCGCTGAATGTGAAAGATATCATTAATATGAGAGGCCGCGTGTTAACCCCGTTCCGCGCCGCCAACAATTTGGGCGATTTCCTTGGCCGCAAAAATTACGTTGATGGTTCCGAACCCAATCCCGAGTCCGCGGATAGACCCGGTTATGCTCGTTTGATTGGAAGTGTTATGGGAAGACCCGACACCACTGGTATTCAAGGTGCGTCCTGTAATCCCAAGTTTGTTGCGGATAGCTCGGACTACATCAAGTTCAAGCGACAATCCGCAACTAACCGCAATTTCAATGACCTGGCATTTGGTGGGTACAATAATTCGGCGTACTCAAGAATCAAGATGAACTTTTAAAGGGGGACCCCGACCTAAGGGGGCGCCCGACTTTGAAAGGGGTACCCCTTCAAACGTCTTAGTAAAAATCTACAAATAGGATATAATGTACAACTATTTAGTCGAATTCATTGGAACTGTTTTTTTCGTTTATGTAATTTTGGCAATTGGCAATCCTTTGGCAACTGGTGCCGCGCTTGCTTTAGCTATCTTATTGGCCAAGAACACATCGGGTGGACATTTCAATCCCGCGGTGTCTTTGGCGATGACCTCGGCTGGAAGCTTGCCTTCGTCTGAGCTGTTCCCCTACATTGCGGCGCAGCTTTTTGGCGGACTCGTTGCTCACCAATTGTATATTCGATTCAAGATATAAAGACATTATTATCAAATAATTCGTCGTCGTAATCTTAAATAAGTCGTCCAATAATATCATTTATGTAATGATACTATTATTATTGAGTGCGTTTGTAAAGCACTTTGAAAAACAAATACAATCCGAGGACAGCGACAGATCCAATAAAGAGGTTTTGTCCGGCATCCATATTCAGAGTCATATCTTCATCCGACAAAGCAGCACTTTTATCTAGCGCAGCACCTTTATCTAGCGTTCCTTCATTAGTCATCGATTCTCTAATATCCGTTGAGATATTTTCAGAATCAAACTCCGACACGTGTCTTGTCTCTTTACCGGTCTTGCCTTCACTATCAATCGTCCGGATTGTAACCGGAACACATATATTTGCCTTAATTTGAGTATCCGTCGGCATCTTCAACTTTGCTGCGTTGTTAAAGTCTCGTTCCGCCAAATCCATCAACTTTGCGTCTTTGCGATGTGCGTCAATTACCGTGAATCGCGGTACCATTTTGCTCGTTTTTTTATCACGACATGTTTCACCGGTGGGTTGAAAATAGACATGACCAAATGGCGGGGTAGCCGTTAAAATCAATGTAGACTTTTTCCCATCAAATGCCTTGTCGTATTCGTTGACTTCCAGATTGATCGAGGCAAAATCCATGGCTTTTGGTTCGCGAATCAATTTCGAATAATCTGTTTGCTGAATCTGTACATATTTGTTATTTGGTGGTAACATGGTAGAAGATATTTTTGTCAGCATAGTCGGCCTATATTTTAGTCCAAGAAACGAAAACTGGTAATTATTCGTTTGACTTTTTCTCTAAAATACGGTCAAGCAAGGTTTGATGGCCATCAATTACCGTTTTTATGCGACACATTAATGCGATTTCTTTTCCATGGATAGCGACTGGGTCCAAAGGCGTTACCGAAGGCACGGAAGCAGCAGGCGTGCTGGAAGCCTCGGGACCGGTAGATGTGCTGAAAGACTCAAAAACAGCAGGTGTGCTAGAAGCAGCAGGTGTGCTAGAAGCAGCAGGTGTGCTTGAAGCATCAGGTGTGCTAGAAGCAACACCAATTTGAATCGAGTTCAACTCCGTCGTTAACACAGTGATTTCACGATTGCCAATGTATTGGTCATATACGGCTTTTAGACTCGCCTCATTTTTTTCAATTCCATTATTCATGAGGAGTTTTAAATTGGTTATGACAAGGTACTCCGGGTCGCCATTTTTATCAATTTTCAGAGGAACCGCGGGTTCCGTGGATTCCGTTAAAGACCGAATCATATCCGTCTGTTTATTCACCCTTTCAAATGCTGCGGCGAGCTCAATCGGCTTGTTTGCGTCTTTGATATCGCATGATTCATCTACTGCGATTGGATTTCCAGAAGCATCCAAAGTCGGGGCTAAATCTCCCTCTAAACCTTCGCGTATTGGGCGTTCATACCGAATATAGATGGCGTGTCCAATCAAAAACGCCAAGAACAAAAAAATAGCAACACTCACTATTTGTTTCAACATGGGGAACATGGTTATTATATATTAGGTCTATTTTTACTGCCTCGGTACGCTGTTAAAATCCGCTTCTTGGCATCGAGCAATTCGCTAAACTCGGACCGATATCCGCATGCGCGCCAATGCTGCGGAAAATTGTACGTCTTCACCCAAATCCGTTTTAAATTGGGGTCGAGTTTCCGGATTCGAATCGGGTCCAAATGCTGCATAAAGGTGGACAGTCGATTCCGGGCCATCAACACATCTTTTTTATAATGGTATGTCAAGTCGCTGAATGTCGGGTCGAACTCTTCTTCCTTCACGGCAAATCGCACATAAATCCGATACAATTCGCGCTCCAGTTCCCAGCGGTTTACTAGGTTTTGTCCTACGATGAAGGCACGTTTATTTAATGCTAAATATCGCTTATAATCGGTCACCATCTTGGCCCGCGCGCGCCATTGGCAAAACAGTGTCATCTCGGCTTCGTCCATCAAATGGATTCGTTGTTCTTCGGGGGCCTTGCCATATCGCCCGCTCACCATATCGTTGTAGGTAAAAGATTCAGTCATTTGTTTGTATTTGCTTTTCGTACTAGGTACGGGATTTGGTTCAATTTTTTAAGCCCCCCTAACGGGGGGTCGTAAACAACACTTCGGCTATGAAACTGACGTTTCATATCCAAACAATTTTTTAACACACATTCGTAGAATGTGTGTCAAACAACACTTCGGCCGTTGGCTTTGCCAACAGCCAAACAATTTTTTTACGTCACGCTCAAAGAGTGTATCTTACACCTTTCTCATTTACTGTGCTTTGCCAAAATGCTGATTTCACAGCACATTGACTCCAATATCTTTCAGATAATTCATATTTCGATTGAAACCGTTTGGACAATAATATTTTTTTTCACTTTTATTTTGTTTTTTTCTTGTTTTTGATAAAGACCCACCTCTAATATTTGAGAGTTGTATTTCCCAATCAAAGTTTGAAAATACTCCCTTCAAATAATAGTTCATGAACTCTTTTATCCATGGCCTTAAAAGACGACATCTGTCTTGTTTTGAGATTAAATGAAAGAACTCCGAATAAGTTTTAGAGTTTGTGTAAAAGGTTTCAAGTTCCACACGAATATTCGTTGGGACTTTTGTAATTTTAAGAAAATCAATATATTCTGTTGGTTTTTCAGTTATATCATTTAACATTTTATTAACACGAACACGGTAAGCATTATGTTTTGTAGTATCTTCTTGAACCGCACGAAAATGTTTTTCATACCAAGATTCACCATTGTATGCAATTGATAAATAGTATAATGGCATTGGAACTAAATTGGTTCCTTTTTTAATTTGCCTTGACCGATTTTTTTCCAGGTCTTCGTCAGTTGCACATTCAATTGAAGACATATCATCAAATCTAATTTTTTTCAGTTCTGGATGCAAACTTTTAATATGCATTAAAAGTGTTTTTATCATAATAATAGAACCTTCACCTCTACCAAGTGGTGTATAAAGAGAGCATTCTTCGTCATACATTGCGTGTGGAATAGAAGCCGAAACTGCCACATTGTTATCAAATTGAACTGAAATATTAACACAATCTCGGATATTTCCACCGATTTTATAATTAATTCCTGTTATAACACCATTCCATGTTTCAATATTATTAGTTATAAAAAATGTATATTTACCAGTTTTTACTTCCATTTGTATATTATATACAAATGAAAATTAGTTTTATAAATTGTTTAGCTGTTGGCAAAGCCAACTGCTGAAGTGTTATTTGAGAGACACTCGCAGAGTGTCTCTGAAAAAATTGTTTGGATATGAAACGTCAGTTTCATAGCCGAAGTGTTGTTTATGTCCCCGTTAGGGGACGTAAAAAATTGTTTGGAAGTTGGCAAAGCCAACTGCCGAAGTGTTGTTTAACACACATTCTACGAATGTGTGTTAAAAAATTGTTTGGATATGAAACGTCAGTTTCATAGCCAAAGTGTTGTTTATGTCCCCGTTAGGGGACGTAAAAAATTGAAAAAATAATTCCCAGAATAATAGAATATAAAAATAACGGCTACTAAATACATAAAATGTCAGCAAACAGAAGACCCATCATCGTAAGCATCGAAGGCAACATCGGCACTGGTAAATCCACCTTGTTGGCCAAACTCCGACCAGCATTGGCAGAAAGATGTCCCAACATGGTCGGTCAGATTCTCTTCCTAGAAGAACCCGTCGATATGTGGGAAAAGTTTCGCGATGAAAATGGACTCACCATCTTGGAGAAATTCTACAAAGACCAGCGACGGTACGCATTCACATTCCAGGTGATGGCCTACATCAGTCGCCTGGCTCTGCTCAAAAACGCCATCGCCGAAAATCCGGACTGTGAAATCATCGTCATTGAGCGGTCTCTCTGTGCTGACAAGAACATATTCATGGATATGCTTCACGACGACGGCATCGTCGAGAACATCGAATACAATATCTACACGGAATGGTATCGCGAGTTCATTGGACAATACCGCATGGACGCCGTGGTTTATCTGGATTCTAGTCCGGAGACATGCCATCGTCGCATCTCCAAGCGAAACCGTCAGGGCGAAGAAGGAATCCCGCTGGCCTATTTAGAAAAATGCGCGCATTACCACCAGAAATGGTTGGTCGATACCAAGTGCGATGACGGCTACATTATGTGCGACGATGCGGTTGTACATACGATTTGCCACGAGACCAAGAAGTATCGAGTTTTACATATTGACACGAACGCAGATACCAATTATGTGGAGCCGCATAGCAAGGGGTGCCAATGGTTGGACGCAATTTGCTCGTTTATCCTAATTAGCACGTTGAAAACGGGCATATAAAAGCCCGAAGAGTCGCTCCCTACCGGGAGCTTAGGGGCGACTTATCAAAACCCCCCAAAAGGGTCCCATCTGTTTTTTCTAATCGTTAAACACCACATATTTTGTCATAATATACGGCTTGTCTTGGTACCGAATATTGAAATCATAATAATAAGTCTCATCGTTGCCCAAAGGAATCTGTTCCCACGTATTGGAAAAATAGAGGTTCAAAATCCCCTGGTCATTTGTGCGCGAATTGGTGTATTTGGCCGCAAGTGTCATCAGCCTATCAAACGTAGTATCATGAATCAGGTTCGTATCGAATAACATAATGGTGGACTGGAAATAATCGGCGCACAGATTCCACCACGTTTCAAGGTCCTGTTTCAGATGCGGCTTTTCCAGAAACTGCTCTTTGAGGGTCCATCGGAATGCGGGATATGCGTCTGAATGCGCAATCATTTTGCCGGGCCGCCGGGTTGCCAAGATGGGCGCAATGGGCGCATACACTTTTGCCCCGCAATCCACATAAAATACGTAGTCCCATTGTTTGAAAAACGGCGTGAAAATATGGAACTTGTGGTACTGGAACAATTTGAACCCGCTTTTGCCGCATGCAATATTTGTTTTTTGTATTTCCGCGTAGACATCTTGCGAAAATATGATATCGGGGCAATGGCAGACCTGGATTTGGTGGGCGTGTTCCAGGATGAATGGATGCGAATCCACCGTGGGCAAATCGTCGCCGACGACGAGGACGATGGGGCCTCGATAATCGCCGATTTCAATCAAGTTGGAACAAGTTGACACGAACTTGTCCAAGTAGCGGAAGTTACAGACGAACACAACGGCACAAGACATTTAGTGATTATTGGTGGATTGCGTTTATATTTTGTATGCCTCTAATATATAATGAACGCCAAACAAGTGTTACCGCACGATTTACAAAATAAAACCAACCTGATACCAGGAACATTTTCGAGCAAAATGAGTGGTGGCGATGGAAGACCAGAGTCAATAAATTATGGATTTAAAGGTGATACTGTGAGTCCAGGCAAGGCCATCTTTGCGGGAGGTAAAAGGCGCAGAACACGCAAAAACACAACGGGTAAGAGAAGGCGCCATCACAATAAACAACAGTCGCAACGCAAGAAGTCGAGGCGTTAAATAAACCATTTTACAAAGTCTTATGATTATGTGCGTTAAATGAACATAATCATCATTAAAGGAGGAGAAAAATTAAAGGAGGGGTTAAAGGGCGTAAACGAAGTTGAAACGTAGCTCCCCTTAGTTAAACTTAACCACAATCTTCACAATCTCCTTCTTAATGGTCTTACACGCCGACACCGACAATTCCTCGCGCTTCTTGCGTGTCTTGTTGTCTGTGGTTTCGCCCGGCTCATCCACATTCTTCTTGGAAATACTATTACGTGAGTTCATATCGGCCTCAATGGCTTCATAATGCTCGTCTATGTATTCCAACACTCGATTCTCAATCGCCCATTTGAAGAAATTGAGTTGGCCAATGGTCGTCTCCAAATACGTCTCATCCGCATACGGAATCATGATGCGCTCCCTACGCGAAAAAGGGTCGAACCGGATTTTACTATACGCCTTTAGCTCCAACTTGTAACTGTTAAACACCTTGAATCGCTCCATGTTTTCCTCGCCATTGTACACAGTACTACACCGATTCTTGGCGGGAATCGAATACACGGTGAAGTTTTTCTTGGCAAAATTGGTGACGAACCAGTCGATGATTCGCAGGGAAATCCGCGATTCGCCGTTGATGATATTCATCATTTTCTCCATATTATTATCGCGACCATAGAAGTCAAGTAAATTATTTAATAATAATTCATTTTGAGTTTGATTTCGATGTGCGAGCATTTATAGTTTTATGGGTCCTCTTGTTTAAATGCTTTTTTCGGGAGTTCATTTTTCTGGGACGACCGCGACGACGAGACTCACTACCTCTGTTTATTATTTGCCAAACTGAAGATAATGGTTCTTTTGGTGTATTATCGGGTATATATCCCCCACGATATAATGTTTTTGTTCTATTTTTTGGCTTCACTTGAGTTGAGGGTTTTATGCCACGTCTTGTATTTAGGTGGCTTTGTCTGTTATAATTGCGCAAAGTGAATGAATCATTTATTCTTCTAGTACGACTTGGTGAATTATGAATTGCACGATCAATTTTTATAAATGAGGGTTTAGATAAAGAACGAGACGAAAACATTTTCGTAGATGGATATCGAGACGGAAACACTTTTGTAGATGGAAGCATTGCCATCGGCGTTTGCGCTAGTAGAGGCAAACCAAACGTATTTAATAAACATGTTATTAATTCAACATGAGTATCAAGTTTTCTGCATTTATTACTATAAGAAGCATAATGTTTTATCATACGAATTGCTTTAACAATATTATTTTCATATAAAAAAATAATAGTTTCGCTTATTGATGTTGAGGTTAAACTGGGTATTCCGCCTTGTTCTATATATTTTATAAATTGTCTGCAATATTTAATATCAGATGGCTTGGTTTGATGTTTTTCATCAAATTTATCTAAATGGATCATAAATACTAATAAATATATAACTAGCATAACAATTTCTGCATATTTTTCTAAAAACCCTGGAATGTTTAATATTACGGGTTCGCTTTCTATTACGGGTTCGCTTTCAAAATAATTGATATCAGTATCTATTATTAATATATTCTCATCTTTTTCACATTGATTTGCAGGTTTATTATCATAATATACAACTCTGTTTTTAACACATTCATTTATAAACGCTATCTGAGAATCTACTGTATTTTTAAAAAAGTCAAATCCGTTATTTTTGTTGTTTTTAATAATTAACAGATTCGCAATTATATTAGATTCTATGCTTGGACACCGGTCCGAATACACGATTAGAATATCACCTCTATTTATATGATCCATAAAATTATAAGTCCCATCCATTATTTCATTTAAATTAATATATATCGGGGTATCTGGGTATCGTGATTCAACATACCAACCATCAATTATTGGTAATGACAGCCCAAGATTTACTAATTTCTTCCGATAAAGCAATTCTTTAATCAGTGTTTCTCGATTATCTATTCTTTCTTGAGTATTTGTTCTTGTATACTTAGTACTGGTTATTGTTACTACTACTTGTTCGATTGGTCCAGGTATATCAATTCCAGCATTAGGGTGGTATGTTTGTTGTTCGTCGGATATTACATTATAAAGATGCTTATAACTTCCTTGTGCAATAGGTTTTACGTTATCATATGGATATACGAGAACCATTCTTATTCTATATAATTTCACCCATATAAAGATTTGCCTCTAAACATAGTAATGACCACTCGCTACATTATTTTGACCAAGGACGCCGACGCCGCCGCCGACAATAACACCGGCAATCAGATTTTCTCCATCAATCGCTCGCTCACTTATTTGATGCCCGCTGTAAATACCGCCTATTATGCCGACCGCGGCCTTTTCGAGAACAACCTCATCGAATGGTGTAAGCAGTTTTGTAGCAAAGAGGCGATTTTCCTGGATATCGGCGCACACACCGGCAGTTATGCGATTACGTTGGCGCCTTATTCGGCAAAAGTCTTGGCATTTGAGCCCCAGCGCCAGACATATTACGCCTTGTGTGGCGGCGTGGCGCTCAGCGGGGCACAAAATATCATATGCCATGAATATGGGCTCGGCAATGACTCGCAAGTGGGCACAAAAACCCTCCATATTGTGAGCAATGATGGCGGGGGGTCCACGGTTTGGGCGCCGCCCGCCGACAAAGTCATTGGCACCGAAGAAATCCAAGTGCGAACGCTGGACTCGCTGAATATCCAGGAGCGCATTTCGTTCATCAAGATGGATGTAGAGGAAAACGAGCTGTATGTATTACAGGGGGGCATGGAGACAATTGTGCGCGCGGGATATCCCAAAATCTTGTTTGAATCGAACAATGAGAGCGCGGGGCTGTTCAATTATTTGCGAGATGTGCTGGGGTACCAGATAGTGAAGGTAAATGGGTATTTCAATATGTATCTGGCAACTATGTAATGCTATGTAATGCCTTTGCCAACTATGTAATGCCGCCTACGAGTTCATTTCAAATATTATATGTGAAATGAAATAATTAATTATTTTTTGTTTTTACGTGTGCCACCATTCTTACTATGTCTACCTCGCTTGGACGTAGGACTAGACTTGGGACTAGACTTGGGACTAGACTTTGGACTGGACTTTGGACTAGACTTGGGACTAGATTTACGTTTACGCATAGGATTATTTGATGGGTAATATATTTCAGGATTAATTGATGGTTGAATTATTGGATTTTGATTTGGTCCAATACCAATATATCGGCCTTTATTTGGTCCAAACATGCGATTACTATTGCTATTACTATTGCTGTTGCTGGATTCAAACATGCTATTACGGTTGCTATTGCTGAAGTTAAACACACTATTACTATTGCTACGGCCAAACATGTTATTACTTGATGGTCTATCCGATGCGATTTTACGTACATTTTCCTTTTTTAAATTAGACGTATCTTCTTTCACAAATAGATCCGGTATCTCCATACCCTCACCAACAGTCGCACCTTCACCAACAGTCGCACTTGCGCTTGCACCTATCTCAACATTTATTGCTTCAAGAGCACGAATTAGACTATTCAACCGTTCATCGTCAGACTTCATTATTTTGCTGCGCATTTCCGCGCGTTCCACTTCTAATATGTCTCGAATATACCTTTTAATAGTAACAGCATCTCTAGCCGATATATCATATTCTCCCAGATTGCGAATACCATTGGTTGCCAAATAGTTATCCACAGAACCCGTCATATTAACGAGCAACCAGTCCTCAATATTTTGTTTAATAACCGCCAAATGCTCCACATTAGTTATATCAAACTTTTCTTTTGGTGGCGGTGGCAGCGGTTTGGGTGGCGCCACTCTCAGTTCACCGCTTGTTTTTTCTGCCTGTACATAGGTGGAAACCCAATGTTTCCCCGGACCCAGACCTTTTCGCTCACCAATGTCATATAGTATTTCCAAAATGCGTTCAAATATGGACCCCTGTATATTCTCAAATCGTTGTGCTACAAACGCGAGTTGATTTATCTTTCCAAAGGGCGGGAAAATGTAAATCTTGGATTCACGATTCAATGTGTGTGGGTCACGTAAATCAACCATCGCGGGTCCAACTGTGGGGAGCAATAATATATCATCCACCGTCCTCAACTGTTTTCCATTCATTTGTATTCTTGAGCCCGTGAATAATGTATTTAAATCTACGCACATTTGTCGGTTAATCACTTCCAAAATCCCATGTAAAGCCGGCCATCTCTTCAAGTCTTCCACGTGGGTTTTTACATGTTTCTCCATTTCTTTTCCCTCAATAATTTTTAATGCTGCTGATAAAACCGCGCTTTTTTTCACTCTCTTGTCAACCACACTTATTAACCTTCTTACACTGGCTTCCTGAATATGTACAAACTCATGGAATGGATGTTTCAAACAAAGGCAGGATTTGCCTTCGACGATAACATTGTCAATTGGTTCAAGTGTTGCCTTGAAGTTCAAAAGCATCGATAACCGACCTAAACGCAATTCTTGAGTACCTGTGAAATAAGAGCCTTCGCCGGCACTTCGATTCGCCTCGGGTATTGTATGTGTGACCAAAACCCGGCCTTCCCATATGCCGCCATTTCCACAATTAAAGGTTGAAATCGGTATTCCCATCAATGAGGTTCGTCTCGCCGATTCACAATGGTCGAGGTCGTCGCCATCGATTTTAGGGATAAATGGCAATCCTGTTAACGCGCATATTGAGACGGATTCTAGGTCAACACCTGTCAAATATTTCGACCAACGTTTATTGCGAATATCATCCCAATAGGTGTCGTCGGGTTGTTTTTTATAAACAGATGCGGCATCGGCTACTGCGGATATTCCTCGTAAATGCGTCGGGTTTTTTGCCCCCTTTTCACCATGTGTCTTTGCTTCTAATCCCCAGTAGTCAGAGAATATATCCAATGCGTTTCCTTCAGATGCGGCGCCTTTTAATTCGGGTGGCCAATCAACCGAATGCGGTATCGCCCCGATTTCAAACGTTGTGATTACTCGGTCTTTGCCACTTTTTGAAGTAGTGCCACGCGATTTGGGCTTGGGCTTTGGCTTAGGTGGCATTATATAATATATACATAATTTACGTCGCAAGTGTAACGACGTCATTATAAATAATTTTTATTATTGCTATCAAACACACATTATGTATGTACATAATTGGGGATACCCAATTCATTAAATTGATTAATAATTTGGCGTCTCATATTTATTTTGGTTTGATATTCATTTGTTCTAAACCAAAATCTCTCATGCCATTCAATAAAAATGACCTTGACATGTTTCACATAATGAGATTCAAGCAGTTTTGGCAAAACTACAAACTCACTTCCTTCAATGTCGCATTTAATAAATATTTCGGCGGCGGGGTCATGTTTTACAATGGATACCATAATTTCCTCAATATTGACACAATTACATTTTGTGGATTCAATGTCAAATACTACACCATTGCCATAATCAACTTGGGGGTTGATATCGATACAATTTGAACCAGTTGTGTATCCTTCGATGTATTTGTCTTTATTGGTATTATTCCATGCCCCTTTATGATTATTGAATGTGATTTCACCCGTATAATTCATTATTGCTAAATTATAATGTTTGAACGAATTAAATTGGTTTGTGTATTTTTCGGCAATTTTTCTGGATACATCATAAATCTCTTTATTTGGCTCGAAACAAAGAACATTAAATTGTTTATCAATTTGAAGCTTAGGAATAAACTCTTCCAAGCCTTCAAACTTGTGTGTTCCAAAATCCAAGAAATATTTCATTGATACAAATATAATTTGTTTATATTTATATCTTTATGCTGCCAATGAATAATAATTATAGTGGTGTAATTTGGTACTTCTTGCGCTAGCTTCGCTTACCATTTCCCACCCGAGCCCCCCGTTTTCTTCACCATAATATTGTTTCCCTTTGCTTTTCGCTTTGCGTTGGGGTCATATTCGTCGCCTTCATCATCGTCCGTGAGATTCTTCGACAATTCCCAGAACTCCTTTGACCCCAACTTGTAATCCGGTCTGTCTTCGGCCTTGTACCAAAAAATCTGGTCGGTTATTTTATTCGACTTGGCATTGTTGTTCAAAACCAACGCGCCATAATTCTCGGTCGTCTGGTCCATTACCGAACAAAACGACTCCAAAGTGGGGAACATTGACGCAAAGTTCTCCCAAATCTTTTTGCGATTCGCTAAATAGTTCTCGCGCAATATGAAAACGTAGTCAATATTCGTGCGGAGATTAGGCGGTATACCCAGCGGGTATTGCATAGTGATGATTAACATCACCTTCCAGTGTCTCAATTATACCATTTTCATTCAGACATTTCTTTCTGAAGTCATTAAATCAATGCTTTTTGAATGGGCATTGCGCTCTCTCGAGTGGGTTTAGACTATATCTTAAGGCATCATCGTAATTGGTTAGATTACTCAACCCCACGGGCATTTAGTCGTTGAACAATCATCATATCCTTACCTTGGCGGACTTAGATGACTTGCTGCGGGTTATCTCTATTTTATACCTTTTTACTGTACTTTATGTGGTTAGCATAAACCGCGACACCATTTCTGGTGCCGTTTAGTAGTATAAACCTTCATAGAATCTTTTTTTTGAATCCTATATCGAGACGTCTCCGCAATTTGGACGTGTTGCATATAAAGGGCATATACCCTAAATACACTAGCCATTCTTTTGAAATGACTTAGGCAAACAATTCACCGTTCATGAACAAAGCGCGCATCAATTTATCCCTCGCCCACGTGTTGTCATAGAGGCAATCATCGAGGATCACAAAGGTGCGTGGGTCGATGGAGCATTTCTTGTAGGTCTCCATCTCCTGGTTACACTGCTTCATCACCGCGCGCTGGCGACGTAGCACATTCTCGATAAGAACCGAGTTGTATTCTTCGTGAATAAAGAGTTTTGGCACGAGTTTCCCGTAAAAACCGTTACCGGCTTCTGTGCCGGATATGACTGTACCAATGGGAATGTCTTGATGGAAGTAGAGCAAATCTTTGACCAAAAAGGTTTTACCAGTATCACGACGGCCAATGAGGACAATCACGGGACCCTTGTTTTCTTTCGGGTCGAACGTAATCGACCTCATATCAAACTTCCGTAATTCAAGAGTCATTTAGAAGAAATTGAAATATAGGATTGTTTCATATATTTAAATCGCGTGTGTAACGCCGGGGTTTCCCTAAACCCGATGTATAGAGGCACAACTCTATGCGTTGTTTACGAATATAAATATTGGTTGATTTAGGTATATCATTACACCCAATGAATCCATTCAAACTGAATTACCAGAAGGTGCGGATACCCAACTTGGAAACCATGGCCCAGCAATGGAGCGAACAAGAAGACAATGACCAGACATCATACGATTACAATCCTTTTCGCATAACCGGGCTCCAATCGTATAATCCGCTATACAATCTGTTTTTCAATATGGACTCGACCAATTGTCAGAAAATCACGCTAAATCACAAAAATATTGTCACCAGCTTGGAAACAGTATCCGAAGGTACCAAGGTATCCGAAGGTACCAAGGCACAAGAGGCAGCAAAGATATTTGTAAAGTCTTCGCCTCTCTTGGACCCTCTCCATTTCCTTCGCGGCAAATACGATTTGGAAAACTCGCTGGTACGCCAACTCCCCACACTGGATTCCACCAAGGACACATGTTTCCCTAAAATACTCGACGCCAATAACTCCGCCTATGTCGACGGATTCTTCTCCTATTTGACCTCTATGATGCATGAGAACCACGGATGGATTCATGGGGTCCAATACTATGGTTCTTTTTTGGGTATCCAGTCGCGGTTCCGATACAATGTTGCAGACGACATTGACTTCTTGGAAGATTCCGAATACTTTTCGAAGAACATATCCAAGTATTTTGACCTGGATGATGAAGCATTTGCGCTTTTCAACCAAAAGTCGGGACCGGGCTCGCGCCGAAACCGCGACAAACTTATGATTGTGGAAGACGAGACGATTGATCTTGGAATCGAGGAATTGGATGACACCATGGCGTCTACCCATGACGTGGGTGTTGTATCAAATGTGTCCTCCTCAGAGACGCCGGTGGTCAATGAAGACACACCTGAATTGTTGGATATCGGCGCAGAAACTGAATACACGGCGGAGACACGCGAGCGCGCACCCTCTGACTCATCCGATGACAGCTCGATATCCAATTCAGAAAGCGACGACGACGACAACGCCGCAAACAAATGCGACGAATGCGGTTGCGAAGTAGTATCGGCCAAATACATTACAGAAGTCGATGGGAAATCCTATTGTGGTGGTTGTAAGCCATCTTCAGCTGAAGGCGACGATTCATCCGATTATACCGATTACACCGAGGACGACGACGAAAAGATGTTTGCGTATTTACACGACTTCCCCGTCCAGCTCATATTCCAAGAGAGGTGTGAAGGAACCTTTGATGAACTCCTTGTATCGCGCGCCTTGTCGCCAAAACAGACGACCGCCGCGCTATTCCAAATCCTGATTATTCTCGCGACTTACCAAAAGATGTTCAGTTTCACCCACAACGACCTCCACACCAACAACATCATGTGGGTAAAAACCGACCTAGAACACATCCAGTATTTGTTTGAAGGTCAATATTACCGCGTGCCGACCTTTGGCCGCATCTTCAAGCTCATCGACTTCGGCCGCGCCATTTACCAATTCAATGGTCGCCGTTTCTGTAGCGACAGTTTCTCCGAAAACGGCGACGCCAATTCGCAGTACAATTGCGAGCCTTATTACAATCCCAAGAAACCGGTCATTGACCCGAACCCCAGTTTCGACGTTTCGCGACTTGGTTGCTCCCTCTATGACTTCACCATGGAATCAGATTCGGTAGAGCTGAAGAACATTATCGACGAATGGTGCGAAGACGATTATGGCAAGAATATCCTCTATAAATCAAGTGGTGAAGAGAGGTATCCCGGATTCAAATTATACAAGATGATTGCGCGAATTGTGAATAACCTGGTGCCAAAAGACATTCTGAAAAAACCCATTTTCACAAAGTACCGCGTTGCCAAGGCGCAGAAGGACCTGTTAATCAACATCGACGAGATGCCTGTGTATATAAACAATTCCGCCTAAACCCTATTAGAGGCATCCGCAAAAAATACACAACCAATGGAACATATTGATAAAATCATTTATATCAATATGGATGCCCGCACAGACCGCCGCGCCGAGATTGAAGCGGACTTTGCGCGGGTCGGCATTGACCCCGACAAAATCATACGATTCCCTGCATCCAGCTACAATGGCTGCCCCAACACGGGTTGTCTCATGAGCCATACCAACGCACTACACCTGGCTTATGAAATGGGATACCAGAATGCCCTCATCTTGGAGGACGATTTCCGCTTCATCGTGGATGTCGATAAAATCCACGCCGATTTGGCCGCGTTTTTCAATATGCAGCTGCCCTGGGATGTCATGATGCTCACCACATGTTCGCCAGTAGTGATGCCCAAACATGTAGGGGACTTGGTCTCGCGTATTTCGTCATCCACGAATGGCGCCGGCTATTTAGTGAATCGCCCCATGATGCCCGTGTTGATGGAATTGTTTGATAACAATATCGAGAACCTCTATCATACCAAGGCCCATTGGATATACCAGAACGATATTTTGTGGAAGTCGCTGATGCCCGTGAAACAATGGTATATGTTCAATCACTATTTGGGGTACCAGGTCGCCGGATATAGCGACCTTTCGCAAGACCAGAAAATCGCGATTTTGCCGCAAGTAATAGAGGCGGCCAATATTCGATAAATTATGTCCAAACTGGGATAAAGTCAATAATAATATTATAACAATGCCGCGCAAGGAGACTGTTATAATATGCCCGCCGAGTGACGCTAGCCCTCTCTTACAAGCCCAATATGATAATATGGTTGACGTGTTGGTTAAGCACGATATTCGCGTTATATCGATGAAAGACAAGTCGGGGTCATCCGATTCCGTCTTTATCCAGGACCCCTATATCGAAACACCGACCCATATTGTGGTTGGCAAGTTTCGCAACCCGACACGAGTTAAAGAAACCAGCAATATTAGAACAAAATCTTCAAAACCCGTGCGCAAAGTGGAGCGCGGATTCTTGGAAGGTGGCGACTACCTCTATCATCGCGGCATATCATTTGTCATGGTCGGACCAAGAACTAGCCGACTGGCAATCCGCGATTTGATGGTTGCCGACGCATTTGGCACCCATAAAGTGGCGCGAATCACATCGAGCGACCCAGAAATAATACACTTGGACTTGATGCTGGGATTCATCGATGATGTGGCGGTCATCTGGTCGGGCGCCAAAGTGTTTATCGTCGATGTGTATGAGAGGGCAGGAAACAAGATTGCCTCTCTTCCGCTCGCGGATTATTTAAAACATCTGGGATACCGCATTTTCGAAATAACGGACGATGAACAGCGTGATTTTGTGTGTAATTTCGTGTGTTTTGACAAGTTTGTTCTGGCGACCGAAGGGAGCGACATACTGCAAGAGGTAACAAAGAAACCCGTGATTTGCGTCCCGCTAAGCGAACTCGGTAAAATGGGCGGCGGGGTTCATTGCGCTGTTAAAAAAACACTAGTAGAATAAATTATTTAGTTAACGCCTTTCGAGTTTGGTTTATTCGTTTATTGCCAATTTTAGTTATTGTTTTTTTATATTTTTGGACTGATGTGTCGTTAAATAATTTATCCCATGATATCATTTTGGGAACAATCTTTTGATTATTTGTAGAATTGCGAAGGTTTGTAAAATCAAAATACATTATACTATTTTTACAATTACCACAATATGGGCATTTTGATTTTTTATAACGGCGGCCGCCCTTAAGTTCGGCAAGATTTGTTCCGCTATTTTTTCTTGTTAACAATTTACTTTGAACTTCACCCACACGACAACATGTCATATATATTGTGCTAATAATAGGATAAAAATACGATACAACCCAAGAAGGATCCATATATACATCGCGATCCCCGCTATCCGATATTGCCGGTAAAATATCATCAATATCCACTTTGGGGGTTGAATCCGGATACATATAATCAAGCATTTTTTGTACAACAAGCCGCGAAATTGCGTCTTTTTTGGTTATATCAAAATTATTTAAATAATTTGTTCTACGATTTAAACCGCCGCGACTTATTGTTGTTTGAAAAGTCTGAACACAATCTTCATAACTATCATATTTGCCGCTCATAAGATAATGACCACTTGTATTGCCCAATTTCATAAATAAAAAAAACATACATTTTACTATATCAAGTTGAGATTCAAACAATATTAGAAAAGTTGGTTTATTTATATTTGAACATTCTGTGCCATATAATATTTTGAGAGGCAACACATTTGGTTTTGACGAAATATATGTACCAAAAACAGAGTTATCTTTTGTTTTCATACTTTTAGCCATATTTTTAAAATGTAGTAGTTTTTCTATTGTATGGGTTTTAGTTTTAATCATATAATTTTCAAAATCTTCTATACTCATAGTTGGTAACAATGTGTCTTTTTGACTAATTACAATGTTGGTATATTCAATTTTATCAGTTAATAATTGTTTTTTTATTTTTTCATCGGTAAGTTTTTTAATATTGTAAATATTGCCAAGAATCTCTTCAATATATTCTAATTGACCTTCATAAAATGCGATTCTTTCTTCATAATATGTATTTGTTTGTCTGCGTACATTTCTCAATGGTTCAATATGTGGTGTTCCAGTTTTCGGATTAATAGTCATAACATCGGCAATATGTGGTGCCATTGAAAATAATGCTTCATGACCTGGTGCAACCGCGTGAACTACAGATGGCGATTGTTCAACCTTTTTACTTGACATATTTACAACATTACACGTTGTGTTATCACCATGTCCAAACAAATAATAGCTAACCGTAAACGTATCATCAATACTAATTTCGTGTGTTGTACAAAAGTCAGCTATGCATTTTATTCCGCACTCTACAACATATTTAGTATCAAGTTTTAATTCAATAACTCGTTTTACTAATTCGTTTACAACAATATTCGAAATACTATAATGATTGTATCCAGGAAACTCTGATGTAATACGCTGCAGTATCCCGTAAATATCAGATATATGTGATTCAGTAGTAATATGTGAGTAAATTAAACCGCGAATATGTGAATTAATTGCGTCGTTAACCTGGGCTAAACCGTCATTTTCACGTTTTTGTTGTTCCAATATTTTGTTGATTATCCTTGCTTTTCTATCGGCTTCCGCAGCCCTTTCCGCTTCTATCATTTTTATTTGTTGAGCATGTCTTTCTTTTCTTTCCTCTATCATTCTCTTTCTTAGTCGGTCTGCTTCTACTTCGGCTTCCACTGTTTCAAGTTCATCTGCTTTTTGTCTTGCGACTCGATATGCTTCTGCTAATGCGAGTCGCTCTTGTTCTTGTTCTTGATTTTGAGTTTTTGAACCAACTAACCTTACTGGTGACGATTTTGGTGACGATTTTGGTGACGATTTTGGTGACGATTTTGGTGACGATTTTGGTGACGATTTTGGTGATGACATTTTTTGTTTTTTGTTTTTAACAAATCCACTCATTCTATATAATTAATCCCGATATATTTGTACTAAAGGCATACACTTTGAGTTTATCTAAGCGTGCGACCTCTAAGCGTGCGACCTCTAAGCGTGCGACCTCTAAGCGTGCGACCTCTAAGCGTGCGACCTCTAAGCGTGCGACCTCTAAGCGTGCGACGTCGTTTACGCGTCTTTTTGCGACCACCCGGCGTCTGAGAATCATGTTTCTCAATCCCCTTTTTTTCAAATGGATTACAACAAATTGGATAATAATATTCGATTCGAAATGGATACATGTGTGAGAATATGGATTCCACACTTAACTCATCTTTTGATGTTAAATTATTACTATATTCCAAGCTGGATAAGTTGATTTTTAACCCCATGGTCTCATTCAATTTACGAATAAACCGAATAGGAAATCCAAATTTATTTATTGTGTGATTTGTCGTATATAATAAATCATTTGCATGTGATTTCTCAAATGCGAATACGTTAGAATTGGTAGCACTTTTATTGAGTGACATCACTTGCCGGATTTCTTCGACCATAGTGTATATTGCTTCTGATAACCCCGGGTCATCAACGTATATTTTTGGTTCAAATAAAACATTTGACATTAAGCTGTCGCATGAATAAAACCCTTGCTTAGTCATTTTGCGTTTATCTTCATCTGAAGACAATGGATAATATGTTAACGCTTTTGTTTTGGAAAGTATGGCACCTTCTTTACAATCATTTTCTTTTTTGTCATATACACGTTTTGTTCGTTTTAAAAACCCAATTGCGCCTTTAATTATCATTTTACGATACTCTTCTTCCGTAACCCCCTTTTTGTCCATATCCATTTTAAAGTGTGCCCAATCTCGCGAATCGGTTTCATCTGAAAACCACCACATTAAAACATCTTCTATATCTTTGATTTTATATGTAGTGTCATCAAGCTTTCCATCCAATGTTGTTATATCAGCTTCTAATCGACTCGTCTTTTTATGATAGTAAGGAACACATTTACTATATTCTTCGCTAATCTTTTCGCGAATTACGTGTTTAGCATTACGAGATAATTTTTCCTTTGATTTATTTTGGAGCATCAATAAATCATGAATATAAGGGATTTGTGGTATAAGAGAAATTTTATTATCTGGAGTAGCTTGTACAAAGCACTCAGGCATTGCTTTTGAATTGACAGACGCTTTTCCTCCGGGTTCATTGTCAATAAGACTACCTCCATGCCCATAGCCCAATGCGTCAAACTTAATGATGTCATAAATCGATATAATGCGACCTGCTTGATGCGCATAAACAAATAACATATAGGTGATTATTATTGATAGTACATAATCAATTGCTTTGTCGGGTCCTTGTTTTTCTAATATTTTTCTAAAGTTTAAAAGTGAATGCCCTGACTTTATAAAATCTTCATATGGACTCGAAAATCGGTTTATACGTTCTTCACGGTTTCGATACAAAAATCGTGTTTCTTTATCATTTGTTGCTTGTATTAGTAGGTCCCAATTTCCAATAGAGAAAACTATTTCGGGAAGTTGTTTAGATTCTTCTTCCTTCACTTTGTTCTTTTTATTGGATGATTTGTCTGGGGAGGCCTTTCGTTTACTCATCTATATATCAGTTATTATATATTTATTGGATATATCGACCTCTAAGTGTGCGACCTCTAAGTGTGCGACCTCTAAGTGTGCGACCTCTAAGTGTGCGACCTCTAAGTGTGCGACCTCTAAGTGTGCGTTTACGCGTCTTATTACCGCCTTCCGAATCATAGGATGGCAAATCTTTGATATCATGCCCACTGCGACAACTCGTTGATGTATATCTCGGTATACTGCCGTAATAAGAAAGCGCGTCAAATAATTTTGTCGGGTCTAACTCTCTTATTGAATTGGAAATATATAGATAATTAAGCGGAATTATATTGAAAACAACCGACAACCTTTGAAACATTCTATAAGGTAATCCATATCGATTTGGTTCGAGTCCTCTTTGATTTTCATATAACGCATCCACATCATAGCTTAATTTACCACTTTCCATTTTGTATTTTTCAATTAAATTGCTCCGTAGACTCGCGAATCCATCGTTCATAAATGCATCAAATTGGGGGTCGCCGCTCTGAACGCTTAACAAAATAAAAAAATTAGCCAACACATCTGGATACAATCCAGAATCACTGGATAATAATTGGATTTGTGGAATCATTTTTTTCTTATCGGGGGCGGTAACTAGATTATGAGATTTAAACGCATCTGTTCCAGAGCGTTGAGAGCCTTCAACACACTCTTTTTGTTGTTGAATAAATACATGTTCTTTTTCTTTGAGTATTTCAATTGCCGCTTGAATCGCATCGACAACATCTTTTTCTGTAAATGTTTTATCACGAAAGGCTTGTGTTTTTCGTTCGACCCCATACTTAAAAATAATATAATCATCCCATTCGTTCGAACACCATTCTTCGATAAGTCTGGGAATCGTGCTTTTTATAATTATGTTTAATTCGCGGGAAACGGGAACCTTTTTTTTGACTTAGTTTAATTATTTTTTGTATCGCGATTTGTATTTCAGAAATATCATAATTGCATTTATATTTTCTTGTTTCATATCGTTGGCTGATTGTATCTCGGAGCTCTGTTTTTTCAGAACGAGATAGACTTTTATTTTTACTATATTGTGTATGCGTATAATCCATACTTGGATTAAGATGACCTGTTGTTCCAATTATATTTGATGGCATACAAAATGTAATGCTGTTTGGCATATCTTCTGGTTTAATACTATTTGACTTGGCTGTTTTTTTGCCTCCGTGTCCGAACCCCAATACATCAAATCGAAGTATGTCTCGAATCGACCGTCTCTTTTTTTCCTTCTCGTACACATGGAAAATGTAAGATTCAAGTAATTCTATCAAATAATCGATTGTTCTATCGGGTCCATGTGTTTCTAGGAATTGCGGGATAATAGTACCGGAATATTGTTGTTTTTCAATATCTTGATATGGAGTTGTATACATGCTTTTACCAGTTCTGCGGTTATAGTAAAACCGCGATGATTTATTTGCTTCCGTGATTTTTTCCCATTTTTGTAAAAACCCCAACTCTCGTAATAATACTTTGATTGTTTTGGGCGGTGACGATTCTTCTTTGTGTTTTTTTACGAGAGGTATTGATTCTTTTGTGGGACTCGGTGAATATTGTCGTTTTTCACTCATCGACCCAAATGTTGGTATATAATATTATAACAACATTCTACCATCTGGTTTACACCTTTACACATTTTAAATGCCGACCTTTAGGTCGGCATCTTTGAATGAGCTTAGGTAACTGTCACTTTGCGACTGATAAAAACACCTTTTATATCCGAGAAATCGCCTTTGGCAATTTCAGGCTATATAATCGGCGTTTTAAAAGTGCAAAGGTTTAAAACTCCGCATTGAAATCAAACACATCCCCTGCGACTTCCTTATTCGCCATCGCATATTCACTGTTCATGCGTTCAAAGAAATTGACTTTGCTATCGACACTAATCAACTCCATGAAATCCAGCGGATTCGGAACACCATAAATCTTCGGTACGCCCAATTGGACGCACAGGCGGTCACCCACAAACTCCACATATTGCGACATTAGCTTCATATTCATGCCAATCATTCGGCAAGGCAGTGCCACCGTGATAAACTCCTTTTCAATTTCGACCGCCTCTCTCACAATGTTTTGCGCAAGAATCTTGTCCGGTTTATCCAGCAACTTACCATAAAGCATAATCGCAAACTCCGTATGTAATGCCTCGTCGCGGCTGATGAACTCATTCGACAACGTGAGCCCCGGCATTAGACCGCGCTTCTTAATCCAATAAATCGCAGCAAAACTGCTGCTGAAGAAGATGCCCTCGACGCACGCAAACGCCACCAAACGCGTAGCAAATGTTTGGTCGCCCGATATCCATTTGCGCGCCCAATCCGCTTTTTTCTGGATACATGGGACGGTTTTAATCGCCGAAAACATTCGTCCTCGGGTCTCGCGGTCCTTGATATAGGTGTCAATCAACAAACTGTACATCTCGGAATGAATGTTCTCCATAGCAATTTGAAATCCGTAGAATGCCCGCGCCTCGGCCAATTGGACATCTGCCATGAACCGCGTCGCCAGATTCTCCATCACAATTCCGTCGCTCGCCGCAAAAAACGCCAGCACCATTGAAATGAAATATTGCTCGTCCTCGTTCAATCGGCTCCAGTCACCCAGGTCCTTCGACAAATCGACCTCCTCCGCACGCCAAAAACAATCGACCTGTTTCTTGTACATTTTCCATATATCCTCATCTCGCACTGGAAACATTACATAACGGGCCTCGTCTTCGTGTAAAAGGTAGTCAATTGGTGTCGCGTCGTCATTCATCCTAAATAATATACTTGGTAGATTTTATGTCCTTATGGGGAAATTACTTTGGCTCGAGCTCCTTGGAAAAATGTGGGATTTTGAACGCACACAGCATGAAACATCGTTTGGAACCCCATAAATTATTCGCCAAAATATCTAAATGAGCCAAATGGATTTAGACCAAAAAACCATATATAAAATGGCATTCATATACAATTCGCTCGAACAGGGCTGGAGTGTCAAAAAACGCGACGGCAAATACATATTCCAAAAGTCGCATAATGGAAAACGCGAAATCTTCCAAGACGATTATTTAGAGAAGTTTATCACGGAGAATTCGTCGATGGACAATCGGAGGTAGTCGCGAATAGTCGGATAATTTCTAGTTTATCACGATTTTCATTCGCAATAATACGCTCCATTTGTCGTGCGATTTCGTCTTCCAATAGAGGCAATCGCATATATAGCATCGGATTCACGGACTCGCAAGTTTTGGTAACATATTTGTTGGGATTGAATGCGATCACTATCACTTTATACGGTGTCGCACCATCTTCATTCAACATGATATTGGGGTCCGTGGATACACACAGCACAGTATCCGCGATAACAATACGACAGTCGATGCGCACTCCAGCAATATAGAGGGGCGATTCGTGTTGAAACCCATCAAATCGGGAAGCCACAAATTGGTATGTCGCTTGTTGCTTGGAGCGATACACTGTCTGGAATGTGAGCGGGTCTTCTGGAAAGAGTGTTACGTAACATGGGGCGCAATAACCACGAAACCGGGGACTTGACGGCTGTTCTTGGCACTTGGAAACAATACATGTTGATAGGCCGCTAGTGGCGACCCTCGACGTCGTCGTCATGTTTTTCATATTGGGGTCCTTGTGTTCGGCGCAAAAATGGGGACAACCGTGTTTCGTGCCATAAAGAGGTCGATTTCGACACCCCACATGTTTACAAATGCGCGGCATCTCTAAATAATGCCCCGACAATAAAAAGTGGGGACACACCACCACAATATCGTTGATGTTTGTCCTTGAATATACAACATATAATAGTATCTAGAGAAATGTAGAGCAATTACTTTTTGTGCTCCAAAACCCCCTTTTTACAATCGCGTCTTTTGCGCGATTATTTAGGAAAAAATATGTTTTCGAAGTATATATAAAAAATGGGAGGAGCACTCATGCAATTAGTAGCCTACGGCGCACAAGACGTTTTCCTTACAGGAAACCCCGAGATCACCTTCTGGAAGGTATCTTACAGAAGACACACCAACTTCGCTATGGAGTCCATCGAGCAGACCTTCAACGGTCAAGCCGACTTTGGCCGCAGGGTTTCCTGCACCATCTCCAGAAACGGCGATTTGGCTTACAGAACCTATGTCCAGGTCACTTTGCCCGAGATTAACCAGTCTATGGGCACATCCGGCACTGGCCCTGTCTATGCCCGTTGGTTGGACTACCCCGGCGAGCAGCTCATTGCCCTCGTTGAGGTCGAGATCGGCGGCCAGAGAATTGACCGTCAATATGGTGACTGGATGCACATCTGGAATCAGCTTACCCTCTCTTCTGAGCAGCAGGCTGGTTACTACAAGATGATCGGACACACCACCCAGTTGACCTACTTGTGCGACCCCGCTTTCGCCGACATCAACGGACCTTGCGCTTCCACTGGCGGCCCCAGTCAGGTTTGCGCTCCCCGCAAGGCTCTCCCTGAGACCACCTTGTACGTCCCCCTCCTCTTCTGGTTCTGCAGAAACCCCGGTCTTGCTCTTCCCCTCGTTGCTCTCCAGTACCACGAGGTTAAGATCAACATCGACTTCAGACCCATTGGTGAGTGCTTGTGGGCTGTCAAGTCTTTGTCATCTTCCGATGGCACATCTCAGGCCGTCACCACTGCCTACCAGCAGTCCCTTGTTGCCGCCTCTATCTATGTTGACTTCATCTTCTTGGATACCGACGAGCGCAGAAAGATGGCCCAGAACCCCCATGAGTACCTCATTGAGCAGCTCCAATACACTGGTGATGAGTCGGTCGGATCTTCTTCCAATAAGATCAAGATCAACTTCAACCACCCCTGCAAGGAGCTCATCTGGGTTGTCCAGCCCGATTCCAACGTTGACTACTGCAATGCCTTGGAGTCTGGATCTACCTTGTACAAGGTTCTCGGACCCCAACCCTTCAACTACACCGATGCCATTGATGCTCTCCCTCCCTCGATCGCCGTCTTCGGTGGTCAGGCTGAGACCTCTGGTGTCCAGGCCTTTATCTCCGGTGGTGTCTTCCAGATGCCCGGTGCCATTGATGGTATTGTGTCTGGTGCCCAGGGCAACTCTAACGGCTGGGACCACACCGTCTTCGATGGTGTCCCCGCCAACTCTGGCTCCCTCGTCTCCGATGCCGGCACATTCGTGCTCGCTGAGACCGCCCTCAACATGCACTGCTGGGGCGAGAACCCCGTCGTCACCGCTAAGCTCCAGCTTAACGGCCAGGACAGAATCTCTGAGCGAGAGGGTTCTTACTTCGACGTTGTCCAGCCCTTCCAGCACCACACCCGTGCCCCCGATACTGGTATCAACGTGTACTCCTTTGCCCTCAGGCCTGAGGAACACCAGCCAAGCGGCACGTGTAACTTCTCCAGAATCGACAATGCTACCCTCCAGCTTGTCCTTTCTTCGGGAACTGTTGTTGGAACCAACACTGCCAAGGTCAGAGTGTATGCTTACTCTTACAATGTGTTGAGAGTGATGGCAGGTATGTGTGGTGTCGCTTACAGCTCTTAACCAATATAATTGGCTCTATAAGATGGTTTAAAATAAAAAAAATTAATAAAAAACAAAAAATCGTTTTTTATTAAATAGGTTATAAATAATTATTTATCATATATTATTTTGCGAGTTGTTGTTATTACTAACATTGCTTCGCATTTGGGTGGAGCAAAGTTTATTTTTATTATGGTTTAAAATATTTATAACATAAACACTTGGTATCTTCATTTCTTTATTTTGACAGTTTTCATATATTTTTTTAAGTTTATTCGTAAAACACAAATAGTCCATTTCTTTTTTCATAATATTACACTGACCACAACACGCATTTGAATTATTAAATGTATATCCTTGTTCATTATCAAATCGGTCAATACCATTTGTATGATTTTCGTCGGTTTTCTTACCACAAATATAACAATCATCCTTAATTATTTTGTAAAAGTCTTCTTCAGTTAATTCAAATACATAATTCCGTCGTTCAGCACTGTATTTATACATAGATAAACTCGAACCATTGTGATTTGAAAACGCATCGGGATATCTTTTTCCATTTGTTATCATACTATTATGTGTCAAAATGTGTTCGACACGCTGAATAAATGTTATATTATCCACAGCACCTTTCATCATATTACATTCAGTACAACAGCTAACACAATTATCAATCTCATAACCTTTTGTGCTATCCATTCGGTCAATCCCATTGAACCCTTTATCTTGTATAATTCCACAGTAATAACATGGTTGTTTTGTTATTGATTCAAATTGTTCAATTGTCAAATCAATACCTCCACCATAAATCCGATTACGTTTATTTAAATCTTTTAATGCCACCTTTTCGGGATTTGCTTTAACCCATTCATTCTTAACAGCCACCCGCTCCGGCTTCTTTGAGTTTTTTCTGTCCAGTTCGCGCACATGTTCTTTGTCACGCTTCTCATTTTGCCTCGCAAACTCATCTCTACATGCCTTACACGTCTTGGTTTCCTGACCATTTGCGCCCACATAAGAATCCACTGGGTTCGACTTACAACAAACTGAGCATTGCTTGAATCCATCGACAACGTCAGACACCACAGCGCTTCGTGCGGCATGGTCTCGCACCCGTTCTTTTTCCAAACATTCGGCACAACTCCGATTCAGATAGTCCGACGACAACTGGACTCGACATCCGCGCAAATACTTTGCACAAGGTCGTGTGCCGGCGTTCGTACATTCGTCCACAAATACGCAAATCTGATGGAGTCCGCAATACGCATTGTCGGCGGATTTTGAATGAGTACATCCGGGTTTCCCACATGGGACGACAACTGCTGTGGCGCGCTGTTTTTCGCGATTGGTCGCACCTCGACCATGACATGTAGAACACTGATTTATACCAGGTTCCAAGTAATACATCTTTTTACAGCCGGAACACAACCGTGTTTGCTCGAGCATTGTCTCGGTATAATCGTTCATATACTGGTGGTTCTTACAGAATCGCGAATCGGGTTGATTGTAGTTGCGACATCCGTTGTTATTGCGGTCTTTTGCCAAACATTTCATCGTATATGCTTGGCGGATTGAGTTATATATAAGATTTCAATTTTACATAATAGCTTGTTTTAACTGTTCAATAAGTTTGTTCTTGAAGTTGCAAAGGCAAAATATGTAATAGTATTGTTTTAACTGTTCAATAAGTTTGTTCTTGAAGTTGCAAAGGCAAAATATGT
>Ga0114964_10000055_pt1 | contig 82217 bp, 74 predicted proteins | sample C_131016_MF_Meta_FD_92638 | JGI IMG/M metagenome (GOLD analysis project Ga0114964, IMG submission 92638) | Freshwater microbial communities from Lake Croche, Canada to study carbon cycling - C_131016_MF_MetaG | ecosystem: Environmental > Aquatic > Freshwater > Lake | place: Lake Croche, Canada... | reverse complement strand
GCAGAATAAGTGTTTAATATCTCTGCGCTGTGAGGCGCTCAAAAAGCCCCAAGATGATGCAAATCACTCGGGGCTTTTTTTACGCCTGCATAAATAATAGGTGTTGAGCATTTGCAGGTCGCTCGCATTGGTTTAACATCAAGCCATGATAAAAAAATATGAAGCTCGGTTTACTGTGCCCTTCGGCACGGTTGCCATTATCTCGGATGATAATCAGCCTAGAATCGATCTGTTTGGTGAAGTATTATTAGTAGCGACTCAACCAACTGCTCAGCAATTAATGCCTAAGTTGTATACACAAATTATGTCCTATTTTGCGTTGCCAAGTTTTAAATGTGACTTGCCGCCGCTGACGGGCACGCAATTTCAGCTAAGGGTATGGCAGGCGATTTATGCTATTCCCGCTGGAGAAACACGCACTTATGGCCAGCTGGCAGCGTTACTCGGCTCGGGACCACGCGCAGTAGCAAATGCCTGTGGTGCCAATCCACTCCCCATTATTATTCCCTGTCACCGTGTTGTGGCAAAATCTGGCATTGGCGGATTTCTGCAGGGCAAGAAAAATGGAGTAGTGGTGAAGCGATGGTTATTGCAACATGAAGGGGTTGATATAGGAGTTGCTCATGCGTGAGATGGAAATTGCAGAATCCGAGTCAGCGGAGCTGGATGCTTTTATTGATCACCTATGGTTAGAAGATGGTTTATCCAAAAATACATTAGAGAGTTATCGTTTAGATTTAAGTATGTTTGCACTTTGGATAGCGCAACAAAAAAAAACCTTATTAGGCGTAGATCAGGCCGACATTCAGGAATACCTAGCAGTACGCTTTCCTCAGTGTAAACCTCGCAGTATTAGTCGCTTGATAGCAAGCATGCGTCGATTTTATCGATATTTACTACGCGAAAATAAAGTTAGCTTAGATCCCACCATACAGATTCAGTCGCCGAAATTGCCACGTAGTCTCCCAAAGAGTTTAGGTGAGGAAGAAGTGATTGCTTTGCTTAAAGCGCCTAATGATTTAGAGCCTGCTGGATTGCGTGACCGTGCCATGTTGGAACTTCTTTACGCCTGTGGACTACGTGTATCAGAGTTGGTTGGGATTAAAGCCACCGAAGTGAGTCTAAGTGATGGCGTAGTTCGCGTCACAGGTAAGGGCAGTAAGACGCGGTTAGTGCCGATGGGTGAAGACGCTATAGATTGGATTTCACGCTATTTGCAAGAGGCTAGGCCTGCCATCTTGGAGCGGCGCCTGAGTGATGCCTTGTTTGTGACTAATCGAGGGGCTGGGATGACGCGACAGGCGTTCTGGTATTTAATAAAGCGTTATGCTTTAGTAGCAGGGATTAATAAGCCGATGTCACCGCATGTTTTGCGCCATGCTTTTGCTACGCATTTATTGAATCATGGGGCTGATTTACGCGTGGTGCAAATGTTGCTCGGACATGCCGATATTTCTACTACGCAGATTTACACACATGTTGCCCGCGAGCGTTTAAAGAATCTGCATAGTAATCATCACCCGCGAGGCTAGGCGTGCATTAACCCTTTTTTCTTTCAATCACGACCCCTAACGCCTTTAGTCCAGGAAGAATAGCTGGTTTAGCCACTTTTATTTTCACACTTAAAGCACCAAATTCCTTGAGTATCAGCTGGCATATATGCTCAGCTAAAGCTTCTGCCAGTTGAAAGCTATGGGTGCTTAAGGTATCGCGGATACGCGTGACCACGGCGCCGTAGTCTATGGTGTCAGCAATACTGTCACTATCACAGGCGCGGCTTAGATCGTAGCCAATCTCTATATCTAAAATAATAGTTTGGGGTAGTAGGCGCTCCCAAACAGGTACACCCAGTTTGGTTTGTACCTTAACTTCGCTTAAAAAGATGATATCCATGACTTAAGTCGTGCCTATATGGTTTAGAATTAGCGCTTACAGATTTTAGAGCATCTGGCGAGCAATCAGCAAGATGATTAAATTAAGATGAATGAATTAGGCTTTATCCCTGTCACCTTGATCCCAATAATATGGATCGGCGCCGGATATTTGATAGGATCTATCGCTTTCGGCATCTTGGTCAGTCGTTTATTTGGTTTGCCTGATCCACGCAGCGTTGGTTCCGGAAATCCTGGTGCGACTAATGTATTGCGAAGTGGAAAAAAGTCAGCTGCAGTCCTAACCTTGTTGGGCGATGCCTTTAAAGGCTGGCTTCCAGTTTGGCTAGCAATACAAACTGACATGTCCATGTGGGTAGTGAGTGCATTGGGTCTAGCCATATTCTTTGGGCATCTTTATCCAATTTATCATCATTTTAAAGGTGGTAAAGGGGTGGCAACCGCTTTCGGCATTATGTTGGCGATATCCCCTATGTTAGGTTTAGCGGTAATGCTGACTTGGATATTAGTTTTTGTTTTAACGCGCTACTCTTCTTTAAGTGCGATTGTAGCAGCAGCACTAGCCCCATTGTATGCATGGTATTTATTACCAGAAGCAGATAACTTTGTAGGAATTTCTGATTACGTACTGGCGATATTGGTGATGATGTTACTTTTAATTTGGCGACATAGCAGCAACATCCAAAAATTGCTGGCAGGTACTGAATCGGGTTTTGGTAAACGTTAAGGTTTTTGTAGCTCGGCTAAATTCCATCTAGGTTTCACGCTAAAGTGATGGTTCTGAAGGACCTTAGTCTGCATAGCCTTTAGGCGCATAGCGCCAGCAAAGGCGATCATGGCCCCGTTATCTGTACAAAACTCTAAACGCGGATAACTCACCTTGCATAATTTTCGGCTGGTAGCGGCATTAAGTTTTTCACGTAATTTTGAGTTCGCACCAACGCCACCTGAAACCACTAGGCGATCTAATCCAGTTTCACGTAGGGCGCTCATGCACTTAATCGTCAGTAATTCAGTCACGGCTTCCTGAAATTCCCAAGCAATATCAGCCTTAGTTGATTCGTCTAAAGGTTGATGTTTGTTGGTGAGTGTTAGCACGGCAGTTTTTAGACCACTAAAGCTAAAATTTAAATCACCGCTATTAAGTAAGGGACGCGGCAATTTAAAGCGAGGCTGACCATTTTCTGCAAGCTTAGCCAAGGCTGGGCCACCTGGGTAACCTAAGCCCAGTAATTTAGCGGTTTTATCAAATGCCTCCCCAGCAGCATCATCTAAAGTATCACCTAAAAGTTGATACTCACCAATGCCATCAACTCGCATTAATTGGCTATGGCCGCCAGATACTAGTAGCGCTACAAATGGAAATGCAGGCGGATTTTCTTCTAGCAATGGGGCTAATAAATGACCTTCAAGATGATGTACGCTAATGGTTGGAATTTGCAAACTAAAGGCCAAGGACTCGGCGAAGCTAGTGCCCACTAACAAGGCTCCAGACAAACCTGGGCCTTGTGTGTAGGCAATTGCGTCAATATCTTGCAGTGTTTTATTGGCGTCTTTTAAGGTAAGTTCAGTCAGTGGAAAAACTCGCCGAATATGATCGCGCGAAGCAAGTTCTGGCACTACGCCCCCATATTCTGCGTGCATATCTACTTGCGAATGTAATGCATGTGACAATAAGCCGCGCTCGGTATCGTATAATGCAATACCTGTTTCATCGCAGGATGATTCAACCCCTAATACCAACATTTATGTGTGATCCAATATAATTAAGTCTAATTTTCTTGATTTAAATCTTTAAGATTTGACGCTACAACATTTTATTTGAATGCATTTGCAGTACAAATGCACAAAGTAATTGAATAAAAACAATTATACGATTAAAATAGCGGACTTTTCTCAGGTTTAGAACGCAGATGATTTACATGAATCGTTGCAGTTCACAAAAGCTTGAGCATTATTACCGATAAGAGAGAACGAATGTCTAGTGTACGTGTAAAAGAAAATGAACCGTTTGACGTTGCCCTTCGCCGTTTTAAACGCTTAATTGAAAAAACTGGTTTGTTAAATGACCTTCGCGCACGCGAGTTCTATGAGAAGCCAACGTGGGAGCGTAAGCGTAAAGCTGCTGCTGCGGTTAAGCGTCAATATCGTCGCTTGCTTAAACAAACACTTCCAGCAAAATTATTCTAAGAATCTTTCATGTCACTGAAAGCTCAGATATCTGAGGACATGAAAACAGCAATGCGCGCTAAAGATAGCGTGCGTTTAGGTGCGGTTCGTTTACTTCTCTCTGCAATCAAGCAGCGTGAAGTGGATGAGCGAGTGGAATTAGATGATAGCAACGTGATTGCTGTAATTGAGAAAATGCTGAAACAACGTCGTGATTCAATTACCGCGTATGAATCTGCAAATCGCCACGATTTAGCTGATATAGAGAAGTTTGAAGTCACTGTACTGCAAACGTATTTGCCACAACAGTTATCTGAAGATGAGGTTAAAGCCATTTTAGAGCAAGTAGTTGTGGATACGGGTGCAGCTGGCATTAAAGATATGAGCAAAGTGATGGCGGCGATCAAGCCACTTGTCGCTGGGCGTGCGGACATGGGAAAAATATCAGGGTTAATTAAAGCGCGTTTAGGCTAAAAATAAGCCAAGCATTAATGAATTTAGAGCAATAAATGACTAAGGAGCGATAAGCTCCTTTTTTGTTCTCTAAATTACGCTAAAATTATCAACAGAACTTATAAACTCAGACTTACTTGGTGATTGCAGATAAATTTTGATACCTGAAAGTTTTATACAAGAGCTATTAAACCGCGTTGATGTTGTTGACGTAATTGATAAGTCAGTGCCGCTTAAAAAAGCCGGTGCAAACTACTCTGCCTGCTGTCCGTTTCATAATGAAAAATCCCCTAGCTTTACCGTAAGTCCCACGAAACAGTTTTACCATTGCTTCGGTTGCGGTGCGCATGGCACGGCTATTGGCTTTGTTATGGAATATCAAGGCTTAAGTTTCGTTGAGGCTATTCACGATTTAGCTAGAATGGCTGGCATGACGGTGCCGCAAGAGGAAAGAGCCCCCAACCAACCCGCACAAAAAGTTGTGATTGGATTGCAAGAATCGCTTCAGCAAGCCGCTAATTTTTATAAAGCGGAGCTTAAAAAGTCACCTCGTGCGATAGATTATCTAAAAGCAAGAGGCCTTAGCGGGGTTGTGGCAGCAAAATTTCAGATTGGTTATGCGCCCGCTGGTTGGCAGAATTTAAAGGCGGTATTTCCTCAATATGAGAATGAGGCGCTGAGTGTCGCCGGCTTAGTTGTTGAAAACGAGCAGGGCCATCGGTACGACAGGTTTCGTGACCGCATTATGTTTCCAATCCATGATCAAAAGGGTCAGGTAATAGGTTTTGGCGGCCGCGTGATTAACCCGGAGGATACGCCTAAGTATTACAACTCTCCAGAGACGCCAGTGTTTCAAAAAGGGCATGAACTTTATGGTCTATTCTTGGCGCGACGTGCAATACGCGATGCTGGGCGTGCCTTGGTGGTTGAGGGGTATATGGACGTGGTGGCACTGGCTCAGTACGGCATTGAATACGCCGTGGCTGCACTGGGGACGGCGACTACCCCATATCACATTACCAAGTTAATGCGCCAAGCGGACGAGATTGTATTCTGTTTTGATGGGGATAAGGCCGGCCTGAGCGCTGCATGGCGTGCTGCAATGAACGCGTTGCCAGCGCTGACAGACAGTCTGAAACTTTCATTCTTATTTTTGCCTAAAGAGCATGATCCAGATTCTTATGTTCGTGAATTCGGCAAGGAGAAATTTGAAGCTGAAATCAAAGTGGCCATGCCATTGTCGCAGTATATTTTAAAGCACCTCAGTGAAAATAATGCTTTGCATAGTCAAGAGGATCGCGTGCGCTTTTTAAACGAAGCTGAACCAATTTTGCAGCAAATTAACGCTCCGCGAAGTGCCATGTTCTTACGCAAAAAGGTGGCTGAATTGGCGCAACTTTCCATCGATGAGATGCAAAGTTTACTAAAGCTTCCCAATCTTAATAAAGCGCCAGTTCAAGCTAAACCAAAGCTTACGCGTACAACCTTGTCGCTGCAAAAACGCTTTTGTTTGATGCTGCTGATGCAGCCCTCATTGGCAAATAAAAATGACCTTGCTTGGGCGCTTGGTTCTGCGGATGAAGATATATTGTTACAACAGACTATTGAAATTTGCTTACATCACCCTCACTCTAAGCCGGTAGTGATTATGCGTGAGCTTGAGCATAAGTTGGATGAGAAGGTTTTATCAGAACTGGCGCGCGAGCTAAACGTGCTCGATGATACGATTGATTTTTCCTTGGAGATTTCTGGCGCACGAAGTCAATTGCAGGATGCATATGCGCAAAAAATTGAGGGTATATTGCTGGCGCAGGTAAGTGAAAAACCCTTAAGTGCGTTGACAGAAAACGAGAGATTGTTGCTTAAAAGTTTAGGCAATAAACCAAGTCAAAAAAGAGCTTAATTCTGTTATAATCAAGGGTTACATTGAAATAATATTCACTGGGTTTAAGCGCTTTTTTTAAATCTAGTAATTGCAAAATTTAGAGGTACGCCATGGCAAGACCAAAGAAAAGCGATCAATTAGCTGAAAAAAAGAATCTGGAGATTGTTAGTCCAGAGCTTCAAGAAGCCAATGCCGAGGAACGCCGCACCCGCTTAAAAACCCTAATTATATTGGGTAAAGAGCGCGGCTATTTAACCTATGCCGAAATTAATGATCACTTGCCAGATGATGTGCAAGGGTCAGAACAAATCGATGGCATCATCGGCATGATTAACGATATGGGCATACAGGTGTATGAAGAAGCCCCTGATGCTGAAGTATTGTTGATGTCAGACTCTCCACCAGCCGTTACAGATGATGATGCAGTTGCAGAAGCAGAGCAAGCATTAGCGACTGTTGATTCAGATTTTGGCCGGACTACTGACCCTGTGCGTATGTATATGCGTGAAATGGGTACGGTTGATTTGCTGACACGTGAAAGTGAAATTGAGATTGCACGCCGTATTGAAGATGGCCTAAAACATATGGTGCAGGCGATTGCTGCTTGCCCAACCACGATTGCCGCCCTATTGGCGATGATTGATAAAGTAGAAAAAGATGAACTAAGCGTAGATGACTTGGTGGATGGTTTAATTGATGCGGATGTAGGCCTAGATGATGCTATGCCAGCTGAAACTGCCGCCGATGATGAGGCTGAAGAGGAAGAAGAGGAAGAGGAAGACAGTGATGAAGATGGTGCCAAAGCTGCCGCGATTTCTGCTGAAGCCTTAGCTAAACTTAAAGAAGAAGTTCTTAAACGATTTGCTGTGGTGCGAATTGCACATGAAAAAATGACAGTTATTTTAGCTGCCAGTGGCTCGCAAGACCCAGAGTACCAAGCATTGCTAGCTGAGATATTGCTTGAGCTTACTGTATTCCGCTTTTCTCCAAAGCAAGTTGAAGGTTTGTGTGATCAAGTACGCGAATTAGTTGAAACTGTGCGTGGCCACGAACGTAAGGTATTAGATTTTTGTGTAGAAAAGTCCGGTATGCCACGCCTGCACTTTATTAAATCTTTCCCAGGTAATGAAAGTAACTTGAACTGGTTGGCAGAAGAGTTAAAGGCTGACAAACCTTATATCGCAAAATTGATTCGCTATAACCACTCAGTGTTAGACCAGCAGCAGCGTTTGATTGATTTAGAAGCTAGAGTTGGTTTGCCAATTAAAGAGCTTAAAGAAATCAACAAGCAAATGACCACAGGTGAAGCGCGTGCACGTCGTGCTAAACGTGAAATGATTGAAGCCAACTTACGTTTGGTGATTTCAATTGCTAAAAAATACACCAATCGCGGTTTGCAATTCTTAGATTTGATTCAAGAAGGTAATATTGGATTGATGAAAGCGGTGGATAAATTTGAATACCGTCGTGGTTTCAAGTTTTCAACTTATGCTACTTGGTGGATTCGTCAGGCCATTACCCGCTCTATTGCAGATCAGGCGCGTACGATTCGTATTCCAGTACATATGATTGAAACGATTAACAAAATGAATCGTATCAGCCGTCAAATCCTGCAAGAAACTGGTGTTGAGCCAGATCCAGCATTGCTGGCTGAAAAAATGGAAATGCCAGAAGACAAGATTCGTAAAATCTTGAAAATCAGTAAAGAGCCAATCTCCATGGAGACGCCAATTGGTGATGATGAAGATTCACATTTAGGTGACTTTATTGAGGACAGTACAACGCTTGCCCCGATTGATGCTGCCGTCTATGCCAGCTTGCGTGATGCAACGAGCGAAGTGTTAGAGTCATTAACACCACGTGAAGCAAAAGTCTTACGCATGCGATTTGGTATTGAAATGAATACTGACCATACATTAGAAGAAGTGGGTAAGCAATTTGATGTCACGCGTGAACGTATCCGTCAAATCGAAGCTAAGGCATTGCGTAAATTACGCCATCCTACACGATCAGAACGCTTGCGTAGTTTCTTGGAAACAGGTCAAGATTAGTCGTATTAATCTAGGATTTAATTAAAGGTTTCGGCCCCCTAGCTCATGCTTGGTTAGAGCAGCGGACTCATAATCCGTTGGTGCTGTGTTCGACTCACAGGGGGGCCACCAATATACAATCGGCTTCTAGGGCACAATCCTTAGAGGCCGTTTTCAATTGTAGTCTTACAAACTACACATCCTTAATTAGAGCGTCAGCTTTAAAGCAATGTAATTAATATGTCCTAGGGCGGCTTTTTGTCGGAAGTGATTTTACTGACTACTTTCTCTATGGTTAGTAAAAATTAGATTGCCCGCATCAATCTAAAATAAATAACTCCCAACCTATTCTTTGAATTAATTTATAAATAATAAGTCCCATTATCTGTACTTAGATATATAGTTTAATAAATTAAAATTATAAGAAATCAATGGAGGGGGTCACATGAATAAGATTTATTCAATTTGCTTCGTATTAATGATGTTGTTTTCGAGTGTTAGCTTTGCAGGAGAGTTTGATAATAACTGCACATTTAGTTTGTCAGAAAACCGCCTATTTAAAACCCAATGCTTAATTAGTGCGGAATTTGAAGGTAAAACTTATTGCTTTGGTACTGAAGCTAGTAAAGACGAGTTTCTAGAGCATCCACAGACAATCATTTCAAAGGCTAAAGCCTTTTACGAAAAGCTAACCGACGCTTCGGCTGCAACTGATGCTGATGGGCGTTTAAAAATTACTCAAGCTGAAGCATTAGCGCAAATAAAGAGTAATACATGCGACTTATCAAATAAAGACGCAGGTTACTTACAGTTTGATGGTATAGATTTACATCATTGTAAGATGGTCAATACTAGCTTCTTCGGTGCTTACCTTCGTGGTGCCAATCTAAGTGGTGCCAATCTAGAAGGCGCATATCTCAACCTAGCTCGCCTTGAGGGTACAGACTTGAGTGGTGCTAACCTTAAAAATGCCACGATCTTTCAAGCTATTTTTGATAAAACTAATTTCAAGGGCGCTAATCTATCTAATGCGCGCATGATTGGTACGCTCGGCAATGTTGATATGAGTAATGCAATTGTTATCAAAGGTCGATTCGGGCTAGATATTGGTAATCAGCCGATGGGCGCTATGCGTTTTGATGCTGTGGGCGGCCGCTTTGCTAATACAAATTTCGAGGGGTCCGATATTAACCGATGTAACTTACCCTTCGCAGATTTAAGAGGTGCTAACTTACGTAATACCAATCTATTTAGAGCTGACTTTAGTAAAGCGGATTTAACCGGCGCTGATATCACTGGAGCTGACCTTAATGAAGCGACGCTTGATGGCACAATAATGACAAACGTTAAGGGTATTGAATCAATTAAAGGCTATGACGCTAAAAAAGGACTATGTGTGAGTTGTGGTAGTTAATAGCCCTTTACGTTAAATTCGAATAGGCACCTTCGGGTGCCTTTTGTTTGGTGGGTGCGAATGTCTGCAATGGGTCGGAAACGCCGAATTTAAAAGTCTGCTTTGATAGAGCTTGTTTTGAGTAGAAAATCTCTTAGAAGATGGCTACCACTACCCCAGAAATTACCCAGGAATTTTTTTGCGTTAGCGTTTCTGGAAAGAATCAATGTATTACACGGCATCGAAGTTGTGATGGATAATAGCGACCATATCATTTTTTGCAATATTTTCGGAATTATCCCATGGAAATTAAGGTCAACTTTCTCGATAAGCTACGTCTTGAAGCCAAGTTCGATGACTTCACGGTAATTGCCGACCAGTCTATTCGTTATAAAGGCGATGGCTCGGCCCCCGGTCCCTTCGATTACTTTCTTGCTTCATCGGCCTTGTGTGCGGCGTATTTTGTGAAGTTGTACTGCAACACTCGCAACATTCCTACCGAAAACATCCGCCTCTCACAGAATAATATTGTCGATCCGGAAAACCGTTACCAACAGATTTTCAAGATTCAGATCGAATTGCCGGAGGATATCTCTGCTAAAGACCGCCAAGGTATTTTGCGTTCCATCGAACGTTGTACGGTTAAAAAAGTGGTGGAAGCCGGACCGGAGTTTGAGATTGAAGAGGTAGAGAACCTAGATGCAGATGCGCAGGGGTTGTTGACGTTAAAGCCGGCTTCTGATGCCAGCACCTATATTGCGGGCAAGGATCTGCCCCTAGAGCAAACTATTGCTAACATGTCCGGCGTGTTGGCTAGCTTGGGTATTAAGATTGAAATCGCTTCGTGGCGCAATATCATTCCCAATGTGTGGTCGTTGCATATCCGTGATACACACTCGCCGATATGCTTTACTAATGGCAAGGGATCAACGAAGGAAAGTGCCTTGGCGTCGGCCCTGGGCGAGTATATCGAGCGACTGAGTAACAACCATTTTTATGCCGGTTCATTCTGGGGGGAAGACATCGCCAACGCAGCGTTTGTGCATTACCCGAACGAGCGCTGGTTCAAGCCGGGGCGTAAAGATTCGCTGCCGACTGAAATTTTGGATGAGTACTGTCTGGAAATTTACAACCCCGATGGCGATTTGCGGGGTTCGCATTTGGTCGACACTAATTCCGGCAATGTGCAGCGTGGCATCTGTTCATTGCCCTATGTGCGCCAGTCGGACGGTGAGGTCATATATTTTCCGTCGAACCTGATTGAAAACCTTTACGTCAGTAATGGCATGAGCGCCGGTAATACGCTGGTCGAAGCGCAGGTGCAATGTCTGTCGGAGATTTTCGAGCGTGCAGTTAAACGTGAAATTCTGGAAGGTGAAATCGCCTTGCCGGATGTGCCGCAGGAAGTGCTGGCAAAATATCCTAGCATTCTGGCCGGTATTCAGGGGCTGGAAGAGCAGGGCTTTCCTGTGTTGGTAAAGGATGCATCGTTGGGTGGGGCCTACCCTGTGATGTGCGTCACTTTGATGAATCCGCGGACAGGCGGCGTGTTTGCCTCGTTCGGTGCGGACCCAAGCCTAGAGATCGCGCTGGAACGGAGTTTGACGGAATTGCTACAGGGGCGCAGTTTAGAAGGCCTGAACGATTTGCCTCAGCCCACTTTTGCAAGTGAAGCAGTGACTGAGCCAAATAACTTTGTTGAACACTTCATTGATTCTAGCGGAATTGTGTCTTGGCGCTTTTTCAGCACAAAATCGGATTACGATTTTGTTGAGTGGAACTTCTCTAGCCAGGGTGAAAACTCTAATGCCGAGGAAGCTGCGACCTTATTTGGCATTCTCGAAACCATGGGCAAAGAAGCTTATGTTGCGGTCTATGACCAGCTAGGCGCCATCGCCTGCCGGATCTTGGTGCCTGGCTATTCTGAAGTTTATCCCATAGAAGATCTGATCTGGGATAACACTAACAAGGCGCTGTTGTTCCGCGCTGATATTTTGAATCTGTCTCGCCTAGACGATGCCAGCCTAGAGGCACTGCTTGAGCGTTTAGAGAATAACGAGCTGGACGACTACGGCGACATCGCCACATTGATCGGCATTGAATTTGACGAGAATACGGACTGGGGTCAGCTAACAGTTCTAGAGTTGAAGTTGCTGATTCATCTCGCCTTGCAGCAATTTGATGAGGCGCATGAGCTAGTGGGTGCCTTTCTTCAGTACAACGACAACACGGTCGAGCGCGGATTGTTTTATCAGGCCTTGAATGTGGTACTGGAGGTTTTTCTGGACGACGACTTGGAACTTGACGACTACGAGGTCAACTTCCGTCGGATGTTTGGCAATACTAGGATGGACGCCGTAATGGGCTCAGTGGATGGCAGCGTGCGCTTCTTTGGCTTGACCCCAACCAGTATAAAACTGGAAGGGCTCGACAGGCACCACCGCCTGATTGACAGCTACAGAAAATTGCATACGGCTCGTGCCAATATGGCAGCTACGACCAGTTAGGATTTCTAATCATGACGTTTGTGCTGAGGCAGATCTAACCCCCAGCACAAATGTATGTTCGATACCAGAGCGACAAATTATGCTGGAGTGCATTTAAACTGACAGCTGGCTGCCCATATCCGCAGAATCACCAAGAGGAAGAGTTAATTGCCTGCTTTAAGGAGGTGTAATCCTAATAATTAGATCTGATGAAAATTTCGCCATCAGGTCTTAAGTCAAAAGCAATACAGATGCGTTCTTCATTAGATGTAAATGGAATGGTTCGGTGAAATAAAGACGACGGGAATAAGACGATGTCACCAACATTTGGACTTACAACGCCTACGGGGAAGTTATCATGTTTTTGCGGGTAATTGTCGCCATGGATACCGTATTCAAAGCAGCCTTCAGTCGGATCTTTCTTATCGGTAGGTAGTGCTAGGTATACCGCTCCACTAATCCAGCCTACCTCATGAATATGAGCGTCTAGATGACCACCACGTCGCATTTTCACATACCATGAGCTGGTAAATTCTAATGTATTAGGAAATGATTTAATGAGCTCACAGTCGGCACCAATAAAGCGATTTTTATAGTTGATAAACTCTTCCTTAACTAAGTCGCCTAGCCTTCTAAAAGATGCTTCTGGTCGCTTGAATAGGTTGCCTGCAGATTGGGTGCCAAAATGCAACATGCCTTGTTTGCGCTCTTGTATGCTGGCATTGCTGACATCGTTGAGCAGGTCGGCGAGAAGTTGGCTGTTTGGCTCTGATAGCGCTTGAATGCTGTGTTGATAGACAAAATCAAAGCCGTTTTTACAGAAATTATAAGGATCTTCCACACCAAAGTTTGTGGCGTAATGGGTAGATAAGGTGGCCAAGAACGGTGCGGTATGTTTTTTGTTAAGAGCGATCTCGTCCAACTTTTGTTTAAAGTCATCAAAGCGTTCAGCTTTATATAAACAATAAAGACTGCGTTCTTGCCAGTCGTCTAGCTGAGAGCGTTCAAAATAGGCCACGGCTTCCTCAAAGCGCTTTGCTAGATATAGAAATTCGCCCATATTATAGTTAGCGCCGGCATGATCAGGGTTAATCGCAATGGTATCAAGATAGCTTTTAATAGCATCTTCCATATTGCCTTGATCGCGCAGGCATTCGCCTAGATAATTGTGCGCATCCGCATAGTTGGGGAACATCGATATTGCTAATTTGAAATGGGTAATGGCTTCATCTAACTTACCCTCATCGCGGAGGGCTGTGCCAAGGTTGAAGTGCCCCCTTGCATCGTCATTAATAGAAAGAGCGGTGCGATAGCTTTTGATGGCACCTTCTAACTGACCTTGTTTTTGCAAAACTGTACCTAGGTTTCCGTGGGCCTCAAAAAACTCTGGGTGCAAAGCGATGGCTTTTTGGTAGCTAGTGACCGCTTCATCTAGCCGCCCTAAGTGCGTCTGCGCTATACCTAAATTAAATAGTAAATCAGGTGTATTAGGCTGTATAGCAAGTGCTCTGCTGTAACTGGCAGCGGCCTCGGTGAATTTAGATAGACCATCTTGAGCTAAGCCCAAGATATGATGCAGAATAAACGCATTGGGATAAATAGAGGCCAATTTTTTAGCGGCAGATTCTGCTTCCGTCAATTTGCCAGTGCTAAGAAAATTGAGCGCAGGTTGAATTTCTGATTGACTGGGTTGCCGAGCGGATTGCACTGGTTGTTTTGCCATGGTTGATTTCGCTTTATGAAGTGCAATAATAAAGTGCAACAGCGCTTTATTAATGGAGTAACTTTACTATTCTCTTATTCTAAAAGAAATCTAGTGATCCCGCTTTTGTAATTTAGTTGCCATTTGTCTTAAAAAACGCAACGCCACTTTGGGTTCGTCTAATAGCAAGGTTTCAATATTTTCTGCGGAAATGAGCACGATATCAGCTTGGTCAGAGCTGACCACGGCGTCACCGATGGTAGGCGTGTTTGATAACAGCGCTATTTCACCAAAATATTCTCCAGCTTCAACTGTACGCAGCACATCTTTATGTAGTTGTAGTTTGACTTGTCCGCGCACAAGATAATAAAGGTTGTGAGTAGTGTCACCAAGGCTGAATATATGCTCAGCATGATGGTAGGTCTTGCCGTAATGCTGCATTAATTTCCGCATATAAGGAGATGGGGGTTTGGAGGCCTGCTTTGACATATGAATAAACAGATTTTTTAGCAACAGCACATCCCTTTTGCGAAGTGTGGCAATCAGTTCAGTACCAAGCAAGAAGGCGGTGAAATTAAAGTAGAGCCAAGTAATAGAGAGAAACAAATTTTTCATACTTCCAAATACAGCGCCATAAGACTCGTTGGCGGATAAGAACCAGCTAAAGGCAGGTCGCATCAGCAGCCAGATGATGGCGGTAAATAAAGCGCCGATAAAGATATGCTTAATATAGAGTCGGACAGGAAAAAACATGACATAAAAAACGGCAATTGTAAGGGTGGTCAAGATTAAAGACAAAAGCATGGATGCAATGACATCACCTGTATCAGAAATTCCAAAAATTAAATGGAGCAGCTTATGATCGTTAGTAACAAATGCTATGACCTGTTCAAGCATCAGACTGGATAGCGTAAATAAAAAAAACAGCAATAACATGGCAACTACGGCAAGGATGTCTTTCACTTTGCGCCGTATAAAGGAGCGCGCTTCAACCAAGTTGGCTATATTGTAAAATGTGGAACGGATAGCGCCAGCCAACGGCGTCACTGCCCACAGTAGAATAAATAAACCGAGAGCGCCCCAAGCCGCTTTTTGTTGAGCTGTTTTGTAAACTTCAACCATAATAGTACTGCTCAATTTAGGTACTAAGTTGCCAGTAATAATTGCTAGTTTCACAATGGCATATTCAGAACTAAATACTAACTGACTCAGTAAAAAGAACATTAGTAATACCATCGGGATCAGCGCAAACATGGCATAGAAAGACAGTGCTGCGGATAGCCCTAGTACATTGTGGCGTTGAAATGCATTAAAGGTTTCATGAGCAACAAATAAGGGCGTGCTATAACGTTTCTCGTCGAAAGAGAAGTTTGATTGCGTGACCGCGCTACGTAGATTGTTAATCAAGTCGGCTTTGGGTTTTGCTGTAAATTTTGATTTACCCTTATTTACCATCATGCATTTAACGACTAGTGTTTAAGTGTTTAAATTTTTCAGTGGCAGCGATTAAGGCCGAAGTAATACCAACCTCCATCGCTGAGTGACCTGCATCTTGAATTATATGAAACTCTGAATGCGGCATAGCCCGGCTTAACTCCCAGGCGCTACTAGGAGGACACACCATGTCGTAGCGCCCTTGCACAATAATGGTAGGGATATGCGCTAGTTGTGGTGCAGAGGCTAATATGGCACTGCCATCCACAAAGCATTGATGCTCTATATAGTGAATCTGCACCCTTGCTCTAGCCACTTCGATTGCGTCTTGTTCGCTTCTTGGCGTTTCAATTTCTTTGGGTTCTTTTGGGATCAAACGCATAATCGAGTTTTCAAATGCATTCCATTGCCAAGCCGCAGGAATGTTCACAGCGGAGTCATCACTGAATAAACGCTTGCTATATGCAGATAAAACATCAATTCGCTCTGATGTAGGCAGGTATCTAATGAGCGCATCCCAAACCTCAGGATAAAAATGGGCAATATCACCTAAAAACCAGTTTAGCTCAGAAGGGCGGCTTAAAAATATGCCTCGTAAAATAAGACCGGTAACTCGCAACGGAAAAGCAAGAGCGTAACTAAGGGCTAGTGTGCTCCCCCATGAACCACCAAATACAAGCCATTGCTGCAAGTTCAATTCATTGCGGATTGCATCAATATCTGCGACAAGGTCAGCTGTCGTATTATTAATGACGGACCCTTGAGGTTTACTTCGACCACAACCGCGCTGATCAATTAGAACGATCATATAGTAAGAAGGGTCAAAAAACCGACGTTGAACTGGGTTGCACCCACTGCCTGGGCCGCCATGCAAGAAAACTACTGGAACGCCACTGGGATTGCCACATACTTCATAATAAACTTCATGCAAATCATCGACTCTTAAGGTATTTTTGAATGAAATGTCAATTTCAGGATACAAGTTGTAAGTGGAATTTTGCATGGATTAAATTAAGCTTTCTAATTGATTGTAAAAGATATTTTTGTATATGTTAGCATTTAGACGCTATGGTAAAAACACTTATTTACGTAATCCTAGAACTAATTGTAAATAAATTGTAACTAATGTATTGCAATTCGTGATTGAGTAGAATATAGTTCTGTACGCACATGAAAATGTGCAGTAAAAATGATTTCAATAAACAGTTAAATAATTTGGGAATACATCAAAAAATTTAGCTGCAAGAGAAATGATTTTACAACCTTAGTAGTTTAACTTTGGAGATTAATATGCAAATCAACAAGATCAAATTAGCACTTGGCTTAGTTGCAGGTTTATCAGTGGCAATGCCAATGGTAGCTTCAGCAGCAGCAGACCAAGAAGCAGCAATGAAAGACGCAAACAACTGGGCTGGTCCTCGCGGTCAGTACAACAATCAAGGCCACAGTGGCTTGACACAAGTTAACAAAGGTAACGTTAAAAACCTTAAAGCAGCATGGACATTCGCTACTGGTGTAAACCGTGGTCACGAAGGTTCACCTGTTGTTGTTGGTAACATGATGTTCGTTCATACAGCGTTCCCAAACAATGTATACGCACTTGATTTAAACGATAATCAAAAAATCGTATGGTCATATTTCCCTAAACAAGATCCATCAGTACAAGCTGTTTTATGTTGCGATAACGTAAACCGCGGTCTTGGTTACGGTGATGGCAAAGTTTACCTTCAACAAAATGATGGTAACTTAGTTGCTTTAGACGCTAAAACTGGCGCTAAAGTATGGTCTACATTAGTAAATGATCCAAAAGTTGGCGCTACTAATACTAATGCTCCACACGTAATTAAAGATAAAGTGTTAACAGGTTGTTCTGGTGCTGAATTTGGTGTTCGTTGCTTTATCGCAGCTTACAACTTAAAAGATGGTTCATTAGCATGGAAAGCATACTCAACAGGTCCTGATGCTGAGATGTTAATTGGTGCTGATTTCAACAAAGAAAATCCACAATACAGTGCATTGTCAGTTTACGCTGATGTGAACGGTGGTAATAAAATGGGCGGTTCTTTCAAAGCTCTTCCAAACGATCAACTTAAGATCGGCGAAAAAGATCTTGGTACACGTACATGGTTGAAACCACAAGCAGTTAAAGATGGCTGGCAACATGGTGGTGGTTCTGTATGGGGCTGGTGGCCGTATGATGCTAAGTCAAACTTAGTATATTACGGAACAGGTAACCCTTCAGTATGGAACCCAGATGTCCGTCCTGGCGATAACAAATGGTCTATGACTGTTTTCGCTCGTGACTTAGACTCAGGCGTTGCTAAATGGGGCATGCAAATGACTCCACATGATGAGTGGGATTATGATGGTATTAATGAAGTAATCTTGTTTGACAAAGGTGGTAAAACATACGCATGGCATCATGACCGTAACGGTTTTGCGTACACTTGGAATGCTGCAAACGGTACTTTAATTGCTGCTGAAAAAGTACACCCATTTGTTAACTGGGCAACTGGCGTTGATTTGAAAACAGGCGTTCCTGCTAAAGTAGGTACAGCTTCAACTCACCAAGACTACAATGCTAAAGGCGTTTGCCCAGCTGCATTGGGTACTAAAGATCAACAACCAGCTGCTTACTCACCAAAAACTGGTTTAATTTACACTCCATTGAACCACGTATGTATGACATACGAGCCAGTTGAGTCTAAATATGTTGCAGGTCAACCATGGGTTGGCGCTACATTAACTATGTTTGCAGGTCCAGACGGTGTTATGGGTGGCTTCGGCGCTTATGATCCTATGACCAACAAAAAAGTATGGTACAACAAAGAGAAATTCTCTGCTTGGGGTGGTGCTTTAACTACTGCTTCAGATCTAGTGTTCTACGGTACTCTTGATCGCTGGTTCAAGGCTGTTGATGCTCAATCAGGTAAAGAACTTTGGAAATTCCAAGTTGGTTCTGGCGTGATTGGTAATGCATTCACATACGGTCACAAAGGTAAACAATACGTTGGTACACTATCAGGTATCGGTGGTTGGGCTGGCGTTGCAATGAACCTTGGTATGACTAACGACACAGACGCACTTGGTGCTGCTGGTGGTTATAAAGAGTTAACTAAATACAACGCGGCTCCTGGCGGCGGTGCATTAACAGTATTCAGCCTATAATTTATTGTTGAAAAACATAAGTTATTAGCTAACTACTAAAGTTAGTTCGAAGTAAAAATAAAACACCCCGATTCGTCGGGGTGTTTTTTTATATAAAACCAATTAATGTTGCTCAACTTTGGCGTAAACACGAGGATTGTCGTTATATAATCATCATGGATAGCTGTAAAGTCGTTACAATACATGGTGTTGAAAAATCATGAGTGTATGCATCAAACCTACATCAAGAACTTTTTTTAATACGAGTACTCTATAGAATACAGCGGCGTTTGAGGCCGTAAATTTGTCGATAAGGAACGTGTAATGTTGAAATATTTAAAACTATCAAGCCTGTTAGCCTGTTTGGTTCTTACAGCCAATGTATATGCTGCGGATCCAGAGATTCCAACACTTAATCCTGATGAGGGTCGTATCGGTGAGATTCGCCGTGTCGTCGATGAGACAGAATTTAAAGTGTGTGCAGATCCAGACAATATGCCGTTCTCAAATTCTAAGCAAGAAGGCTTTGAAGATAAAATCGCTGAAGTTTTAGCTAAAGACCTAGGTAAGAAACTTACCTATACCTATGCTTATAATCGCCAAGGTTTCTACAGAAATACCATTAACGCGATGCGTTGTGATGTCATCATCAGTACTACACCAGATAATGATGCCTTAAGAACATCCAAGCCTTATTACCGATCAGGTCATGTATTTGTATGGCGTAAAGACAGTAATTACGATATTACTAACTGGGATTCACCAGATTTAAAAAAAGGTTTTATTGGTGTGATTGATCACAGTCCTGCCACCATTCCTATGGATGCAAATAACTTAATTGGCAATGCTCGTCCTTATCGTATGCAACGCGATTTAAACTTACCACCAAGTTTCATGATTGATGATTTAGCTAAAGGTGACATCGATATTGCGATTGCTTGGGGTCCAATCGGTGGCTACTTTGCTAAACAATCTAAAGTGCCGATGGTCGTTAAACTCATTCCTGAATATGAAAATACCAATGTTAAGGGTAAAGAGTATTGGAATATTTCAGTAGCCGTTCGCAAAAAAGACAAAGATCGCATGACGATGATTCAAGGTGCACTAGACAGAAACGTAGATAAAATTAATAAAATACTAGATGACTTTGGTATTCCACATGTTGCAGTCGTTGATGGCGACAGCTTGGATAAAGTTTATAAAGCAAGAACTAAAGAGCTTAAGTAAACTGCGTTGATGCAATTTGAATTTAGCCAATAACTGATAATGGCTGTAATACATAAGACGGCTACTGTACAATTACAGTGGCCGTTTTTTATTTAACTGACTTAACATAATGAAAAACATAGAGAATTTTATTTTAAATTTTTGAGGTGTCTTATGCGTAACTTCAAGCTTAATTTATTTTTGCTATTCATATTAATCGCGATTAGTGCATGCAATAAAAGTGACCAAAGTCATTCTGTTGCAATCAGTAGTAGCGGGACAGCAGTAGATTTTGTGACGACTCAAGATGGAAAGCCATTGCATATAGCTCAAACGTTATTTAGCACGCCTGCCGCTAAAGATTTTCTGCATACAAGTAAAAATCCTTATATAGGCAATGCAGAAGCGATTACCAAGGGTAAGAAAATATTTCAGTTATATTCTTGCACTCAATGTCATGGCCCTGAGGCTAAAGGCCAAGTAGGACCCGGACTAACCGGACCAGATTATCGCTATCCTAAAGATGCTACAAACAAGGGCATGTTTGAAACTGTATGGCATGGTACTAATGGCGGTATGGGTGCAAAAGGGCTAGGCCTAATGGATCCGACTGACCCTAATAATGGCATAACGCCAGATGACCTATTGAAAGTCATTGCTTGGATACGTAGTATGAGTAAAATTACTGGTAACGAGTAATATTAGGTATTTTAAAAATTGCCTGCTAAAAATCAGCAGGCATTTTTTATTGTAAGTTTAATTTCACCTATGTCAAAAAATGAGAATACTTTTGGATCAGAACAAACAACGTCCTTTGCATCATATTGTTATCGTGGGTGGAGGCGCGGGGGGGCTAGAATTGGCAACTAAGCTTGGTGATACGCTTGGTCGTAAAGGAAAAGCCCTTGTTACCTTGATTGATAAGTCAAAAACGCATGTATGGAAACCCTTGTTGCATGAGATTGCAGCAGGCAGCATGAATCCTGAAAAATATGAATTGGTCTATCTTGCGCAAGCACACTGGCACAATTTTAAGTTTAGATTAGGGAGTATGGAAAATTTGAACCGCGAAAAGCGCGAGATTTCCGTTGCTCCATATTACGATGAGGATGGTATTGAAGTTATACCTAGTCGCACTTTCCGATATGACACACTTATTATTGCCGTTGGCAGTACAACTAATGATTTCGGAATTAAAGGCGCTAGCGAGTATTCAATTGCATTAGATACACAGGATCAAGCAGAAAAGTTTCATCGTCGCCTACATAATGCTTTAGTACGCGCTCAAACGCAGGAGGCCGTGTTACAGGCGGGGCAATTGGAGGTAGTAATAGTAGGTGCAGGAGCCACCGGTGTTGAGCTTGCTGCAGAGCTTCACAACACGACACGCGAACTTGCTGCTTACGGATTAGACAAGATTGATCCAGATCGAGATGTGAAAATTTCATTGGTTGAAGCTAATGACCGTGTATTGCCTGCGCTGCCTCCTAAACTTTCCGACTCCGTGCGCATGGAATTAAGAAAATTACGCGTACATTTATTTACTGGAGAACGTGTGACCGAGGTCACAGCGCAAGGCGTTTATACACACACAGGCCGTTTTTTACCATCAGCGCTTGTGGTATGGGCTGCCGGAATCAAAGCGCCGGATTTTTTGAATGGAATTGATGGCTTAGAAACCAATCGTATTAATCAGTTACTGGTGGGTCGAACATTACAAACAACCTTAGACGAAAATATATTTGCCTTTGGTGATTGTGCTGCGTGCCCTTGGCCTGGACACTCTGATAGTAACGTACCTCCTCGTGCTCAGGCAGCGCACCAGCAAGCTTCTATGTTGATTAAGTCAGTGAGGCAGCGTGTGGCTGGAAAAACAGACATGCCTGAGTTTAGTTATCGCGATTACGGATCATTAGTCAATTTGGGACGCTACACTACGGTGGGCAATCTGATGGGTAGCCTTTCTGGAAGTAGCATGTATATTGAAGGTTTAATTGCGCGCCTAATGTATCAATCTTTGCACAAAATGCACTTGATGGCATTGCATGGAATATGGACAGTGGCTCTACAAACCTTGGCGCGCCTTATTACTAGGCGCACCGAATCACAGGTAAAGCTACACTAATTAATTAGAGGGGTGTATGCAAGGCCGATTGAATTTGGCGGCGATAAAGTCGGTTGATCATGCTCATGGAGGTAATGACAAATAAGCCAAAAATGACAACGATATGATCAATGTCCAAGCCAGCCCGTACCATCATGGTATAAGCTCCGCTCAGCAATAGGATGCCTAAGTTTTCATTAAAATTTTGCACTGCGATAGAGTGGCCAGCGCCAATCAGCAGATGTCCACGGTGCTGTAATAGGGCATTAAGCGGCACCACGAAAAATCCACTCAGTATGCCTATCACCAATAAAAGCAGTGAAGCCCAGTGCCACTCGGTTGCCCATACCATTGCGATTACCAATACTCCCATCAGAATTCCAGCAGGAAGTACTTTTACAGAATTTTCAAGGGTAATAAAGCGCGCGGCAATCACAGACCCTATCGCTACACCTAATGCGACAGCTGCTGTGAGAAGTGTTGCTTGATCTAAACCAAAGCTCAATGCAGAGGCCGCCCAAGCGATAACAACTAGCCTTAAAGTGGCGCCAGCACCCCAAAATAAGGTGGTAACCGAAAGTGAAACTTGTCCTTGAGGATCGCGCCATAGGGCGATAAAAGACTGGTAGAAATCACGCAAAATATACAGAAGGTTTTTTTTAGGGATGCTATGGTCTATCGGTAATTTTGGAATAAACATATTAAAAATTGCAGCGACTAAATATAGAGCAGTAATTGCAATCATAGAGAACTGAGGATTGAGGCTAGCCATTTTTCCACCAATAATAGCGCCTAAGATGATCGCAATCACCGTTGAGCCTTCCATCCATCCATTGGCACTTACTAATTTATTGGGGGGAAGTAGTTCCGTCAATATGCCATACTTTGCGGGGGAATAGGCAGCCGCGCCTATGCCAACGATGCCGTAGGCAAATAGGGGTGGCATGCCTAAAATCATGCATAAACTACCCAAAAACTTAATGCCATTTGAAATAAACATGACGCGGCCTTTGGGGAGTGCATCGGCAAATGAGCCGACAAAAGGCGCGAGTACAATGTAGGAGATAACAAAAAACTGTAACAACAAGGGTTTATGCCAGTCTGGGGCATGCATTTGTTGAAGTAAGGCAATCGCCGTAAACAACAAAGCATTGTCAGCTAGAGCCGATAGGAACTGTGCCGTTAGTAAAGTATAGAACCCTTTACGCATGCCGCTTACAAGGCTTCTGCAGCAAAATCAGCCAATCGTGAACGTTCACCACGCTGTAAAGTAACATGTCCATTGTGACTCCAGCCCTTGAACCTATCAACGACATAGGTGAGTCCAGAACTACCTTCAGTTAAATAAGGGGTATCAATTTGGGCAATATTGCCTAGACAAACTACTTTAGTCCCTGGACCCGCCCGTGTGATAAGCGTTTTCATCTGTTTAGGCGTTAGGTTTTGCGCTTCATCTATGATTAAGAATTTATTTAAAAAAGTGCGACCCCGCATAAAGTTTAATGATTTAACTTTAATTCGGCTTCGAATTAAGTCTTGTGTGGCGGCGCGACCCCATTCTCCGGCCTCGTCATCGCCGCGATTAAGGACTTCTAAGTTATCCTCCAGTGCCCCCATCCATGGCGCCATTTTCTCTTCTTCAGTCCCTGGTAAAAACCCGATATCCTCTCCGACAGGCACGGTCACGCGGGTCATGATGATTTCAGAATATATTTTCTTATCAAGTACTTGGGTAAGTGCAGATGCTAAGGTAAGCAAAGTTTTACCGGTACCTGCTTGCCCGAGCAAGCTAACGAAATCAACTTCTGGATCCATGAGTAAGTTTAGAGCGAAGTTTTGTTCGCGATTACGTGCCGTAATGCCCCATACATTATGCTTGGCCTGCAAATGATCTTTAACAATTTCTAATACCGCTGTGTTGCCCTCCAAGCTACGAACAATGGCATGAAATGGTTTGTCATACTCAAAAAATACAAACTCATTAATGAGAAATGTTTTACATAATGGCCCTGTTAAGCGGTAAAACATACGGCCTGATTCTTGCCATGATTCCATCGCTTTGCTGTGTTTATCCCAGAAATCTGCAGGCAATTCCTTCATGCCGCTGTACAAGATTTCTGAGTCTTCTAATACTTTGTCGTTGAAGTAATCTTCTGCAGGCATGCCTAAAGCACGCGCTTTAATGCGAATATTGATGTCTTTGCTGACCAAGGTCACTTGGCGCTCTGGGAACCGTTTCCTTAAATCTAGAACTACGGCTAGTATTTGGTTATCTGCAATGCTACCAGCGAGGCCTGGCAACTCAACATTAACTTGGGTGGTTTGCAGAAACAATCTGCCCGTAAGGTGGCGATTACCATTAATTGCAAGTGGGCAACCCAGTTCAAGATTAACTAAATTAGTCCCTACAATTTCTTCTAAATAACGACTAGCCTGACGTGCATTGCGGGCAACCTCAGTCACACCCTTTTTGTTGTTGTCTAGCTCTTCTAGGGTGACCATCGGTAAGAAGATGTCATGTTCCTCAAAGCGAAATAAGCTTGAGGGGTCGTGCATCAACACATTAGTATCAAGGACAAAAAGCTTAGCGGCGCCTTGCGGTTTTTTAGCCATAAACTACTTTCTATAGAAGTGAAAAAATAAATTTAGAGAGATTGTATGCAATTCAGGACTTCTGCAACGTGACCTTCAACTTTAACGCCACGCCACTCTTTAATTAGGATTCCGTTTTTATCAATAACAAAGGTACTGCGCTCTATACCCCTTACCTGCTTACCATACATGTTTTTCATCTTCATTACATCAAATAAACTGCACGCTAACTCTTCGCTATCGCTAAGCAATTCAAATGGGAATGTAAATTTAGCTTTAAAGTTCTCATGTGATTTTATGCTATCACGTGATATGCCAAAAATTTCAGTGTCGCGCTGCTGGAAATCTGCGTAAGCGTCTCTGAATTGAACGCCCTGTGTGGTGCAACCGGGGGTTGAGTCTTTAGGGTAAAAATAAATGACTAAATTCTTACCAAGGTAATCTGAGAGTTGAAAATTTTTACCACTGGTTGCCGGTAGTAGAAAATCTGGAACAGATTGATTGAGCATTGAAGTGTTCATAACTTTCTAAATTAAGTGCTTATGTCATTGTTGATAAAAAGGCTGATTAAGGCAATAGCATATCGCATGAATATGACAATATTTATTTAGCGGATGTCAGGCAGTTATTCCAACTTGAATGGAATCGGCACTGTGATGCTGAAACTGCTTGCACGAAGCGCCTCTGGCGGAGATGGAAATGGAGCCGCCTTATCAATCATTTCCAAGGCTTGTTTATCAAGCACCTCGTAACCGCTACTGGTGAGGATTTTTTTTGATTTGAGTTTGCCATTACCATCAAGCAGCAGCTCTACAATAACCTCACCTTGCCAACCACGCATCTGTGCAATTTTCGGATATTGCTTGTACTTGCCAATCTTCCCCCATAAAGCATTGTTATAGCCATTAAGTGCAGCATTTATTTCGGCTTGACTAGGCACGATCAGTTTGGGCGGCTCTGGAACCATAATGGGCACTGGCGGAACGGGCGATGGTAACGCATCAACCTTGGGCGCTACTGCCAATACTTCAGTTTGAACAGCAGGAGGGGGAGGTGGCGCTTCTTTACTTCGAGTAGGCTTAGTTAAGGTTTTGATGGTTGGCTGTGTTTTAATCTCCGGATGTTTAGGCGCTGGTGGGGTGATTGGTGGGGGTTCCGGAGTTTTGACCAGCTCAATATTTAATACCTGACGTAATTTAACTTTCTCAAAGTTTAGATTGGGAATCACTGCCACTAAAAAAGCGTGCAAAAGCATTGAGCAAATAATGGCCCAAATTAGCATGCTTTCATTAGCGGGAGAGTGTTTCACAGCGAGATTCAAAGAACAATAACCTAAATGATAAAAATTGCTACAGGTGAATTAGAGCAAAATTATACAACAAGGTGGCTCAGATGTTATGCAGCAATTAGTATTGACTATATGCAGCCAATACTAAACAAGGCCATCCAATACTTGCACCTGCACGATGGCACCTGCACTCAAGTTGCCAGTAGCTTCATCTAGCACAATAAAACAATTGGCGAGTGACATTGAGCTGAGAATCGCCGAACCTTGAGCGCCTGTGGGCTTAACCTTCCAAATACCATCTTTATCAGCAAATAACACGCCACGTTGAAACTCAGTGCGACCGGTCATTTTTCGGATATTTTCAGTACACACTACATTAAACATGGGTAGTTGCGTTGGCTGGAGTTGGCCCATAAGCACCAACATCGCTTCGCGCACGAATTGATAAAATGTGACCATGACGGCTACTGGGTTGCCGGGCAAACCAAAGTAATGGGCATCACCAACTTTGCCGTAAGCCAGCGGCCTGCCTGGTTTCATTGCTATTTTCCAAAACACTACTTGCCCATGTTTAGTTAATAAAAGTTTCATATAATCGGCTTCACCGACAGAAACGCCGCCACTAGAAATCACCACATCTGCTAGTTCAGCGGCAGCCAGTAAAGTGTTTTTCAGCAAATCTGGATTATCTGGAATTGCCCCCATATCAATCACTTCAACGCCCATGCGTGTCAACATGCCATGCAAGGTATAACGATTACTATCGTAAACCTGTCCGATTTCCAGCGACTGTCCTACGCTTGCCAGCTCATCACCTGTTGAGAAAAAGGCCACTTTCAGTTTGCGATAGACCAGAATTTTTGCTATACCTAATGAGGCAAGCAGGCCTAAATCTGCGGCACGCATCAAATGCCCGCTTGTAAGTACGACTTGTCCCAGCTTTAAGTCTTCTCCAGCATAGCGCACGTTCATCGTGCGTTTAGGTGCCTCGGTAAAGTGAATGCTATTGGCTTCACATTGGACGTGCTCTTGCATGACGACAGTATCTGCACCCTTGGGTATGGCGCCACCAGTCATAATACGCACGCATTCTCTAGCTGCAAGTGTGCCATCAAAAGCTTTGCCAGCAAAGACGGTAGCAATAATCGTTAACTTCGTAGATGCATTGGGTGTAATATCATCTGCATTAAAAGCGTAGCCATCCATGGCAGAGTTGTCGTAGTTGGGCACATTGGCTGGCGATAATATATCCGTTGCCAATATGCGGCTCAGTGAACTACGTAAATCTACAAGCTCGTTCTCAGTGATAGGATTTAAATAGTTGCGTATATGCAGTCTTGCCTTTGCCACGGACATGGAGTTCGGGTCGTAATCATCCATGCCATGCATGCCACTAATAAGCTTACTAATGGAATTGGTTGTCATCGTTTTTGTAAAGGCGTTTGATTGCAAGGTAGCCAGTTTAAGATAAATTCAACCAACATAGGCACATTATTCAGGTCTAACGTAGGCAGAGATGTGTTGACTTGCCCATCGCAAGCGATGGCGATAATGCTTGGGTCACTGTCAGCAAGCAATAACTGATTTACGCTAGCACGGTAGATTTCAATCTTAGGTATAGGTTCATGCCTGAAGCCTTCCACTAGAATTAAATCAATCAAACTTTGGTCTAACTCTGCCAGTAATTCATTAAGACCAATGTCTAGGTTGGTATCTCGCTCAGCAATACGATCAAGTTCGGTAATTAGGGCCCATCGCTTGCGAGATCCGAGGAGCATTTGTATGGCTCCGGCCTCTCTCAATAGAAAGCTATCTTTACCTTCATGATCAATATCAAAGCTGTGATGCGCGTGCTTTATCACCGAAATACGCAGTCCTTGGGCGACTAGTAATGGAATCAGCTGGGTAAGCAGGGTGGTTTTTCCGATGCCACTCACTGCAGCACAAAACGCTAAAATAGGTTTATTGGCGATGGTCATGTGTGCCTTCAAGGGCAATTAAATCTGCCTGTGTGTTGATGTTGGCAAAAGCATTTGGGTTGTCATCAAAAGACACCTCAACACAGTTAAGGCTTGCATACCAGGCATCAAATTTACGGCCGCCTGTTTGCAAATAGCTTTCTAGATGTGGTAACAAGTTTTTTTTGCACAGACAAAATACTGGATGCACTTGTGTGCCGGTTTTAGCTATCGCAATGTCGGCGGCGTTGGCGAGCAGCGCTGACAATAATCTTTCTGCCAAATCAAGTGCTAGTAAAGGAGAGTCACATGGAGCCGTTAATACAAAGGGGTTCTGGGCTGCTTGCATGCCTGCATGCAAGCCTGCCAAAGGCCCTGCATAACCATCAATATCGTCTGCAATTACGGGATAGCCCAGGATCGCATAGCTTGCAATATGCTGATTGGCATTGATGAAGACTTGGCTAACTTGAGGCGCTAATCGATGCGCGACATGTGCAACCATAGGCTGTCCTAAAAACTGGACTAACCCCTTTTCAACGGCTTGCTGTGAATCGTCACCAGCCATGCGCCGACCTTGCCCACCCGCTAAAATGACACCGGTAATGGCTGTCATTTATCCGCCGGTATGTGACATAAAGCGAATGATTGATGGTTGCGCTCGACTCAAATCAAAATCATGGCCTTTGGGTTTAATCTGCATGCTGGCTACAATTGCGTCAATCAAAGGTTGATCGTCATGTGGATGGTTGCGCAATAGCGGCATTAAATCTATTTTACTTTCCTGACCCAAGCATAAGTACAACTCACCTTTACAAGTAATACGTACTCGGTTGCAAGCTTCACAAAAATTATGACTATGCGGCGAAATAAACCCAATTTTTGTTGAGGTGTTAGGTACGCGCCAGTAACGGGCTGGCCCGCCAGTCGTTTCTGTACTGGCAATCAGCGCATATTGGGATTGTAATTGCTTTAAGGTGTCATTATTGCTGACAAAAGTGGAAGCACGCACGTGATCCACATCGCCAAGCGGCATTTCTTCAATGAAGGAGATATCAATTTCCTGTTGAATAGCAAATTCAAGTAGGTTAAGTGCTTCATCTTCGTTAAAGCCTCGCATCAGCACGGTATTCATTTTAATGCTTTCAAAGCCAGCAATTTTTGCGGCTTGTATGCCACGCAATACTTTAGCGAGTTCGCCAGTGCGGGTAATGGTTTTGAAGCGATTAGCATCTAGGCTATCAATGCTAATATTGATACGTTTCACGCCTGCATTTTTTAAATCTTGCGCTTGAAATTCCAACTGACTTCCATTGGTAGTAAGCACTAACTCTTGCAACCCCTCTAGTTGGCCAATGGCTGAAAATAGCCATAATGCATTTTTACGCACCAAGGGTTCGCCACCGGTAATGCGTACTTTGCTTACGCCCATTGCCACGAATATCCTCACTAGACGAGCACATTCCTCTAAGCTTAGTACTTCTGCACGCGGTAAAAATGTCATCGACTCGGCCATGCAATATACGCAGCGGAAATCACAGCGATCGGTAATTGACAGGCGAATATAATCTACCCGTCGACCATGCTGATCAATGAGAATTTTGGGGGCGGTTGACATCTTATTTTTTGCGCTGAGAGGCACTTTTAAAATCATGAATTGTCGTACACAAAGTTATATTCAATCAGTGTAATATACCATTTTGTATACAGCTAGATTTTTAGTTGAAATATTATCGGTAGTAATGGTCGTTTTGGAGAGTTAACTTGCAAGATTTGCCAATAAAAATAGATGCCTTGATCGCTAAGCATCAACAGTTACCAGGGGCATTGTTGCCACTGCTGCATGCCATTCAAGATGAAGTGGGCTATGTGCCAGAGTCATCCTATAAGCCTATTGCTAAAGCGTTAAATTTATCAGTCGCCGAAGTACATGGCGTAGTGACTTTTTATCACCACTTTCGCACGCATAAGCCAGGCCGACATACGCTGCAAATTTGCCGTGCAGAATCATGTCAAGCGATGGGCTCTGTAGCATTGGAAGCGCATGCGAAGCAATGTTTGAATATTGATTATCACCAAACCACAAAAGACGATGCCATCAGTTTGGAGCCAGTTTATTGCTTAGGTAATTGCGCGCTTTCACCTGCGGTGATGATGGATGATGAAATTTACGGACGTGTCTCTGCCGCTGATTTAGATGCTTTAGTTGCGGAGGCCACGGCTTAGTATGACGATTAAAATATACATCCCTAGAGATTCAAGCGCGCTGTCGATGGGTGCGGAAAAGGTGGCCTTAGCCATCGGCAATGAGGCGAAAAAACGTGGTTTAGATGTGCACATTATTCGCAATGGTTCCCGTGGCCTATATTGGCTGGAAACCATGGTAGAAGTATCAACAGCGTCTGGACGCGTGGCCTATGGTCCAGTTAAAGTGCGAGATGTGCCGTCATTATTCGATGCAGATTTCGTGCATGGAAAAGCCCATGCATTAAATCTGGGTCTAACAGAAGAGTTGCCTTGGCTTAAAAAACAACAGCGCTTAACTTTTGCTAGAGTTGGGATTACTGACCCGATTTCACTGGCTGACTATATTGCTCATGAGGGTTACCAAGGACTTAAAAATGCATTGAGTTTGTCGGCTAGCGAGATAGTCAAAACGGTGACTGATTCCGGTTTACGTGGCCGTGGTGGTGCAGCTTTTCCTACCGGCATTAAATGGAATACGGTGCTTGGTTGTCAGTCTGAGCAAAAATACATCGTATGTAATGCCGATGAGGGTGATTCAGGTACGTATTCAGATCGCATGATTATGGAAGGCGATCCTTTTGTCCTAATCGAAGGTATGACCATCGCCGCCATCGCAGTAGGCGCTACGCAAGGTTATATCTATTTGCGTTCTGAATATCCGCACGCATTAGTGACACTGAATGCAGCGATAGAGGTGGCCAATCAGGCGGGTTACTTAGGTACTGATATTTTAGGTAGCGGCAGAGCATTTCATTTAGAGGTGCGACGAGCTGCCGGCGCCTATGTTTGCGGTGAAGAAACTTCATTATTAGAAAGCTTAGAGGGTAAGCGCGGTCAAGTGCGTTTTAAACCACCACTGCCAGCGATTGAGGGTTTATTTGGTAAGCCTACTGTAGTCAATAATGTGATTTCATTAGCAACAGTGCCCATTATTCTACATAAAGGTGCCCAGTACTACGCGGACTACGGCATGGGTCGCTCACGCGGTACTTTGCCTATTCAACTGGCTGGGAATATCAAACAAGGTGGGCTAGTCGAATTAGCGTTTGGCGCGACCCTGCGTGAGTTGCTTTACGATTTTGGCGGCGGATCAGCCACAGGTCGACCTATTCGTGCTGTCCAAGTCGGCGGACCACTGGGTGCATTTTTGCCGGAAAGTCAATTTGACACGCCCTTGGATTACGAGGCTTTTAGTCAACTGTGGGCGGTGCTCGGTCACGGGGGTATTGTTGCTTTTGACGACTCTGTGGATATGGCAGTAATGGCGCGTTATGCTTTTGAGTTTTGCGCGATTGAGTCCTGCGGTAAGTGCACGCCATGCCGCATAGGCTCTACTCGTGGCGCCGAGGTGATGGATCAAATTATCGCGGGTAAAGACACAGTAAAAAATATTAAATTGGTGCGCGACCTAAGCGACACCATGCTTAATGGATCCCTATGTGCATTGGGTGGCATGACACCATACCCAGTATTAAGCGCAATGAACCATTTCCCTGAAGATTTTGAGACTAAGAAAGCGAGCGCCGCCGCCTAAGCTTGACTTGGGCCCGCGGTTGGAGACACTGAATATGGACGATATTAAATATAGCAAGCCAACTCAAGAGCATAGCCGAACTAGCTTTGATGATCAGTTGGATTATGGCACGCCAGCGCGCACATCCGATGTGCTGGTGACGTTGACTATTGACGATAGAGAAGTGACGGTGCCTGAAGGCACCTCGATTATGCGCGCATCAATATTAGCTGGCATTAATGTGCCTAAGCTATGCGCCACAGATAGCTTGGAGCCATTTGGATCATGCCGTCTTTGCGTCGTGGAAATTGAAGGTAGACGAGGTTATCCAGCCTCATGCACCACACCAGTAGCCTCAGGCCTCAAAGTGCATACACAAACGCCCAAGCTTGCGGATATTCGCAGAGGCACTATGGAACTCTACATTTCAGACCATCCTTTGGATTGTTTGACTTGCGCCGCTAATGGCGATTGTGAGTTGCAAGATATGGCAGGGGCTGTGGGTCTGCGAGAAGTGCGTTATGACGATAAAGGTGAAAATCACCTTAAAGCAGTCAAAGATGAATCTAACCCGTATTTCACTTTTGATCCTAGTAAATGTATCGTGTGCTCACGTTGCGTCCGCGCATGTGAAGAAACGCAGGGCACTTTTGCACTGACTATTTCTGGTCGTGGCTTTGAGTCTAAGGTGGCTGCTGGCATTAATAATTTCATGGAATCGGAATGTGTGTCTTGTGGTGCTTGTGTGCAAGCTTGCCCAACTGCGACATTAATGGAAAAAACCGTGATTGAAGCGGGGACCCCCGAGCACAGCGTGACGACTACTTGCGCCTATTGTGGTGTGGGTTGTTCGTTTAAAGCTGAAATGAAAGGCGAAGAAGTGGTGCGGATGACGCCGAATAAAAACGGCGGGGCTAATCATGGACACTCCTGTGTTAAAGGGCGTTTTGCATGGGGTTATGCGACGCACCAAGATCGTATTACCACGCCGATGATACGTAAGAACATTAGCGACCCTTGGCAGACCGTGAGCTGGGATGAAGCTGTTAATTATGCAGCAAGTGAATTGACGCGGATTAAAAACCAATATGGTAAAGATGCCATTGGTGGCATCACTTCATCACGTTGCACCAATGAAGAGGTGTACGTAACGCAAAAATTAGTGCGCGCAGCCCTTGGCGTCAATAACGTTGATACCTGTGCTCGCGTCTGCCATTCTCCTACGGGTTACGGTTTAAAACAAACTTTGGGCGAATCTGCCGGTACGCAAACATTTGATTCTGTCATGGCTGCCGACGTTATATTTGTTATTGGAGCGAACCCAACTGATGGTCATCCTGTATTTGCGTCACAAATGAAACGCCGTTTACGCGATGGCGCTAAGTTAATCATTGCGGATCCGCGTGAGATTGATTTAGTGGATAACTCACCGCATATCCGCGCTGATTATCATTTAAAGCTACGCCCAGGAACCAACGTGGCGCTGATCTCGGCTTTAGGGCATGTGATTGTGACCGAAGGTTTAGTGGATGAGACTTTTGTAAAAGAGCGTTGTGAGTGGGATTCCTTTGTAGCATGGCGTGACTTTGTAGCGCATGCTGATAATTCACCGGAAGCTTTGGCTGAAGTGATTGGCGTAGATGCAGCAAGCTTGCGCGCTGCAGCAAGGTTATATGCAACCGGTGGCAATGCGGCGATTTATTATGGCTTAGGCGTGACCGAACACAGCCAAGGTTCGACCATGGTCATGGGTATTGCTAATCTAGCGATGGCGACGGCGAATGTTGGCCGTGAGGGTGTGGGCGTGAATCCATTGCGCGGGCAAAATAATGTGCAGGGCTCTTGTGATATGGGCTCTATGCCACATGAGTATCCAGGCTATCGTCACGTGTCTGATGAGGCTACGCGAGCACTATTTGAATCTGCATGGGGCAGGCCTTTAAGTGCAGAGCCAGGCTTACGTATTCCCAATATGCTTGATTATGCAATCGAGGGTAGTTTTAAAGCCCTGTATTGCGTGGGCGAAGATATTGCCCAATCTGATCCTGATACGCAACATGTAACCCATGCCCTAGAGTCTATGGAATGCGTCATTGTGCAGGATCTATTCTTGAATGAAACGGCAATGTACGCACACGTATTTTTCCCAGGCGCTTCCTTCCTAGAAAAAAGCGGTACCTTTACCAATGCGGAACGTAGGATTTCGCCTGTGCGTCGCGTGATGGCGCCGAAAAATGGTTTTGAAGACTGGGAAATCACAGCTAAGCTTTCTACGGCCTTGGGTTATGAAATGAAATATAACCATGCTTCAGAAATTATGGCTGAGATTGCGTCGTTGACCCCGACTTTTAGTGGCGTAAGCTTCAAAAAACTTGACGAACTTGGTAGTATCCAATGGCCTTGCAATGACGAGCATCCAGAGGGAACGCCGACGATGCACGTAGATGAATTTGTGCGTGGTAAGGGTAAATTCTTTGTGACCGACTATGTGCCGACTACAGAAAAAGTGACTGCTAAATACCCGCTGATTCTAACCACGGGCCGTATCCTTTCCCAATACAATGTAGGTGCGCAAACCCGTCGTACTAAAAATGTGAGTTGGCATCACGAAGACTTGGTTGAAATCCATCCACACGATGCAGAAGAGCGCGGTGTTAAAGAGGGAGACTGGGTAGGCATCAACAGTCGTGCAGGAGAAACCGTGTTGCGTGTCAAAATTACGGATCGAGTGCAACCTGGTGTGATTTATACCACCTTCCACCATCCGGAATCTGGTGCCAATGTGATTACTACAGACAACTCTGACTGGGCTACTAACTGCCCAGAGTTTAAGGTAACTGCTGTGCAGGTGACTCGCGTCAATCAGCTTTCTGATTGGCAGCAACATTACAAAACATTCAGTGAAGCGCAGTTAGCTTTTGCTGGCAAAGATCAAGATGCGGCCCGTATAGAGTAATCAAGCATGCAATGCTCGTTAGATGACAGCCTTGGTGTTGCTAATACGGAGGTATTCACTGCAACCGAACCCTTAGCGTGCTTTGAGGTGACTAGGTCGTGCGATGGGAGTGAGTACCACGAACAAGACCAGTTGGCCGAAGAAACTCCAATTGCCTTGATTTACAATGGCATTTCGCATGCGGTGATGCTGGCGACACCGCAAGATTTAGAAGACTTTGCTTTAGGATTTTCTTTATCTGAAGGCATTGTGTTGGATAAGCGTGAACTGTATAGCATTGAAATTCAGGTTCAGAAAAATGGCATAGAGCTACATTGTGAGATTTCGAACGAGCGCTTTACTGAACTAAAAAATCATAGGCGCACACTGGCTGGAAAAACCGGCTGTGGTTTGTGTGGCGCAGAAAGCCTAGCACAGGCGATGCGTTACCCACCAAAGTTACAGTCGCCGGTGGTGTTCCAGCGCAGCGCGATTTTAGGCGCATTACAAGCGCTCCCTTTGCATCAAAAGCTGCAGCAACAAACCGGCGCCACGCATGCTAGTGCTTGGGCCTTGGCTGACGGAACTATCACCGTGGTGCGCGAAGACGTGGGTCGGCATAATGCGTTAGATAAGCTGATTGGTGCACTAGCAAAGCTTGAGCGGCGAGGTGATGGCTTTATTGTGACCAGCAGTCGCGCTAGTTATGAAATGGTACAAAAAACCGCAAGCGCAGGTGTGAATATGCTGGTGGCTATTTCGGCGCCAACAGGGTTGGCCGTGAGGATTGCCGAGCAATGTGGTTTAACGCTAGTGGGATTTGCACGCAATAAGGCTTATGTGGTGTACAGTCACGCAGAACAAATAAATCCCACATTAATTAAAAATTAAAAGAGTCGGTACGTATGCAAATAGAACATTTGATTACTATGGCCAATCAAATTGGCGATTTTTACAAATCTTTTCCTGATACAGAGCAGGCAAAGAAAGACATTGCCAAGCATTTGACCAACTTTTGGGCGCGTAATATGCGGCTTCAGATTATGGCGCATGTCGCAGAAAAGAATGGTGTCGGCTTAGAGGATATCGTACGCGATGCCATTAAAGAACACCTGCATTAATATTGCTATTTAGTCTGTAGCACATCATGCCGAGCACTGAAATCTATCTTCTCGTGCCGCTAATATTCTTGGCGGCCCTTATTTTTTCAGCAGTAGGCCATGGCGGGGCTTCAGGATATCTAGCAGCAATGGCCTTGATGAATGTTGCACCGGAGTCCATGCGCCCAGCAGCCTTGGTCCTTAATATCTTTGTGGCTAGTATCGCAATCTATAAGTTTTACGGCATAGGGGCGTTTTCATGGCGCATATTCATTCCCCTAGCCATCGCATCTGTGCCAATGGCATATGTTGGCGGCCTCATTAGTTTACCTAATCATTTTTACAAACCCATCGTAGGGTTAGTCCTTATATTTTCGGCGATACATATTTTTACGCAAGCGAAAAAAGACTACCAATTAAACCCTGTGCCGGCTTCAGCACCTTTATTGCTGGGAATAGGCGCGATATTAGGTTTGCTAGCAGGCCTCACGGGAATTGGTGGCGGCGTGCTTTTAAGCCCAATATTGTTATTTTTTAAATGGGCTAAGACCAAAGTGATTTCTGGCGTAGCTGCTGCTTTTATTTTAGCTAACTCAATATCAGGTTTGATTGGAGTTTTAAATAAGCAATCTGTTATGCCTGGCGCGCTTCCATACTGGATTGTTGCAGCGGTTTTAGGTGGATTAATTGGGGCTACTTATGGGAGTCGTCGCTTAGGTAATCCAGCTATTAAAAAGTTATTATCCTTAGTCTTGCTTCTAGCCGGCAGTAAAATGCTGTTGGCACTTTAAGTGGTCTAACGCAGTCAGCGCTTATTTTGATATAAGCTAAAGCTTTCTTTTCTATCTGCAGCTCGCTTTCCTCTCCAAATCAATTTAGCCTCTTGCTCAGGCTGAACATTACTCGCGCTTCGAGTCGTTTGTATTAGATATAAGTCACAGCTTAGTTGCTTTAAGTTTGTCACTGGCTTTAGCGTGATGTCAGTGTAATAGTTGACTAGTAAGCGTTGTGGCTGGCCTACACGTAGACTGTTAATGCAATTGTAATGTTTAGGGATCGCTTGATGCATACCAAGAAATACCGGTTGATAGCTTCTTGCAGAGTCGAGTAATGGTAGCCAGAGTGTCATCAGCAGACTCCAGCCGAAGGTCATGCCCACCGCCCAGTTGCTGACTGTTGATCGGTTGGTTTGTTTAGCGCGAACGCAAACTACGAACCAAATAATAGAGATAACTACCGCAACTGAAAATATAAGCCAATTGAAGCTGGTGCTATAGGCACCAGATAAAAACTGCAAACGCTCTTTAATTTTGGGAGGGTATCCAGTGATCATCGCAATCCACCCTAGCCAAATTAAAAATCCGATTAAGCCGAATAAGATGATGCCAAACCAATTAAGTGCTGATGCAGCACCACGTTTAAGATGCTCAACACTACCTGCAGCCAAGGCGACCAAGGGGATAAGTAATGGCAGGGCACTCGTGTCCTTGGCGCTCGCACCAAATCCAAGGAAGATTAGGCTGCATAAGAAGAAGCTAATAATTAGTTGGAACTTAGGTTTAGATATCAATTGCAGGCGGTAACGCCATAAACTCCATAGTGCCAGGGGGAAAGCTGGCCAGGCATACCAAATTAAAATCTTCAGAAAATATTGATGATTGTGGTAATGAAATATGCTGAGGTTCATTTGCCACCATTTGCCGAACAGTAGTGGCTGATTGTAATGAAACAGGAATAACCAACTGCCAATGAGGGGAGTCGCGATTAAGGTAGCAGTCATGATGACTTTGATAAAGCTTAATGTGCGCCACGTCTTAAACAGTAAACCTAGCATCAATGCGGTGCTAATTAAGATCATTAATGGCATGAGGCCGTAGCTTAAAAATCCTAAGCCAAGTGCTAAGCCCAATAGCCCGCTTGCTCGCCAAGGTCTGCGCTTACAAAGGGCTAAGGCGTAGAATCCGCTAGCCAAGCTTGCAAGGCCAGCTACTTCAGCGCCTAGACTATGTGCGCTAACGATAAGACCGATTGTGCCAATCATGATGAGTGTCGCATGCCGACCCACTCCTCGTCCCCACAACTCTCTACCAGTCATGCCTATCACTAGCAGGATAATCGTTAGCCATAAGATATTGATTAAGCGGGCCCCGTCATGCACAGCAAGCATGGGGCTGAGTAATTCTGCGCTCGCCGCTGCGCTTAAGTAATAGAGAGGAGGTAGTTCTAGCGAAGTTTCACCGTTAGCCAAAGGTGCAATCAAGCTGCCGCCGTCAACTATCGTCTTTACAATGCTGATGCCGGTAGTTTCAAGTGGTTTCCATGGTGCATGACCAATTAGACCGAGCACGATCCATATGGCGCATAGCAATAGTAACAGCTGTGTTTTAACAGCCTCACCCACGTGTGCGCGAGGTTTTGACATGTTGCCTTGCCAGTCATGATCAAGTTGAAAGCGCATAGGTTGTCTTATGGGTTAGTGTTTGACTTAGAGCGTAATTTTAACTGAATGTCGCCGATAAAATAGCTTTATAAGGATTTTCAATGATGAGTCAATAAATAAAAAGGCAGCCTAAGCTGCCTTTGTTGTGATTATTATTATAGCGTTAGCTACAAATAATAATTACATACCGTATTTCTTACGGAATTTATCAACACGACCAGCTGTATCTAAAATCATTTGTTTACCAGTGTAGAACGGGTGTGATTTTGATGAAACTTCGATCTTAACAAGAGGATACTCTTTACCGTCAGTCCATTTAATAGTGTCTCTAGCTGCAATAGTAGAGCGTGTCATAAAAGTAAAATCTGCACCGATGTCTTGAAAAATAACGTCGCGGTATTCTGGATGTATTCCATCTTTCATAATATATAGCCTCAATATAGCCGCTGTAAACGGCACTTAAATATATGTATGCGCGTTTGAGCGCGCATGAATTTGTAGTAACCCAACATTATATTGGCATTTTACAACCTACGCAAGGTCAAATTTTGACCGGAAGATAGTTTAACATTGCAAAAATAAAAGGATTGGATTAGACTGAATTTTGTTATAAAAATAATGTCAATGCAACATGAATTATGTTCAGAAGTTGAGCATACGTTTGGATGTGCAGTGTGCATAAGCCGTTGCATATATTTGTATATTTGTATAAAAAGATTAGGAGATAGCATGTTTAGCAATAAAGCATTAAGATCAACTTTAATTATTTCTATGTTGACATTGGTAGGCCTTACATTTTCATTCCAAGCGAAGGCAGCGTGTGATTTTGTTTCAACAAAAGATAATAGCCCATTCGTGATCAAAGGCACGGATACTGATACACCAGAAGCAAAGGAATTTTTAGCAACCTGCAAGAACCCATACACCGCAAAATTTGCAGCAGATGCTGAAGCCGCAAAACAAGGCAAAAAAGTGCTGTCATATAATGGATGTACTGGTTGTCATGGTGGTAATTTAGGCGGTCTAATGGCGCCTTCACTTGTTAAGAATGGTGGCGTGGGTGCATTCGATACTAGATGGGTTTATGCAAAAAATGGTACCGATAAAGGCATGTTTGAAACTATTGCTAATGGCACACCAGGCATTTCCGGTGGCACTATGTTTATCTGGCACAATCAGCTAGAAGGTCATACAGGTGACGGTTTAACGACGGATGAAATCCTGAAGGCTATTAGTTATATTCGTACAGTGTATAAAGGCACTGATGAAAAAACTTGGTTAAAATAAAGGCGAACAGTCCTTTTTATTATTCACTAAAGATGGAGTATTAAATGAAGAGTTTCAATATCGTTTTATTGGCATTACTAAGCTTAAGTGCAGCTTCTGCAAATGCGAATGTAGCTAATGCAGAAAAGTTAGTCTCTATTTATAGTGCTATTGCTAAGCACGATAACCCTGAGTACGCAGGTCCTACGGCTGCTGATGGCAAGTTCTTTTTCAATCGTAAGATCAAGCTCGGCAATGGTAAGGAAACTGCTTGCGCTTCATGCCATACAGCCAATCCTGCGGACGAAGGAAAACATTCAGTAACAGGAAAGGCTATTCGTCCTTTATCTCCAGCAGTGAACGCCAAGCGTTTTGATGACTTTGAAAAAGTACAAGGGAAGTTCACTCAACACTGCAAAGAGGTTATCGGAAGTGATTGTACTTCGGCAGAAAAAGCGAGCTACATCACCTATGTATTAACAGAAAAAACACCTACTGCTACCAAGTAATTTAAATGGGTGTTACTTCGCTGTTGAAGTACAAGAGATGAAATGATGAAGGGCTGGAGTAATTTCCAGCCCTTTTTTGTTTTCTGATGACTGCTTAGCAATAGCGTGATTAATAGGCTATTAGGCTGTTTAGGATGGAAATAAAAAGTATATAAAATGAAAAACTTTACGGTGCTATTATGGATTTTTTCTTCACTCATTACATCAAAGACTGCTATGGCTATTGAAGAACCAAAATTTAATCTAATTGCAAAAGAACATGCTTTTGAGCTTCGCGCGTATCAACCGAAAATCATAGCCGAGGTATCCATTGATGCTGATATGAGTGAATCATCTAGTAAAGGTTTTAGATTAATTGCTGACTTCATATTTGGAAACAATACTTCACGGTTAGGAGGAAGTGAAAAAATTAATATGACTGCGCCAGTGTCAGTTTATGAAAAATCTGAGAAAATATCCATGACTGCACCCCTAGGTGTTCAAGAAGTTAAGGATGGATGGAAAGTTTATTTTGTAATGCCAAACAAATACACCTTAGACAGCCTCCCAAAGCCTAACAATGCTCAAGTGAGTATCAAGCAGATTCCTGCGAAGAAATTTGCAGTGATTAGATTCTCGGGTCTCGTTGACGAAGAAAAGATGAATAAGAAAGTTAAAGATTTAAATGAGTGGATCGTTAATAAGAATCTCAAGCCTATTAGCAACCCAGAGCTAGCAAGATATAACCCACCTTGGACTTTGCCATTTTTAAGGCGAAACGAAGTGATGGTAGAAGTTGACTAGCCACTTTTACCTGGTATAAAAGCACTTGAATCTAATAGAACAGCAAACATTTCTGCTTAATGTATAGAAAAATATTATGGATTTTCACCTCACGTCACTTATCACAGCATTCACATTAATTTTACTTTTTGGAGTAGCTTTCAACGTTGGTAAGGCTAGGGCAAAGTATAAAATTGACGCCCCAGCTACAACAGGGCATCCGAAGTTTGAGTTGGTTTATCGTGTACAGATGAATACAGTGGAAAATGCTGTGGCTTTTATTCCTGCACTTTGGCTATTTTCGTATTACGTTAGTGTGACTTATGGCGCAGTGCTAGGTGTGGCATGGCTCATCGGAAGAATCTGGTATGCCGTGGCATATTGTCAGGACGCTAAAAAACGTGGTGGTGGATTCGGTTTGTCGCTCTTATCTTTTGCAATACTGACTACTGGTGCATTAATTGAAATCATAAGGAAAATGGTTTAAATCATCATACTTTGTAGACGTAAAGCCTACTATTGCTTTCTTTCAATTGATTAAAAAGGGGCCTAAGCGGCTTTTTAATCATTTAAATGCTTTTTGTTATTTAATAATGGATTAGCCTCTGCGCATACTATCAAAAAAGTCTGCATTGTTTTTAGTGGCTTTGATTTTATCTAACAAGAATTCCATCGCTTCTATATCATCCATAGGATACAACAGCTTACGTAGTACCCATATTTTCTGCAGCACGTCTTTTTCGATTAACAGTTCCTCACGACGGGTACCTGATTTATTCACATTGATGGCTGGATATTGGCGTTTTTCAGCCATTTTACGGTCAAGATGGATTTCCATATTGCCGGTACCTTTAAACTCTTCATAGATCACATCATCCATACGTGAGCCTGTGTCGACCAGTGCAGTTGCAATAATAGTCAGCGAACCACCTTCTTCAATATTACGTGCGGCACCGAAGAAACGTTTTGGACGTTGTAAAGCATTGGCATCTACACCGCCGGTGAGTACCTTGCCTGATGAAGGAATAACAGTGTTGTAAGCGCGGGCTAGGCGAGTAATCGAGTCAAGTAAAATGACTACATCTTTTTTGTGTTCGACCAAGCGCTTGGCTTTTTCCAAGACCATCTCAGCGACTTGCACATGGCGTGTAGCTGGCTCATCAAAGGTTGAAGCAACAACTTCACCTTTTACTGAGCGTGTCATTTCGGTCACTTCTTCAGGACGCTCATCAATTAATAGTACGATCAAAATCACATCAGGATGATTCGCGGTTATCGCGTGGGCAATATTCTGCATCATCACTGTTTTACCACTTTTCGGGCTGGCAACTAGAAGACCGCGCTGGCCTTTACCAATTGGTGCAATCATGTCAATTACGCGGCTGGTGATGTTTTCAGCACCTTTGATATCGCGTTCTAGCGTGAGTGGGATAGTCGGGAATAGTGGCGTTAAATTTTCAAATAATATTTTGTGTTTGGTGTTTTCTGGCGTTTCACCATTCACCATATCTACTTTAACTAGCGCAAAATAACGCTCACCATCTTTCGGAATGCGCACTTCACCTTGAATGGTGTCGCCTGTATGTAGGTTAAAGCGTCGAATTTGTGAAGGTGAAACATAGACATCATCTGGTCCAGCTAAATATGAACTGTCAGGTGAGCGAAGAAAGCCAAAGCCATCTTGTAAAACCTCAAGCGTACCGTCGCCAAAGATACTATCGCCTTTTTTAGCTTTGTTTTTTAGAATTGCAAAAATCAAATCTTGCTTGCGCATGCGGCTAGCATTTTCAATTTCATTGGCAATAGCCATATCAACTAACTCGGTAACGGGTAGATGTTTAAGGTCTGATAAGTGCATGGAGGCTCACTAAAACAAGATGTAGATGGGGTAGGGTGAATCGCAAGAGGGTTGGAGCTAATGGGTTGTGCTTAATATTAAGCTTACTGCTGAATTGCTTAGTACTTCGGTGCTGCTTAGATATGACTGCTTGATCGTTTAAGACTTAATCAAGCACTCATATTTTTTGAAGTTTACTAAGCGTAATAGGTTTAGATGTTGCTGTCAATAAATGCAGTTAATTGTGATTTTGATAATGCGCCGACTTTGGTCGCTTCTACATTGCCATTTTTGAACAACATTAAAGTTGGAATGCCGCGAATTCCATATTTAGGAGGCGTCGCTTGGTTGTCGTCGATGTTCAGTTTTGCTACTTTCAGACGACCTGCGTATTCTTTAGAGATTTCATCTAAAATAGGTGCAATCATCTTGCATGGACCACACCACTCCGCCCAATAGTCAACTAATACGGGAAGTTGTGATTGTAAAACGTCTAGCTCAAAACTTGCGTCGCTAAGGTGTGTGATATGCTCGCTCATGTAAACCTCTATTTGAATTTTGCTTTATGTAAGTGTGTATCGTAACGAAAAAAAACGTTTTAGTGAAGCGCCAAATATTAAAGAAGGCTCTAAAACTTAAGTTCGGTTTGCATTAATTATTGGCATTTATTATACGCTATTGTTAATCGCTGCGTTGCTGCAAAAAATCCGGGTTCACTTATTTTAGATGGCAGATTAGGTACATTACTCAATATAAAGCCTGATGGTGAGTCTTCGAAGCATTGTGTTTGAGAGACATTGTGACTATTTTTATAATGAATGAGTTCAAAATTTATATGCGTATATTTCTTTGTACCCTGTTACTCCTAACCTTAAGTCAGTTTTCTTATGCTGAAACCAATTTAGGGGCTAATTTTTTGTTAAAAGATACCGCCGGTGTTAAGCATCAGCTATCCAACTACAAGGGGAAATGGGTGCTGGTTAATTACTGGGCCACTTGGTGCCCACCTTGTTTGGAAGAAGTACCGGACTTGGTGAATCTTTATGATCAGCGTAAGAATAAGGACTTAGTGGTACTGGGGGTGGTATTTGAATACAAAAACACTCACGAAGTGTCGGTATTTGTTGATGACATGTTGATGTCTTATCCCATCATACTTGGAACAGATGCAGTCAAGGCACAGATCGGATCTGCCGATGTACTGCCCACCACTTTTATTTATAATCCCCAAGGCATGCTGGTCAAAGTTAAGCGCGGTTTAATTACTAAGCAATATATTGAAAACATCATTGGGCCTATTAAGAAATAGGAGTACTTGCAAGTTAGGTGTCGACCTAAAATTGCCAGTATAAAGGTTCCGTGGATTTAGTAAGGCACCGCAATGCTTGCGCCTGCGCCATCAAGAATGTTCAGCTGATTTTCATCTGCGAAATGCATTAATTGCGCATATCCGTCTGGATTCACGGTTTTCAACTTCAAATCCACAGCTAAGCAACGCACGCCATTGACCACTTTAGGTTTGAGGTATGGTGAATATTTAAGTTTACGGTCTTCGCCGAAGGTGGCATAGGTGCTACACATACGGTCAACCCAGTCACTTGGGCGAAAAGGTTTGCCTTCACGTGTATTGCCTTCAATGATAATTTCGGCATTGATGGGTTTGCTAGTTGTTGCGACTGTTGCTTCTTTAGTCATTTATATTGATACCGTTATATTTAGTGCGATAGATGAGCCGTAGGTGGCGAGGCATTGTAACAGCGCAAGTGAATTTGCCTGCGCTGTTGGGACAGTATCCTAAGGCATGTATTCAAAAACTTTAACCACTTTAGACACGCCGTGGGCATTGCGTGCAATTTCTACAGCAGCCTCAGCCTCTTTTTGTGTCACATAACCCATAAGATAGACGACGGTATTTTCAGTAATGACTTTTACCAAGTTAGCTTGGAAACGATTTTCTGAAAGGAAATGTGTCTTAATTTTTGAGGTTAAATAGGCGTCATTGGCACGTGAGCTTAATGAAGATTTTGCGCCTATCACTAGCTCATTATTGATATTAGTGACGTTTTCTATCGCCTTGATTAAGCTTTCTGTTTTGGCTTTTGTACCGTCGTCTGCGACTTCCCCAGTCAATAATACATTGCCCTTGTAACTAGTAACATTGATGTGTGCGCTATCTGGCAGGTTGGCTGAAATTTTTTGTGCGGCCTTGAGTTCAATATTTTGATCTTCAACGTAAACGCCTGTAGTGCGTCTATCAGCAGCCATTGCTCCGCCAGCAGCTGCACCACCAACCACCACTGGAACGCATGCGGATATTTGGGTGGCCAGCGCGATAGCTGCCAGTAATTTAAATGTGAGTGACATATTCAGAACGGGCATTAATTTCATCGTGAACATCCTTTATATAAAGTATTAGTGATTAAAATTTTAACGCAACGACCAGTGCGGTTTATTTTTTTGCTTTGCTAGAAAGCATTCTGTAGCCATTCTACTGCGTTTACATCTTTTTTTTGCATTAAACGGCGATGCTTGGCAGGCGTACTTTAACAAAAATCATTGTATGGCTGTCGCGCATAATTAAATTTATTTCATGCCAGCAGTTGTGTTTCAGTAATATTAAGCCCCTTTTGTTGCAAAAGTATTGCAGTCAGACCATCAGCAGCTATAACTTGCTTTAAATATTCAGATTAGTGAATTCATCTCATTTTTCCAACACGACACCTTGGTCGGTAAATTTTGCGACAGACAGTTGGCGCTTAATTTGACCGCTATGATCGAGTGAGAGTTTTCCGGTTAAGCCCTCAATGATGAGGTCGTTGCGCACAGGACCAGTTGTAAGTAACTGCAGATAGTCAACGCCCAAGGCAAAGTAGCGTTTTAACTCATTGTTTTTAAAAACGGCGCTGGGCTCCCGGTAATCACTAAATTTTGAATTATTTGGTGCTAATAAAAATGGGATATCAACAAAATATATGGCATTAAGTGCGACGTTGGCATTGGCATCATTGTCTAGCATGTTGATATTAGAAAAGGCCATAGTGGGCATGCTGATATCAAGATAAGGCCGCACGTTTTTGATCTCTGGGCCTGATATTGCCAAAAGCAACATATCTTGTGCCTGCAAGGCAATGTTAGCTTTTAATTCTATTAGTTGGTTTAAATCAAAACTGCCCTTCACACCGACTGCACTGGGTATTAGGCTGATGATTTTTAGCGAAAATCCCCGTTCGGTTTGCCAAGCCTGGACGAAGCTTTGAAGCATTTGGCTGGCGGGTTCGTTGGCTGTGGTCAGTATTAGGATGTTTTGCATGGCATTGCGGGTTGCGAACTCCGCAATTCGATGCGCTTCATCCTGAAGCGACAGATCTGCCTGCTGCCAGCTGATATTAGCGTTTAAAGCAACAACAGAAAAGGGGTTTGGACTGGTTAAGGTTATGCCGAAATTAGGCGCAATTGCGTAGTCAGCCCCCTCACTTTTTGCAAGTAAGTATTGCGTGTTGATATCCTCTAAATCATTTGCGCGAGTATACGATTTAATTTCATTCGGCATATTTCTTTTACTCAGTGCTGCCTGTAAGCCGAGTTTAAACGCCGCAATTTTCTCGGACATGCCTTCGTGGGCTGGAGGCAATATTAAGGCAATATTGCCATTAATGACTGCTGGAGGGGTCGACGGCTCTTGTACCGTCGTCGCTAGTGTTTTTGCAAATGATGAAGCAGCATGATCTGGATAACTGTTGCTCCAACTACTTAAGCTGGTGGCGATATCTTGATTTTTTGTAGCCAAACTTAAATCAATCCAGCCTTGTATTGTGGTGTCTGCGCTTTCACCGCGCATGGCAATTAAATCGGCTAGGGTTTGTGTTGAAAGCAGTTTCCAAATGTGTTGCTGGTTATCGCTAATCGCTTGTGAGTCCACTAAATAAGAATGTCTGCGCACCAGTTGTTCTATGGCGCTTGTAATATCGCCTTGTTTTTCGTATGCATCACTTAAACTTGCATGTAAACTAGCAATCGCAGTTTGGTTAAAATCAAGGTTGGACTGCAAAGGGAGTAACAGTATAAATGCACGGTTAAACTCTGCATTCTTAGCAGCGATGTTGCCAGCTAACAACTTCGCGTAAGGGGAGTTGGGTGGAATGCGCGTTAGACTAAGCGCGGCTAACCCCAAGTCAGCCTGTTCTACATATTGCTGTCCTTGCATAAAAGCCTGTTCAGCGTTTATTGTCTTATCAGGAACATCGTTTGCCCAGCTATTTGAGCTTATCGCAATGAAGCCAACCAAGCAGCATCGCAATAGCTGTAACAACCCTTTAAAAATAGAGGTCGTGAACAAGTTTGGTAGGTGGTGACAATAATTCATGAAGACTTTTTAATCTAACAATTCTAACTGGAATGTGGTGCCAATGAATGACAAGTAATGGCTTATTATATGTGGTAGCAACGCCAATTGGCAATTTGAGTGATATCACTCTGCGTGCTTTGGAAGTGCTCAAAAGTGTGGATGCAATTGCGGCAGAGGATACGCGGCATACCTCGGGGCTATTGTCTCATTTCGGTATTGCTAAAAAATTAATTGCGGTGCATGAGCATAATGAGCATCAGTCAGCAGAAAAGCTATTAGCGTTATTGCTAGCGGGGCAAAATATTGCCTTAGTAACTGATGCAGGTACACCCGCCGTCAGTGATCCAGGCGCAATCGTGGTTGACTTGGTGCGTAAGGCTGGCATTAAAGTGGTGCCTATTCCAGGGGCTAGTGCAGTAATTGCCGCATTATCTGCTTCTGGCATCTCACAAAACGGATTCTTATTTTATGGTTTTCTGCCAGCAAGTGGTTCGGCTCGCCGTAAAGCGTTAGAAATACTTAAAGCGCAAGCGGTTACACTAGTTTTTTATGAGGCGCCACATCGGATTATTGAGAGTGTTGTAGATATGGCTGCGGTATTGGGTGCTGAGCGCCGCATTACCATTGCACGTGAAATTACCAAGACTTTTGAAACGATTTATAGTTGCGAGTTGAGTAAAGCGGAAGCTTGGTTGCAGGCGGATGCTAATCAGCAACGTGGCGAATTTGTATTATTGGTGGAAGCTGCAGCCATTAAAGATGCGGCAGAAATACCCGAAGACACGGTGCGTGTTTTAAAATTATTGTTGGCAGACTTGCCACTGAAGCAGGCTGTGCAATTAACCACTGAAATTACGGGTGAAAAAAAGAATGTACTTTACGAGCTAGCCCTTTCATTAAAATCTGATCAATAACCTAACATCAATTAAATTATGAAAACTATTACGCTTACCCGTCCAGACGACTGGCATCTTCACCTTAGAGATGGCGCAGCATTGCACGCAGTGCTGCCGGACACAGCGCGCCAATTTGCACGCGCCATAGTGATGCCGAATTTGCGACCACCAGTGACCACGGCCGCGCTAGCGTTAACTTATATGCAGCGTATTGTTGCGGCCTTACCATCAGCCTCAAAATTTACACCGCTAATGACCTTGTATTTGACTGATAACACGAGTGCTGACGATATAGTTGAAGCTAAAGCTAGTGGCATCGTACACGGGGTTAAACTTTATCCGGCTGGCGCTACCACTAACTCTGATTCTGGCGTGACTAATTTAGGGAATTGCAGCAAGGCCTTGTCTGCTATGGAGAAGTTGGGCATGCCGTTGCTAGTGCATGCAGAAGTGACAGATGCTGATGTGGATGTATTTGATCGTGAGCGCGTATTTATTGAGCGCAATATGCTGCCGCTTCTGAAAAACTATCCTGGGCTTAAAGTAGTGTTTGAACACATTACGACTAAAGATGCAGCTGATTTTGTTTTAGCCGCACCGAGTAACGTTGCCGCGACCATTACAGCGCATCATTTGCTGCTTAATCGCAATGATATGTTTAAAGGTGGTATTTTGCCTCACCATTATTGTTTGCCTATCTTAAAACGCGAGCAGCATCGATTGGCCTTGGTGCAGGCGGCCACCTCAGGCAATGCTAAATTTTTCTTAGGTACTGATAGCGCGCCACATGCAAAATCGACCAAGGAGAACGCTTGTGGTTGTGCGGGCATGTACACTGCCCATACGGCGCTTGAGCTTTATGCTGAAGCGTTCGATCGTGCTGGTGCGTTGGATAAGCTGGAAGGGTTTGCGAGTTTTTACGGTGCTGATTTCTATGGCTTAGCACGTAATGCTGAGAAAATTAGCCTAGTGAAAGAAAGTTGGACCATACCGGCTAGCTTACCGTTTGCTGATGAAGCCTTGGTTCCTCTTTGGGCGGGGCAGACTTTGCACTGGAAATTACGCTAGTCATCACTAACGCCATATGATCGAGCTTGCATTGGCTAAATGAAGCTTGTTTGAAGATTGAGCTAAGCTAAGCACTGGGAGCATGTTAAAATGTAATCGAAGCTGGCTAGACAGTCGCCGCCTAGCAATAGGGGGAGGAAAGTCCGGGCTGCATAGAGCGGGATGACGGCTAACGGCCGTACGTTGAAAGCCGCAAGGTATAAGGCGCGGAATAGGGCCACAGAGACGAGCGTATTAAGTTACGGTGAAACGCGGTAACCTCCATTCGCAGCAAGACCAAATAGGCTGGCATTTTTACGCAAGTAAATAAGGCGTGGCTCGCGCTGCCAGCGGGTAGGTTGCTTGAGCGCATAAGTAATTATGCGCCTAGATGAATGACTGTCAGCTTTAGCAATAAAGCCTACAGAACCCGGCTTATCGGCCAGCTTCACTCTTCATAAAATACTCTCTGAATTACTTTAGGGGATTGACGCTACAAGCATGCTCTTGCGGTTAGTGTAGTTTAGTTCCTCACGTCGCTTCAAATCTAGTACCACTCCTCTACTTTTACTTCCCTGGCAGTATTTTTCACTATCATTATTACGCCAATTACAATTCAAAAGCTTTCGTAACTATTCTAATAATCTACATTCACATAATTTTGTATGTGCTTAATTTATAACGACTTTATTTTTAGCACTAAAATACGCTAAGTCATTGACCTATATAGAAAAAATAGTAAAAAAGGGCTTGCATTAAGCGATACTTTTATCTATAGTGCAGATTAGTGGGAAGAAGTGGGTTTTTGTGGGAAATTTGTTGTTAAGTGGCTTAGTTGTTTTGTTGCTAAAAATTTACCCAAATGACGCTTTATAAAATCCCTGATTTAGACATGTAGAATTTAGGAAAAATAACGGGCTTATGTTTCGCGGTGCTACCTCATTAAGTTTAGATGCCAAAAGCAGACTTGCTGTGCCTACCAAGCACAGGGAGGCCTTGCAGCTTGAGTGCGCTGGCAACTTGGTGCTAACTGCGCATCCACATCGTTGCTTGTTGTTATATCCACAGCCTGCATGGGAGCCGATTCAGGCCAAGATGATGGCACTATCTTCATTTGATAAACAATCTAGTGCATTGCAGCGTTTGCTAGTAGGTTTTGCTGAAGATGTAGTACTTGATAGTGCTGGGCGCATGTTGGTGTCGCCGGTACTTCGTGAATTTGCTGGCTTGGATAAGGAAGTGATGCTAGTAGGACAAGGCAGTCACTTTGAATTATGGGATATGGAAGCTTGGCGTGCGCAGTTGGCACAGGCCATCCACGGCGGTGACTTTGAAATGCCGGCTGAACTAGAGGGCTTCTCTCTGTGATCAAGGGCGTGAACCGCACGCCCACGCAAGCTTCAGTGTCTTTAAAATCAGCGACTGTCAAACAGGCGCATATCTCAGAAAAAGAATTAGCAGAAACATCCTTAGCCAGCATGTCGTTACCAGTCTCTCAGTCCAATTCAGAAAATATGCATACTACAGTTTTGCTGGAAGAGGCTGTGCATGCGTTAGCTATTAAGCCTAGCGGTATTTATGTAGACGCGACCTTCGGCCGCGGTGGACACTCCAAAAAAATATTAGAAAAATTAGATGGCAATGGCCGTCTGATTGCGTTTGATCGCGACCTAAGTGCGCTTGAATCCAGCAAGTCAATCCAAGACCAACGTTTCTTGATGGTACATAGTCATTTTGCGGCCATGCAAACACGCTTGGCCGAGTTGGGTGTAAGTCAGGTAGATGGGATTTTGCTAGATCTAGGCATTTCATCGCCACAAATTGATGATGCAAGTCGTGGTTTTAGTTTTAGGTACGATGCGCCTTTAGATATGCGTATGGATCAAAGTAGCGGCCAAACCGTTGCGGAATTTTTGACCCATACAACAGAACAACATTTGGCAGAGGTTATAAAAAATTATGGTGAAGAACGGTTTGCTAAGCAGATTGCAAGGGCGATTATTACGGAGCGCAATGACGGGCGCCCCATCACCACTACTGGGGAACTTGCCAAGATCGTGGCAAGTACAGTCACGCGCTTCGAGCCAGGGCAGAACCCAGCAACGCGCACATTTCAAGCTTTACGGATTTACGTCAATCAGGAGCTTGAGGAGCTTGCGCTAACCATGCCGCAATGCTTGGCCTTATTAGCACCGCAAGGCCGATTAGCCGTGATTAGTTTTCATTCGTTGGAAGATCGCATCGTGAAGCAGTTTGTGCGCGATCAAGCTAATCGCGATGATTTGCCGCCTAACTTTCCAGTGCGAGCGGCTGATTTGCCTCAGCCTAAATTAAAGGGTGTAGGCAAAACCATCAAGCCTAGCGCTAAGGAAGTAAAGGCCAACCCCCGTTCACGTAGTGCAGTACTTCGCGTTGCCGAGAGAACGGAGGTCGTATGACGCGGCTTAATCTTATGCTTTTTTGCGCACTGATCTTTTCTTCACTGGGGCTAGTGAATGCACAACATAAAGCACGTAAGCTTTATATTGAGCTGGAGCAAATAAACCAGCAAGCTAAACAGTCCGATCAGGAATATGGGCAATTGCAGTTAGAGCAAAGTACTTGGGCGATGCATTCGCGAGTAGAAATGATTGCTGCCCAGCAGTTGCAGATGCAAGTGCCAGAGCCTAAGCGTGTGCAAGTGGTTGCAATTAAAGGTTCAACTAGCAAGCAAATCAATGTTGAAAAAAATGCCAATGGAGCAGCGCAATAATGGCAATGAATATGCCAATTGTGGTGAAGCTACCAGCATGGCGTCGACGTCTATTATTGGTGGTTGTCTTGTCAGGCTTTGCTGCTTTATTAGGGCGCGGCATTTATTTGCAAAGTTACCATAAGAGCTTCTTGCAAGAAAAGGGTGATGCGCGATATAGCCGCACGCTAGTTCTGTCAGCGCAGCGGGGGAAAATAACTGACCGTTATGGGGAATTGCTAGCCATTAGTTCGCCAGTAGAGTCTGTATGGGCTAACCCCTCAGATGTAAAGATTGATGCAGAGCAGACTAAAAAAATTGCAGACTTATTACAGCTTAAAGTTGAGTTTATTAATCAAAAATTAGCCAATGATGAGCGTGAGTTTGTGTACTTAAAACGCCGCATCTCTCCAGAGTTGGCGGCGCAAGTAATGAAGCTTGGCGTTTCTGGCATCTATCTACAGCGTGAATATAAGCGTTACTACCCAGCTGGTGATGTGACGGCGCATTTGGTCGGCTTTAACGGTATAGAGGATAAAGGCCAAGAGGGCTTTGAGTACGCAATGGATAAGGCTTTGTCAGGAAAAGCAGGAAGCCGTCGTGTTATTAAGGATAGATCGGGCCATATTATTGAAGATTTGGTGGCAGTAAAAGTACCGCAAGATGGGCATGACGTTGTCTTATCAATCGATCGCAGAATTCAGTATTTAGCGCACCGTGAATTGGTAAAAGCCGTTGAGTTGCATCATGCACAAGCTGGCGCTGCCATTGTATTGGATGCGCGCACGGGTGAGGTGTTGGCCATGGTCAATGTGCCTACATATAATCCAAATAATCCGGTTAACATTCAAGGCAAGTCGCGTAATCGTGCCATTGTTGATATTTTTGAGCCAGGTTCAACCATGAAGCCGATGACGGTGTCAGCGGGTTTAGAGTCTGGGCTGTATCAACCCGATACTAAAATTCAAACTTCACCAGGCTTTATGAAAATCGGACCAGCTACTATTCATGACTCTCATGCCCACGGTGTGTTAACGGTCGCGGAAGTGATTCAAAAGTCATCTAATGTGGGGGCTTCCAAAATTGCCCTGTCGCTAGATCCAAAATACATGTGGAGTATGTTTAATCAAATGGGTTTTGGCGCAAAGACCAATATCGGCTTTCCAGGCGAGGCCTCCGGCCGTGTGCGCGACTATAAAACCTGGCGCCCAATTGAGCAGGCCACCATGTCGTTTGGTAATGGTATTAGTGTGACTTTGCTACAGTTGGCGCGTGCTTATACAGCATTTGCCAATGATGGTGAGTTAAAGCCAGTTTCACTATTAAAACTACAAGAAGCACCAGTGGGTGTGCAGGTATTTAGTGCTCGCACCGCACAAAGCATGAAAAATATGTTAGAGATGGTAGTGTTGCCAGGAGGTACCGCATTAAAGGCGCAAGTACTAGGTTATCGCATAGCCGGAAAAACTGGAACCACGCATAAGTTGGGGCCGCATGGCTATGAAAAAAATAAGTACGTAGCCTCTTTCGTGGGTATTGCGCCTGCGTCTAATCCGCGATTGATTATGGCGGTCATGATTGACGAACCTAATATCGCCAATGATCAGTATTACGGCGGAGTAGCTGCAGCTCCGGTATTTAGTGCGGTCATGGCTGACACATTAAGGTTGCTAGCGATCCCGCAAGATGCGCCTTACAGAAATGTAGTAATTCCGAGCGGCGCTTCAGATAACGTAGATGATGTGAAAGAAAGTATATGAGTCTACTTTCCAAGCTAGGTCTTATGCAATCATTTACTAGCATCACTGCGGATAGTCGCCAAGTGGTGCCGGGTGCATTGTTCTTAGCCTACCCTGGCGTGCATAGTGATGGCCGTGATTATATTACGCAGGCGATTGCAGCTGGCGCAACCGCTGTACTTTGGGAGCAAGTTGGATTTAGTTGGCCTAGCAATTGCGAAATAGCTAATGTTGGTATTGCTGATTTAAAACAACAAGTTGGACAAATAGCTGCTGATTTTTATGGGCAGCCTTCACAAAAGTTGACCATGATTGGTGTTACAGGGACCAATGGCAAGACTTCAGTCAGTCTATGGATTGCGCAGTGCTTAAGCCTGTTGGGTCAAAAAAGTGCAGTATTGGGCACAATCGGCAATGGTATGGTGACTGTATCAAATACGTCATTAGCTGTATCCAGTAATACCACCCCAGACGCAATATTGTTACAAGCAATGTTGGCAAACTTTGCATCCCAAAATGCAAAAGCGGCAGTTATGGAAGTGTCCTCGCATGGTTTAGATCAAGGGCGAGTTAATGGGGTTGATTTTGATATTGCGGTTCTGACGAACTTAAGCCGAGACCATCTGGATTATCACCAAACAATGGAAGCTTACGCTGATGCGAAGCAAGCTTTGTTTGCTTGGCCTGGTTTGGCTTGTGCCGTTGTAAATGCCGATGATGCATTTGGACAAGAAATAGCAGCCAAGCTAATGGCACAGCATAAACCGTTATTCAGTTATGGTTTAGAGGCTGGCAATGTGCGCGGGAGTAATTTGCAACTGCAACAACAAGGGATAAGCATGAGGGTAACAACCCCGCAAGGTGTTGCCCAGGTCAGCGCGCCAGTGCTGGGACGTTTTAATGCCTATAATCTGCTGGCAGTATTAGCGACATTGCTGGCCTTAGATATTAGTCTAGCGGACGCAGTTGCAGCTATTGCAAAAATCAAACCGGTGCCTGGACGTATGCAGCAATTAGGGGGCGCAGAATTACCATTGGTGGTGATTGATTATGCCCATACACCAGATGCTTTAGAAAAAGTATTAGCCGCGCTGCGAGAGCAACTCGAACCCGGCAGCAAGCTTGTATGTGTATTTGGTTGTGGTGGTGAACGAGATGCAGGCAAGCGCCCGCTGATGGGTGCCATTGCTACTGCGTTAGCTGATGAAGTCATCGTTACTGCAGATAATCCACGTAACGAAGACTCAGCATCCATCATTCATCAGATTGTGACTGGGTTAAATGGCTTTTATCGAATTGAGCTAGACCGTAATGCAGCCATTCATCTGGGGGTAGCCACGGCGCATGCTGGTGATATCGTACTAGTGGCGGGTAAGGGGCATGAGGATTATCAAGAAATCGCTGGTGTAAAACTTCCATTTAGTGATGTTGCCGTCGCGAAAATGGCGCTTGGGCAGTACAAACCAGCAAGCATGGTGGGGGTGGTGCAATGATGCTATCCATTGCAGCTAACACTACACAAGCTAAGTTAATTGGCGCTGACGCAATGTTCAGTACTGTTGGTATTGATAGCCGTCATGTGGTGCCTGGCCAATTGTTTGTGGCATTAAAAGGTGAGCATTTTGATGGGCATGATTTTGCACAGCAAGCCATTGCAGAGGGCGCAGTAGCCGTACTTGTTAATCATGAAATTAAAGGCGCTACGCCAGCGCTAGTGGTGAAAGATACTTATCAAGCGCTAGGCGAACTAGCAGCCTATCAGCGTAGCCAAATGAATCTTCCGTTGGTGGCCATTACTGGTAGCAATGGCAAAACCACAGTGAAAGAAATGCTTGCATCAATATTAAGAGCGGCATGCCAACATCCGGAAGAGGTGCTAGCCACCCAGGGTAACCTTAATAATCATATTGGTCTGCCACTGACTTTACTTAAACTGCAACCCCAACATCGTTATGCAGTTACTGAAATGGGTATGAACCATAGCGGTGAAATCAGTTACCTAAGCCATATTGCTAAACCTAATGTGGCCGTCATTAACAATGCAGCCAGTGCGCATATTGGTGAATTAGGGTCATTGCAAGCGATAGCGAATGCCAAAGCCGAAATCTTTGACGGTCTTGCGGCTGACGGTGTGGCGATCATTAATGCAGATGATGATTTTGCTCCGCTATGGAAAGCTGCTGCTGCCAGTCACAAAGTCATTAGTTTTGGGCTAAAAAATAAGGCCGATGTAAGTGCGTACTATCGTCTAGAAGCTAGTGCCAGCGTTCTTGAAATCAAAATGCCGCAAGTTGAGTTTGAAGTGAATTTGCCAGTACCTGGTCTGCACAATGTGAGCAATGCTTTAGCAGCTACTGCAGCTGCCCTAGCATTAGGGATAACAGAAACGGCAATCGTCCAAGGCTTAGAAAATTACATGGGCGTTCCAGGTCGTTTGCAGCATTTCACAGGTCTCAATGGCGCCCTAGTGATTGATGATAGCTATAACGCCAACCCCGCCTCTATGAAGGCTGCTATCGATGTATTGACGGCGCAGGTGGGAGAGAAAATATTGGTGTTAGGTGATATGGGTGAAATGGGCGATGGCGCTGAAGGGCTACATGCTGATATTGGCCGCTATGCTAAAGCCGGGGGCATTAACACCTTACTCACCTTAGGTACGTTAAGCGCACATATAACACAGGCTTTCGGTAGTGGAGCACGTCATTTTGCATCAGTTGAAGATTTAAGTGCAGATTTGGTGGCGCACATGACCTCAAATACTGCGGTTTTGGTCAAAGGCTCACGCTTTATGAAGATGGAACGCATTGTTAAAGCCGTCACAGTGACCCACGACAAACAAACTAATGGAGGGCATTAAATGTTACTAGCACTAGCACAATGGCTGGCCCACGATATTCGTGGTTTTCATGTGTTTAATTACATTACCTTGCGCGCTGTGCTGGCTACGATGACCGCGCTGACGATCTCTTTTGTAGTCGGTCCCACTTTAATTCGCAAGCTCACACACTACAAAGTGGGGCAATCAGTACGTGATGATGGTCCACAAACACACTTGATCAAAGCAGGCACACCTACGATGGGTGGTGCGCTAATCTTGGTTGCCATTGCAATATCTACATTGCTATGGGCAGATTTAAGTAATAAGTTCGTATGGGTAGTGCTATTTACGACTTTAGGTTTTGGCATTATTGGTTGGGTGGATGATTGGCGCAAAGTGGTGCATCGCAACCCCAAAGGATTGTCTGCTAAAGAGAAATATTTTTGGCAATCTGTGGTTGGATTTAGTGTGGCGTTATTTTTACAACACACCGCATCGACACCGGCCGAAACCACACTATTAATCCCGTTCTTTAAGAGCTTAGCCATTCCACTCAGTGCGTTTGGATTTATCGTCTTGACTTATCTAGTGGTGGTCGGTAGCAGCAATGCGGTCAATCTGACCGATGGACTAGATGGATTGGCGATTATGCCAACTGTCATGGTGGCTGGCGCATTAGCATTATTCGCTTATGTCACTGGCCACTTTTACTTTTCTAAATATCTAGGGATACCATTTGTGCCTGGTGTTGGAGAGTTGGCCGTATTTTGCTCAGCCATGGTTGGCGCCGGATTAGGATTTTTGTGGTTCAACGCCTACCCGGCTGAAGTATTTATGGGGGACGTCGGTGCCTTAGCCTTAGGTGCGGCTTTAGGGATTGTGGCAGTGATCGTACGTCAGGAAATCGTACTGTTCATCATGGGTGGGGTGTTTGTGATTGAAACATTCTCAGTTGCAGCGCAGGTCATTTATTTTAAATACACCAAGAAACGATTTGGAGTCGGTCGACGTATATTTTTAATGGCGCCATTACATCACCATTATGAACAAAAAGGCTGGAAAGAAACGCAGGTCGTAGTACGTTTTTGGATCATCAGCATGATGCTAGTGTTGGTGGGATTATCCACTTTGAAATTAAGATAAGACAAAAAACTGATGCCTATTGCGCTTAAAAATAAACGTGTGCTTGTACTGGGACTGGGTGAAACCGGCCTCTCGGCATTACGTTGGCTCAGCTCGCAAGGCGCGCTAGTGTCAGTTGCCGATAGTCGTGAGCAACCGCCCTCAATGGCAGAAGTGCAAGCACAGTATCCGCAAGTCAGCATCGTTAGTGGCGCTTTCCAAGAAAATACGTTTGCCAACGTTGATTTAATTGTAGTGAGCCCAGGTATCGCTTTATCAGAACCACAAATTCAGGCAGCAATAAAGCGTGGTATTAACGTCGTTGGTGATGTAGAGCTGTTTGCGCAATATCGCCCAAGCAGCGCGAAATTAATTGCAATCACTGGCGCCAATGGAAAAACTACTGTGACCACCTTGGTCGGTGAAATGTGTAAAGCCGCTGGTTTAAAAACCATTGTTGCGGGCAACATAGGCTTACCCGTCTTAGAGGCTTTGGCTTTAGATACGCCTGATGTTTACGTGCTTGAGTTGTCTAGCTTTCAATTGGAAACCACTACGAGCTTGCAAATTGATGCAGCCACCATGCTTAATTTGTCCGAAGATCACATGGATCGCTATGCCAGTTTGCAGGATTACGCTATTGCCAAAGCCCATATTTTTTATCAAGCAACACTACAAGTGCTAAACCGTGACGACGCCTGGAGCATGATGATGGCGCGGCCAAAATTAGCGCAAGTGACATTCGGTTTATCCGACGATGATGCCGATGCGCAAAGTTTCGGTTTGCGTCAGGTGTCCGGTGAAACATGGTTAGTTGAGGGTAAAAAAGAGCTGATTAATATGCAGGATCTGAAAATTGCTGGCCTACATAACGCGGCGAATGCTTTAGCTGCAGTAGCGCTTTGTCGAGGTATAGGCTTAGATTATGTGCCGATTATTCAAACGCTTTATAACTTCAAAGGTTTGCCACACAGGGTTGAGTGGGTAGCTAATATTAATGAAGTGGATTATTACGATGATTCTAAAGGCACCAATGTTGGCGCTACCTGTGCTGCTATTGCCGGCCTTTATAAGCATGGCCAACCACAAAAAGTGGTGCTGATTGCTGGCGGGGAAGGAAAGGGTCAAGATTTCACACCATTACAAGCCGCGGTCGCAGGTAATGGGCGTGCAGTAGTATTGATCGGGCGCGATGCGGGCATCATTGAAGCAGCACTCATTACCATTGAGGTGCCCATCTACCATGCGGCAGATATGGGCGAAGCCGTCACCATCGCTAAGAAAATGGCTCGTCCTGGCGACGCGGTGTTGCTATCTCCAGCTTGTGCCAGTTTTGATATGTTTAAAAATTATGAGCATAGAGCTGCTGTGTTTGTGAGTTGTGTGCATGGTTTGCAGGAGGCTGCATGATTACCAACATACTTAATCGTGAGCGCATCAATTCTTCACCTTATGATCAAGGCCTCCTATGGACGGTACTTATATTGTTAGGCATTGGCTTGGTGATGGTGTATTCAGCCTCAATTGCAATTGCGGAAGCAGATAAAGCAGTGGGTCATAACAGCCATTATTATTTAGTGCGTCAGGCCATATTTATTGTGATCAGTTTGTCGGCCGCGCTGGTGGTGTTCAATATCCCTATCTCATGGTGGCAAAAAATGGCGCCCTACTTATTCTTATTTGGCCTAGCGTTATTAGTATTGGTGCTCATTCCAGGTATCGGCCGTGTCGTAGGAGGTAGCCGTCGTTGGTTATCATTGTTCGTGATCAACTTGCAGCCCTCGGAACTAATGAAGCTTTTTTCCGCCATGTATGTGGCCGATTACACCGTACGCAAAGCCGCGTTAATGAATAGTTTTACACGGGGCTTCTTGCCAATGTTGGTGGTGATGCTATTAGTAGGTGGCTTGTTGTTGCGTGAACCTGATTTCGGTGCCTTTGCCGTGATTGCAGCGATTTCAATTTCTATACTGTGGCTAGGTGGCATTAATGGCCGCATCTTTGCTGGGCTACTCGTGTTGTTGGTAGTCGGATTTATCTTCCTAATTTGGAGTTCACCCTATCGATTGGAACGTGTGATTGGCTTTATGGATCCGTGGGCTGATCCCTATGGAAAAGGTTATCAGTTGTCGCATGCCCTGATTGCTTTTGGTCGCGGTGAGTGGTTTGGTGTGGGCTTAGGTGCCAGTGTTGAAAAACTACTATATTTACCAGAGGCACATACCGACTTCTTATTGGCAGTAATCGCTGAAGAGCTTGGATTTATTGGCGTTTTGGCAGTAGTGGGTTTATTTGTATGGATCGTTCTGCGCTCATTTGCAATTGCCAAAGAAGCGATTGCCAATGAACGTTATTTTGCTGCGCTGTTATCCCAAGGCTTGGGTGTATGGATAGGCGTACAAGGCATTATTAATATGGGCGTCAATATGGGGGTATTACCAACCAAGGGGTTGACCTTACCTTTACTGTCGTTTGGAGGAAGCGGTATTTTAGCTAACTGCATCGCCATGGCCATCTTAATGCGCATCGATTTTGAAAATAGACGTTTACAAAAAGGCATCCCAGCATGACCGTGACCACTAAAACTTTATTAGTGATGGCCGGTGGTACTGGGGGGCATGTCTATCCAGCAATGGCTGTGGCTGATCATCTGCAGGCTAAGGGCTGGAATATTGTTTGGCTATGCACCGTAGGTGGTATGGAAAACCGTTTATTGGCCAATAAAAATTACCAAAAAGCGATGATGACCATGCGCGGCGTGCGAGGTAAAGGTTTAATGGGCTGGTTATTGCTACCAATAAAATTAAGTCTTGCATTGGCTCAGGCGTACTCGGCCATTGCAAAATTTAAACCAAACCTTGTGCTTGGTATGGGAGGTTTTGCGGCATTCCCTGGTGGATTAATGGCCTATGTGATGCGTAAACCTTTGCTGATTCATGAACAAAACTCTGTGGCAGGATTAACCAATAAGACCTTGTCTCATTTTGCCAGTCGTGTGTTATCGGCTTTTCCAGCTGCATTTGGCACAAAGGCCACGCTGGTAGGTAATCCAGTACGTACAGAGATTACACAAGTGGCTGCACCAGAAGCCAGAATGCAAGCGCGAAGTGGACCGCTACGCCTGTTAGTCGTCGGCGGCAGTTTGGGTGCACAAGCCTTAAACCAGGTTCTGCCAACAGCATTAGAAACCATAGCGATGGCGCAACGTCCGCAAGTGGTACACCAAGCCGGTGAAAAACATATCACTGCATTAAAAGCGCATTACGAACAGGCGGGCGTAAAAGCAGAGGCCATAGCTTATATTGAGGATATGGCAGCCATGTATAGCTGGGCTGATGTTGTGATTTGCCGTGCAGGCGCATTGACCATCGCCGAGTTGTCAGCGGCCGGCGTGGCCAGTGTGTTGGTGCCGTTTCCGCATGCCGTGGATGACCACCAAACAAGTAATGCCCGTTATTTAGCAGATGCAGACGCGGCCATATTGGTCTCGCAATCTACATTTACAGCCGAGAAACTTGCCAGATTGCTTCAAAATTTAAGCCGTGAGCAATGTTTAAGCATGGCGATTAAAGCGCGCGCTTTAGGTAAACCAGAAGCGACTGCATCGGTAGCCAATATTTGTATGGAGCTTGCCGCATGAAACATAAAGTAAAAAATATTCATTTCATTGGCATTGCCGGCTCTGGAATGAGCGGTATAGCAGAAGTGCTACTGAATCTAGACTTTAGCGTCAGTGGCTCAGACTTGGTCGTCAATGCTACGACCAAACGTCTAACGGATTTTGGCGCAACCGTATATCAAGGCCATGCCGCAGAAAATCTAGGTGCTGCCGATGTGGTGGTGGTATCTAGTGCAGTCAACGAGCAAAATCCAGAAGTGATTGCCGCACGGCAAAAAAATATTCCAGTGGTACCGCGTGCGCTAATGCTCGCTGAATTGATGCGTTTCAGACAGGGCATTGCAGTCGCTGGCACTCATGGAAAAACCACGACCACCAGCTTAATTGCCAGTATTTTGGCTGAAGCAGGGATGGATCCAACATACGTCATTGGTGGCAAGTTGGAAGCGGCTAACGCTAACGCTAAGCTAGGTACTGGTGAATATATTGTGGCTGAGGCTGATGAATCTGATGCTTCATTCTTGCACTTAACGCCCGTGATGGCGGTGGTGACCAATATCGATCAAGACCATATGGAAACCTATGAGCATAGCTTTGATAAACTCAAAAGCGCTTTTGTAGAATTTTTACAGCAATTGCCATTTTGGGGTATGGCTGTGGTTTGTATCGATGACAATAATATTCGTGAGATTTTACCGCGGGTGACTAAGCCTGTCATGACCTATGGTTTTAGTGAAGAAGCACGCATACGTGCCAAGAATGTACGTGCTGATGATGGAAAAATGCACTTTACGGTGCAGAGAATTAATGGCGTGACCACCGAATTCGATGTGACGCTAAATCTGCCAGGTAATCACTATGTATTAAATGCATTAGCGGCGATTGCGATTGCTAGTGAACTGAATGTGCCTGACGTTGCAATCATTAAGGCTTTAAAAGAATTTAAAGGTGTCGGTCGCCGCTTTGAGCGTTATGGTGAAGTTGCCGCCAAGAATGGCGGTAGTTTTACCTTGATTGATGACTACGGACATCATCCAGTTGAAATGCAAGCGGTCATTGCCGCGGCGCGTGCGGCATTTCCAGAACGCCGTTTAGTACTTGCGTTCCAACCCCACCGCTATACGCGAACGCGTGATTGCTTTGAAGATTTTGTTCGTGTGATCTCCAGTGCCGATGCAGTCGTACTTACCGAAGTTTATGCCGCGGGAGAAGCGCCGATAGTGGCTGCTGATACACGATCACTGATTCGTGCGATTCGTGTGGCTGGAAAAGTGGAGCCACTTTTTGTAGATAGCACGGACGGTTTGCCGCAGGCTATTTTAGGTCTAGCGCACGACCATGATGTGGTCATCGTTATGGGCGCGGGTTCTATCGGCCAAGTGGCGAGCCAAACTAAGCGTTTAGCTGAAACGATGGACAGAGCAAGGCTCAATTGATGATGAACGCTGTTCAAAATGAAATTGGAAAACTGCTGTTTAATGAGCCAATGGCGCGCTATACCAGTTGGCGCGTAGGCGGCAAGGCTGATCAATTATATATCCCGTCAAGCTTGGATGATCTATGCAGGTTCTTGGTAAGTTTATCGACGAATGAACCTATTTATTTTATAGGCTTAGGGTCTAATCTTCTCGTGCGTGATGGCGGCATTCGCGGCACAGTAATCTTGATGCATAACGTACTGACTGAATTGAGAATGGAAGCGGGTCTAGTGTACGTGGAGGCGGGGGTGACCTGTTCCAAGCTAGCTAAATTCTGCGCTAAAGAAGCGAAAGAAGGGGCTGAATTTTTTGCAGGGATTCCTGGCACGCTAGGCGGAGCACTGGCCATGAACGCCGGATGTTATGGCGGTGAAACTTGGAGTGTGGTGAGTCGCGTGATGACTGTAGACAGACAAGGCAAGTTGCATACGCGTGAGGCGTCCGAATTTAAAGCCAGTTACCGGCACGTGGACATGCCGGTAGCAAGTGAATGGTTTGTAGGCGCATGGCTAAAGTTAGCCCCTGGAGGAGCGCATGAAGCCACACAAAAGATTAAAGATTTATTGGCAAGACGCTTGGCTTCGCAGCCGCTGAATTTACCGAATGCGGGATCTACCTTTAGAAACCCGGTGGGAGATCATGCAGCCAGACTAATTGAAGCAAGCGGATTAAAGGGTTACCTGATAGGCGGTGCACAAGTTTCAGAAAAACATGCCAATTTTATCGTGAATATCGGCGATGCCAATGCACTAGATATTGAGTTGTTAATTAAGCATATGCGTGAAACCGTTTTGGCAAAATTTGGCGTGGCCTTGCAACAAGAAGTAAAAGTGATAGGTGAATATGAAGTTAGATAAAAAATTCGGGAAAGTCGCGGTATTGATGGGCGGTCGCTCAGGCGAGCGCGAAGTCTCGCTTAAAAGTGGAGCTGCTGTGCTACGCGCATTGCAGGTACAAGGTGTAGATGCGCACAGTTTTGATCCGCGCGAGCAGCCACTACATGACTTGGAAAATTTTGATCGCGTATTTATTAATCTGCATGGTCGTTTTGGTGAAGATGGTTGCATTCAAGGCGCATTGGAGATGTTGGAAATTCCTTATACTGGAAGTGGAGTGATGGCGTCAGCTATCGGCATGGATAAATGGCGCACCAAGTTGTTGTGGCGTGCTTTAAATATTGTGACGCCTGATTTTGAACTGGTCACGGCTAATAGTAATTTTGCCGCAATAGAAGCCAAACTTGGTTTGCCGATGTTTGTGAAGCCAGCCAATGAAGGCTCTAGCATCGGTATTAGCAAGGTTAAGCAAGTAGGTGGTTTAAAAGCGGCTTATGAGTTAGCGGCTCAGGCTGATCCTTTGGTGATAGCTGAAGCATTTGTCGGTGGTGGCGAATATACGGTTGGCATTATTGGCGATGGTGCTGCGGGTTATAGCGCACAACCCATTATTCGTATTGTGCCTAAAAATGAGTTTTATGATTTTGAATCCAAATACTTGCGTAATGACACTGAGTACTTATGTCCATGCGGATTAAGTGCTGAAAAAGAAGCTGAAATACAACAGCAAGCCTTGCAAGCATTTAGTGCCGTGGGTTGCAAAGGTTGGGGTCGAGTGGATTTCTTAATGGATGAAGCTGGACAACATTATTTCTTGGAAATTAATACTAGCCCAGGCATGACTGATCATAGTCTAGTGCCAATGGCTGCCAAAGCTGCAGGCATCAGTTTTGAACAGTTAGTAGTACGTATTCTGGAGTTGGCTGATGTGGGATAAACCACGATTATTAAATTGGGTCGCCAATTTTCTGTTTGCCCTGTGTGTGCTGGGCATGCTTTATGCGGCGTTATTTGCCGTGGTGCATTTGCCTATTTTCCCGTTACGTGAAGTGAAGGTGGAAGGGCAATTAAATCATGTCAGTCGTGAGCAGATTCAGTTAATTGTAGCTAAACATTTAAAGGGTAATTTTTTCACCCTAGATTTGATTAAAGCACGTGATGCATTTGAGAAGTTACCGTGGGCACGTAATGTCAGTCTCCGCAGACGTTGGCCAGATAAGTTGGAAGTGTCAATTGAAGAGCATCAAGCCTTAGCGCGGTGGGGCAGCATTGCCTTAGTGAACACGCATGGCGAATTATTTCATGCTGCCTCTGGTAGTGACTTGCCGATATTTTATGGCCCCGGAGATGGTGTGATTGAAGTGGCTTCGCAATATGCAGAATTTAGTAAAGCCTTGAAGTTGGCAAACTTAGAGATTAGCAGCCTAACACTGACACCAAGGCGCGCATGGCAGGTGACCACAAGTAATGGCATGGTGATGGAATTAGGGCGTGTAGAAATGCAACTTAGATTAGAGAGGTTTGCTGAGGTGTACACCACGACCATCGCTGGATTAAATAAGAAAATTAGTTATGCAGATTTACGTTACCCCAATGGTTTTGCCGTACGCAGACCAACGGAAGCAATGAAAAGCAGTGATAAGAAAACAAGTAATACCACCAAAAAACAAGCCGTGAGCTAACCACGGAGGGAGCAAGCAATGAGTAGAGTTAAAGAAGATAAAAATTTAATAGTTGGACTAGATATCGGCACCTCAAAGATTGTCGCTATTGTCGCTGAATTGCAGCCTGAAGGCACGCTGAAGGTCATCGGGTTAGGGCAGCACAGTTCGCGCGGCCTTAAAAAAGGCGTGGTGATCAATATTGAGTCAACGATGCAATCAATACAGCGGGCCCTGGAAGAGGCTGAGTTGATGGCGGATTGCAAAATCAATAACGTGTATACCGGCATCGCTGGTAGCCATATTAAGAGTCTGAACTCACATGGCATGGTCAAAATTAAAGATGCAGAAGTGTCGCAAATGGATGTGGACCGGGTGATTGAAACAGCGCGCGCGATAGCCCTGCCAGCTGATCAGCAAATCCTGCATATTTTGACCCAAGAATTTATTATCGATGGACAAGAAGATGTGCGCGAACCACTAGGGATGAGTGGCATGAAACTTGAAGTTAAAGTGCATATCGTCACCGGGGCCGTAGCGGCTGCTCAAAATATAGTGAAGTGCATTAAGCGCTGCGGTATTGAGGTGAGTGATCTGATACTTCAGCCTTTGGCATCTAGTCTTGCGGTATTGACGGATGATGAAAAAGAATTGGGTGTCTGCTTAGTGGATATAGGTGGAGGCACGACAGATATTGCTGTATTCAAGCAAGGCGCCATTCGCCATACCGCAGTGGTCCCCATTGCTGGAGACCAAATGACTAATGATGTGGCGGTAGCATTTCGTACACCAACCCAGTCAGCTGAAGAAATCAAAATTAAACACGGGTGCGCACTTCGCCAATTAGCTGATCCGCGTGAAGTCGTTGAAGTGCCAGGCGTTGATGGTCGTGAACCACGCCAGTTATTAGTGCAGACCTTAGCTGAAGTATTAGAGCCTCGTGTTGTTGAGTTATATGAGATGGTGCTGAATGAATTGCGTCGCAGTGGGATGGAAGACATGATTGCTTCAGGCATTGTTATTACAGGTGGCTCCGCCATGATGCGCGGGATGGTTGAACTGGGCGAAGAAATTTTTCATATGCCGGTGCGACTTGGTATGCCTAGATACGTAGGTGGTTTGTCAGAAGTCGTGAGTAATCCACGCTATGCCACTGCGGTTGGCTTGGTGTTAATGGGTAAACAACAATTAGAGCGTCATTTAAGCGGGCAAATGGAATCAAATTCCTTTGCACGCATTATGGATAAGATGAAAAGTTGGTTTCAAGGTAATTTCTAAGTGGTTATTTAGGAGTTTGTAGTGGGCAGTGGTTGTTGGTTTGGAGATATTTAGTAGGTAGTTGCGAGCATCAACTAAATACTATCGCTTAAGGCTAGCAACTATATTTAAGTAAGTTAAAAAGAGGAGTTAGATTATGTTTGAAATTATGGAAAAAAATTCGCAGGAAGCTGTTATTAAAGTGATTGGTGTAGGTGGTTGCGGTGGAAATGCCGTAGCACACATGATAGAGAAAAGTGTAGGTGGCGTAGAGTTCATTTGCGCTAATACCGATATGCAGGCTTTGAAAAAGAGCCAAGCCAAAACTATCTTGCAAATGGGCGAAGCCATGACAAGAGGTTTGGGTGCTGGCGCAAAGCCAGAAGTGGGTCGTGATGCGGCATTAGAAGATCGCGATGCTATTGCAGAGTTGATTGAAGGCGCTGATATGCTATTTATTACCGCGGGTATGGGCGGCGGTACCGGTACAGGTGCAGCACCGGTGATTGCACAAATCGCTAAAGAAATGGGAATTTTGACCGTAGCCGTAGTCACTAAACCATTTGCATTTGAAGGTAAACGCACCAAAGTTGCAGCCGATGGTTTAGAAGAGTTGTCTAAACATGTGGACTCATTAATCGTGATTCCTAATGAAAAGTTAATGGAAGTTTTAGGCGAAGATGTTCCATTTTTAGAGGCATTTAGAGCCGCTAATGATGTATTACATAACGCAGTTTCTGGCATTGCTGAAATCATTAATTGTGCTGGTACTGTGAACGTTGACTTTGCCGATGTACGTACAGTGATGAGCGAAATGGGGATGGCGATGATGGGTTCAGCTTTAGCTACTGGCCCAGATCGTGCACGCATCGCTGCAGAGCAAGCTGTTGCCAGTCCATTACTAGAAGATGTCAATCTAGCAAATGCACGTGGTGTATTGGTCAATATCACTACTTCTAGCTCATTCAAAATGAAAGAGTACTATGATGTGATGAACACGATTAAAGCCTTTACTGCAGAAGATGCTACCGTTATTGTTGGTAATGTTTTCGATGAGTCTATGGGTGATGGATTACGCGTTACGATGGTAGCAACTGGTTTAACTGGAATGGCACGTCGTTCACAAAAGCCAGTATTAGTACCACAACAGATTGTTCGTGATGGCACTACTAATCAACCTATGTTTGTCGGTGGTGGAAGCATGATGGAGGATGAAACACCTGCAGTATTCACACCAAACAATCGCCGTGCTCAAGTGGAAGCGATGAAAATGTCTGGTGTAGAAGAATATGATATTCCTGCATTTTTACGTAAACAAGCAGATTAAAAAGCGATAGATCTAATTAAATAAAATACAGAGGTGGCTTGCCATGCGCAGGCGAGGGTGGCGCTATCACTGGCCATTGATTTGGTAATTATGCTAATATATGGTTGATTACTAAGGAAAATTTAACCGCTTATGTTTATATTTAGTTAAAATAAAATGCAAGCACCATGCTCATAGTGCATGCATTTAAGCTGTTTAGTTTGATGGTTTTATTACGGGAGTTTGTAAGCATTGATGTTAAAGCAACGTACATTAAAAAAAGCGATTAGCGCCACCGGCGTTGGTTTGCATAACGGCGAAAAGGTTACTCTTACCCTGCGCCCAGCTGCAGCCGACACTGGCATCGTTTTCAAGCGGGTTGATCTGCCTCAACCCAATGAAATCTTGGCAACTCCTAGTGCAGTGCATGACACCCGCATGTGTTCTGCACTAGAGGCTAATGGCGTGCGCGTTGCTACCGTTGAACACATCATGTCGGCGCTTGCCGGCTTAGGTGTTGATAACGTCTATATTGATATTGATGCGGCTGAAATACCGATTATGGATGGTAGTTCAGGCCCTTTTGTATTTTTATTACAAGAAGCCGGATTGCTTGAGCAAGCCGCAGCTAAGAAATTTATACGAGTGAAAAAAATTGTAGAAGTCGTTGAAGGCGATAAGTGGGTACGTTTTGAGCCATATCATGGCTTCAAAGTAGACTTTACTATTGATTTCAACCATCCAGTTTTTGAGCAGTCTGGCAATAATGTGAAGATAGATTTTGCTCTAGATTCTTATATTAAAGAAATTAGTCGTGCGCGCACTTTTGGTTTTATGCACGAAGTTGAATATTTGAGGTCAAATGGGCTAGCACGCGGTGGCAGTTTAGATAACGCCATCGTTTTAGATGAATATCGTGTGCTCAACACAGATGGTCTGCGTTACGACGATGAGTTTGTTAAACATAAAGCGCTTGATGCAATTGGTGATTTATATATGTTAGGCCACCCGATTTTAGGTGCCTTTCAAGCCTATAAATCAGGTCATGCCTTGAATAACAAATTGCTACGAGCGTTGTTGGCTGATGCTGAGGCATGGGAATACATTACTTTTGAGAAAGCGGAAGATGCACCTAGCGAGTTTTTAGCGCAAAATAAGAAATTGAAGCCACAAGCTAGCTACTAAGCTGCTACTCAAGTCTCCGATGTTATTGACCGGCTAATGTTGTTAAGGAAAAATGGCGTATTATGTTAATCATTCGCCTTATACTAGTCCTACTCGTTATTACAGCGATGCTATTGCTGGGGTTGTACTTGCTATATGAAGATAAGAAATATCTGCTTTATTTCAAAAAAACACTCACGTACAGCTTGTTTTTGCTGTTATTCCTCGCCGTACTTTTTATGCTACGCCGTCTACTCTAATATTTAAGTATTTATGTACAGCCTAAGCGTCCTCACTAGAAAACTACACCTAAGTTTCAACATACTTAGCCTGCTCATTAGCGTGGCCATTGGACTATTTTCGGGTCAAGCGTATGCCTTGTCGAATGAGACATTATTCCAGCATGCGCGTGATGCTTATGCAGGTAGGAATGAGTCGGTTCTAGCAGAAGATGCCAAGCAGTTGCATGCACAACAATACGTGTTAGCACCTTATGCCGACTATTGGCTGATGTTGCTTAAATTAGAGCAAGCGCGTGATGAAGACGTACAGAACTTTTTAGCAAAATATATTGACCTGCCGTTTACTGAACGTTTGCGCGGTGAATGGATGAAAAAGCTGGCTAAGCAAGGTAATTGGCAACCTTTCTTTGAAGAGTATGCGGATTTTCAGCGTGATGATGTGACGTTGCAATGCTATGCCTTACTTGGTCATGCACAAATTGGCGATGTTGATGTAACAGCAGCCACTCGCAGCCTATGGATGACGACGGTAGATTTACCATCAAACTGCAATGCGCTATTTGATTTATTGCAAAAAACTGGGGCACTGTCCACCGATGATATTTGGGCACGTTTTAGGCTAGCATTACTAGATGGCAAACCAAGTCTTGCTAGAGCTATCGCGAGCCGTTTAAACGATATTGATACCAATGAACTCAAGTGGCTGGAGATTGCTAACCAGACACCGCAGGTCATATTAGAAGTCCATGCGACTGGTAAGCAAGGCAATAATAAAAAAGATGTAGATAAAGCGATGCTTAAAACGCGGTTTGGTAATGAGCTTTATCTATTTGCACTTGATCGCCTGGCTCGCACTAAGTTAGAGGATGCGATTGCTCTCTACAGTAGCTTACAAGGCTCTCTGCCAGAGCATGAGCGTGCCTATGGTTGGGGGCGTATCGCTTACCATGCGGCGCGTGCACATCATCCGCAGGCGCTCGAATTCTATGCCTTGGCAGCTGGGGCTAATTTGGAAAAAGAACAACTCGCTTGGCAAGTGCGTGCTGCCCTTCGCGCTGAAGATTGGCCTAGAGTATTAACAGCAATTGCTGCTATGCCTGCTAAGCAAATGGATGAAAGTAGTTGGCGTTATTGGAAGGCGCGTGCCTTAAAGGCGACAGCACCAAAAAATAGTAGCCAGCAAGTAGAGGCGAATGTACTGTTTAGCCGGTTATCCACAGAGCGACATTATTATGGTTGGCTAGCAGCTGATGAGTTAGATGCGTCTTTAAGTAACGCAGAGCAGAATTATGTGAATAGTGAGCTTGAAGTCACAGCCGTTGCTAATCATCCAGCAATTAAGCGCGCGATAGAGTTTCAACGTTTGGACATGCGCTGGGAGGCAAAGTCAGAATGGGTATGGGCCACACGTAATTTCGATGATCAGCAGTTATTAGCTGCTGCTGAGTTTGCTTCGCGCCAGAAGTGGTATGACATTGCCATTAGCACTGCCGACAACACACGTCAGTTGCATGATTATAAGTTACGCTACCCAACCCCATACCGCGATTTAATTCACACTTCTGCTGATAATGCGCAAGTCGACGAGGCGTGGGTGTATGGTCTAACGCGACAAGAAAGCCGGTTTATGCACTATGCAAAATCCAACGTTGGGGCTTCTGGTCTGATGCAGTTGATGCCTGCCACAGCTAAATGGGCGGCGCATCGTATGGGCATGCGCGGCTATCGTGCTGATATGATTCATAATTTGGGTACCAATATAGACATTGGTACCTACTATATGCGTCACACATTAGATTTAATGAATGGCCAAGCCGTGATGGCAACGGCAGCCTACAATGCAGGACCTAGCCGAGCAAAGCAATGGATGGCTAAACAGCCACTAGAAGCGGCTATTTATATTGAAACTATCCCTTTTTCCGAAACTAGAAACTATGTGCAGAAAGTGATGGCCAACGCCAATTTCTATGCGCCGCGTTTAGGTACTAAAGTACAAACACTGAAATCACGTTTGGGAATCATTCCTGCCAAAGCGAAAGCTGAAGTCATGACAGCGGAAATTGAATAATTTAAAGACAGGGCATTACATGCAATTAAAAGAAATATGTGTCATCGGCGGCTCAGGCTTTGTTGGTAGTGCAATCGTGACAAAATTAGACGCTGCAGGTTATCAAGTTAAAGTGCTCACGCGCAGACGAGAAGCGGCCAAGCATCTATTGCTGCTTCCTCATGTTGAAGTGCTGGAATGCAATATACTCGACAATCAAGCGCTACGTAAGGGTATTAGCGGCTCAGATGCTGTCATTAACTTGATAGGAATTTTGCACCAAACTCGGCGCAGTAGTTTTGATTTGATGCACCATCAGTTTCCTGCTCGCCTAGCTAAAACCTGTATGGATCTAGGGATTACTCGCCTATTGCATATGAGTAGTTTACGCGCAGGTAAACATGCGCCTAGCCAGTATTTGCGTTCTAAAGGGGCGGGTGAAGCAGCATTGTTGGCTTTGGTAGAAAAATCTCATGTATCAAAATTAAATCTGACCATATTTAAGCCATCAGTCATTTTTGGGCGTGGTGATCGATTTATTAATCTCTTCGCCACCCTCATTAAAGTAATGCCGGTGCTAATGCTGGCAAAGCCTCAGGCTAAATTTCAACCTATTTGGGTGGAAGATGTCGCAACGTGTTTTGTGGTTAGCCTGCAAAATCAGACTAGTTACGGCAAAGTATATGAATTGGCTGGCCCTAAGGTGTATACCTTTCGCGAGTTAGTCAAAGTGGTGATGACGGCCTTAGGCATACATCGTCGGATTATAGGGTTGAATGATTCTTTATCTTACTTCCAAGCTGCCCTGATGGAACTCATGCCAGTTAAACTCATGTCGCGCGACAATGTGCGCTCAATGGCGGTGGATAGTATTAGTAGTACACCATTCCCGGTAGTGTTTGGACTTGCACCAACTGCGCTAGAGGCAGTGATTCCTGAATACTTGGTCAATGCCAATATGCGCGGTGCTTATGATCGTTTTCGCAGTTTAGCCGCTAGATAAATCCCAATTCATGCAAACTTATTTAGTTGGCGGTGCAGTACGTGATGAGTTGCTAGGTTTCTCCGTACAGGATAAAGACTATGTTGTTGTTGGCGCTACCCCAGAGGAAATGGAGGCTGCCGGCTACCGTCCGGTAGGTAAAGACTTTCCAGTATTTTTACATCCCCATACCCACGATGAATACGCTTTAGCTCGGACTGAGCGTAAAACTGCCAAGGGTTACAAAGGATTTAGCGTGCATGCCTCTCCCGAGGTGACCTTAGAACAGGATTTAGCTCGCAGGGATTTAACGATTAATGCTATTGCTAAGTCCAGTGATGGTCAGCTGATTGATCCTTATCATGGATTGCTCGATATCCAATCTAAAACCCTGCGACATGTAAGTGAGGCGTTTGCAGAAGATCCAGTACGTATACTTCGCGCAGCCCGCTTTTCGGCACGTTTATCTGATTTTAGCGTAGCCCCAGAAACCATTGTATTAATGCAGAAAATGGTTGTAGCTGGGGAAGTGGATGCATTGGTCGCTGAGCGCGTTTGGCAGGAACTGGCAAAAGGCCTAATGGAGAGTCAGCCATCGCGAATGTTTGAGGTATTGCGTGCTTGTGGTGCATTGCAAAAGATAATGCCAGAGTTAGATCGATTATGGGGGGTGCCGCAACCGGAACAACATCATCCAGAGATTGATTGTGGTGTGCATGTGATGTTGGTCATTGATTACGCTGCTAGCCAACAGTATTCTTTAGCAGTGCGTTTTGCCGCACTGTTGCACGATGTTGGTAAAGGGCTGACATCAGCAGAGATGTTGCCGCGACATATTGGCCACGAGCAACGTGGCGTTGATCTGGTCAAAACGCTCTGTTTAAGATTAAAAGTACCTAATGATTGTCGCGAACTCGCGCTGATAGTGACAAAATTTCATGGCAAACTTTATCAAGCCCCATTGATGAAAGCGCCAGCACTCCTTAATTTCTTAATTGAACTTGATGCCATACGCCAACCGGCTAGATTTAAAGATTTTCTACAAGCTTGTGAAGCAGATGCTCGGGGCCGGACTGGTAAGGAGGCTTGCCAAACACCAGCAGCCGATTTAATGACGAAAGCCCTGGTGGCATCACTAAGCGTGAATGCTGGCGAGGTAGCTAGCGGGTATAGTGAACCTGAGAAAATTAAGCTGGCAGTGTATGCAGCCAGACTACAGGCAGTTAATTTAGCGTTATTCGCTTAAGACGGCAGTTTACTGAATACCAAGTTTATATTGGATGAAGTATTTGGCAACATAACCTACCATGCCAAAAGACAGGCCTAGGTAAAGTGCAAAAGTACCAAATTTTCCAGCTTTAGATTCCCACGCTAGGTGGCCAATAATAAAAAGCATCAATAGCATTAGTCCCGCTATGCTATAACTAGTGCCAAATTCGGCAATCTGCGCCTCTGTAAAACCCAATATCGTATTTTCCAAAAATCTTCTCCATTACTATTTTGTGTGTTGTTGTGGGCAGTACCCACCATAAATTCAGTTAGTTCAGACCGCGTTTAGTATTCAGGGTTCGAACTATTTTGCCCAAGTACGTGGTCGATATAAACGGCAGTTACTTAATGCGCATTGAGCAGCATATTGATTTGTTGTTGGATAAACTCTGATGGTTTACGTTTAAAGCCACTTTTTGCGAATTGTTGCCAGCGGCCCGCCACAAAACATACCATTAAGTTAGCTTGTGCTTCTGCATCGCTTTGCGATTCGGATTGTGCTTGTGCAATGCGCAGGCTCTGCTTTAAGGTCACTTCTATACGATCATAAAGTTGGTTCATGCGTATTTGCAATCTTTCATCTTCGTTAACCAGTGCATCACCAATCAGCACGCGCGTCATACCAGGATTCTTTTCAGCAAACACTAATAGCATTGTAATGATGCGATGTACTTGGCGCAGACCGTCAGTTTCTTCGCTACTAATTTTATTAATTAAGCCAAAAATGGTTTCTTCAATAAATACAATCAGGCCTTCAAACATTTGCGCTTTATTAGCAAAATGTCTATAAAGTGCGGCTTCACTAACATCAAGTCTGGCCGCAAGTAAGGCCGTGGTGATTTTCTCACGCTTAGGCGCCTCTAGCATTTTAGCGAGGGTTTCTAAGATCTGTTGTTTACGTTCTCCGGCCATACTTTCCCCCTTAGATTGATGCAATCATTATAGCTTAAGGTGAGTAAGTGCTAACACTTTGTGTAATCGATAATCAACAAAGTTTGGTTTTTTTAGTTCTTTGGATACCCATATGGTTTTCATGCCTAGACGTTTAGCTGTCATCAGCGCGGGCAAATTGTCTTCCAATAGGATGCAGTCTTGGGCTCGCGTCTTGATGGCTTTGAGTAGCATTTGAAAACCTCGTACTGAGGGTTTGGCATGAAAGCGTGCGGATTCAACGCTAAATACGAGTTCAAAACAATCGCTAATACCTAGTATTTCTAGGACGCGTAAAGCATAGTTTCGTGGAGCGTTGGTAAAGATGACTTTGCGCCCAGTTAGATTCTTGAGCATATGGCTAAGTCCGCTAGCTTGCACGACCATTTCGGGTAGTTGTGGAAAGCTGTGGGTTTGTTCTAAAAAATGATAGGGACAAAAGTAGCTAGGATGCCCGCTATGATGACGTATTAAGCCTTTAAGTGTTGCGCCATAAATGCGCCAGTAATGTTTTCGTAAACGATGGGCTTCACTTTCAGCTAAATCTAGGGACGCCATCATATATTCAGTCATGATTTGATTCATCACTGGGAAAATATGGGCTGAAGCGTTGTGTAGCGTATCGTCTAAATCAAATATCCAAACTTTAGACATGTGGTTGTGCTTCAGGCTATTTAGCCTTAATCAACGTGCCGATACCTTCGTCGGTTAAAATTTCCAGCAGTAGCGCATGCTCAACCCGTCCATCAATAATATGCACTGTCTTCACACCGCTTCGAGCAGCATCCAAGGCTGAACTGATTTTAGGTAACATGCCACCAGAGAGCGTGCCGTCGGCGACTAGATCGTCAATCTGTTTTGGCGTTAACCCTGTCAGCAATTGACCATCTTTATCCAATACGCCCGGGGTGTTGGTCAGTAATATTAATTTCTCTGCGCCTAAAATCTCTGCGAGTTTACCGGCCACTAAATCGGCATTTATATTGTAAGTCTCACCATCTTCACCCACGCCTATTGGCGCTACCACTGGAATAAAATCACCGCTATCTAAAAAATTAATAATGCTAGGATCTATAGACGTTATTTGACCTACCTGGCCAATATCAATCATTTTGCTCGGATTGTCTTTATCCTCAATTAGTAATTTATGCGCATGTATAAAATTACCATCTTGACCAGTCAAACCGACGGCTTTTCCGCCGTTCCGATTGATTAGGTTCACAATCTCTTTGTTCACCTGCCCACCTAGAACCATCTCCACCACATCCATGGTTTCAGCATCAGTGACACGCATACCTTGAATAAACTCGCCCTTTTTGCCAAGTTTATCTAGCATTTCATTGATTTGTGGACCGCCGCCGTGCACTACAACAGGGTTCATGCCGACCAGTTTGAGCAGCACTACATCTTGAGCAAAACATTGCTTAAGATGGTCATCGGTCATAGCATTGCCGCCGTATTTAATCACGATGGTTTTATCAAAAAAGCGTTTGATGTAAGGCAGAGCCTCTGCCAGTGTATGCGCTTTTTGCGTTGCGGTAGTTATATTCAGCATCAGGGTCTCTTCAATTGATGAAGTGCATCTAGGTTAGATTTTGCCATTGTATCTAAAAAATCAAAGTGTTTTGATGAAAACCTTAGATTTGCGTTGAAAGTTATACAGCTTTTGTCTTTCCATGGGTAGTTTTTCTACATTCTGCTCCATAAAACCACGCTCTATAAACCAATGCTCGGTATGTGTGGTGAGGCAAAATAGTTGTTTAAGACCTCTAGCCTTAGCCTCGTTGGCGCAGAAATAGAACAACCTATCACCGCGACCAGCACCTCTAAACGCAGGGTCTATGGCTAAGCAGGCAAATTCAGCAGTTTTTTCGGCGACAAATGGATATAGCGCAGCGCAACCGATGATGCGGTTCCCGTGCTCCAATACATAAAAATGTTCAATTTCCATTTCTATTCGCTCACGCCCGCGCCTCACTAGTACTCCTTCTTCCTCTAGCGGTTCAATCAACTTTAAGATGCCACCGACATCATCTATATCAGCTTGGCGCATACTTTCTAGGCTAAGCTCCGTCACCATGGTGCCTATCCCGTCTAAGGTAAAGAGCTCTTGAATAATTGCACCGTCAATATGGCGACTGATTAAATGCGTCCGCGCAACACCATGTTCGCAGGCACGCACGGCGGCTGGCAAGTAATAGTTGATATCTTCTGAGATGTTAATGGCTTGCTCACTTTTGGCCACAGACTCCAGTAGGTTTTTGGCTTTCTCCGCAGTCATTTCACGTAAGAGCTCACCGCGCAAATTATGCACTCCAGCACTATCCATTAAGAAAATCAACTTATCCGCATCAAGCGCAATGGCTGTGCTCACGGCGGCATCCTCCAAGCTCAGGTTGAATGCGGCCCCTGTGGGTGAATAGCCTAAAGGTGATAATAATACCAATTCGCCGTCATCAAGCCGCTTTTGGATGCCGACGGCATCCACTCTTCTTACTTCACCGGTATGCTGCAAATCAACACCATCACGAATGCCTAGCGGCTTGGCAGTAATGAAGTTGCCGCTAGCCACTCTAATGTCGGATCCAGCCATGGGGGAGTTGACCAATCCCATGGAAAGTAAGGCTTCTATTTCAACCCGAATGGCGCCGTTAGCTTCTTTGACTGCCTCCATCGCTTCGTCATCAGTTACACGTAGACCGTTGACAAATTTAGGAGTGATTTTATCGCGTTTTAAACGCCTCTCAATTTGCGGACGTGCCCCATGCACGAGCACGAGTCTAACTTCTAAGCTGGCGAGCAAATTAAGGTCATGGGACAGTGCGACAAATTGTTTTTCATCGACCACTTCGCCACCAAATGCGATAACAAAAGTACGTCCTCCAAAGGCGTGGATATAGGGCGTAGCTGAGCGAAACCATTGTACAAAATCTTGCGCCTGAGGTTGATTGCGAGAGGGGTCTTCACTAGATGCGCCCGTAGCGAAACCAGTTCTATGTTCCGTGCTGACCAATTCTGCTAGTGCAACATCACTTTGCGCATAGAGATAAGCGGGCGTGCAGTTTAACGCCTGTGCAATTTTCCGGAGCATCGCTTCAGAGGCGCCTAATTCACCTCTTTCTATGCGCGACAAATTACCCGCATCAGCACTAATGGCCTGCGCTAGGGTTTGTAATGTAATATTCAGCGACTTCCGCCGCTTGCGTATGGATAAACCGAGTGACATGGTTAAAGTCGCACCCTATTAAATGTAATATTTACATAATATTAAAACATTTATGTATTTAATGCAAATTAATATGCAATGCCTCTTTCCATCGCAGGCCTTAATTAAAAATCACCCCATAAAGTCTGTAAAGCAGCAATGGCGGCAAGCGCAGCTGTTTCTGTGCGCAATACCCGTCCGCCCAGCTGTATGGTCTGAAAGCCATGATGCAATGATAAAGCGATTTCTTCATCGCTAAGCCCACCTTCGGCGCCGATGAGAAGGTAAATGTGTCCGCTAGGTTTGTTAAGGATTTTTAGTTGTTGAGTGGCGTCGGGCGCCAAAGTAATTTTGCAGTCATTAGACTGTGAATTTGTGGCTAGATGCGCAAATAAATGCATCATATTCAACGGGGCGCTGACCATGGGGACAACGCTTCTGCCTGATTGCTCGCAGGCAGAGATGGCAATATTCTGCCAATGTTCTGTGCGTTTTTCTGCACGTTCAGCCGACAGCTTAACTAGGCTGCGCTGGCTAGTGAACGGTTGTATAGCAGTGACGCCGAGTTCAACGGCTTTTTGTATAGTGAAATCCATGCGATCGCCACTGGAAATGGCTTGCAGTAGCGTGATTTTTAGCGGCGATTCATTTAGCACTGCATACGCGTTCGTAATGTTGGCAAACACTACATTTTTCTTCACGGCAGTAAGCGTGCATTCGTAATCAAAACCGTCACCGTTAAATAAGGTGGCACTGTCTCCCACCTCAAGCCGTAATGCCCGCGTAGCGTGTGCGGCTGCGCTGTCGGATAGTTGAACTGCGGCGTCCAAAGCGAGTGGGGTATTGGTGTAAAAGCGCAAATTGGCCACAGATTTATCGTCTCTAGATTAAAGGAAAAATGATAGTATAAAGACTGTGTTATAAAAAAACTAATCTGACTAAAGTCGGTGTAATGTAACGAGGAGCAGAAAATGGTGAGCTTAAACCCCCCAGTTTGTAATTTTGGTCAACGCGCTACTGATTTCAACTTGCTTGGTGTTGATGGTAATCGTTATAACTTAGCGAATAGCATGGGTAAAAATGGGTTGTTGGTGATGTTTATCAGCAATCACTGCCCTTACGTTAAAGCCATTAAGCCGAGGCTGGTGGCTGATTGCCATGAGCTATTGCAATATGGTATCAACACCATTGCCATTCAAAGTAATGACACTGAGAATTATCCTGATGATTCGTATGAAAGGATGCGGGAAGAGGCGAAGTTGTTTAACTTTTCATTTCCCTATGTGTTAGATGATACGCAAGAGGTGGCTAAAGCCTACGGTGCAGTATGCACCCCAGATTTTTTTGGATTTAATGCCAAGCTAGAGTTGCAATATCGTGGACGTTTTGATGCGGCTGGACGTGGTGAGCCGCCAGTAGATAATCCGCGAGACTTGTTTCATGCCATGAAGCTGATTGCAGAAACGCAAAAAGGGCCTCAACATCAAGCGCCAAGTATTGGTTGCAGTATTAAATGGTTTCCTCAAGAGTCAATTTAATCGACATTCATGAACACTGCACAAAAAAAACTCAAATGGGGCATTCTTGGCGCGGCGCGCGTTAATGAGCGCTTACTGCCAGCTATCATTGAAGCGTCAAATGCAGAGTTAGTAGGTATCGCCAGTCGCCGCACTGGCGCGGCTAAAGCGACCTTGGAAAAATATGCGCCAGGTTGCAGCGATGTGAATTGCTATGATGATTTGGATGCGTTACTTGCAGATACGCATGTGCAAGCTGTTTATTGCCCAATGGCCAATCAAGAGCATGTGCAATGGGCGCTAAAGGCAATTCATGCGGGTAAGCATGTATTGATTGAAAAGCCGATGGCGCTGAACGTGGCTGATATTGAAGCCATCGAGCAGGCAGCGATTAAAAACAAGGTCAAAGTGATGGAAGGTTTTATGTACCGCTTCCATCCTCAGCATGCCCGAGTCAAAGAAATAGTTGAATCAGGGTTGGTAGGAGATGTGTTGTCGGTTCGCGCCAGCTATTCATTTTTAATGAAGCCAGCACGTATGTATCGTATTGCTAGTGGCTTTAAGCAGGGTGGCGGGGCTATGTGGGATATAGGACCTTATGCCATCCACTCGCTAAGATGGTGCTTAGGTTTAGGTAATAAACTTCAAAATGCGCCATTTAGTGAACCTAAGTCAGTCATTGCCCACGCCAAATTTAACGATGTAGGTGCCGATATAGTCACTAGCGGAGTTCTTGATTTTGGGTTGGATGCAGAAGGCCGCGCCCGATTCGGCCATTTTGATGTCAGCTTTGAGCGTTCACGAAAATCAGAATATGAAATTATCGGCACTAAAGGGTGGGTCAAATGCCACGCTGCTTGGGTATTTCAGAATGACACGCCTGTGATTAGCTGGGCGCTAGAAGATGGCACTTTTACTGAAGAGCGCTTCGCCCCTAGCAACCACTTTAATTTAGAAATTGAACATTTTAGTGATTGTGTTTTAAACGATAAGACGCCGTTATTAGGGTTTGCGGATGCTAAAGCTAACTGCAAAGTCATCGCAGCGGCCCTTGAGTCAGCCGAGAATAATCGGTTGATTCATCTAGTCTAGGTAGCCCTTCTGGGGGATGCTAATATGGAAGCTGCCCAAAATAAGCCAAATTCGTCAAATCATATCAGTCCTAGCGGAGATTTACAGGCTAAGCACTTGCTGAAAAAGGGTATTTAGGCAATAATTTGACCTTTGTAAAAAAGCGGTTAAAAACTCGGCTTTTTTAAGAATTCAATCAAGGTTTTGTATGATTATCTATAAGACATGCCAAATGTCTGAGATGAATCGTTCAAGCCCCAGCTAATTATTAGGGAGAAATCAATGGCAACACGTAAAGACCTAGCCAACGCTATCCGTGCGTTATCGATGGATGCGGTACAAAAAGCAAACTCTGGCCACCCGGGCGCGCCTATGGGCATGGCAGAAATTGCAGAAGAGCTTTGGAATCACCATTTAAGCCACAATCCAAAAAACCCTAGCTGGGCAAACCGTGATCGCTTCGTGCTTTCTAATGGCCATGGTTCAATGTTGATTTACTCATTGTTGCATCTAACAGGTTATGCATTACCGATGGATGAGCTTAAAACATTCCGTCAGTTGCATTCAAAATGTGCTGGTCACCCTGAGTATGGTTATGCCCCAGGCGTTGAAACAACCACTGGTCCATTAGGCCAAGGTATTGCCAACGGCGTGGGTTTTGCCATGGCTGAAAAATTACTTGCGGACCAATTCAATAAACAAGGCCATTTCGATGGTTTCAATCAAGAGATTGATTACAATATTGTTGACCACAACACGTACGTGTTCTTGGGTGACGGCTGTATGATGGAAGGTGTATCTCATGAAGCTTGTGCCTTAGCTGGTACTTGGGGCTTGGGTAAATTAACCGCATTCTGGGATGACAACGGTATTTCTATCGATGGTCACATTGAAGGTTGGTACACAGACGATACAGCTAAACGTTTTGAATCATACGGTTGGCACGTTCAATCTGTAGATGGTCACGATGTTGCTGCTATTGGTAAAGCAATTGAAGCGGCTAAAAAAGTCACAGACAAACCATCATTGATCTGCTGTAAAACGGTAATTGGTATGGGTTCACCAAACAAATCAGGTTCACATGATTGCCACGGTTCAGCATTAGGTTTAGAAGAAGTTGCTGCAACTCGCGCTAACATCGGTTGGCCACATGAGCCATTTGTCATTCCAGCTGACGTATATGCTGGTTGGGATGCGACTGACAAAGGTGCTGCAGCTGAAGCGGCTTGGAATGCTAAATTTGCAGCCTATAAAGCAGCTTTTCCAGCTGACGCGGCAGAGTTTTCTCGTCGTATGGGCGGTGAATTGCCAGCTAACTGGAAGTCAGCCACTGATGCAATGATCGCTGCAACTAACGATAAAGCAGAAACTGTTGCAACACGTAAAGCTTCACAAAATGTAATCGGCGCGTTAGCACCTTTACTACCTGAGTTCTTGGGTGGTTCAGCTGACTTAACCGGTTCTAACTTAACTTCATGCAGTAGCTTCGTGCATGTTGATGCTAAAAAACCAGGCAACTATATTTCATACGGCGTACGTGAATTTGGTATGTTTTCAATTATGAACGGTATGGCATTGCACGGTGGCTTAGTACCATTCGGCGGTACATTCCATATGTTCTCAGACTATGCGAAAAGTGCACTACGTATGGCTGCATTGATGAAACAACGTACGATTGCTGTATTGACACATGACTCTATCGGTCAAGGTGAAGATGGTCCTACGCATCAGCCAATTGAAAATACTTCTGGTTTGCGTTTAATTCCAAATATGGATGTATGGCGTCCAGGTAACTCAACAGAAACTGCTGTTGCTTGGGTAGCAGCTGTTGAACGTAAAAATGGTCCATCTAGCTTAGTATTAAGCCGTCAAAATGTGCCAGGCATGAAACATGATGCTGCACAGTTTGATTTAATGCGTAAAGGTGGTTATGTGTTATCTGATGTATCAGGTAAAGCAGACGTGATTATTATTGCCAATGGTTCAGAACTTGAATTAGCAGTTAAAGCGGCCGCAGAGTTGAATGCAGCAGGTACTAAAGTACGTGTAGTTTCTATGCCTTCAACCAATGTATTTGATCGTCAAGATAAAGCTTATAAAGACAGTGTGTTAACAGTTGGCGTAAAACGCGTAGCAGTTGAAGCAGGTGTGACTGACTTCTGGCGTAAATATGTAGGTTTAGAAGGCGCTGTAGTTGGTATCGATACTTTCGGTGAATCTGCTCCAGGTGGCGTATTGTTGAAACACTTCGGCTTTACCGTTGAAAATGTAGTGGCGACTGTTAAATCTGTACTTTAATTTAATGGGCGCTGTATTTAATACAGCCAACTAGGCTGGCTTATTAAGGCACCCCAGATTGGGGTGCCTTAATTCTTTGCGCAGTCAGTTTTAATGTATGTTTTGATTTAATTGAAAAAACTTAGGAATGATCATGGCAATTCGAATCGCAATTAATGGTTATGGCCGTATTGGCCGCATGGTATTACGTGCGCTGTATGAGTCTGGACGTAAAGATATTGAAATTATCGCTATCAATAGTGCGGGCTGTGATGCTGAAAGCAACGCGCATTTAACGCGATACGAT